>JAABUQ010003332.1_pt1 | contig 29713 bp, 27 predicted proteins | sample 5560001 | NCBI WGS metagenome assembly JAABUQ01 (sample SAMN10711888, study PRJNA513371) | rock metagenome | isolation source: Antarctica rocks | place: Antarctica: Victoria Land, Finger Mt nord | collected 2015-12-18 | reverse complement strand
CAATCTGCACAAATATGATTTTGTTTCCCTTTGCGATGTCCATTCTTACGGATGTGGCTTGATTTACAGTCGGGGCATTGCATGGTTATGTTCACCCGGTATCATCCTTCAATTATGCAACGCCGAATATCTATTCACTAGTGCGGGGGAGATCAAGCCGAAAAATTCCTCCTTGTCCTAAGTTCAACGGCTTGTAGAAGGGGCTTTCTCCTCAGAACTAGGTTCCGGGTTCTGTGTCTGCTTATTTTTATGACCTGGCTTGAAGCGATCTCGGGCTGTCTCAACCACTATGTACAACACTGGCACTACGAACAAACTCAAGATAGTAGAGACAATCATCCCGCCACAAACAGCTGTACCTAAAGACTGGCGGCTAAGTGAGCCTGCCCCTGTAGCAATTACCAGGGGAAAGATGCCTAATATAAAGGCGATCGCCGTCATCAGAATCGGTCGCAAGCGCTCTTGCGCTGCTTCCACTGCTGCCTTGGGAATCGACATGCCTTTTTCCCGATTTTGGTTAGCAAATTCCACAATCAGAATGGCATTTTTACTTGCCAAGCCAACCAGCATCACCAGACCAATCTGACCATAGACATCGTTGGGTATACCGCGTAGCATCTGTGACGATACGGCTCCCAAGACAGCCAGGGGAACTGAAAGCAGAATGATCAAAGGGTCAATGTAGTTTTCGTACTGAGCTGACAGCACTAGGAAGACAAAGACGATTCCCAGAGCGAAAATAAACGGCGCTTTACCGCCAGATTCTTGCTCTTGGGCAGAGGTTCCTGACCATTCATAACCCATACCCGGCGGCAAAATCTGCGCCGACAACTGCTGCATCGTTTGAAGTGCCTGTCCAGAGCTGACCCCTGGGGCTGGTCCACCGTTGATTTCAATTGCCCGGTACAAGTTGTAGTGGAAAATCGTTTGCTCTCCAGTCGTTGGTGTGACCTGCACCAGATTACTTAGGGGAATCATCTGACCAGTTTGAGAGCGAACATACAACAGACCAATATCCTTGGGATTAGAGCGGAACTTCGCATCAGCCTGGACATACACTCGATAACTGCGAATCCCCAAATTGAAGTCATTCACATAGCTCGAGCCTAAGAAAGTCTGCAGTGTGTCCAAAACATCCTGTACTGAGACTTGCAAGGCCTTGACTTTATTGCGATCCACTTCAATTAAATATTGAGGCGCGTTAATGGCGTATGTGCTAAAGACAGCTTTCAAGTTGGGGTTCTGATTCGCCTGCATCACGAGTTTATTCCGCACTTGAGCCAGGACGTCGAGGCCAGTATTGCCCCGGTCTTCTAGCTCAAACTGGAAGCCGCCAAAACTACTTAAGCCCTGAATCGGAGGAGCATTAGTTGCAAACACTCTCGCTTCTGGGATGGAGGCAAAAGCTCCCCGCACCTTGGTGATAATATCAGTCGCTGACTGACCTGCCTTGGTCCGATCTCCCCAAGGCTTGAAGCTAGTAAAAACGACGCCGTTGTTGGCAGTATAGCCACCATTAAAGTTGTAGCCGCCAATTGCGAAAGTCGCTCGGGTTTGAGGAATTTGCTGGAGCTGTTTTTCCACCCGATTCATCACCTCATTTGTATAGTTCAGCGAAGATCCCTCTGGCCCCTGGATAATGGTGATGATATAGCCTTGGTCTTCGTCCGGGAGAAATGCCTGTGGTACATGCGTGTAAAGCCAGCCTGTGAGTACCAAGGACGCAATAAACAGCAAGATCACAATGCCTTTAAACCGCCGCGTCATCTGCGTTAGCGCGCCCTGGTAGCCCTGGCGCATTTTGTCGAATGCCCAGTTAAACCGCTCAAAAAACCAGTTTCGGCGTCCCTGATGCTGAGTCAGCAATAAAGCTGAGAGCGCAGGAGTCAAGGTAAGAGCGTTAAAAGCAGAAAGAGCGATTGAGAAGGCGATCGTTAGCGCAAACTGTTTATAGAGCTGTCCTGTCGTTCCTGGGAAGAAAGCAACAGGAATAAACACGGCCATCAGCACCAGTGAAGTTGCAATAACTGCCCCCGTCACTTCACCCATAGCCTCTGAGGCTGCTTGACGGGAACTCAGTCCCCGCTCCTGAATCAAACGCTCAATATTCTCAATGACCACAATTGCATCATCCACCACCAACCCAGTCGCCAGGGTCAGACCAAACAAAGTCAGGCTGTTGAGCGAAAATCCAAATACCTTCATGATGGCGAAGGTACCAATCAGGGAAACGGGAATTGTGATCGCGGGAATAATGGTGGTGCGCCAGCTCTGTAGAAAAATAAAAATCACCAAGACGACCAGCAAGATCGCCTCAAACAGCGTCTTGACCACTTCCTTCTGCGACTCTTCTACATACAGGGTCGTGTCAAACCCTACCTGCCATTTCAACCCTGGCGGAAACTTCAAAGCTAGCTTTGCCATTTCTGCTTTAACTGCCTTGCCAACGTCTAAAGCATTACCACCAGGAAGTTGGAACACTAATAAGCCTACAGATTCCTTGCCGCTAAATCGGAGGAACGAGGTGTAATTTTCCGCCCCAAGTTCTGCTCTCCCCACATCTCTCAGTTTGACCAAAGTGCCATCGCTACCAGTTTTGAGAATCAGATCCTCAAATTCTGCTGGCTGTGTAAGTCTGCCGCGAGCACGCAGGTCAATTTGATACATTTGCCCTTTGGGTGCTGGCGACTGACCGAGTTGCCCTGCACCCACCTGCAAGTTCTGTTCGTTAAGTGCATTGATTACATCCTGAGCTGTGATGCCCCGACTGGAAAGTCGATTGGGATCTAGCCAGATGCGCATGGAATATTTGCGCTCCCCAACAATCTGGATATCGCCAACTCCCGGTAATCTTTTCAGAGAATCAACCAGGTAGAGGTCGGCGTAGTTACTCATGAATATGTTGTCGTACTCGCCGTTCTCACTGTACAGACCCATTGCGAAGACAATACCAGTTGACTTCTTTTGGACTGTGACACCAATGTTCTTCACCTCAGTTGGCAGCTGCGGTTGACCGATAGACACTCGGTTCTGAACATCTACGTTGGCAATATCTCCATCACGATCTGCCGGAAATACGACATTGATCGTACTGCTGCCATCGTTGCCGCTGTTCGAGGTCATGTACTGCATGCCCTCGACACCGTTGATCTGCTTTTCTAAGATCGTCGTGACAGTTTTTTCCACAGTTTCAGCATCGGCTCCGGGGTAAGTAGCCGTCACTGAAATGGTGGTGGGAGCGATATTTGGATACTGGGCGATTGGTAGCGTGGGCAAGGCGATCGCCCCTGCTAGTAGGATGACTAGCGAGCAGACACTCGCAAAGACAGGTCGTTTAATGAAAAAATCAACAAACATAGGCTGATCTGCGGTAGAGCTGAGAATACGTAACCGTCGCTGCTGCCCTATGACTCAGGGACAATGGGAGCGCCATCAGACAGATTGAGAATGCCCGAAACGATAAGCTTCTCTCCAGGATTTAACCCTGAGATAACTTGGTAATTATTTCCTTCAATCGCACCCAACTGCACCGGCTTTTGCCGGGCTATGACTTGGGGTTTTCCTTGCTTGTCTTGTCCTTGCTTATCTTGTGCTTGCGGTTGGGCTTGGGTTTGAGCCACGTAAACAAAACTCTCTCCTCCAATGTGTGAAACAGCTGTTGTCGGGACTAACATTCCTGGATGTTGGTCCCAAATGACTTTCGCTCGCACATACTGGTTGGCTCGCAGCTGGTTTTTCGAGTTATCAAACAGAGATTTAACCAGTACAGATTGGGTGTTATTATCAGTTCTGGGAGCGATGAAGAATACTCGGCTGGGACCTATGTCCTGTCCCTGTCCGTTCATTAACTTGACCAGCATTCCTTGGTGCAGTTTTGCTGCATCTTCAATCGGGATAGATATATTTGCTTCTAAAGGTTGATTTTGAGTAAGGGTAGTCAACGTAGTAGAAGTTGTCACGTAATCCCCTAGCTTCACCGGAATGTCGCCCACTATGCCAGCGAAGGGAGCCGTAATTTTGTAGTATCCAAGCTGAACTTTTTGTTGCTGGATATTTGACTGAGCTTGCTGAAATGCTTGTTGCTTCTGAGCTATGACAGAGCGCTGGGCTTGAATCTGTTGGTCAATTGCACTTAGGCGGGACTGGGCTTGGCGGATATTATCGGCATACTGGTCTCGATTTTGGACTGGTACAGCTCCTTGAGTAGAGAGGAAAGTATACCTTTGGTATTGCTTCTGGTTGTAGGTTACAGAAGACACCTCTGCAACCCGTTGCGCTTGCAGTTGGCTAAGCGTAGCCTTGGCATTTTGCGCGTCGGCTTGAGCTCCTTGGGCAGCAGCTATGTTACCGGTGACTGTTGCTTGCTGTTGAGCCGGATCTACTTCGAGCAACTCCTTCCCCTTAGGTACTTCCTGCCCGTATTTAACAAAGATATTCGTTACATGCCCCACGACTTGTGGCTGGAGAGTAATAGCGCGGCGGGACTGGAGGGTAGCGATAAACTCTGCGCTAGAGGCAACTGTGGTACTTTGTAATGTGGCAAGCTTGACCTTGCTCGCTGGTGGTTTACCAGCATCGGCAGAAGTCTCAGCCTTACCGCAAGCTCCTAGCATTGATACGGCGAGGATTACCAGAAACAGTCTGCTCGGCTTATTAGTAATCATTTTTACCAGTATTGATAGAATTGCAGGAATTTTCGGTTGCCTTGGGCAGTTCAGTTAGATGGCTAATCAGGTGAATGAAGTTGCTAAAGTTTAGCAATTATCACTTCGTTAATTGTCCAAATGTCATCTCCCAACAGACGTAATACAGCATAACTATAGAGCACCACTATAAGCTGAGCGGCGCAGAAGAGGGCAAGCGCGAACCAGCGATGTGAATCTAGAGAAGATGAAGTCATCGGGTTTTCCATACCTCTGTTCTTTAGGGTGTGGAGAGGACTTACATAAGCCTCAGGGCAACAAAGCGAACATGCTTAATTTAAGGTTTGCATACTAAGCAAGTTTTAACAAGACAAGATTTGCATGTTAAGTAGGAACTTAAGCTTTTGTCGTGTGAACTTCGTAAAGTCAGTATTAAAGCGCTCCTCAGCCAATAGATAAATGGAATATATATAAAGTTGACTTGCTTAAGTTCCGACAAATGTTGCTATCTTCCGGCATATAGGTCATGAAGGATATCCCAACTCTACAAAGAAAGTAGGCCGCGATGCTACCAGTTTCAAAAACTAAGCGACATGGTTAGCTTACCAAGGAACGCGAAGAGCGTCACCTAGAAAATCGGCTAGTTGGCTCTAGATTAGAGAAGCTAGTCTGGGCATCGATAGGTATGAGATGTGCTTGCACTCAATTGCAACAGTGTTGCAGCAAAACATCACAGACTATGTAAAAGCAAAGAAACCAAACCAATCACCGTCTCCGCTGTGCTGAGGGTCAGGTGATCCTGACCCCTGTAGTTAGACCAGTATTTAAGCAGCAACCAGTTCCGAGCCACCAGCTTGGGTGCTATCATCCGGCATTTCTGCTGGGACATCATCCTGCACCATTGAAGGCATTTTCCAACTGCGCTGGAGCAGACCGCTAACCATCGCTAACATGGCGTTCACCTTCCGGGTACGCCACTCATCCACCAATTTCTGCACCTCAGCAGCAGGCATCTGGCGCATCATTGCCTCGTACAGATATGCCGCATGACCAGTTTCATCTTTGGCGATGCTCAGCATTCCCTTTTTGAGGCTACGACTAGTTGGCTCATCCTCTGGTAGCACATTTGCCATCCGGGCAAAGTCCTTGCTAGCATCTAGCTCCAGAATATAAGTACTACCCATAAACACTGTCCAGTCGATCACACCCGGTTTAAACTGTTCTTGTGAGTAGCCCTCAAAGTAGGCTTCAAAGAAGGGACTGCGCCGCTGCTGATCCGGCTTAGCGTTTGTTTCGGTCTTAGCCAAGCTCTTGAAGTCAATAACTTGCTTATTAAGCTGTTTCAGGGCGTGGGCAAAGATTTGACCGTGCCTATTTTCGTCTGATGCATGTTTGGCAAGTTTCTCGGCAAGCCAAGTATTGCCTTCTGTCCCTGCGCGTTGACTTAGGGCTTCTAGAAAAGAAACCGAGCCAGATTCTGCCAGTTGGAACCCTGCAAGGACATTGGGACGTGTCAGGGGATCACGTATCTGACTAGCGTAGATGTAAGCAACGCCACCAGACCCCAATAGGTGCATGACATGAGTGAATAAGTTCATGTTGAGCTTAGTGTGAGGGAGTTTATATAACTTAATCCTAGTACCTGGTTCCCTATTTAATTTTGAGTTGGCTCTGATACAGTTACGCAGTAAGGTAGCACTAAAATACTCGTGTAGCGTTTCCTTCCTACCCTATAGATCTATATGGTGGGGTCTTCACACTCCCCTAAGGTATTTTATGAGACCAAATCATCTCTTTACCATCCTCTCTGCTGCCGCCATTACTGGTAGCGCGTTTTTTACCCCTCCAGCTCAAGCGTGTTTTCTCGGATCAGACATAAGTTCTTCCACTAACCCAGTTAGTCAATCGCCTCAGTTATTCAAACCCACAAAAGCAGGTAAATCAGCTGCTGGAATTGCCCTGCTAGGAAGCTTGTTGGCAGTAGGGGGCGTTTACTGGTCTCGTCGTCGTCAATCGGACTCGGTTACAAATGAGGTTAACGCTGAATCAGAACCGTCAACTCCAGTAATAGAGCAGGTATCAGAGCAGGAGCTAGTCAGTAGCCGCAAATAATTTCATTGCAACACCTTTTGCACCCTTGGTTGCACGACTAGGGGTGATTTTTTTCGGATTGAGGCGGAATGGCTTCTCGGTCTGCTAACATCACACGGGCAGGATTTTTTTTGCAGTAAAGAGTGAAACTGACCCAACAATTACTTCTGTGGCTGAGTATAGCTGTCGTCACCTTTGGGCTGGTAGGGTGTAGTGCTCTATTTGGCTCAAATCAATACTCGGTGAAGCGCGTTAGTGACGGCGACACGATCGCGGTTACTGAGCCTAAGGGAGCCGATATCAAGGTGCGTTTTGCCTGTGTGGACGCCCCGGAGGTGCCGCATTCGACGCAGGAAAGGAATAGCAAAAAAGCAGTGGATCGCGATCAATTCAAGTGGGGCGTTAAAGCCCAAAATCGAGTCAAGCAACTGCTTGACCAAGGAGGCGATCGCGTGACTTTAAAAATAACCGACAGCGATCACTATGGACGAAAAGTGAGTGAGGTGCGCTTAAGGGATGGCACATTTATTCAAGAAGTTTTGACTCGTGAGGGACTGGCACTGGTGTACCACCCCTACCTAAAGAATTGCCCCAGTGCAGCGGCGGTAGAGCAGGCAGAAGCTGACGCTAAGAACCAACAGCGGGGCGTGTGGAGCGACTCTAAGTTTGTAGAGCCTTGGAAGTATCGTAGTCACAATAGGTAAATCCCTATGCCCCATCCTTTCTTTTAGCTCGCCGCGCCTGGGCCTTCCGAGCGCGGTTGACAGGATTGAGAGCCCGTTCAAAAAGGCTAAACGCTTGCGAGGAAAGGAGCGTCAGCACTAAGTAAATCAGGGCTACCGAGGCGTAGATTTCAAACGAACGATAGTTTTCAGCTACGATCAGCTGACCCCGGCGAAACAATTCTTCAAACCCGATAACGGCAACTAAGCTAGTATCTTTGAGCAGGCTGATGAACTCATTGCCCAGAGGTGGAAGCATCCGTCGCAAAGCTTGAGGAAAGACAACGTAGCGCATCGTTTGCACTCCTCCCAACCCCAGCGATTCGGCAGCCTCCGTTTGCCCTAGCTCAATTGATTGGATACCTGCTCGGACAATCTCAGCAATGTAAGCGGCGCTATTAAGACTCAAGGCGAGTACCGCTGCCACTAAACGATCTAGGGTGAAGGTAACGCCAAAGTCTTGGGTAATCGCAGGGATGCCAAAGTAAATCATAAAAATTTGCACCAGCAACGGCGTCCCCCGAAAGAAATCCACATATGCTCTAGCAGCCCAGCGCAAAAACGGGACAGAGGAAAGGCGAACAATCCCAATCAAGGAACCCCCAATCATGCCCAGCAATACCGAGAGTGCCGTGAGTTCAAGCGTCACCAAAGCCCCGCCCAACAACGTCGGGATGGACGTTAAGATGACGCCGAGTGCAGTAGATAACGAGGCAAATAACAGCGATAAACTGTTAGCCCCAGCCTCCTGGTTCTCGACTGGTGATTTGTCCGGTAGTTGTGGCGGCTGGGTGTTAAACCACTTCTGGTAAATCTGGGCATAAGTGCCATTTTTCAGAATTGTTGCTAGCCCCTGATTAATTGCTTGCAGGTTAGGGGAACCCTTAGCTGTGGCAATACCATAAAACTCTTCTGTCAACAGTTGACCAACAACTTTAAGCCCCTGGAGGTTGCCGCTCTTAATGGCGTACAGGGTGACGGGCGCATCGTTAATAACTGCATCAACATTGCCATTGGCCAATGCCTGAAGCGATATAGGTGCAGAATCAAAGGTGCGAATTTTCGCTCCCAGAATATTCTTAGCCTTGGCAGCGCCAGTCGTGCCGATTTGCACAGCAATAGTCTTGTTCTTAAGACTATCAAAGCCGGTAATACTTGGATTATCAGTACGGACTGCGATCGCTAGCCCTGCTTTAAAATAAGGTTGGGAAAAGGAAATCGTCTTCGCCCGTTCCGAAGTGATAGTAATGGCACTAATCGCCGCATCTACAGTTTTCGCTCGCAAGCCTGGGATAATACCGTCAAAAGGCAAACTTTGGAACTTGACCTTGAAGCCAGCGGCGGTAGCGATCGCATTCGTCAAGTCAATATCAAAGCCTTGTAGCCCACCGCCTTGAGCCTGAAACTCGAACGGCGGAAACGCGGGTTCAGTAGCAAACGTCAGCGTTTTCCCAGCGACACTAGCACTCTTATTCAGACCACAGCCCACAAACAGAAGTAAACAACATAAACCAAGAACCAGCGACCGCCGCCAACGGACAAGAGTCAACTCAGCCATATTATTTCCTTCTCTCCTTCTCTTTCTCCGCGCTCTCTGCGTCTTGGCGGTTCGTTATCTTAATATGAAGTAGAGCCAAGCCAGATAAATGTATACTAGGCTACGATCAACCCGAGTGCGCTGATATAATCTCTGAAGTATCACTTACTTCTAGCATTGGGATATGGACAGTTCCACACCCGCCATTGCTTTTGAAAACATTGAGAAAAACTTTGGCTCTCTGCGGGTGCTAAAGGGAATCAGCGGCTCAATCAACCGGGGAGAAGTAGTCGCAGTCATTGGCTCTTCCGGCTGTGGCAAGAGTACCCTACTGCGCTGCTTCAATCGACTAGAGACGATAAACGGCGGGCGTCTGATAGTCAATGGTATCGACCTATCTAAACAGAGTCTCAACTATAACCAACTGCGGAAACTGCGAACCGAGGTAGGCATGGTCTTCCAGCAGTTCAACCTCTTTCCTCATTTGAGTGTGCTGGAAAATCTGATCCTAGCTCCGCGCCAGGTGTTGGGCAAATCTCGCAAAGAAAGTGCGACACTGGCTGGCATTTATCTAGAAAAGGTTGGCCTCTTTGATAAGGCAGACAACTATCCGGAGCAACTCTCTGGTGGACAGAAACAAAGAGTAGCGATCGCCCGGAGTTTATGCATGAACCCGCAGGTGATGCTGTTTGATGAACCGACCAGCGCCTTAGATCCGGAACTAGTGGGGGAAGTGCTGCTGGTGATGCAGCAGTTGGCAGCAGAAGGAATGACAATGGTCGTAGTTACCCATGAGATGCAGTTCGCCCGTGAGGCAGCAAGCCGTGTGTTGTTTTTAGATAAAGGCCAAGTGGAAGAAGAAGGTCCCGCCCGCCAAGTTCTGACTCATCCCAACAGTGAGCGCTTGCGAACTTTCCTAAGTCGCCTAAAAGTTAGAGAGTTGTCGGAGGGGTCAGGAGTAGAGGGATTAGGGGCTGTTCAGGGGTCAGGGAATCCCCATAATTAAGAGCAGGAGGGCTCATCTCTACTAGCTCAACACCAAAGACATCAGCAAAGGCGACGGCTACTTGGAAGCGTACCTGGTCGAACGTGATTTCTGGAATAAATTGTGCAATAGAGCCAACTGGCTTGTCAGAAATTCCGCAGGGCACGATCCGCTCAAAGCCTGTAAGGTCAGGACAAACATTTAACGCAAAACCGTGCATTGTAATCCACCGCCTGACCTTGATGCCGATAGCAGCAACTTTACGCCCTTCCAGCCAGACACCCGTCAAACCAGAAACTCGCTCACCCTTCAGTCCGTAAACTGCCAACACCTGAATCAATACTTCTTCTAGCTGCCGCAGATACCAATGCAAGTCTTTGCAGTAATGCTGCAGATTTAAAATTGGGTAACCTACCAATTGCCCTGGGCAATGGTATGTCACCTCGCCACCCCGCTCCACCCGATAAACGTCCCGGCTAGTGTCAAGGTCAAATTTGAGAAATTCCCGGCTAGCTCCCTGTCCTAGCGTATATACCGACGGATGCTCTAGCAAGATTAAGACATCCTCCAGCCTTGAGTTATTGACGCGCTCCGACAATAGCGTTCGCTGCCAATCTAAGGCAACTGGATAAGACAGCAACCCCTGTTTGTATAGCCAGCACCGGCGTTGTTGCTTTGACCAGTCGACGCTTGCTTGTTCATTCGAAGTCATGCTAAAAGTCAAGCGCAAATTTCGCCAAATTATATTTCAAATTTAAGGTTTGGAATTAAGAAATGTCAATAAATGCAAAGGATATTGAAGAGAGTGTAACGTATTAGTTCTCCAGAATACAAAGTGCTAGGGTGAATAGAGAACCTCAAATTTGCTGGGAGGAGGCTTCTTAATAAATAGGGGCGAGAGATTGGGGGCAAGGGGCGAATTTAACCGACGTCCATTTGATCCAAAACGGACTTGCATGAGAATCCAGCAGGAGAAACTACATGAAGCTTGTGATCCACGGTAAGAATATTGAAATCACTGATGCAATTCGGGAGTACGTGCATCAAAAGATTGAAAAGGCAGTAAACCATTTTCAGAGCTTGACAACTGAGGTGGATGTGCATCTATCTGTAGCTCGCAATCCCCGGATAAATCCCAAGCAGTCATCTGAAGTAACGATCTACGCCAACGGAACTGTCATTCGGGCGGAGGAGAGTAGCGAGAGCCTGTATGCCAGCATAGATTTAGTTGCGGATAAGATTGCTCGTCAACTGCGTAAATACAAGGAAAGGCGTCAAGACAAGAAAACTAATGCTCAGCCGACGCCAGGTGTAGTTTTGAATCAGTCGGTGGTGTCTGATCTGATTGGCGATCGCACTCCTGAACTGCCAAGCGCTGTTGTGCGGACTAAGTACTTCGCCATGCCGCCAATGACCCTTGAAGAAGCCTTGGAACAACTGCAGCTAGTGGGACACGATTTTTATATGTTCCGTAATGCTCAAAGTGGCGAGATTAATGTGATTTACGAACGCAACCACGGTGGCTATGGTGTAATTCAGCCGCGTAACGGCAATGAACACACTCCTCACAACCAATGGAAAGATGGCTCACCGCAATCAGGCTGTGCCAGAAAATCACTCATCTAAGGCATGAGCTTAGTATGAACTGCCCCACCCTGTAAGAGGGTGGGGTTTCTGAAGACCCATCACAGAAAAGTGCTTTTGACGCTTCATTTAGCCAAGTTGCTGTCAAAATCCCGAAGGCTATCAAGTAGAGCTTTTCTATCGACGTCTAAGGACGCTTGTTCCAAACGCCCCAGAAATAGAATGTATCAATTGACTTCGTAGTTTTCCCAATTAACCAGGCTATTACCGCTCATGTGTTACTTGGCGATGAACCTCAGTCCATCTTCTAGAAGCAAGAATCAGTGGCTTAGGAATTTGCTTCTTATTACAAGTACTATGTATCCATAACCATATCAATATTACCAAAGTTCAGAACTATATTTTCTGGTTTTAGGTCATGAATAAAGTCAGGGAAAAGTTATCCGTTGTACTGCTAGTCTCGCTTCCGTTGCCACCATTCCCACCGTATAAGACGGTGAGGAATTTCGCGGAAGAGGTTAAAAAACTTCAAGAGCGTCATTGCGGACTAGGGTGTAGTAAACCGATAAAAGTCTGCCACAGTAGCCAAGCGTTCAGCCCAGCAATGAGGAAAGCGACTATCCAGGCAATGAGTTTCAACCAAAGCGGATTGACGAATTCACCCATCCAACGGCGATCACTTGTGAACATAACTAACGGAAACACGGCAAATGGTAATTGCAAGCTTAAGACTACCTGACTGAGAACTAGTAGTTTCCCTGTGCTTCCCTCACCAAAAAAAGCAATGCAGATTAAGGCAGGAATGATTGCTATTGCTCTGGTGACTAAACGACGTAGCCAGGGGGGAAGGTGAAAATTTAAAAACCCCTCCATGACTATTTGCCCTGCCAATGTTGCAGTTATCGTTGAGTTTTGACCGGAAGCGAGTAAGGCAAAGGCAAAAAGAGCACTGGCAACACCAACGCCCAATAAAGGCGATAACAATTTGTAAGCTTCTTGAATTTCTGCTACATCTTGATGGCCAGAAAAATGAAAAGAAGCGGCAGATAAAATTAAAATAGCTGAGTTGACAAATAACGCGAAAGTCAAAGCGACAGTTGAATCAATGGTGCCAAATTTGATCGCTTCCCACTTTTTTTCTGATGTTGGTTGCCACGCCCGTGTTTGCACAATAGACGAGTGTAAATACAAGTTATGTGGCATCACGGTTGCTCCCACAATGCCAATGGAGATGTAAAGCATTTCGGGATTCCGCAAAATCTGTGGTGTGGGTAGATAACCCAGCGCTATACCCGCAGCATCAGGGCGGGAAAAGACCATCTCTGCCGCAAAGCAGATGCCAATCATTGTCACTAGAGTAATTACCAAGGCTTCTAGATACCGGAAGCCTTTATGCTGAAGCAGAAGCAATAGCAAGACATCCAGCGCTGTAATACACACGCCCCAGATCAAGGGGATACTAAACAAAAGCTGCAGGGCGATCGCACTGCCGAGAACTTCCGCTAAATCACAAGCGGCAATGGCTATCTCACAGAGAACCCAGAGGAAAAAGCTCCAACGACGACTGAAGTAGCCTCGACAAGCTTGAGCTAAATCTTGTCCTGTAGCCACTCCTAACCGGACACAAAGTGCTTGCATCAAAATCGCCATCAGGTTGGAGAGCATAATAACGCTGAGTAGCGCATAGCCAAACTTGGCTCCTCCGGCAAGATCGGTTGCCCAGTTGCCAGGGTCCATGTATCCTACAGCAACCAAGTACCCTGGCCCTGCATAAACTAGGATTTTACGCCAGAGCTTATTGGTATTGGGAACGATAATACTACGGTAAACTTCCGGCAGACTAGGTTTATCTATAGACACTGTTATCAAAGCGGATTTGTGTTAGCCCCATGGCTTTTGTAAGTCTAGCCGCAGGAGGTTTTCTACTCGGATAGGGGTTGAGGAACAAGGTGTGGGTCTATGTCTTGCTCTTTTGAGCTTAGTCTAAAAATGAAAAAAATATGAAAACATCTACAATTAGAGAGAATACTTAAGTCAAGTAACACTCTCGGTGACAGTAGCGAGACAGCACCTGACAGCGCAGATCCACTGAAACTGCACAAGATTAAATTTACCTTAAGTTTCTGATCAAAATTAATAATAGGTAGTTGGGAGGAGAAGTGATGGCTACCGCCTATTCGGAAATTGATATTGCTCCTTTAATTGACCACGCGCTGCTAAGTCCGACTGCAACTGTAGATCAGGTAGAGCAGTGGTGCGAAGAAGCTGACCGATTTAATTTTGCGGCGGTTTGTATCTATCCTGCACACGTGCGTACTGCGACTGAACTTCTCCAAGGCAAGCAACCAAAGGTATGCACGGTTATTGGCTTTCCAACTGGGGCAACAACCTCAGCAGTGAAGCTGTATGAGGCTCAAGAAGCGGTGGAAAATGGGGCGACGGAACTAGATGTCGTCATTAACCTGGGCTGGCTGAAAGCTGGGAAGACGGAGGAACTGCACCGAGAAATAGCGCAAATTTGCGAGGAAACGGGGCAAACGGTGAAGGCGATTCTGGAGACCACCCTACTGACAGATGCAGAGAAACGACTAGCAGCTGAAATATGTATGGATGCGGGAGTAGCGTTTTTGAAAACAAGTACGGGCTTGAACGGGGGTGCAACGGTAGCAGACGTGCAATTGCTTAAGGAAGTGGCAAAGGAGCGGGTGGGCATTAAAGCGTCGGGGGGAATTCGGACAATCGAGCAAGCCTTGGAGTTAATTTTGGCGGGAGCTACTCGGTTGGGTACATCTCGTGGTATCGATTTGATTCACCAACGCGGTACCCTGGAAAAGTAAGGACTGAACTAAAATCTGCCCACGCTGAGTTCTGAGTTGTCTTAATTCAAAACTTAAAGCTCAAAACCATGTAAAACTCAAAGTTTTAATGAGTCGAACATATAAGGCAACTGGAATTAATCTCAAGAGTATGCCGCTAGGCGAATCAGATCGGCTGCTAACGATCCTAACGCGGGAGTTTGGTTTGATTCGGGCGATCGCACCGGGTGCGCGCAAGCACCTCTCAAAGCTGGGCGGCAGGAGTGGGCTGTTTGTGGTAAACGAGCTATTGATGGCGTCGGGGCGATCGCTCGATAAGATCACTCAAGCCGAAACCCTTGAATCCTATCCTGGTCTGAGTCAAGACTTGGGCAAACTGGCAGCCAGTCAGTACCTAGCGGAAATGGTTCTGGTGCAGGCTTTGAGCGAGCAACCCCAAGAGGAACTGTTTTGCTTACTGAATGAGCATCTTAGTCGGTTGGAGCGGTTGCCCAATCGTAGTGACTCATTAGTATTAGCCCATTTAACCCATGCTGTTTTTCACCTGCTAGCCTTGGCAGGGATAACGCCCCAAGTTCAAGTCTGTTGCCTGACTCAGTGTCCACTGACGCCAGACTTTACTGATCCAAACTGGCGGGTAGGGTTTAGTGTGCCAGCAGGTGGAACTGTTACTTTAGCAGCGTTGGGACGCCCTCGCCCTCTCACCCCACGCCAGTCGCCTCAACGGGGGGAACCCCCGCACGGCGCTGGCTCCTCACCCTCTCAGCCCCTCTCTCCTAAAAAAGGCACTGTGGCTGAGGTGAGCAGTGGCTACCAGACAGTTATCCATCGGCAAGAAACACCGGTGCTAAACACCCGACTTAATGCAACAGAACTGGCCTTACTCCAGCAACTGGCTCAGCCGGAGCTACCTGATCTAGAAACAGCCTTAACAAACCAGCAATTTAATGATAATAGCTGGCTATCTGTTGAGCAGATTTTGCGTCAGTATGCCCAGTATCACCTCGGGAGGCCAATTCGCTCTGCTGCCTTGCTCGATAGTTATTTTGCGCGTATAGCCGACTCTTTTCCTAAACCATGATTCAACCGTCTGATTTAGATACAAAAATTTTTCTGCCGTCCCAGAACTACCCCAAGCACAAAAGTGCGGCAGGTCTAGTTCCTCCACCCCGCCCTGATATTTTAAAGTCCACACCCAGTCAGATGTCCGCAACAGAACACTTCCTATCTGCTCAAAGTCAGATGAAGACGCATTCATCTGATGCCGCGACTGGAGGTGAGAAAAGTGAAAGCGAAGACATCAGTGTTGTGCCTAACTCAGGAAATTCTAGTTCTGGCACTCCGGTCAATGTCACTAGTAATGAAGAATCTGAGGACATTAGTAATGAAGAATCTGAGGACATTAAAGAGCCTGGGTTTCTGCCCGTCCTGAAAAACCGCAATTTCCTGGCTCTGTGGAGTGGTCAAGTCTTTTCTCAGCTGGCAGACAAAGTGTATCTGGTGCTGATGATTGCGATCATTTCCAGTCGCTTTCAGACAGGCAACCAGAGCATCAGTGGCTGGGTATCTGCAATCATGATGGCTTTTACCATCCCAGCAGTGCTTTTTGGTTCTGTCGCGGGTGTGTTTGTGGATCGATGGCCCAAAAAGGCTGTACTGGTAGTAACAAATCTTTTACGCGGCAGCATGGTTTTGTCAATCCCCCTACTGCTGTGGCTAACTCAGGACTGGGCAACCATCGCGGGATTGCCGGTGGGTTTTGGCATTCTACTCGGTCTTTCTTTCCTGGTTTCCACAATGACGCAATTCTTTGCACCTGCTGAGCAGGCAGCGATTCCGCTGGTTGTGGAGCCTCGGCATCTGCTATCGGCTAACTCTCTCTACACGACCACAATGATGGCGTTGGTAGTGGTAGGATTTGCGGTAGGTGAACCGCTGCTGGCGCTTGCAGATACGCTGACACCTCAACTAGGAGTTGGGGTTGGCAAAGAACTGGTAGTAGGAGGCAGCTATGCGATCGCTGGACTGCTGCTGTTGCTGCTCAAAACTGGGGAAAAACACCGGCCCACCGAACAAGATTCACCACACGTTTTGAAAGACCTACGTGATGGTCTGCAATATTTAGGCCAAAATCATCGCATTCGCACTGCCCTGATCCAACTCATAATTTTGTTCTCTGTCTTTGCTGCCTTGGCCGTTCTAGCCGTTCGCATGGCAGAGGTGATTCCAGGCATGAAACCCTCTCAGTTCGGCTTTTTAATGGCAGCTGGAGGGGTTGGCATCGCTGCTGGTGCCACGCTTCTGGGTCAGTTCGGTCAACGCTTCTCCAATACTCAGCTGAGTCTATGTGGCTCTACGGGCATTGCCTCCTCCCTCATCGGCCTTTCCGTGTTTACCAAACAACTGTGGGTCGTGCTGCTGTTGATCACGCTCTTAGGCAGCTTTGCCTCTCTAGTGGCTATCCCCATGCAGACCGCGATCCAAAAAGAAACCCCACCCGAAATGCGAGGCAAAGTCTTTGGTCTCCAAAACAATGCGATTAACATTGCCTTGAGTTTGCCCCTAGCCTTAGCAGGCGTAGCGGAGACTTTCATTGGGTTACAGGCCGTTTTTCTGAGTTTGGCCGGGATCGTGATCTCAGGTGGTGTCTTTAACTGGTATATTTGCCGTACAGAAAAAGAAAAGCTGTGAGTTTTGAATTACGAGTTTTGAATTAATAACTCTTAACTCAAAACTCCTAGCTGAAAACTCAAAACTTATTAAAGAATGCATATTGCCTGGATTGGAAAAAAAACACCCTTTTGTGGCAATGTTACTTACAGTCGAGAAGTTACCAATGCCTTGCTAGACCGAGGACACCAGGTTAGCTTCCTCCACTTCGCCCAATTTGCCCAAGCAGAATCCAACCTGGACAACTGGCCAGAATGCCCAGAAGTTTTTTTGCCCTTCCTTTACAAGTCCCAGGTTTACACAATTCCCACACTGCAAGCAACTAAGGTCTTGACTCAGTCGCTGCGGCGGCAGAAGCCAGATTTGGTGCATGCGTCTTTGACGCTGTCTCCCCTAGACTTCCTCCTCCCAGAAATCTGTGCTGAACTAAATTTGCCGCTAATTGCGACATTCCACACGCCGTTTGCTGGCAAGGGAGCAAAACTGCTGAAATCGGGAACGCAACTCCTGGCTTATCAGCTCTACGCACCTTTCCTAGTTAACTATGACCGCGTCATTGTCTTTTCTCAGGTTCAGCGAGAACTGTTGGCACGACTGGGGGTACCCGCTGCTAACGTCGCCGTGATTCCCAACGGGGTCGAGGAGCGAAAGTATTCCCCTGGCCCCTCCAACCTGAAGGCGCAATTGAAGGCTCAGCGCCTGTTTGTCTACCAAGGGCGGATTGCCACTGAAAAAAACGTAGAAGTACTCCTACGATCCTGGAAGCAGTCGCAAATGGCCTTAGACAGTAAGTTGCTCATTGTTGGCGACGGCCCCTTGATGCCGTCTTTAAAGCCTTTTTATGGGCCCGAACACGGTATCCTTTGGTTAGGAACTGTTGCTGATGAGAACCGGCGGATCGAAATTCTGCGGGGAGCAGACGTATTCGTTTTGCCCTCTTTAGTCGAAGGTCTATCGCTGTCTTTATTAGAAGCGATGGCCTGTGGTCTTGCCTGTCTAGCAACCGATGTAGGCGCAGATGGGGAAGTATTGGAGAACGGAGCGGGTATACTTCTCGATCCTCGGCGCTTGTCGTCGGAATTACGGACCCTGATGCCACTCTTCCAAGACCATCCTGAGTTAACTACCTTGCTGGGGCAGAAAGCGCGGCAGCGGGTGCTAGAGCGCTATACGCTCGAAAGTAACATTGATCAGGTGGAACGACTCTACACCCAGGTTTTGGAACAGCGTCGGGTTGGTGTAGAGTGCTAACGGCTTAACCAATTGGCACTTAGAACTACCGTTAAGCCCAAAAAAATAACCGTGAGCGTCCAAGTGATCCGGTTCAACGTACTTTCCGCACTCTTGGTGCTGCTAAATAACTGGGCCTGCCCTCCAATAGCCCCAATCCCGTCTCCCTTGGGGCTATGCAGCAACACCAAAATAGTCAAACCTACAGCGGAAAACACCCAAATCGCTTCGGCAATGTTATAGACTGTCATGTTAGCAATTTATTAGAACAAAAATTAGTCAGCACTTAAATGCTATACGGAAACTCGCATCTCGGCGCGAGTTTTTTGAGTTTCGTATTCAGATGGTTTCACCAAGGACTGACCGGTCATCTCTATTGGTTGAGGCAGGCGCAAAATTTCTAGGATCGTGGGTGCTAGGTCGGCAAGACAACCATCTGTTCGCAGGACAACGTCCGTACCATGCCCAGGGATTTTAGCTTTTTCTCCTTCAACTAAGATCAGGGGGACTGGGTTGGTAGTATGAGCCGTCCAAGGGTTGCCCTGTTCATCTCGCATGCATTCAGCATTGCCATGGTCAGCAGTAACAATCGCCGTACCCCCAACTTGGCTAACGCACTCTAGCAGACGTCCTAAACACCGATCAACTGTTTCAACTGCTTGGATTGTAGCTGGGATCTGACCGGTGTGTCCCACCATGTCTGGGTTGGCGTAGTTAATAACGACCAGCGAGTAGATGCGTTTGGCAATGGCTGCGTTCACCACGTCAGTTACTGCCTCAGCTGACATTGCCGGTGCTCGGTCGTAAGTCGCCACCATTGGACTCGACACAAGTTCCCGGTCTTCGCCCTCAAAAGGTTCCTCAAGACCACCATTGAAGAAGTAAGTTACGTGAGGGTATTTCTCAGTCTCAGCGGTGCGAAACTGCTTGAGACCATGTTGAGCAATGACTTCTCCCAAGATGTTATTCAAGTTCTGAGGCTCAAACGCGACTTTAACTGGCAATCCTGCCTCGTACTGAGTGAACGTGACAAAAGAGAGGGGGCAGATTTGTACACGCTCGAAGCCATTAAAGTCTGGATTAACCAAAGCTTGGGTAAGTTGTCTGGCTCGGTCTGGGCGGAAGTTATAAAATATCACCCCATCCTCTGGTTCTATAGCTCCAGGGGCAATCCGTGTTGGGATAACGAACTCATCTGTGACTCCTTCTGCGTAGGAGGCTTGCAAAACTTCTATGGTAGAGCGACCATCTATCGGTTCATCCTGGGTCATGACATCATAAGCGCGTTTGACCCTATCCCAGCGTCGGTCTCGGTCCATAGCGTAGTAGCGACCGCTAAGGGTGACAATGCGGCCAACCCCGATGCGGTCAATGTGGTCTTGAATCTGTTGAATTGCTTCTACACCCACACTTGGGGAGGTATCACGGCCATCCGTGATTGCATGGATGCAAACCTGTGAAATTCCTTGTGCCTTAGCCAAGTCAAGTAATCCTAACAAATGACTAAGATGAGAATGCACCCCACCTTCAGAACAAAGACCTATCAAGTGCAGCTTGCTATTCCGACTACGGACATCTTGACAGATTTGTACAAGTGCTACATTGCTCAAAATGGAACCGTCTTCGACGGCATCTGAGATCCGAACTAATTCTTGCGGTACAACCCGTCCAGCGCCAATATTTAGATGGCCTACTTCGGAGTTGCCCATTTGACCTTCTGGCAACCCAACTGCTTTCCCAGAAGTCCGGATTAACGTCCTAGGATAAGCAGCCCAGAGACTATCAATTACAGGTGTATTGGCAGAGGCAACGGCGTTCCCCTCAGGTTCCTCGCGGTAACCCCACCCGTCCAAAATGACTAGCACTACGGGGGCAACAGGTGGTTGCGTCATAAGCTAAATTGCCCTTTACTTTTTGTAATTTTATCGCCAATGATACCACTGACACCTAAAGCTGTAACTTGATTTTTGCCTATTTTCTTCCATTGGTAAGATTTTTGCTTGCTTCATTTACGTTTTGTAGCAGCCTTTGCTGCTTTCTTAGCAGCTTTCTGTGCAGCAATCTCAGCTAACTTAGCCTGTTCTTTTTCCTCAGCAATTTTGTCCAAATAGTAATGATAATCACCCTGATAGACGCGGAACTCACCATCGCGAATTTCAACAATTTTGTTGGCGACTTGGGAGATGAAATAGCGGTCATGGGAAACCACAATCACTGTGCCGTCATAGTGCTGGATTGCTTCTTCCAGCATTTCTTTAGCAGGGATATCCAGATGATTGGTTGGCTCATCCAAAATTAGCAAGTTAGCTGGCTGTAAGAGCATTTTTGCCAAGGCGAGGCGAGCTTTTTCACCCCCGCTTAGGGCAGCCACTTTTTTAAGCACTGTGTCGCCACTAAATAGGAACCGTCCCAAAAGGGTGCGGACTTCCTCATTTTTCCAGTCGGGGACTTCGTCATGAATCGTTTCCATTACAGTTTTGTCAAGCTGTAGGGCTTCCGCCTGATTCTGCTCGAAGTAGCCGGGGATCACGTTGTGGTCTCCTAATCTGACTACGCCCTCTGTAGGGGGCTCTAAGCCCATAGCCAAACGCAGCAAGGTCGATTTGCCAGCACCGTTAGGACCGAGGAAGGCGATGCGATCGCCTCTTTCAATCAGCAAGTTCGCTCCCAGAAACAGGATTTTCTCATCATAGGTATGTACTAAGTCTTTCATCAGTACCACCTCTCGACCACTGCGGGGTGCTGGTGGAAAGCGGAAGTGGAGGGTTCTTAATCCTCCAGTTGGAGCTTCTATCCGCTCGATTTTTTCCAGCTGTTTCTCGCGGCTCTTGGCTTGAGTACTGCGAGTGGCACTGGCGCGAAAGCGATCAACAAATGCTTGCTGTTTTTCTAGGTCTTTTTGCTGGCGCTCATAGGCGCTAAGTTGTGCCTCCTGTGCCTCTGCTTTTTGCTGCAGATAAGCGGAGTAGTTACCCAGGTAAGTAGCGGAAACGCCGCGCTCGGTTTCGACAATCTGGGTGCAGAGGCGATCAAGAAACTCCCGGTCGTGGGAGACAATGACCATTGGGGTAGTCAGCTTCTTGAGATAGGTTTCCAGCCACTCAATAGTTTCTAAATCCAGATGGTTGGTTGGCTCATCCAGCAGCAATAGATCAGGTTTTTGCAGCAAGATCTTGCCCAAGCTCATCCGCATCTGCCAGCCGCCGCTGAAGGCACTGACGAGGCGATCGCCATCGGTTAGCTCAAACCCCATCTCTGGCAATATTTTCTCTATCTGTGCATCTAATCCATAGCCGTCTAGGGCTTCAAAATGGCGCTGTAGTCGGTCTAGTTTGTGAATGAGGCGGTCTAACTCCTCTGGATCAGCAGTTTCCATCTCTCGCTGCACCTGCGACAGGGATTGCTGCGCCTGATTCGCTTCCTTGAAGACTGTCCAAAATTCTTCCCGTACAGTACGCTTGGGGTCGACCTCAAATTCTTGGGTGAGGTAAGCGATGTGCAAACTGTTGGGACGGATGACTTTCCCAGCGGTGGGTTCAACTTCACCAGCGATGATTTTGAGTTGGGTGGATTTGCCTGCACCGTTGACGCCGACTAAGCCAATGCGATCGCCTGGCTTGACTTCCCAGTTAACATCCTTCAGGACTTCGCCTGTAGGATAGATTTTATTGATATGTTCGAGTCGCAGCATTACTGTGTCTCCAAGGAAGTTTTCAGTAGGGAAATTTAGCGCCGGATAAGGGTAGAGTTGCAGAGCGGTTCCGCCGGCGACGCCTGCGACGGGCTACGCCTACGCTCTCAGCCGATTGGATTGTAACAAAAATTCACTTATGATAACAATTCATTTACTGCCACGTTGAAACCTCGCAAGGCAGTCTGAGTGCTGACGTCATCACCAATACTCAGCAAAACCTGCTGGCGTTGGGTAATTACCAATACCCATTGGCTGTCAGGAAATACTAGCCAGATTTCCTGACAGCCAGATTGTAGATACTCTTTGGCTTTGGCAAATACTTCTTCAGCAGCATCGGTAGGAGAGATAATCTCAGCAATCAATGGGAAACTCTGGGGTAATACGGCTTCTTCACCAAACTGGGCAAGTAGTTCTGGTGTGAGATAGGCTACATCAGGACGACGCCCCTGCTTATCAGTGCGACAGGGTACATCTGTATAAACTTCTCCCCCCTGATTATGGTCGGTCATGCAGTTTCTCCAGTAAGAAGCTAGTCTTGCTTGAATCCGACCATGTGTGAGTGTCATTCCGGTTTTTTCTAGCAATTGCCCATCCACCCATTCCATATGTTTAGGGGGATTGAGCATATAGTCTTCTAGAGAGAAGACCTCTGATATATTTGAAACAACTGTAGAAGTCACCATCGCTATCTATTCTCCGCCGAACAGTTGGTGCGATTGCAGGTTTGATCCCAGTTAGTGTGGGCGATCGCTTCTGGGCTACAGATCAATCGGAGGATTGGTTTTGTGCTCCTTGCCTCACTTCCTCTACGTCCAAACCTAATGCCTCTGCTACCTGCTCCACACTCGCCCCTAATGCCAACATAGGAGGCACTGCTTTTAACTTGCCTTTGCGCTCACCTTCCTGTAAGGCTTCCTGATATACCTTCGTCTGCTTTAGATCACTCAACCCAAGCATTGCTTCTATCTCCTCCCGGCTTTTGTTCGGCAACTTATAGACTATGATTGTTTCTATTAATTGTAATCATTCTCGCGCTTGTACATGAGTTCAAAAGCGAGTTTGCGGTGTAGGTCTGCTGCCCGCAAAACTCGCGTAAAAGATACTGGAAAATTCTTGAAACAGGCAATAGAAGATACTTTCGTTTTTCACGAAGTTAGGAAAATCGTAAGTATTATTTAAGTTTAGTAAGAGTGCAATGGATGAGTTTGGAGATAAGTTGATAAAAGTAAAGAATAACGAAATTACAATCTTTGGCAAAGCAACGGCACATTTATCAACCTCTTCTAAATTCGCATAGCGGCAGTATGCCTTTTCTAAATTGGCATTGTAAAGCTTAGCCTTCTTCAGATCAGCATAATAGAGGACTGCGCCTTAGTACCTCGGGAAGTGGCTGACCTCCTGAATCTTTCAAGAGCCACTGTGCGCGGCTACAGTGAGCAATTTGAGGATGCTGGTTTTGTCTTTACCAGGACTGGAACCAGGAAGCGGGAAGAAGTGGCTTGGGAAATTGGTAGGCACCCAAAAGCCCTGTGAAATGGAGCCAGAATAGAACAGGTTCCTAATAGACCTAAACTGGTCAAAGGAGAAATCATTATGGAGGTAACGATTCAGCTTCCAGATGACATAGCAGCCCAACTCCAAGAGAGTGGTATGGATCTACCACGCGTCGCCTTAGAAAAAATTGCGATTGAGGGCGCTCGGTCAGGGGAACTTACTGATGAACAGCTAAGACGACTACTTGGCTTTGAAACTCGTATGCAAGTCGATGATTTTCTGAAGTCAGCAGGGGTTTACTTCGACTATACCGAGTCAGATTTCGCGATGGATAGGGAAACCATTGAGCATTTGCGGACTAAGTGATTGTTATTTCTGACACGACACCCCTTAACTACCTTATTCTTATCGAACACACATTCGTGTTACGCGAGCTATATGGTCGTGTCATCGTACCACAAGCGGTCAAAGAAGAACTGAGCTCGGACGCCGCACCAGTTTCCGTGAAAACATGGATGAGCAATCCTCCTAACTGGTTTGAAGTCCAGCCGGTTTCCCTCAACGACACGGCATTTGATCGACTAGGTGCCGGGGAGCGTGAAGCAATTCTCTTAGCTACTGAGTTACTTGCCGACGCGCTAATCATTGATGAGCGAGCTGGACGCAATGAAGCAAGCCGACGCTCTCTGCGCGTCATCGGAACACTCGGCGTGTTAGACAGTGCCGCCGAGCGGAGATTGATTGACTTACCCAGGACAATTGAGCGGATCACGCAGACAAGCTTTCGGGCCTCACCAGAACTGGTGCAGTCTTTTCTTGACCGCGATGAGGCACGGAAGCAAAAGCCCTCCTAGCAAGACCACTGCTCATTTAGGGCCAGGACTAAAAACTCGCACTAGAAATCCTTAGCGGATACAATTCCCGAAATGGTACGGTGGTTCCTATCTAAGGCGTAACAGGCAGCGGGACTGAATAACCCTGTCCCAGGATGTGAGCAACAAATTCTGGCCTCGCGTAGAAGGCGCGAGAGATACTTCCATGACCTGGGCCCTTAGTTCTCGGCTGCACAAGCACACCCATCGAGCCAGAGAGGCTAGTGAATCCTTGCGTTCTTATGGTGTCTCGGACAAGGTCATAATCTGCTTTCACCTGCTTGGAAATTTCAGGATTGTCGAGGTCGAACGAAGCGACAGAATGCACAAGCGAGCGAATTTCGTCCTGGCTCTCAAATACTCGGGCGACGACAACCAATTTTTTCAGCTTGTTGAGAAGATGACTCTCTTCAAACTCCTTAGCCGCAACCTCTACCGGATCTATCATCGTAATTGCCATCGTCTCTTTGACCCTGAGTTCTCCTGTCCGTCTGGGTGCCCGTCTAGCTACAAGTGGAATTACTTTCAGTTCCCAGCTGCCAAAGTTAGGTGACTGAGACGAGTTGAGCGGTAGTCCCAGAAAACGCTCAATTGTCTGCCCAGCCCAACCCTTATTTTTCTTACCTGCCTCTCGCCAAACCGTTACTTTGTAATGGTCCGCCAGCGGTCGTAAATCTTGACCTACAAGCAAGGCTATTCTCTCAAGCGCTTCTACTCGTTCCACAATTGGAGCTGCTTTGGTGCCTTTGGTGTATTTGGTGCAACTTGGGCCTCCATACCATAAAGATTCGTCAGTCGCTGACGTGAAAGCTCAATATATTTCTCGTCCGCTTCGCACCCGATAAAGCGGCGTCCCAATGCCAGTGCCGCAACTCCAGTTGTAGATGAGCCAGAGAACGGATCGAAAACTAAGTCGCCTGGAAGAGTGCTGGCTCGCAAACAGCGGGCAACGAGTCCGACAGGCTTCTGGGTTGGGTGCTTGCCGTAGCGTTTCTCGTCATTGCTAGGAGCAGGTATTCTCCACACGTTCTTCATCTGCTTGTCGTCGTTCTCAGATTTCATAGCCTGATAGTTGAACGTGTAGCGCTCCTTACCTTTCTGTGCTTTTGTCGCCCAAAATATTAGTTCTGTCGAGTGAGTAAAGCATCGGCAGCCCAAGTTGGGGGGTGGTGCTGGTTTTTCCCAGATGATGTCGTTGAGGATACGAAAGCCCAGTTGCTGCATGGCAAATCCAACTGACGGATACACATGTAGAGTGCCAGTCACCCAAATGGTGCCAGTCGGCTTGAGGAGCCGATAACAAGCAGCGAGCCATGTCTTGTTGAACTCGTGGTCCAGATCCACACCACGGCTGCGGTCCCACTCGCCCTTATTAACCTTTACCATTCGCCCCGCCACACAAGTGATGCCATCGTTGGAGAGATTGTAAGGCGGATCAGTCCAAATGCAGTCCACGGTTTCAGCGGGCAACGAGGCCATCACCTCTAAGCTGTTGCCGTGATAGAGGAAGGATTGCCCATCGTCTGACTCCCACGCTCTTACCGCTCCCCCTTGTTCAAGTTGCACTTGTACCACCATTAAATATGCCTTCCTCAACTATATCTATGCATCTATGCGCCTAGTCCAATAGAAATTATCCGACGTGTTCGGGCTGAACCTAATAAAAGTCATCTTTTGAGACACTAGCCAACCAGAGTTCAAAAAAGATGCTGGGGAATTCTTGAAACAGGCGATAGAAGATGCTGTCGATTTTCACACTTGTTGAGAATTCTCAGTTGCTGGCAAAGTATACTTGATTCTACAGGGAAATCGCGCCTTCTATCTCCAATGTGATCGCCGCCGACTCACCCCCTAGAGAGCGATCGCGCAACGCGTGTACGTTCCCCGCTTGTCAAACTTTCCCGTAGGGTAGGGGTGTAGTACTCACGCTGGGGCGTCAGCGCGTCGCCAAGCTTCTGCTGTAGGAGAATTACTTCTTCTAGCTGTGATATTTTTTACTTAGGAGGCGACCTATGCAACTAGAAGACTATTTTGACTTTCTGGCTCAGCAATGATATTCGCATCAAAGGCACGCATATCGGGATTGAGCATATTCTCTACGAATATTCATTTAGTAGCGATGGGCTCTGTTACAGTCAAAACAGACCAGGCTAAAATAGGGCATTGAATCAAAGCGTAGGCAACTTGATGAAAGTAAAGAATATCGCAATCTCAAGGAAAAAAATTACAGATTTCTGCCAGCGCTGGAAAATCACAGAATTTGCTAGTTAGAGGCTCTCTTTGGACGTAAGTTGACGTACTCCCCCTGATTCAATCAGGGGGATTCTCAAACGATGTTACGAAGCAGGTCGTATTCCCGTGCTTCTCCACCATTCTTCCTGCTTCTTTGACTCTTAACTAGACTGTTGCCAGTCCCCGTCAGAACGTCTCCACAGGCAATTTGTTCGCCCACGATGCGTCCCACCGCAAGCACACCCCGATTTCTAATCACTTGAGCTGCTGCCACATCCCGATATGTGGTATACCCACATTCAGGACAAGAATGAATTCTATCGCTGAGTTCTTTCTTTCCGGTGTGGGTATCGCAACTAGGGCAGACTTGAGACGTGAAATCCTTGTCCACTTTGGCAAAGTAAACCCCACGTTTCCAACACACCCATTGCAGAATTGTCAAGAGTTGACCAAAGCCCGCGTCTAGGGTATGTTTACCCAACATGCCTTTAGCCCATGTCCGAAAATCAATATCCTCAACAAATATCATTCCTGCTTGGTCACAGAGTTTGTGAGCTAACTTGAAGTGAAAATCTTTCCTGGTGTCATTGTTTCGTTGATGCAATCTAGCAATCTTCCTGCCGAGCTTACGTCGGTTCTTAGAGCCTTTGACTTTGTGCTTCAGTCGGCGTTGCACGCGAGTTTTGCGGGAAGCACAGCTACACCGCAAACTCGCTTAGCAATTTCAACTCGCGTTGCCGTTCCACAAAAAATCTAGGGCGTTCGACTAGCTCACCGTCACTAGTTGCCAAAAATTTATCCAATCCCAAATCAATCCCCATTGGATATCCGTGAGGCATAACGTCGGGGACATTCACATCACACTCTAATGAAAGCAGGATGAAGTACCCTGATGCCCTACGGACGATTCGGGCTTGCTTAGCCACAAACCTATCTGGGATATCTCTCGATTTGATAAACTCCACGACCCCCAATTGAGGCAACTTAATCGAGATGCCTTGTATGCAGTTCCTCAACATCTGCGGAAACACAAAAGAACGCATTCTCACTCGATTTTTAAACCGAGGGAATCCCATCCCTTTGCGTTGCATATCCACAAATGCCGTCTCTAGTCTCCTCAAAACCTGTTGCAGCACTTGAGCATTCACTGTTTGAAGTTCAGGGTACTGCTCTTTTGCTTCAGTTAAAGACTTACACTGCTTAGCATAATTAGGGTATGGCGTATCGACAGAGATGATGAACTCAGAAATAATTGAGCAAGCATCAATCCGACACTTACGAGAATTGAGCCAGTCTTTACGCTCCCGTAAAGCATGATTCCAAACCTTACGGCAAACATCCAGAATTCGCTCAATTTCTTGGGCTTGCTCTGCTGTTGGCTTCAGTTTGTACTCGTAAGTTAGGTTCAACACTTGCATCTTCGCCTCTATCTACAAAAAGCAATAACATTTTGTAGATAGGCTGTCAAGCAACATCCAACACGCGGGGATAAATCCCCTCCCCTCGTTTTCACGAGCCAGCTCTGAAGGAGGGTTTCCCTCTGTAGGAGACTGGCGTCCCTCCGGCTAAAGCACAGAGGCTCTCAACTTCGATTAGGTAGATTTGGTTAGCCGTCGCGGTATCGAGTGCAGCCGTAGTTATATCCGCCGGAGATCTATTCTTGGCTCTGCTGAAGTCGTTTATTCTGCCAGCAGTGGAATCTCGTAGTAGGGCAAAGGGTTTTGTCCCGCTCCCTGAAGCCATCGAGCATCGGGTTTCCAGGCTCCGTTGAGTTCTTCGCGGCGACGGGTTATGACGGTTAGTTTGTTGCCTTCTAGCTTCAGCAAATTGTATTGCAACGGATAACCGGACACCCACTCGCGTATAGGTGCACCGAAGGTTCCAGCACAGACGATATCGAGCTTGCGCCCAGCTGTGCTGAGGTCGTAGCGGTAGAGGCTGTTTTCGGCTTTGTGGATGTGACCGTGGAGGGCAAAGCGGAAGTTGGCTTTTGCCAGCTGTTCCATAAAGCCATGATCCGTGATGCGGTCTTCAAAGCCGCTGTTGAAGGGATGGTGCCAAACGACCATCTTGAGGCAGCTGCTGTAGGCTGGATTCTGGCGGCTCTGGGTGAGAGCGTTACTGAGAGCAGCTGGGTGGATGTTGGCACGGGATTTGTAGTGATGATCCAGTTGCCAAGCGGAATTCAGCCCCAGAATCAGCAGGTTTTGCTCTGGGAAGTGGTGCAAAATGCCTTGCTGTTCGTACTCCAGGGGATAGGGTTCACCTTTGATAGCCTGATAGAAGGTGCTGAAGTGGGCAAAGCGCTGCTGGTATTGCGCCTCATCCCGAACTTCGATAATGTCACCCCTATCGATAAAGCAACCCTCTTGGAGTTTGCCCTGATAGTCTTCGCGCCTTTCCAAGCTATAAGCTTTTTTAGCCAGTCCCCAATTGAGGTCATGGTTGCCGGGAACGATGACAATCTGCTGCGGCTGCAACTGGAATTCTTGCCGGAGGTTGTCTAGAAACAGGTGAGCAGCTTTGTACTCTTCCAAGGTGGACTTATTAGCAATGTCACCGGAGAGTATAATGACGTCGATGCGGGGGCAATTTAGTTCATAGCGTAGATCTTCAGCCAGTTGGCTATACCAGTTGTGGGCGTTATCGGCGGTGCCAAAGTGGAGATCGGAGAGGTGGAGAATGTACATTGGCGGAATGGAGATGATCTCTGGCGAGATGAGAGTGTGGTTGTAATACTTGCAACGCTCTTGAATTGCAATAATTATATTGAATAGATTGGCGTTTTCAGTTGTTAGTATAAGCTCAGAGAGACGAGGTAGTAATTCAGAGCTAGCAGTTTTTCCCAAGGCATCAGCAGCACTCATACGAACAGCAGAATCTTCATCTGTCAAAGCTTGCAGGAGTGGCGAAACAGCTGCTTCATTGCCAATTTCTCCTAAGGCATCAGCAGCCCTCCAACGAACATCAGAATCTTCATTTGTCAAAGCTTGCGGGAGTGGCGAAACAGCTGCTTCATTGCCAATTTTTCCTAAGAGGATGTTTTAAAAGTCGAAGTCAGTAAGAAATTATGCCAGTCGTCTAACCATGATACGAATCATGGCAATATAAATAAAAGTCTCTGAGGTTTCCGGTAGTCGTTC
>JAABUQ010003331.1_pt1 | contig 29713 bp, 23 predicted proteins | sample 5560001 | NCBI WGS metagenome assembly JAABUQ01 (sample SAMN10711888, study PRJNA513371) | rock metagenome | isolation source: Antarctica rocks | place: Antarctica: Victoria Land, Finger Mt nord | collected 2015-12-18 | reverse complement strand
TGAAGACGAGCTGCCCCGTGGGCCTGAGCCGTTCCGCGAAGGGCTGGATTTCTAGCGGGTGCCGCGCGGCTGGCTCCTCGACACGAATATCGTCTCCGAACTCCGGAAGGGTGCCCGCGCCCAGCCCGGCGTACGGTCATGGGCCGAGGCCGTGCCCCCCGCTGCCTGCTTCCTCAGCCTGGTCACCGTTGCGGAGATACGCTTTGGGATCGAACGTGTGGGCGACCCCGCCTTCCGCGCCGAGCTGCAAGCCTGGCTGCACGACGGCGTGCGGGTCTGGTTCGGCGCCCGCATCCTGCCGGTGGACGAGGCCGTGCTGCTCACCTGGCGGCGCCTGGCCTCCGATGGGCAGAAGTCAGGCTACACCTACTCCCAGCCCGACGCGCTGATCGCAGCCACCGCCCTGGTGCACGACCTAGGCGTCGCCACCCGCAACACGTCGGACTTTCAGCGGGCCAGGGTGGCCCTGATCAATCCTTGGTCAAACGAGCCGCCGTGAAATCCGCTGCGGGTCCGGGCAGGGCATGACGTCGGCCCCTGTTGGGTCCACTCCAACGTTTGGCATCCCGCCCCCCTACGCGCTAAGGAACCGCCACGACGCAGGAGCCAGGCCCGATGGACAACCCCCCCGCTGCCCCCCAGCCCGCCGACCACCAGGAGCACGCCAACTCCATCTGGGACGAACGCTACGAAAAGGGCGAGCACGTCGGCTCCAAGCCCGTCATCGAGGCCGACCCGGTGGACTTCACCCAGCACAAGTTCCTCTACCAGCACGCCATCGCCAAGCCGATGACCGGCTCCCTGGACGGCTGGTCCGTGGACACCATCGCCAAGCAGTGGTTCAACCCGCCCCCCGCCCAGGTCCTGGCCATCGGCTCCGGCATGGCCTTCCTGGAAGAATACCTCGTCCAGAACAACTACGCCGGCCACGTCACCGCCTACGAGATGTCCCGCACCGCCATCGAGGGCGCCAAGGCCCGCATCGCCGACAAGCCCTACAAGGACCGCCTGGAGCTGCGCACCGGCGACGTCCTGCTCGAAAACCTGCCAACCGCCGCCTACGACGCCGTATTCGTCCAGGCCGCCATCCACCACTTCGACCGCATCGAGGACATGTACGCCCTCATGCACCGCGTCCTAAAGCCCGGCGGCCTCCTATGGTTCGACGAATACATCGGCCCCGACCACCACATGTACGAACCCGAAGTGCTCGCCATCATGGACGAGCTGAACGACTGCCTAGACGAGAAGTATCGCTGGGACTGCCTCGTGGACCACACCCGCACCATGGTCCCCCGCCCATCCCTCGAGTTCATGATGGGCCACGATCCCTCGGAGGGCGTGCACGCCTCCCGCATCCTGCCGCTGACCTACCAGTGGTTCGACGTGGTCCACCGCCAAGACTACGGCGGAGCCATCATGCGTCCCTTCTTCACCGGCATACTCCGCAACTTCGACTGGTCCGACCCCAAGGACCGCACCATCGCCCGCCTGGTAATCGCGACCGAGCAGCTACTGACCAAGCAGGGCGTGCTCCCCAACTATCACACCGCCATCGTCGGCCGCCGCCTGGACCAGCCCCGCGCCCCGCTGACCCCAGCCGAATCGGCGCGGATCAACTACTCCGACTGGCCCGGCCTGAAGCCAGCCACCCCCCCAGAATCGCCCCCTAAATCGCCCCCACAGCCGCCGCCCCGCCGCGGAGGCCTGCGGGCGTTCCTACGCGGGGGATGACCGCGCCAGCGCTCACAACCCTGGCACCCAGGGCCAGCCCGGCCCGCCGCGTCTGGACCGCCGCGCGGGCATGGCTGAACGAACCCATCGGCAACCTGCTGCGCGCCGTCGCCGTCCGCCCCGGCGCCGCAGGGGCGGCGGCGCTGACCGCCTGGTATTTCTGGTGCTTCCTCGGCGACCGCTACCTGCCCGGCAACAACAGCCAGTATCCGCTGGGCTGGTGGGGCTGGTTCGACCAGGGGAAATACCTCGACAGCGCCCAATCCCTGATGCACGGCGCATTGGTGCCGGACCGCCACTGGTATCCCCTGGGCTACTCGATCCTTGCGGCGCCCTTCACGCGCTGGAGCCACGGCCACCCCTTCCTGCCGGTCAACCTGGGGTCCCTGCTGCTGTGCTACGCCGGGTTCCTGGCCTTCGCCCGCCGGGCTGGGGTGGAGCGCGGCTGGGCCGTCGCCTTGTTCCTGTTGGCCACCGCCGGCAGCCGCATGCTGTTCGAGGGCTGGATCGTGCCCTGGAACACCATCCCCGCCGCGGCGCTGATCTGGCTGCTGCTCGCCACCACCGCCGCCCACATCCAAGGCGACCGGCGCCCATTGCTGATCGGCCTGCTGGCCGCCGCGATCCCGCTGGTCCGCCCGACCGAGCTGCTGCTGGCCGCACCTTGCGTCCTGGCCGCCATCGCCGCCAGCCTATCCCGCCCCGCGGCGCAGACCAGGGTGACAAGGGAGACGCAGCCCCGACGCAACTGGCTGCCGGACCTGGCTCTGCTCACAGCCGGCGGTCTGATGGTCGCGGTCCCCTACGGACTACTGCACTGGCGCATCTACGGCCTGGCGGCGTCGCCGTACATAGCGATGTCCACCGGCCTCGGCTTCACGCCCTACGACCTGGGATGGAAGGCTTACACCATCCTGGCGGACCCGCGGGACTGGTTCCTGGACGGGCGAGGCCTGCTGTGGCAGGCGCCCTGGGCGGCGCTGGCGCTGGCCGGGCTGGCGGTGTCCTGGGCGCACGGACGCGCAGCAAGGCTGCTGGCGGTGCTGATCGTGCTGCACACCCTGCTGTATTTATCCTACGTGGACCTGCTGCCGACGGGGCTATGGCGCTTCTTCAACGTGCACTACTGGCAATGGGCGCTGCCAGGCCTGGCGTTGCTGGCCTTCCTGGCGGGGCGGGACCTGCTGCGCTGGCGCCGCGCGCCGCTGTTCCCGCTGGCGCCGCTGGCCGTCGCCGCATCCGTGCCGCTGCTGCTGCTGCACCCGGTGCCGGTCGAGGTCCCTGCAGGCGTGCCGGCGAAGATGCTGGCCTATGCCGGGCCGCTGCCAGGCTTCGTGGAGGCCTACTTCACCGAGCTCGCGCTTCGGGACAGCGTTGGCGAGATGTACGGCTTCGGCGATCTGCGGGCGATCCCGGTAACCGGGGGGATGCGGGTGTATGCGTTGCGCCGGCCGTTCGGCGACGACCCGGCGTGGGTAACGCCGCCGCTGGGCTGGCCGGGCAGTACGCCGGTCCGCTATGGGATCGCTTGGCGGCTGGGCGTCCCGTGCTGGACGCGGCTGGTAGTGTGCCGGCGCCTGGGACAAAGCCTCCTGCCGCCGGAGCCGCAGTTCTAGGGCAGCATCGGATCAAACGTGTACACGTTCCGATAAAGGTGCTCGCAAAAACAAAATGCGAGGGCCGGTTTGGTGCTTCTGTCCGCACCAAACCCGCTTGAGCGGCCTCCCACGTCCCGCCTCACTCGGCCGCGCTTGCTCCGGCCGCCGCCGCCCCGCGCCGTGCCACAGGCTTCCACCGCAGCGCCGGCGCCTCCACCAGGTGCCACGACAGCAACGCCAACGGCGCCGTCAGCACCATGCACGCCAGGATCGGATAGCCGAAGTCCGGCCGCGCCCCCAGGATCACCTGTTGCACCGGAAAGGCATACAGATACATCCCATACGACAAGTCCCCGAACCGCCCGGCCCGGCGGATCACCGGCATGGAGCCGCGGCCGAAGGTGATCACCATATACGGCAGCGTCAGCCATTCGACCGGGATGTTCCACCAGCCATACCAGCTCGACACCATCCAGTTCAGCGAATAGCCCAGGATGGCGAAGTCCGCCCGGTACAGCTCCGGCACCCAGTCCTGCAGCAGCCGCAGCAGCCCGCCGATGAAGAAGAACGGCACCTGCACCAGCATGTACTTCACATCGGTCGCGTTGATGACCCACGCCGGGCCGTCGTAGCCGTAGAACAGCCACAGCCCCAGGCTCCCCACGGCGACGCCCACCAGCCCCAAGGCCCACATGCGCGGGCGCACGGCCAGCAGGGCGAACAGTGGAACGGTCAAGTAGCACAGCGCCTCCGGAAACAGGCTCCAGAGCGATCCGTTGACGGCGCCATGCTCCCGCAGCCCGACGAACACGCCGGGCAGATACAGGACGGGGTGCAGGATAATGTTGCCGAGATACTTCAGGCTGTTGTGGTTGATCAGGTAGTCCATAAGTGGCAGCCGGGTCAGCCGCGCGCCGGCCAGGAACCAGAACATCACGCAGGCTGCCAGCCCCGGCAGGATGCGCAGCGCCCGCTTCTGCAGGAACACCCGCAGGCTCGGCGTCCGCAGCCAACTTCCCGTCACCATGTAGCCGCTGATGCTGAAGAAGATGTCGAGGCCGATGCGCGCGAACGGCACTCCCCAGAAGCCCGGCCCGCCATCGGTGGAAAGATTCCATCCATGGCCGTAGATGACCATCAACGCCGCAAACAAGCGCAGGAAGTCGAAATTGTCGAGCCGGCGCAAAGAGGTCATGGTGCGTCCTTCCCCCTCTCCCTCCGGGAGAGGGCCGGGGTGAGGGGGTCTTGAAGCGCCAGGCTGGCCGAAGCAGGGCTTTGCACGATTAAAACCAGCAGTGCCCCGCTCCGCAGCCAAGACCCCCTCACCCCAACCCTCTCCCGGAGGGAGAGGGAGAAGAAGTAGTTGCCTTGATCACATCCAGCACCGCCTGCTCCCACCGCGGCGCCAGCGCCGGCGCCTGATATAGCGCCGCTTGCCGCAGCCCGCGGTCGCGCATGTCGGACAGGTAGCCGGTTTCGCGGGGCAGGTCGCACAGCCGGGCCAGGATCTCACCAAGCTGCTCGTCATCATAGGGATCGAAGTATTCGGCGGCGTTGCCATAAACCCAGCGGTGTACCGGGATGCCGCTGGCAACCAAGGGGGTGCCGCAAGCCATGCCCTCGACGCCGGAGTAGTCGAACCCCTCCGCCCGGCTCGGCGCCACGACCAGGTGCGCCATCGAGTACAGCAGCCGCAACTCCGGCAGCGGCACGCCGGACACGTGGTAGGCGCCCTCGCGCACCAGCAGCTTCAGCTCCGCCAGCTCCGCATCCGACCGCCAGCCGGGGTTGGCGACGATCAGCAGCTGCATGGGCGTCTTGGTGATCCGACGCGCGATCTCGAAGCCGCGGAACAAGCGCAGGTAGTTCTTTCGCGGCTCCAGGGTGGAGCAAGCGATAATGAGCTTCGGCAACGGATCGTTCGGCCCCTCCCGCCGCCCACCGGACGGCGCCGTCGCCGTGCTGGCCCGGCGCTTCAGGATCGTGCGAAGCTCCGCCTCCGGCCGCACGTCCGGACGATACTCCGGGGCGACAAGCGCAGGGATGGTATGGACCCGGCGCTCCTGCCCGGGAAACAGCGTCAGCACGTCCTCCCGCACCGGCTCGCTGTCGCAGTAGAAGTTGGCGCCCTGCAGCATGTTCCGGTACAGCATCCGGGCATGGCTATTGGTGTGGGGCCACGGCTCGCCGATGGTATGCGGGCTGACCAGCGGCAGCGCGTCATAGTAGCGGATCATGAACGCCGTCCCCGGCGAAGGCCGGTAGGGCGAGACCGTTGCACCGAAGAACACGTCCCACCCCGTCGTGTTCACCCGGCGCTGGAACGGCAGCGGCAGCAGCGACAGCGACCGCGCATTCTCATGCCCCAAGGCCGTCGCAAAATACTCGGCTCGTCCGATCAGGTGCCGGTCCGACGGCGCCAGCGTGTTGTCGAACAGCTTCATCCACAAATAGTCCTCGAACATCGCCGGATCTATGCGGAGGTCGAGCCGCTCTTCCCGCTGCGCGAGGGCCAGGATGGTGGTGACATGGTGCATGCGCCGCCGGATCGGACCGGGCAGCACCAGCGACAGGCCCGGCGGCGCGTGGTGCCGCTTGGTGTCCATGCTGACGATGACGCGCGCCTGTTCCAGGATCTTGTCGAACGGCGTGTTGGCCTTCTTGGACCGGCGCGGCGGTGCCGCGAAGTGTATGCCGGACGCCAGCCCGCCCAGCCGCCCCAGCCCCATGTCGGCAAACATGGCGAACAGCAGCCGGGTTTCCTGCGGGATGCCGGCGAAGCCCTCGTAGCACGGGCGCAGGTCCACCAGCACGGCCGGACGGCCGGGCAGAGGGACAGGCGGCCCGGACGTCCGCGTCGCCGGCAGGGTAATGGGGGCGTTCATGCCGCCGCTCCCGTCCGGGCCTCCGCCACCGCCGCCAGCACGGAGTGCAGGGCGCGGCGGGCAGCCGCGTCGCTGTAGCGGTCGCGCAGCACGGCCTGTCCGGCGCGGGCCAGGCGGTCCTGCATGGCCTGGTCAGCCCACAGGTCGGTGATGGCGGCAGCCAAGGCGGGGGCAGCGTCGGCCACCAGGGCCTCCACGCCAGGCACCAAGTCCAGGCCCTCATTGCCCACGGTGGTCGTTACGACCGGCACGCCGGCCTGTAGGCTGGCGACGATCTTGCCCTTCACCCCGGCGCCGTAGCGCAATGGGCTGACCGACATGCGGCTGCGCGCATACAGCGGCGCGATGTCGGGGACGAAGCCCGTCACCTCCACCCGTGGGCCAGACAGCGCCTGCACCTGCGGCGGCGGCGTGCTGCCGACCAGCAGGAGGCGGATGGACGGCTGGGTGGCCCAGACCAGCGGCATGATCTCCTGCACCAGCCAGACCGCCGCATCCACGTTCGGCGGATGGCCAAAGCCGCCGACGAAGATCACGGCATCCTGCTCGGCTGCCCGGGGAGGCGGGTCCGTGTCGGCCGGAGGCACGATATAGGGCGGGATCACATGCACCTTCTCCGCCGGAACGGTCTCGGCGATGATCCGCGCCTCCTCGGAGCTGGGCGTCATCACCTGGTCCACGCCGGCGAAGATGCGCTCCTCGATCCGCTTCAGGCGGCGGCTCTCCTGCAAAGCGCGCGGGTCGCCGTCCACCTCATAGCGGCGGCGCTCGCGCAGGTAGTGCAGGTCGTGGGTATAATAGATGACCGGCGCGCGGGTGTTGGCACGGATCAGCTCCAGGTTGGGGCCGGTCACGTCGGGGCGGGCGGTCCAGACCAGGTCCAGGGCGGAACCGTTCGCCTTTAGCCAACGCGCCAGGGTTTCCGGCGCGTGCAGCACCTCAATGCCCGCCTGCTGCAGCACCTCGGTGTAGGGCTGTAGCGGCGCCGGGTCGGCGACGGGCAGGAAGGCAACGCGCCAGCCCAGGCTGCGGAACAGGTGCAGATACTGGCTGATGGTCAGGCCGCCGGCGTGGCGGTCCCATTCCGGCACCCGGTCGTCCAGCACCAGCACGGTGCCGGCGCGGGGCGGGCGCTCGCGCTGCTGGAACGGTATGGCGTCCGGCCCCGGCTGGCCCGGCAGCAGCCGCGCCCACTTGCGGCAGAACCGGGTGTGGTTGATGGCGCTCTGCCGGTCCCGCGCCTCCGCGCCATAGGAGTTGCTGCCATGGTGCGTCACCTGGCTCGCCGGCTGATACAGCACCCGGAACCCGGCATCGCGCAGTGCAAAGGCCAGGTCGAATTCCTCGTAGAATGCTGGGGCATAGGCGTCGTCGAAGCCGCCCACCCGGTCCCAGGCGCGGCGCGGCACCAGGATGCAGGCGCCGACCGCCACTTCCACCTCGCGGACATGGTTGAACTGCGGCAGCGCCGGGTCGCTCCCGGCGCCATAGGGCTGGCCCCAGCCATTGGAAAGGATGCTGCCGCCGGCCTCCTGCACCGTGCCGTCGGTATTCAGCAGCTTGGCGCCGACCAGGCCCACGGCGGGGTCGCGGTCGGCCAGGCCGACCATAGGGGCCAGCCAGTCCGGATGCACGACGGTATCATTGTTGAGGAACAACAGATGCCGTCCCCGCGCCTGCCGCGCCGCGGCGTTGCAGGTGCGGAGGAAGCCCAGGTTCTCCACATTGCGGATGAACCGCACGCCCTCGGTCCGTGCTTCCAGCAGCGGCGCGGTAGGTGCGGCGGGGTTGTCGTCGGCAACGATCACCTCGTATCGCACGGCGTCGCCGCTGCACGCCATGACGGAGTACAGGCAGCGCAGAGTGTCGGCGGGGTGGCCGTAAACCGGGATGATGATGCTGACATCCGGCTGCTCGACCGCCGGGAAGCGGATCGGCTGCGGTGTGCCCCCGCTGAGCAGGTGCAGCGGATGGGTCGGCCCGCGGCGGTCCCCATCCAGCCAGTGCGCCAGCGGGTCGGCGGCGCCCAGGCCATGGTGCTGGCGATACCAGGCGGCATCGAACAGCGGCGCCGGGTCGCTGCCGGAGCCGGCGCCGATCCGCCACCAGTGCAGCAGCGGGTCCATCCCGCCGCGGTCCCCCTCCATCGCATAGACCGCCGCGTCCAGCCCGGGGTTCGGGTCGAGGCCCTCCGGGATGCCGTGTTGGATGTAGTGGGTCAGCGGGTCCAGGCCGGTCGCGGCGACGCCATGACGCGCGGCATACCAGTCCACATCCAGGAAAGCGTTGGGGTCCAGCCCCTCGGCCACGCCGGTCCTGATCCAATGCAGCAGCGGGTTCTCGCCGGATGCCGCGACGGCCGGGTTGCGCGCCAGGTAGAAGGCGGTATCGAACCAGGGGTTCGGCTGCGCGCCAGCGGGGGCGCCGGTCCAGGCGAAGTGCGCGGCCGCGTCGTGCCCGGCGGCGGCCAGGCCCGGATGCTGCGTCAGATACCAGGCGGCGTCGAACAGCGGCGCCACCTGCAGCGCCGCAACGTCCGCCCGGCGCCGGGCCAGCATCTGCCGGTGCTCGCCGAGCTTGCCCCGGCGCAGCAGGCCGATGAACAGCCGGGCGCGGCGCAGGAACGGCAGGCGGCCCAGCATGCGGACCGGCGCGGTCAGGTGCCACGACCGGGATTGCTCCATCGCGGCCTGCACGGCGCGGGCATGGGCGAGGTCGGCGCGCAGGGCAGCCGCCTCCGCGTCCCGCCCGGCCAGGACGGCGTGGACGCGCTCCCAATCCTCCGCCCGCTGGGACAGCAGGCTGTGCAGGTGCACAGCCTGGGCGTCACGCGCAGCCACCTGCGACTCCAGTGCCGACTGGTAGGTCCAGCCGCGGTACAGGTCGTCCAGGACGTCGTCATACGCGTTTTTCAGCGTATCCAGCTCGGCGCGCAGGGCGTCCGCCGCCTCGACGCGTGTGCGGTAGGACTGCAGGGTCGCGACCTCGCCAAGCAGGCCTGCGTTGCGGGACTCCGCCGCTCGCTGGGCCGCCAGGGCCTGCGTCGCCTCGAAGTGGTCCATCCAGCGCTCGCCGAACTGGCCGAAGCGGTCGCGCAGCAGGGCGGCCGCCTCCGGCCCGGCGTCGCACAGGGCGCGTACCGCGGGCGGTACGTCGGGGCCGACCGCCAGCACGCCCAGCCCGTGGCTGTGCAAGAACTCGAAGCCCGGGAACCGCTCCCGCAGCTCATCCCACAGGCGCCACACGCCGAAGTCGCCCCGGCGCTCGTTGGTGTCATGGAACAGCACCACCCCGCGCGGGGACAGCTTGGGCAGCCATGAGAAAAAGTCGCCGCGCACGGCCTCGTAGGTATGGAAGCCGTCTATGTGCAGCACGTCTATGCTGCCATCCGCGAAGTGCGGCAGCGCCTCTTCGAAGGTGCAGCGCATCAGGGTGGAAAAGGCGCCATACAGCGGGTCGTGGAAACGGCGCAGGTCCTCGTAAACCTCGTCGCCATACTGGCCCGCGTGCTCGTCCCCCTGCCAGGTATCCACGGCGTAGCAGCGCGTGTCGGCGCCGGCCTGGGCCACGGCGCCGCAGAAGGCGGCATAGGACACGCCGTTATGCGTGCCCAGCTCCACCAGCAGGCGCGGCCGGGCGGCAGCGACCAGCCATTGCGCGAAGGGCACATGGCCATACCAGGCGCTGGCGACGCCGGTGCGTGCCGGGCGCAGGAACAGCGCGTTGAATGCCGGGTCCTGAAGGCGTTCAGGGGCGGCGGCGGCGGGGAGGGCAGGGGTAGCAAGGCTGTGGTCCAAAGCCCGGGTCCGATCAGTGGCTATGGCTGGTAACATCAGCTTTCACGGTAGGACGCAACTGGCGGGCGCATCCACGGACGCGGCCGGCGCGGCGGCGCCAGAACCAGGGCGTCGTCGGTGGCATACAGGTTGGAATTGAGGAACGGGTCCTCGTCGGCCGCCGTGCCCCATAGGGAGCGGTAGCGGGCGGCGTCGGCCAGGAAGCGGGCCTGGCTCGCAGCGTCGGCGGCGTCCTCTCCGCGGGTCGCGCCCTCCAGGTGCAGCAGCACGGAGTCCGGAGTCCAGACCACCCGCAGCCCGGCGGCTCGGACGCGCTGGCACAGGTCCACGTCGTTCCACGCGACTGGCAAGCCCTCATGCATGCCGCCGACCCGCGCCCAAACCTCGCGCCGGATCGCCAGGCAGGCGCCGGTGACCGCGGACAGGTCGCGCGGAACGGCCAACTGCCCCTCATAGCCCGGCGTATCCCGCGGCGCCCCGCGCAGCACGTGCACCGCCCGCCCCTTGGGCCCAAGCACCATGCCGCCATGCTGCAACGTCCCGTCGCGGTGCAGCAGCCGTGCGCCGACGACCCCCACGTCCGGGCGCACGGCATGGCGGACCAGCTCGCGCAGCCAGGCAGGGTCCGGCATCTCGGTGTCGTTGTTTAGCAGCACGAGCACTTCGCCCGACGCTTCCTGGGCCGCGGCGTTGTTGAGGGCGGAGAAGTTGAACGGGCCGGGACGGCGCAGAACGCGGACGCGGGGCGTTGCGGACAGGGTATCCAGCAGCGCCAGGGCGTCCGGGCTTGTGCTGCCATTGTCCACCACCAGCAGCTCCAGCGTGGGATAGTCGGTATGGCGCAGCACGCCGGCAGTGCTGGCGGCCAGCAGGTCCGGGTGATCCTTGGTCAGCAGGATGACGGTGACGGCAGGCAAGTCCGTCAAAGCGGGCAGGGCCGGGCGGGGCTGGACCGGGGGTGGCGGTCCGGCGGCGTGGATCAGGACAGCAGGAACGTGCAGCATGCCCGATGGGCCAGCCAGCGCGGCAGCGCGCAGGGCAAGGTCGTGCCACGGGTCCGGACTCGGATGCAGCCCGCCCAACTGATCCAGCAACGCCGCGGCATAAAGCGCAAGCTGTCCGATCGGGATGCCAGCCTGGTGCGCGTCCCGGCTGTAATCCGGCTTGAAGCGCGGGGCGCGGCGGATGCCGTCCGGGCCGGCTTGGTCCTCGTCGGAGTAAAGCAGGGCCGGCGCGGGATGGGCGGTCCAAGCTTGTACGGCCTCCCACAACCCGGTGGGCGGCAGGGTGTCGCCGGGCTGCAAGCATCCAGCGACCGTGCCGGTGCGGGCGGCCAGGGCTGCGTTCAGACCATCCAATCCACCGGGGCCGGGCAGCAGGCGCAGCCGCGGCTCCCCCTCCGCCGCACGTGCCAGGATACGGGCGGGCCAAGCGGAGTGCAGGCGGGTGGCCACGCACAGTTCCCAGTCTGGATAAGCGCCGGCTTGCAGGCTGGCGAGGGTGCGAAGGGCCGCTTCGGCCTCGCTGTCGCCGGCTGGCATGGCGAGGCTGATGCGCGGACCCTGCATTGGCGGCAGTCGAAGGTCCGGCGGGGGAGTGTCGTGCAGCGCGACCCACAAGCCGTAGGCAGTTGGGTCATCCGGAGCCACTCCGGGGAACAAGCCTGGCAACAGCGGGGCGCGCATGAAGACGGGAGCGGCACCGGCAATGGCGGCCGCTGCATCCGCGCGGGACAGGCCTGCCATTGCCGCAGCCAGGCCGGGGATCGCCGGATCGCCTGACGGGAGGGCTTGGGCAGCCATGCGAGCAGCCACATCAGGGCTAGCCGGGTCGTCCGGCTTGCCTCGGCCATGCAGGGCAGTAAATTCGGGCGTGGATGCAAGGACATACGCTAGCTCTGACGTCCCTGCTCCCCGGCGCCACGCGGCAACAAGGGCAGTCATTCCATCGGCGTCGGGATCGCGGCCAAGGGCTGTACGATGCAGGCGAAGCACCGCTCCACCAACAGCCTTGGCATCGTCTGGAGATGTAAATGGTGTCACGCCATGTTGTATGCAGAACCAAGCACGACGGGGCAAGCAGGCCTGGTTTGCCGCGGGCACGTCCACCGTGCCAGCCCTCCCAAAAGGAGGGCGGCACGGTGGTGAAGAGGTTTACTGCTGCTGGGGAGCGTTGGTGTTCTGTGCCGGCTGCTGCTGCGCCTGCTGGCGAGCGGACTTGTTGGCCTCGTGCCGCCCAACGGCGCAGCCCGCGGCAGCACCGAGCACCCCGTGCCCGGCCACATGTCCAGCCACGCCGCCCACGGCAGCGCCCTTCAGGCAGCCTGCGGCTTGCGCCGGGGCGCCAATGGCCAATGCAGACAGGGCGACGGCAGCGGCAAATAATAGGGTCTTCATGATGGTGCCTCCTCGGGCATGATTGTTCCGTAACTACGCGCGGGAGGCGGCCGGGTTTCCGGCAGGGCCAGCAGGCCAGCCGCCGCCGCAGCGCCCGCCCCCGCCAGGGACAGCAGCGCCGCAGCCGCGCCGTAATGGTCGGCCACCAGCCCGGCCAGCCAGGTGCTGAGCGTCGCCCCAGCGCCAGCCGCAAGTCCCAGCACGCCGAGCGCCGCGCTGAACCCGCCGCTCCGCCGGGTGATGTCGGCGGCCACCAGCGGCATCAGCACGCCCAACGCCGCGGCGCTGATGCCGTCCAGCGCCTGCACCGCAATCACCCAGCCCGGCGCGACGCCGCACGCCAGCAGCACTCCGCGCAACGGCAAGGCCACAAACCCCAGCAGCAGCACCGGACGCCGCCCCCACGATTCCGCCTTCCGGCCGATCAGGGGAGACGCCAGCGCCACGATGGCTTGCGGCGCAACGATGCAGGCGGCGATCACCAGGTTGGCGTTCGACCCGGCGGCGCGGGTGATCGCCCCGGCGACCAGCGGCAGCATGGCGGCGTTGGCCAGGTGGAACCCGGCGACGCACACGGCAAAGGCCAGCAGCCGGCGGTCCAGCAGCCCGCGCAGCGGCATCCGTGCGGACCGTTCGCTTTGGATCGGCAGCGCCGCGTAGCCGCCACGTGAAAACACGGCCACCGCCAGCCCGGCCGCCATCATGGCCGCCGTGGCCCAGAATACCGCATCGCCGGACACCCAGGTGCCGATGCCGCCCAGGGCCAATGCAGCGGCGGCACTGCCCAGCGAGGCGAAGCGGGCGTTGCGCCCCAGCCGCTCCCCCAGCCTGGCATTGCCGGCGAACTGCAGGCTGATGGCCGCGATGGCCGGGCCGATCATGCAGCTTGCGAAGCCGTGCAGCACCTCCGCCAGCAGCACCGGCAGGCGGGCCGACGTGACGGCGAACAGCAGCGCGCTGACGGCGATGGCGGCGGCGCCCGCGGCGATGGCCAGCCGCTTGCTCCGCATCCAGTCCACCAGCGCGCCGGCCGGGATCTGGCTGAGCATCGCCGCGACGGTTCCAATGGCCAGCGCCTCGCCAATGTCGCCCTGCGTCCAGGCCTGCGCCGTCAGATGGACCGCGATGAAGGCGCCGAACCCGGTCTGCCCGCCGGCGACCAGCGCGTTCAGCGCGTCCAGGGTCTTCGCACCGGCGGGCTGCACTGCCGCGTCGTCCATCATCTCGGTGCGTGGGGCGCCGCTGCAACGGCGGCCCGCAACGGACGCGCCCGGGACGAAGGCTGCGGGTCCGGTTCGGAGTGCGCCGCCCTCATTGCGGCGGCGGAGGCGTCGGCGTGGGCAGCGGAACAGGCATCAATACAGGAGCGCCGGGCTTGTAGTCCGGGGCGGCGGCGATCTGGTCAGCGGAAAGCTGCAGGATGATCCCGCCATCGGCCGGGTTGAAGTACAGCGTCCGCCAGGCAACTGCGACCCGGCGCTGGCCGATGCCCAGGAAGCCGCCGAAATCCACCACCGCCGCCCGTGTGCTGCCCATCCCGTCCACCAGGACGTCCACGATCCGCCCAGCGGGCTTGCCCGAAGGGTCCAGCACAGTCCGCCCCAGGATGGGGGTGGCGTCGAGTGGCTCCATCGGCTCGTGCCGCACCTCTGCCGGCTGAGCCAGGGCCAGCGCCGGGACGAATAGGAGCAGGAGCGCAAGGCGTCGGGTCATACCAGACCCTGGGAGGGCAGGGCCGGGCGTGTCAACCTCGCGATGGAACGCATGAGGACGCGGCATGGACCACGCATCAGGACAGGTCATGGAATACGCAGCGGGGAAGCTGCTGGCGTCGGTGTCGGACAGGGTGGGACTGCTGACCTTCAACCAGCCGGAGCGGCGCAACGCGATCTCCGTCGCCATGTGGGACGGGCTGGCCGCCATCCTGGACGGCTGGGACAGGGACCCGGCGGTGCGCGCGGCGGTGATGACCGGCGCCGGAGACAAGGCGTTCGTGTCCGGCGCCGACATCAGCGAGTTCGGTGAGCGCCGCGGCACCGCGGCGGCACAGCGCGAGTATGACGGCCAGACCCGGCGAGGTTGGGAGGCGATGGCCGGGTTCAGCAAGCCGCTAGTCGCCCGCATCCAGGGCTTCTGCCTGGGCGGCGGCCTGGGTATCGCCATGCAGGCGGACCTGCGGGTGGCCGGCAAAGGCAGCAGCTTCGGCATTCCTGCGGCGCGGCTGGGGATCGTCTATGGCCTCGGCATGACCCGGCGGCTGGTGTCCCTGGTCGGCCCGTCCCAGGCCAAGCTGCTGTTGCTGACCGGGGAGCGGATCACCGCCGCCGAAGCGCTGCGGATCGGCCTGGTGGACCGGGTGGTTCCCGATGCGGAGCTTGCCGGCGCCGTGGACGCACTGGCCCACGGAATCGCCGGCAACGCGCCGCTGTCGGTGCGGGGGAACAAGCTGATGGTGGAGCAGGTGCTGCTGGACAAAGGCGCACGGGACGTGGCGGCGGTGGATGCGGCTGTGGCGGCCTGCTTCGACAGCACGGACTACCGGGAAGGGCGGACGGCGTTCATGGAAAAACGCCGGCCGGTGTTCCGGGGAGAGTAGGCCGCTCCTTCTCCCTCTCCCTCCGGGAGAGGGTCGGGGTGAGGGGGTCTTGCCTGCGGAGCCGGGAACAAACGTGCCGTCGGACCGTGGTTATGTTCCCGACGGGCTTGCGCTTGAAGACCCCCTCACCCCAACCCTCTCCCGCAGGGAGAGGGAGCCGAGCGCTTCTCATGCGATCTACGCGAGTGCGGCGACCCTCCCGGCAGGGCAGCCAATCCTACGCCCCCTGCCGAGCCGTCCGAGCCGCGGCAACCACGCACAGGATCTCGAACAGCATCCCCGCCCCGTGAAACGCCGTGAGGCCTCCGACGTCGAAGGGTGGCGACACCTCCACCATGTCCGCCCCGACCACATCCAGGCCCATCAGCCCGCGCACCATCCGCTGCGCCTCGATCATCGTGAGGCCTCCGGCCTCCGGCGTGCCGGTGCCGGGAGCCCAGACCGGGTCCAGGCTGTCTATGTCGAACGACAGGTAGCAGGGCTGGTCCCCGACCACACGCCGCGCCTCCTCCACCGCCCAGCGCCAGCCGCGGTCGTGCACTTCGTCCATCGGCATCACCCTCATGCCGCTGGATTCCGAAAACTGCCACAGGCTGCCGGACACGGTGCTGGTGCCGCGCAGGCCGATCTGGATGACGCGGGTGGGGTCCAGCAAGCCCTCCTCCACCGCCCGGCGGAACGGCGTGCCGTGCTGGTAGCGGCTGCCCATGTAGTCGTCGCCAGTGTCGCCGTGTGCGTCTATGTGGACCATGCCGATCGGGCCGTCCGCCGCCACGGCACGCAGGATCGGGAAGGCGATGGAGTGGTCGCCGCCGCACGTCACCGGCGTCACCCCGGCGGCCATGACCCGGCGGTAGAACGCCTCGATCTCCCCCAGCGCGCCTTCCAGTGCATAGGGCTGCTCGATCCAGCAGTCGCCCAGGTCGCGGACGCGGTGGTCGGCGAAGGGGGTGGCGCCGGTGGCGGTGTTGACCGGGCGCAGCAGGCTGGACTGGTTGCGTACCTCGCGCGGGCCGTGCCGGGCGCCGGGGCGGTTAGTGACGCCGCCGTCAAAGGGCACGCCGATCAGGCCGATGTCAGCGTCGGCCAGGTCCTGCGCGACCGGCGCGCGGAAGAAGGAGGGAATTCCGACGTAGCGCGGCTGCTGCTGCGGATCGTCCATGGCGGGGTAGCGGGTGGCGGGCTTGATCGGTGCGTTCATGGCGCGGACCCTAGCCGCCCGATGGCCCGGACGCGAGTGACCAGTGCGAGACGGGCGCGGGCGGCGTCCCTGCCGAGGGCGATCAGGCCGAGAATCTCGCCGGGCTGGGCCAGGATGGCGGCGGCGACGCGCAGGGCGCCGATGCGGCCCTGGCCGTCCAGCGCGGCCAGGGCGGCCCGGGGCAGGTCGCGCCCAGCCGGGTCGCACACGGCGCGCAGCACGGCGAAGGGCAGGCCGTGCCGGGCTGCAATACGGGCGACGGCGGCGCTTTCCAGGTCCACGGCCACCGCGCCGGTGCGGGCGTGCAGGGCGGCCTTGGCGCCTGTTGTGGCCAGGATGGCGCCATCGCCGAACAGGGCGCCGGGGGTGGGGCCGCCGAGGCGGGCATTCAGGATGGGGTCGGTGTCCCACTGCCCGTCTTCGGCCAGGACGGTTGCAGGGATGAGCAGGGCGCCAGGCGGCAGCGCGGGGTCAAGGCCGCCAGCCAGGCCGAAGCTGATGAGGGCGGAAACGCGCGGCGCCAGGGTGTCAGCGGCGCTTGCCGCACCAGCGGAAGTGCTGCCGCCAATGGCGATGCGCGCACCCAATGAACCAGCGACTTTGGCCTCAGCAACAAGGCCCACGACGATGCCAACCGGCCTGCCTGCTTCTGCTCCCTCTCCCTCCGGGAGAGGGTCGGGGTGAGGGGGTCGTTCGGCGCTGCTTTGTCCCATCTGGAGCCTTAGCCTAGGGGCGCCGTTAGTGCCCCGCTCCGCAGGCAAGACCCCCTCACCCTGGTCCTCTCCCGGAGGGAGAGGGAGAAGTGGCGCCCTGCTACTTGGCCAACGCAACCGCGGCCCTAGAACCCGAACCCCACCCGCCGGCTGTTGCCGCGCTGCAAGTTGCGGAACCGCGCCAGCGCCAGCAACGGGAAGAACAGCCTGTAACCGTGATACCGCAGGTAGAAAACCTTGGGGAATCCAACGGCGGTATAGGGGGCTTCGTCCCACTCCCCATCGTCCCGTTGCGTCCGCGCCAGGTAAGCCGCGCCTCGCGCCACCGCCGGCCCGGTCTCGCCAGCGGCCATCAGGCCCAGCAACGCCCAACTCGTCTGCGACGGGGTGCTGGTATGATACTCGCCCGGCGGCGCGGCGTCGTAGCTCTCCTCGTCTTCGCCCCAGCCGCCGTCCTCGCGCTGGTGCGCCAGCAGCCACGCGACGGCGCGGAGGATCGCCGGGTCGTCATGCGGCAGCCCGGCGGCGTTCAGCGCGCACAGCACCGACCAGGTGCCGTAGATGTAGTTGGTGCCCCAGCGGCCGAACCAGCTTCCGTCCGGCTCCTGGTCCCGGCGCAGGTACTCGATGGCCCGTGCCATTGCCGGCTCTGTCGCCTCCATCCCGGTCTGCGCCAGGAAGGACACGCAACGCGCCGTCACGTCCGCCGTCGGCGGGTCCAGCAGGGCGCCATGGTCGGCGAAGGGGATGTGGTTCAGGTAATGATGCGTGTTGTCAGCGTCGAACGCCCCCCAGCCGCCGTTGGCGCTCTGCATCCCCAGCACCCATTCGCGAGCCTTCGAGATGCTTCCGGCGTGGGCCGGGTCTCCATTTCGGTGCAGCAGCATGCCGACCACGGCGGTGTCATCCACGTCGGGGTAGTGCGCGTTCTCATACTGGAACGCCCAGCCCCCCGGCGTAGCGTCGGGGCGGGTATCGGCCCAGTCGCCGCGCAGATCCGTCACCTGCCGCTCCACCAGCCAGGCGCAGGCGGCGTCTATGGCCGGGGTCGCCGCGCCCTCCGCCTCCGCAACCGCATGCCCGGCAAGGCTGGTGTCCCAGATCGGCGACAGGCACGGCTGGCAGTAGGCTTCGGCGTCCGTCACCACCAGCAGCTTCTGCACGGCGCCCCAGGCAGTGGCCGCGTGGGGATGGTCGGCCGCGTAGCCCAGGGCGTCGAACATCATCACGGTGTTGGCCATCGCCGGGTAGATCGCGCCCAGCCCATCCTCGCCGTTCAATCGCTCGGTGACGAAGGACACCGCCTCCTCGATGGCGCGGCCGCGAACGCCGGCGGGGAAGGCGGGTTCGGCCACCCGCAACACGCCGTCAATCGCCTTGAACACATGGCCCCAGCCGCTGCGATAGGGGCCGCGTATCCAATCGCGCACCTCCTCCGGCGGAGTGCGGAACAGCTCCGGTATCTCCACGCCCTGCGGGTTGCGGGCACGCGGGTGCAGCGCCATCAGCACCAGCAACGGCACCATCACGGTGCGCGACCAGTATGACACCTTGGACAGGTGGAACGGGAACCAGCGCGGCAGGTGCATGATCTCGACCGGCATGGCCGGGACCGCACGCCAGGGCACCTGGCCGAATAGGGCGAGCTGGATGCGGGTGAAGACGTTGGTGCGCTCGGCGCCCCCGGCCGCCAGGATGGCGTCCCGGGCGCGCGCCATGTGCGGTGCGTCGGTCGAGTCGCCGATGGCCTTCAGGGCATAGTAGGCCTTGACGCTGGCCGACAGGTTGAAGACGCCGCCGTGGAACAGCGGCCAGCCGCCGTGCTCGCCCTGGATGCGGCGGAGATAGACGCCGATCTTGGCCTGCAGCGCCGGGTTGATCCGGTCGAGGTAATGCTCCAGCAGCACGTATTCGGCGGGGATGGTGGCGTCCGCTTCCAGCTCGAACACCCAGTGGCCGTCCGCCTGCTGCCGGTTGCCCAGCGCGGAGGAGGCACGGCCGATGGCGTCCTCCAGCATGTCCTCGGAAAGGGTGTCAGGGATGCGAGGCAACGAAGCGGCGCCGTAGCGTGTTGGACGGGTCAGGGTCTCGCTCGGCATTTCGGTTCTGTTACGCCTACTTGGGAAAACAGGGATGCTGCAGTGCAACCAGACCTGATTGCACCTTCAATCGTCGCGGGCAACCCGGTCGCCGTCCAGTCTCCGGCCAAGGCCAAGTTGCCCAGCGCCGTTTGGGCCGGCGGGCGTCGTCGGTCCTGATCGGGGGTAGCGGCGAAGGTCGCCCGCTTCTCTTTTACCACGCGCCAGGGGGGTATGGGTTCTGACAGACCCGTCACCGCCCTGACATCCGCCCATACCCGTGTCGCCAAAGCCACAGGTGGCAGGTCCATCCAGCGATTGCCGGCACTGATGGTGACGCTGACGACGCCTGGCTTGACGAACACCCATTCGGCCGTGCCGCCAACCAGGCCGGTGAAGCCTGCTTCTCCCGGGTCGGCGTCACAGCAGTAATGCACGTTTAGAATGGCTTCAAACCGGTCCGGCCCCCCCAAGCCCGGCAGCAGCCCGGCCGCGACCGGGGCGGGGACGGCCAGCACCACACCCTCGTCGTCCGCCAGAGGGCGGTCGTTGACGGCGGTCACGCGGCCACCAGCCTGTTGCAGGCGGGCAACACGGCTGCCCAGCAGCACGTCGGCGCCATGCGCCTGCAGCCAGGCGACGGCAGGGTCTATGAAGCTCTCGGACAGTCCTTCTTTGGGATAAGCCGGGATGCAGGCGGCGCCACCCAGGGCCAGGCTCTCGTTGACGATGGCACCGAGCAGGGCGGCGCTGGCGGTTTCGGGCGGGGTGTTCAGGGCGGCGATGGCCAACGGCTCCAGCAGCCGGCGATACAGCTCTCCCCCATGCAGGGTTCCAGCGACGGTGGCGTCCGGCCCGCCGCGGGACAGGGCCAGCACCGGCAGGAACTCCCGCAGCCGGGCGCCGGGCACGCGCCGGCTCCGGCTGAGCAGCCACCAGGGGATGCGGCCCTCATTGGGGCGGACGGTCCAGCGCTCGCCGGTGGACACATCCATGAACGGGAACACCGGCGCCCCCGGGCCGCCCATCGTGCCGCGTGCCCCGACCCGGTCCAGGAAGGCATAGGCAGCCCTGTTGCCGGACAGCAACAGGTGGTTCCCATTGTCCAGGCGGCAGCCCAGCTCACGGTCGAAGTAGGAGCGGCAGCGTCCTCCGGCTGCGGGACCGGCCTCATGGACGGTGACGGCGATGCCGGATTCGGCAAGCTCCATCGCGGCGGACAGCCCGGCCAGGCCGGCGCCGATCACGTGGACATGCTGGACCTTCATCGTGCGTAACGTAGGGCGATCAGCAGCTTTTGCCACCTCGGCACACGGACGGGCAGGTCCAGCCGGTTCCAGCCGCGCCGCTCCAGCCGTTGCAGCAGGGCGTCGTAGGCCGCACTCATCAGCCGGGCCGGGCGCATGGCGGCAGGGGTGCACAGGCGCATGGCGGCCTGGGCGGCGTCGAAGTGCCCGCGCGCCTCCGCCGCCACACGGGCGCAAACGCCGGGCAGGGCGGGGTGGTGCAGGGCGTCGGGCGCCGGGGGGATGCCGGCCTGTTCCAGCCACTCGCGCGGCAGATACAGCCGGCCCCGGCCGGCGTCCTCCGCCACGTCGCGCAGGATGTTGGTCAACTGCAGCGCGCGGCCGAGGTGCCAGGCCACCCGGTCCGCATCCGCCGATCCGTCGCCGAAGACCCGGACGGACAGGCGGCCCACTGCGGCGGCAACGCGGTCGCAATACAGGTCGAGCGTCGCCAGGTCCGGGGCGATGATGGCGTCGGTGTCCATCGCCATCCCGTCAATCACGGCGATGAAGTCTTCCTGCCGCAGCGCATAGGTGCGTATGGCCGGCAGCAGCACGCGGGTCACGGCGTCGTCGGCCTGCCCGGCATAGAGCGCTGCGATCCGTGCGCGCCACGCCGCCAGCCCTGCAAGCTTGTCCGGTACAGGCCCCGGCTCGTCGGCCACGTCGTCCACGATGCGGCAGAAGGCATAGACCGCATACATCGCCGCCCGCCGGTCCGGCGCCAGCACCTTCATGCCGCGGTAGAACGAGGTTCCGGCGCCCTTCACCAGCGCCTCGACCTGCCGCAGGTCGTCCGCCGCGGCGCCCAATGCGGTTTCCGGAATCATCCCGATGGCGGTCATCGCAGGAACCTCACCGCACCGAGCAGGCTGCCGGCCACGTCCGTTTTCCGCAGCTTGACCCGGGTGGCGACGGGGTCGCCGTCCCGCAAACGCTGGGCGAGGCGGCGGGACAGGCCGAGGATCACTGCAACCTCCAGCCGCAGCCGCCGGTCGCGCACCTGCAGCGGCAGGGCGCCGGCGGCATCGTTCAGCTTGTCCACCTCGTCCAGCAGCCGCGTGAACACCTGGCGCAATCCCGGCGTTTCCCGTGGCCCCTGCAGGTCGGCGACATGCGCGCCGGCCTCGTCCAGCGCATCGGCGGGCAGGTAGCAGCGGTCGAGCGCTTGCAAGTCTTTGGCGCCGTCCTGCAGGTGGTTCAGCACTTGCAGCGCGGCGCACAGGGGGTCGGAGGGGGCGTAGGTCGCCGCATCCTCTCCATGCAAATCCAGCACGTGGCGGCCGACCGGCATCGCGGACACGCGGCAATAATCGTGCAGCTCCTCCCAACTGGCGTAGCGGCGCTTGGTGGTGTCCTGGCGGAAGGCGGCCAGCAGGTCCAGCGAGTGCCGGGGCGTGACCCCGGTCTCCGCCAGGCTGGTGCGCAGGGCCGCGGCGCTCGGCGACCCGCCATCCGCCGTCCCGGTCAGCACCGCCTCCATGCAGTGCAGGCGCCGCAGCTTATCCGGGGCGTCTAGGTCGGGGCTGTCGGCGATGTCGTCAGCGTTGCGGGCAAAGGCATAGAAGGCGTGGACGTGCGGACGCAACGCCGGGCGGATCAGGGCGGAGCCGACCGGGAAGTTCTCATCCGTGCGGCCCTTGCCCGACCAGGTCTCGACAGAGTCCAGGGTGGTCATGCTCCCTCTCCCTCCGGGAGAGGGTTGGGGTGAGGGGGTCGTTCGGCGCCGTGTGGTCCCGTGCAAGAATGTCGTCCAGCGGAGCCGGATATGCACCGCTCCGCAGCCAAGACCCCCTCACCCCGGCCCTCTCCCGGAGGGAGAGGGAGAAGGAATCGGGTCATGCGCCGACACCCCGGTAGGCGCGCTGCTTCCACACGGTGCCGCGGCCCCGGTGGTGGTCCCAGGCGCTGCCGAGCGTCGCGGCCGTGTAGAAGCAGGCGATGCCCGGCAGCGCCAAGGCCCAAGCCGGAGACTGCCGGAACCGGCGCAAGGTCGGCAGGTAGGACGCCGCTGACCCGGCCCATGCCAGCGCCGCCATCCCACGCGCCGCCTCGTGCCCGAACAGCGCCAGGGCGGGCGGTGCCAGCCACACCAGCGCCAGCCCGGCAACCGTTCCCGCCAGCACCACCGGCGAGTGACGCAACTGCACATAGGCCGTCCGCGCCACCATGCGCCAGATGTCGGCGGCGCCGGGATACGGGCGCAGGCTGCGCGCCAAGGCGCTGTGGCCCAGCCAAACCCGCCCGCCGCGCTTCACCGCCGCCGCCAGGGCCACGTCGTCAATCAGCGCCCCGCGCACCGCTGCGATGCCGCCGATGCGGTCCAGCGCCCGGCGCCGCAGCAGCATCGTGCCGCCTGCCGCCGCGGCGGTGGCGTCCATCGGGTCGTTCACGCGCGCGAAAGGGTAGAGCATCTGGAAGAAGAACACGAAGGCCGGCACCAGCGCTCGCTCCGCCAGCGAATGGCAGCGCAGTTCTACCATCTCCGACACCAGGTCCAGCCCGTCCTGCTCCGCTTTGGCGACTAGGGTGCGGACGTGCGCCGGGTCATGCACGATGTCGGCGTCGGTCAGCAGCAGCTGGCCGGCGCTGGTCGCTCCGACGCCCTGCGCCACGGCCCACAGCTTGCCGCTCCAGCCCGGCGGGCGCGGCCTGCCGTCCAGCACCAGCAGCTCCCGCACGGACCTGTCTAAGCTGGGGGCCAAACGGCGGGCGATGGCGCCGGTGCCGTCCGTGCTGCCGTCGTCCACAACGACCACCCGCAGCGGCCCGGCATAGTCCTGCGCCAGCAGGGAGCGCAGCGCGGCCTCGATTCCCTCGGCCTCGTCGCGGGCCGGGATCACCACCTCCACCGCCGGGCAGGAACGCGGCTGCGCCCGCGCCAGCACTGGCCCGGCCTGCCAGAAGCGGCCATGTGCCAGCAGCAGATAAGCCCAGGCCAGCAGGGCAGCGGCGGCGATGGCGGTCATGCCGGCAGCAGCCCGTTGGCGCGGAACCAGGCGACGGCGTCCGCCACCGCCTCACGCGCGGGACGGGGGCGGTAGCCTAGCTCCGTCGCGGCTTTGACGTGGCTGAAATACATGCGCTTCTTCGCCATCGCCAGCATCTCGCGCGTCACCCGCGGCTCGGTGCCGAAGGTGCGGGCGACGGCCTCTGCCCCGACCGCGACCGGCCACAGCAGGGACTGCGACAGGCGCAAGCGGCGTGCGGCGGGGCGGCCCATCACGCTGTCCACCAGGGCGAGCAGTCGCGGCATGTCTAGGTCCTCGCCGCCCAGGATATAGGCCTCGCCGATCCGGCCCCGTTCCAGCGCCAGGGCGTGACCCTCCGCAACGTCGTCCACGTGGACCAGGTTGAGCCCGGTGTACACGTAAGCCGGCATGCGTCCGGCAGCGGTGTCCAGCACCATGCGTCCGGTGGGCGTGGGCTTCACGTCGCGCGGGCCGACGGGGGCGGTGGGGTTCACGATCACCGCCGGCACGCCCTCGTCGCGCACCAGGGCGCGGACGGCCTGCTCGGCGAGGTACTTGGACTGCTTGTAGGCGCCGACGATCCCGTCCGGGTGGACCGGCGTGTCCTCGGTGCCCGGGGTGCCGTCGCCGACCAGGCCCAGGGCGGCGACGCTGCTGCAATAGACAACCCGCTCCACCCCGGCATTCCGCGCCGCAAGCAACAAGGCCCGGGTGCCGTCCACGTTGGCCGCCATCATCGGCCCGGGGTCGGGCACCCACAGGCGGTAATCGGCAGCGACATGCGCCACGTAGCGGCAGCCCTGCACGGCGGCCGTGAGCGAGGCCGGGTCGCGCAGGTCGCCCTCGTGCAGCTCGGCCGCCAGACCGTCCACGTTGCGCCGGTCCCCGCCGCGCCTGACCAGCAAGCGCAACGCATGGCCCCGGGCTAGCAGCGTGCGGGCGACCGCAGAGCCGACGAAGCCGGTCGCGCCGGTGACGAGGGTAGGGGCAGGGGGCAGGGCAGGCAGTCCTTACTGGTGAAGGCGGCGTCTATAGCTGGATGGGCCGGGCGGGTGTAGGGGGGCGCCGGTTTCGGTTCGGGAGCAGGGCATTGGCCTGGTGCGGCGCGGCTCCCTCTCCCGCCGGGAGAGGGTTGGGGTGAGGGGGTCTTGAGGCGCGGTCTTTGGCCCTTGAAGGGCCGTGGTCCGTCAGCTCTGGCCGTTTCCCGCTCCGCAGCCAAGACCCCCTCACCCCAACCCTCTCCCGAGGGGAGAGGGAGCAGAAGCGGCTCTTTCCGGTGAAACGCCTGTCGCTTCTTCTGGCCCTGGTCGGCCTGGCAGTGTCGGCGCTGCTGGTCGCATGGTTCGACGCCAGGCAGGTGCTGCAAGCCGTGCTGTCGGTGGGGTGGCGCGGGTTCGCGCTGCTCTCGCTGTGGCAGGCCGGGCTGTTCCTGGTGCTGGGACTAGCCTGGACGGCGGTGCTGCCCGGGGTGCCGCCGGGCTGGCTGATCTGGGGCCGCATGGTCCGGGATTCCGCAACGACCTGTCTGCCGTTCTCGCCGGTTGGCGGCTACGTGATCGGTGCGCGGGCAATCACCGTGCTGGGCGTGCCCTGGCCGACGGCAGTGGCCGGCACGGTGGTGGACGTCACGGCGGAGATCGTCGGGCAGACGCTGTTTTCCTTATTCGGGCTGCTGCTGCTGCGGCCGGAGTCGGCGTTGCTGCTGCCGTTCGCGGCTGCAATGGGGCTGGTGCTGCTGGGGATAGCCCTGGCCATCCGATGCCGCGCCGCCATCGGCCGCGGGCTGCGCGGGTTGGGCGCGCGGCTGCTGGGTGATTGGTTCCGCCGGCAGGGCGGGCTGGAGCAGGTGGGCGCCGAACTGTCCCGCTTGTATGGCAGGCCGCGCCGCCTGGTGCTGGCCGCCAGCCTGCATCTGCTGGCCTGGTTCGGCACCGGCGCCGGCACCTGGATCAGCCTGCGCCTGCTGGGCAATGACGCCGGCCTGGTCGCCGTCCTGGCGTTGGAAGCACTGCTGGACGCCCTCGTCGCCGCCGCCTTCGTCGTGCCTGGCGCGGCAGGGGTGCAGGAAGCAGGCTATGTCGGGCTTGGCGCCGCCTTCGGTGTGCCGCCGGACCTGGCACTGGGCGTGTCGCTGCTGCGCCGCGCGCGCGACCTGGCGCTGGGCCTGCCGATTCTGCTGGCGTGGCAGGGGACGGAGTGGCGCCGGGCTGGAGCTTCCAGCCGGGCTGGCCGGCCTGCGCGGGATGGCCTAGACGGTGCGGCCAAACTTGCATGGAAGGGCCGCCCGATGGCCGACACCCCGGAATACACCACCCTATCCTCCGGCCTGCGCTACCATGATGAGGTCGTCGGCACCGGCGCCCAGCCCCAGGCCGGGCAGACGGTGGACGTGCACTACACCGGCTGGCTGAACGACAATGGCAAGCCCGGCCGCAAGTTCGACAGCTCGCGCGACCGCGGCGCGCCGTTCAGCTTCAAGCTGGGCGCCGGGCAGGTCATCAAGGGCTGGGACCAGGGCGTGGCCGACATGAAGGTCGGCGGGCGCCGCATGCTTGTGCTGCCGCCGGACCTCGCCTATGGCGCCCGCGGCGCCGGCGGGGTCATCCCGCCCGGCGCCACCCTGATCTTCGACGTCGAGCTGCTCGGGATCCGTTAGCATCGCCGTGCCCCCCGTCCCGACGCTCGTCACCCACAGCGGCAAGTTCCATTGCGACGAGGTGTTTGCCTACGCCGTGCTGCGCCATGCGCTGGGCGTGCATCAGCCCGGCATAGATCATATCCTGGTCCGCACGCGGGACCCCGCGATTATTGGGGGTGGCGACGTGGTGTGGGACGTGGGCCTGCACTTCGACGACGCCGCCAACCGCTTCGACCACCACCAGCGCGGCGCGCCGGAGCGTCCGGACGGCACGCCGTTCAGCTCTGCCGGGCTGGTCTGGCAAACCTATGGCCGCCGGGCCGTGGAGTCGCTGCTGGGCGATGGGCGCCTGGCGGATGCCGTCGCCGCCGACCTGGACCAGGGCATCGTCCGCCGTATTGACGAGGTGGACAACGGCGTGTCTGCCGGCCCGGACAAGCTGGGCCTGGCGTCGCTGATCGGCGACTTCAACCCGCCCTGGGACCAGCCGCGCGGCGACCCGGCGGAGGATGCGGCCTTCCTACAGGCCGCTGCCCTAGCGGACGGCGTGCTGCGCCGCCGGGTGGACCAGGTCCGGGCGCGGCTGCTGGCCGAGGCGGAGGTTGTGGCCGCCCACGCCGCCAGCGCCGACCCGCGGGTGCTGGAGCTGGACCGCAACATGCCGTGGAAGAACGCAGTGTTCATGCACGGCCTGCCGGTGCTGTATGCGGTCTATCCCGCCAGCAACGGCAACTGGATGGTGGACACCATGCCGCCGGACCCGGCCTCCTTCGCCCAGCGCCTGCCGCTGCCGGAGGCTTGGGCCGGGTTGCCGGAAGCAGAGCTGCCTACAGCCACCGGGGTGCCGGACGCGGCGTTTGTCCACCTGCGCCGCTTCGTCGGCGCCGCGCGGTCGCGCGCCGGGGCGGTCGCGATGGCCCGGCAGTCCATCGCCTTGGCGGCCGAGGCTGCTCCCGACGCATGAAGGCCGCGCCAAGCCAGGTTCCAGGTGGCGGCTGGTCCCGCCGCATGGAACCTGGCTTGGCGCGGCCGGGGCTGATCCAGTGCCGGGGCGATCACAGGGTTGTCGGTTGCATATTCCCGCCCCTCGCTCAAACCCGGGACACCGCATGACTGCGAGGAGCACGGGATGAAGGAGGCAGGCGTGCAGGACGCGGCGCCAGAGGACATTGATGCCGCTGGGATGCTGAGCATCGTCGTCCAGGGCGCATTATTCCACGGCAACCTGATCGAGACGGCGAACCATTGCCGCCATTGGCGCCAGATGTTCTCTCAGGCGGAGATCATCCTGTCGCTGTCCCTGGCGGACGTGGTGTCCGGCGCCGTGCAGGACGGAGTGTTCCAGACCCTGCGCCTGGTACCCGCCCTCCGCCATGACGGCCACCTGCTGGCCGCGCTGGGAATCATCCAGGGCTGCTGCGACAAGGTGGCGCTGGCCGACCACGCCCTGCCGCTGCCGCCGATCAAGGTGGACACGCCCAAGCTGAACAACGCCAACTTGCAGATCGCCGCGGCACAGCGCGGACTGGGCCTGGCCAGCGGCCGCTACGTGCTGCGGGTGCGCAGCGACCTCCTGTTCCTCGACCGGGACTTCCTCGCCCAGCACCAGGAAGCGGCGGCGCTGCCGCGCAGCGTCGCTACGGTTTTCAAACAGCGGGTGCTGATCTCGCCGCTCTACACCCTGAACCCCTACACGCTGGAACGGATGCCGCTGCACTTCAGCGACTGGTTCCACTTCGGGCTGCTGGCGGACGTGCGGCGCATCTGGGACGTGCCGCCCATGACGCTGGCGGACGCCATGCACTACCGCACCCACCCGCACGCCCCCGGCTCCAACACGCGGGAGCGGCTGTTCAATACGCGCCTGGGTGTGGAGCAGCACATCATGTATCACTGCTTCAAGCGCAGCTTCCCCGCCCTGGTGCTGGAGCATCACAACGACCGCACATCCATCAAGCTGGCGATGGACATCCTGCTGGACAACTTCGCCATCGCCGACCTGACGCGGGCGCGCTGCCTGTTCAACAAGTATTCCGGCGAGTTCACCGACCACACCAAGCGGTTCCACTGCCTGACCCGCGAGGACTGGCTGGCGATGGCGCGGGCGCGCACGGTAGACTACCGGAAGACGCTCGCGCACAAGGTCGAGGAGGCCGATGACGAGGCCGCGTTCCAGCTCCGCCAGGATTTCCCGCGCAGCTACCCGGCAACGCGCCTGTCGTCCAGGGATGCCCACCTGCTGAACGGCAACCTGGTGGCGGTTTCCTCTACCGGCATCCTGTTCTTCGGACCCTACGCGACGCTGCCCCGGGGCCGCTACCTCGCCACGCTGCACGCCACCACCTTGGAAGGGCCGGGGTCGGTGCTCCTGCAAGTCTCGGCGGATGGCGGCGGCCGGATGCTGGCCGAGCGGCGGCTGGAGGTGGACGCCGGAACGGCGCCGCCGCTGGACATCCGGTTCGACGTCACCGACGCCAAGGCGTCCAAGCTGGAAGTGGTGTGCAGCATCGAGGGCCTGCGCGGGATCGCCGTGTCCGGCGTGACCATCGCCGAGCGCCCGCCGGGGATGGGACCCGAGCCCGTCCCAACAGCCGCCGCGCCGAAGCGGCGGGGCTGGCTGCGGCGGGGTGCCTGATGGAGCCAAGGCCAGCGTCCGGCCAAGACCCCGCATATTGCCCAACCGGAGCGGCGAGATGCCCACCATAGTAATGGACCTGGACGGCACCCTGACGGTGGAGGCGCCGGGCGTGCCCTATGCCGAGCTGTCCCCCAACCTCGCCGTCGTCGCCAGGCTGCGGGAGTATCGGGCGCAGGGCTTCAAGGTCGCCATCTACATCGCCCGCAACATGCGCACGCACGCCAAGTCCATCGGCGCCATCAACGCCCATACCCTGCCCGGCGTCATCGCCTGGCTGCAGGCGCACGATATCCCCTATGACGAAATCCACGTCGGCAAGCCCTGGCCGGAGGCTGGCGGCTTCTACGTGGACGACCGCGCGATCCGCCCGGACGAGTTCGTGCGCCTGTCCCATGCCGAGGTCATGGCGATCACCGGCGCACCCCTGCAGTGACCGCCGGGTCCGAGCGCCCGCTGGTCCTGATCAACTCCGGCGCCTATGCAGCGCAGGAATTGGTCGCGGAGTTCGGGGAGCTGCCGCCGGCCTTCCTGCCGGTCGGGCTGGGCCGGCTCTATGAGCTGCAGGCCCGGATGCTGGAGCCGCTGGGGGGCGACCTGCATTTGACCCTGCCGGACAGCTTCGACCTGCCGGCCTGGGACGCCGGGCGGCTGGCGGCGCTGGGCTTCACCCTGATCCGGACGCCGGATGCGCTGAGCCTCGGGGCGGCGCTGCTGTTCGCGCTGGGCCGGCTGGGCTTCCGCGACCGGCCGCTCCGCATCCTGCACGGGGACACGCTGGTCGGCGGCGTAGACCTGCGCCTGGATGACGCGGCGGCGGTGATGGACGGCGGCGACGGCTACCGCTGGGCCACCGTGCAGGTGTCCGGGGACGGCCTGGTCGAGGCCGTGACCCCGCCGGACCATACTGGCGCCGGGGCGTCCGGCCCGCGGCTGTGCGGCTACTTCGCCTTTGGCAGCGCGGCGCGGTTCGCCGAGAAGCTGGCAGTGTCGGAGGGGGACTTCTACGGCGCGCTCAACCTGCAAACCGCAGAAACCGCCCTGGAGGCGACGACGCCAGCCGCGTGGCTGGATTTCGGCCATGTGCAGACCTTCTTCCGCTCGCGCCGGATCGTGACGACCGAGCGGGCCTTCAACAGCCTGCACATCAGCGAGATGCGGGTGCGCAAGCGCTCCGCCTCCGC
>JAABUQ010003330.1_pt1 | contig 29717 bp, 35 predicted proteins | sample 5560001 | NCBI WGS metagenome assembly JAABUQ01 (sample SAMN10711888, study PRJNA513371) | rock metagenome | isolation source: Antarctica rocks | place: Antarctica: Victoria Land, Finger Mt nord | collected 2015-12-18 | reverse complement strand
AGTTTAGTTAGTGCGAGAGAGAGGCTTTCTATCTGTGCGGGATTTGCGTTTTGGACATCATCGGCCTCGCTCCCTAGCAGACTGAGAAGATGAAAAGGCATTTTCAACGCCTGTGCGATCTTCTCTACGGTGTCGATGGTGGGCTGCCTCTTGCCTGACTCGATCAGAGACAAGTAGCTCCTGTCGATGTCAGCGCGGTCGGCCAGCTGGCCTTGTGACAAATCAGCCAGTGAACGGGCTACACGGATGGCTTTTGAATAGTTCATAGTGGTATACCGCCTAAAAGGAAAAACCGTCCCCTTGGGACTCACGCATTGATTCCGGCTTCTACTACCTCGTGTGCTGTTTTAGCGATTTGCGCGACCACCACATAGACCTCGTTGTGTGTGAGCCTCGTCGCCTTCTTCAGCCGCTTGAGTTCGCGAATGCCGATCATCAGTCCTTCACGTTGCCCCGACGTCAGTTCGTTGTTTACGTCACTGCACATCTGCTGTATCAGTTCGATGCACGAGTCGATCAACTTTGACTTTTTCACTATCTTTTCCTCTTCTCCCGCCTAGCGGGGGCGTAGTCGCAAAGACCGGAACGAGGAACGAGTGAACGTCGGGGGACGGCTTTCTGTGTGTGAGCAGAGCGAACGTTGGGGCGTCCTGCTCGCCAGGGCTGAGGCTTCCGCCTGCAGCTCTGGACTTGAACGGCAGGAGTTTAGCCTGCCTAGGTGCCGATGATTTGGCCCTGATTAAGCCTATTTCTAGGCACCCGGTCTCGGGTGATCACGCCAAGGAATGTCAAAGATCGGATCGAAACGTCAGTAGTTATCTCTGACCCAAATCTAGAGTAGGAGAGATTCGATGGGCTGTCAACAGAAAATGACTGTTAGTCACCTCTCAGGGCTTCGTTTTAGGCCCAGAAGCGCTCCGGAGATTGTGTGGAGGACCGAGCTTTCGCCATGTTTTATCACGATCCGTTCGCTTGATCGTTCTCTCGCGCTAGGCGTTGCTGTTCTTCCCAGTAGCTGACTGGCTGATGCATTGCCTGCATGCCTCCTAGAACATCCTCTTTGGAGTGACCGCCGCTGAACATACCGTGCATGTATTGCAGCTTTCCGATGAGCTTTTTGATGTACTCTGCAAAACGTTCGGGTGTCATGGTCAGGCCCGGATGGTCGTAAAAGCCTCTTGCCATGAGGAGAGATCTGAAGGAGACATGTGCGCCGTCATGCAAGGTTTCCATAATCGTGAAGGTGTCATCGTTCAGACCGGGCGTGATGGCTTCCCAATCGTTCTGCTTATGGAAGATGAGATTGTTAACCCTTCGATAGTAAGCAACCATGCTGTTCGGCATCTCCCCTGAGACCATGTGGGCTTGCTCGGCCTGTTCTGCCATGAGCAATAGGTAGAGGGTCTTAATATAAAGCTCCTGAATTTGCCTTTGCCGGGTCAGGAATCCGAAGGCATTCCGGTTGCCAAGATCGTTGCAAGCGGAATTTCCCAGATGCGCCAGTCCTTCTATGACGTACTGGCACATCAAGTGGGGGAGCTCCGTCAATCGCATCAGGGCATCTACGTCTTTTGCTTGCCGGTGAGGATGCTTCGCTTTGCATCCGGGAACTGGGCAGTGCGGATTGGTCTTTGGTTCATTGGGGTTCATGGAAGTCTGGTCAGTAGTTGATGCGTTCTGATGCGACGTTCATAAGGGTATACCCCTGCGTGACGCCGAATGTGTGACAGATTTCCGTCTCACAAAGGTTAGGGTTCTGCTATTGTGACACGAGATGACCCGAGCCTTAGAACCTAACGTGACAAAAGGGAAGCGCAGAGCCGGCCAGTTCGTCGGCTACCTGCGTGTTAGCTCTCTCGATCAAAAGGAACTGCGTCAGCTTGAAGGCGTCACCCTCGACAAGCGCTTCGTAGACAAGGCTTCCGGTAAGGACCTCCACCGTCCGCAGCTCGAACAACTCACGAGCTATGTACGCGAGGGTGACACGGTGATCTGTCATGCGATGGACCGGCTGGCCCGCAACCTGGACGATCTGCGCAAGGTTGTACTCGGCTTTACAGAGCGTGGCGTCCACGTCCGGTTCGAAAAAGAAAACCTTACATTCACCGGAGAGGATTCGCCTATGTCGCATCTGCTCCTAAGCGTCATGGGAGCCTTCGCGCAGTTCGAGCGTGACCTGATCCGCGAGCGTCAGCGAGAGGGAATTGCCTTAGCGAAGCTTCGGGAGGGAGCATACACGGGCCGGAAACACTCGTTGACGACGGCGCAAGCCAAAGAGCTGCGGCGGCGAGTGGCAGCAGGAGAATCAAAGACCGCTCTTGCTCGTGAATTGGGCATCGCTCGTCAAACGCTGTACCGGTATGCGGAAGGAGCAGCAGGGAAGTGAAGAGCATGCAAAGGGCGCTGTACTGCCGTTGCGGGAAGGAGAAGGTCCTCGCGCATGGCCTTTGCGCGACCAGCTACACCCTCAAACGACAGGATCAGGAGTATTTTGGCGGATTGCGGGAGAAGGTCTTGGAGCGCGCAAACGGCTTTGGACTTCAAGGTGCGGCACCCAGTCGTGCATCCGGTGCCAATGTTTACTCCTGACTCAAAGGGAAACTGACACGTCGAATCGCCGGATAGCGCCGCTTGACGCTGGAGTTAACTCCAGACCTTATCCTAGTAAGGATGGAGTGGAAAGGCGGATGAGCATCCAGATCGGCGAGGTGTCGCAACGTGTTGGCCTAAGCGTCGATACGATCCGCTTCTATGAGAAGCAGGCTTTGTTGCCGACCCTGGAGCGCACGAAGGGCGGCTACAGAGTCTATAGCCCCCTCGATATCGAGAGACTTCAGTTCATCGGCCGGGCACAAAACCTTGGGTTCTCCTTGAAGGAGATTCGCGAACTCCTGCTAATTGAAGGCAGCCCTGAAACAAGTTGCTCCCACGTCCGAGACCTGATCGCCGCGAAGATCGCTCTGGTTAGAGACAAGCTGGCGGAGCTACACCACCTGGAATCCCGGCTCTCTGCTGCACAACAACATTGCAATGATGCTCTGGTCAGCACTTGCCACGCGGAATGCCCTGTGCTGAAAGAACTCAAGCCGAAGGAAGCTCAATGAACAATACCCTCCAAGTCGAAGTCCTCTACTTCAAAGGCTGCCCGAACCATGAGCCTGCAGTCGAGCAGGTACGCCAGGCACTCAAGGCCGAAGGTATGATGGCTCGTGTCCGGGAGATAGAGATAGAGAATGCGGCAATGGCTCAAGACGCAGGCTTTCTGGGTTCTCCGAGCGTCCGAATCAATGGGATGGACGTAGAAGAATCCGCCCGCGATGCGAAGGCGTATGGCTTCGGTTGCCGCACATACTTCGACGGAAACATCCGGTCGGGGCTTCCGCCTATTGGTCTCATCCGCAATGCGCTCCTGCAGGCGTCTGGAGTGCACTCGACCCCTGCGGGGGAGCTGGCGTGACCAATGCTCAGAAGTCCGGGTCGGGTATGCTCGCTGCCGGAGGCGTTGCGGCTCTCCTTGCTTCGACCTGCTGCCTTGGCCCTCTGATTCTGGTCCTGCTTGGATTCAGTGGCGCATGGATCGGGAACCTGAGCCTGCTGGAACCGTACCGACCTTGGTTTCTCCTGTTCACGGTTCTCACCCTGGGCTTCGCAGCCCGGCGCATCTTCCGTCCCGCACAAGAGTGCGATCCCTCTGGATACTGCTCACGGCCTCATTCACGCATTCAGAAAACTGCCTTCGGAGCGGTTGTCGTTCTTTCTCTCATTGCGTTTGCTTTTCCTTATTTCGCGCGGTTTTTCTATTAGCCACTGTTTCAAAGGGAGTCTCATGAAAGCTGGTCTTGTTCTCGCAGTAATCGTTTTAACGTCGGCGGGCCGCCTCGGCCGAACTAAAGTCTGTCACCCTCACCGTACCTGGCATGACTTGCCCAACCTGCCCGGTGACCATCAAGAAAGCTCTTTTAAGGGAGCAGGGCGTCTCGGGTGTGACGGTGATCTATGACAAGAAGGAGTTGACCGTTGGATACGACGATGCGAAGACCACTCCCACTGCGATTATGAAAGCCACGGCCTCTGTAGGCTTTCCGTCACAGGTTGCGATATCCGTCCAGCGATAGCAGTAGACGTTAGTTGAGGTCCTGCGTCCGCCGACTATACAGAAGGTACACATCAGCTCCGACCTCGAAAGATATCAATCAGGAGCCAGAAGTTCAGCCCGGCGATGATAACCGCGACACCGTAGCTTGCGATACGCAGCAGCGGTCCATTCACGAACTGCCCCATCTTGCTCGTGAACGCCACGAGGGGGAAACAGCAAAGCTAAGCTGCATGCTGAGTACGGCCTGGCTTAGAAGGAGTAGCTTACCAGTTCCCATCAGCGCGATCTGCGCACGGGCCGCCAGAACACGCTCAAGAGCAATTCGTACCGTCGCATAGTTCGCGACGGCACGATCGACCGCAGCCTGCAAAGGAAGTAAGTCACGTTTGCGGGGCAGACCCAACAACGCTGTCACCAGGGGCAATCTGAGGATGCAATTTCGCCCTTTTTGTGGTCATCAAGTCGCTCCGGCCCGACGGTCGTCGCAAAAATCGCAAGATTTGCGACGTTTTGCTGGTTAGCAGATATGGGCCAAACGCGTGTCGCAGATGTCGGCGACAAAAATGATTCCTAAAGCTGTATGTTTTGCGAAGACTAGCCGTTCCTGAGCCTCCGGAGCCTCATTTTAGGACCATGCAGATTGCCCCCGGTGACAGCGTTGTTGGGTTTGGCCCTTTGCGGCTTGGGTGGTCCCTCCAGACGGTTGGGCCCCCGTCTGAATCACCTGAGCCTGCCCAAATAGGGAGACAGCGAGCAAACATCCGAAAAATCCAAACGTGCACATGCGATGGCTCATGGCTGCTTCGGCTTCACCGAGTTGGTTTGATTGAGAGCTGCACGGAGGCCATGAGCGAGCTTGGGCGCATCGTCATTGGCCCAGAAGTGCATAAAGTAGAGGTGCGGCTCGTCCATCAGCATGTGATTGTGCATGGCTTCGACCTCGATCCCGTTCTCACGCAAGGCCCGGATGACTGGATTCACTTCCGTCGCAAGCAGGACGAAGTCTCCGGAGATAGCCGCCTTGCCGCCGCCTGTTGGCTGAAAGTTGATGGCAGTCGCGACTCCCATGGAAGGGGGAACCACCATGCCACTATCCTTGATCGTCTCTACGCGTGGAATGCCGAACTGCAAGATGCCTCCGTTGACCTTGCCTGAATAGCCGATAGCCGCTTCAACGGCTTTGGTGTCGAGGTAGATCGGCTGCGGTGCGGCGGCCGGAGCGCTGGTTGTCGGTGTGGGTGCTTCGGCAACGTTCGATGTCTTGGGCGACGATCCCGCCGGGGTCTTCGTAAGCGCAAGCGCTGCTGCTAAATTGGTGGCCAGCTTGACGGCATCTCCATGCCCCGCAACGTGCATGTAGATGATGTGCGGTGTTTCGCCGAGCAGGTGATTGTGAATTGAGGTCTGCTCGATCCCTTCCTGCTGGAGTTTCAGCATCACCGGCTCGATCTCCTCCTCGGTCAAGACAAGGTCGCCCATCAGCATCGTGTCGCTTCCCATCTTCTTGAAGGCTGCCCAGGAGCCGAGCGCCAGCCCCGGCGCAACCGTTACTCCATCTTTCACGACCCTGAGGTCTTTGCGCGGCATAGCGAATTTGTAAACGTCTCCGGGCTGCATCTGCCCGGCACGACCGAGAGCCGCTTCAACCGGCTGCCACTCCTTGCTGGCCTGGGGCTGCTGCTGCGAAAATGTCGGTGCTGCAAAGGCTAAGAAGAGGATGGACGGAATCAAAAGGCGGATATTCATAGCGAGTGCTCCTGGTTATTCAATGGATTGGTAAAGCCCCTCGATGAGGTCCATGCCTCTGCGGAGCAACTCGTCATCAGTTATCTTTTGCTTTGCCCAGCCCTGAAGGATTTGGTTCATGGTGCGCCCTTCAAAACGGCCGAATTTGTCATCTTCAACATCCGCATCATGAATGGCCTGAGCGATGAACTGGACCTTTGAGTCGGACACGCTGAAAGCTATGCAGAGCGTCTCGAAGGTGCACTGGTCTCCTTCATGCCCAAAGCCAACACCCTGGAACATGTCAAAGGGAACTGCGGAGGGAAGAGCTGCTGGATCGCGTCCGAAACAGAAGGTAGCCTTTGAATCGACAAAGCGAGTGATGAGCCACGCGGAGGAAACGCGGTCGATGCCGGGCCTCGGACGCGTAAGCCAAGTCCGACCCTGGTACTCCGCCTTTGAGACTCGTCCCGTTTTTACCTTTGCCGTCCCATCGAGCGGTGTCTCGGCCCGCTGCAGAGCGGTCTCTGCTTGTCTTCGAAGGGGGCTCTCGAAGAAGTCGATGGCAACGATATCTTCATACCGCCGCTTAAGACGGGAGAGCTGGGTTGACGTTCCTTTCGCCGCAGGCTTGAGACTGCCAGCTTCTTCGATCAGGCTTGCATAATCTCCGGCCCGCGCCTGGCGAAACTGCTCCTGAAGCACTCGTGGCGGAAGATCGTCAATGCTCTGGATCTCAAGGATCGATGCCTCTCCCTCAAAGTCGCGGATTGCCGTCGCAAGCCACTCAAGCCGTTCCTGGTTTACCGGGTTGTTTGGAAGCACCGAGCCTGCATTTCGAAGGGGGATGGAGCCAAATTTCTGGAGCTTCCTCCAGATGCCGACTCGCTCACTTGCTTTGCTCGACGGAAGAGTGAACACCAGCAGCAGCCATGGTGATCCCTCGCGCGTGGCTGTTAGCTTCATAACACTAGGATGTTACGTGAGCTATGATGAGATAGCAACCTTGAAGGCGTTGACGGAGCAACACGATGAAACCATTTACAGCTGTTCTTAGAATCGGCGTAGGAGTTGCAATCTTGGGCTTAGCAGGGAGCCTGGCGCTCTCGCAGGAGTCCGCCAGCAATTCAATGCTGAGGGAAGTAGTGGACATTCCCATGCCCGGCGCTGCTGTCCGTTTCGATTATCAAAGCCTCGATCTGCATCACGGACGGCTCTACCTGGCGCATATGAATGCAGACCAGATAGTCGTCTTCGACACTCAGACTCGGCAGGTCATCTCCAACCTTGACGGCTTCAAGCGTGTGCATGGTGTACTCGCAGTGCCGGAGCTTGGGGTCGTTTACGCTTCGGTGACGGGAGATCACAAGGTCGCGGCGGTCGATATGGATACGCTGAAGATCATTGCGACCACGGGTCCCGTTGACTATCCAGACGGGCTGGCTTATGCACCTGAGGCGAAGAGAGTCTTTGTCTCAGACGAACGCGGGGGCACTGACGCCGTAATTGACGGGCAAACCAATAAGCTCTTGACCAGCATTCCTCTTGGCGGTGGAGCTGGAAACACGACCTACGATCCCGGCTCTGGACATATTTTGGTTGCGGTACACGGGATTAACGATCTCGTCTCGATTGATCCCAAATCCATGAAGATCATCTCCCGATCGCCCCTACCGGGAATCAAGAACCCGCATGGCATCGCGCTCGATCTGTCCAACCGGTTGGCGTTCATAGCTGGGGAGGAGAACCATTCGTTGGCGCTGTTCGACCTTAAGACGATGAAGCTGATCTCGACATATCAGGTTGGAGATGATCCCGATGTGCTCGCTTTTGACTCAGGGCTGAAGCGCCTCTATGTGTCGGCAGAGTCGGGCACGGTATCGGTTTTTCAGGAGAACGGGCGCGAACTACGATCGCTTGGCCGGTTCGACATGCTGCATGCCCACACCGTATCTGTAGACCCAAATACACACTTGGTCTATCTCCCGCTTGAGAACGTCGACGGCCATCCACTACTGCGAATCATGAAGCCTGCCGACCAACCATAAGTCCAGACGCGCGTGTTGGTGCCAAGTTGATTTGGCTCTTCCGGGCTTCGGACCCATCGTCTCGCCAGCACTGGTTGCGGCGATCGGGAACGGCATTAGCTTCAGAAAAGGACGGGATCTGGCAGCCTGGTTAGGCCTGGTTCCACGACAACACTCAACGGAGGCAAAACCAGGCTGCTCGGCATCAGCAAACTGGAAACGAGTATCTGCGACGCATGATGCTGCATGGTGCCCGCTCCGTGGTGATGCAGATAGAACGAAAGCCTTCTGCCCTCGGCGAGTGGCTGACCAGCCTCTCAGCACGACGCCATCGCAACGTCACGGTCGTCGCGTTAGCTAACAAGATGGCGCGAATACCGCTGGTTGCACGGGAACATCGCGTAGAACGCGGAAAGGTTCCCGAGGGTCTCCTCGATCACGGTCGCCTGGGCGTCCACGAAAGTGCGATGTACGACAGGCGTATTTTCCCTGAGTTCTTCGGCGCTCCTGGCCGAGAGGAGAAGGGTGACGGTGTACTTGCCCTGAGCCTTTTTATTCAGCTCCTTGACGACGAGGCCGAGGTCATCCACACCCTCAGACGCGGCCTTTGCGCCCGCACCCTGGTCCAGTGCGGCGAAGTTCTTGCCCGCCATCACCCGCTGGAAGATGCCAACCTTGAAGAAGTCAATCCACTTCTCCTGAGCGCTGATCTCCTTGCGGACGGTTGACGTGGATTGCGGCCTCCATGTGGTGCAGAGCACGCTATCGCAGGTCAGATTGGCGATGCCGTTGAACAAGCAAGGCTGCGAGGCGGCTGGCGTGGTCGTCAGTGAAAACATCTGCACATGACGCTTCCCTACTCGCAGATGATCGCTCTCCCATGAAACCGCGCTATTCACGATCTGCTGATCTACCCCGAGGTCAGAGACGAGGGGGATGTGTCCCGCCCATTCTTCGAGGTTGAACAGCTCGCAAAAGAACTGGAAGGCTTTCTCTTTGCCGAGAAGCTTGAGGCCGATTGCGCCGCTCAGATGGGTTTCGAGGATGGTTGCTGCCTTCTGAAGCCGGGTGAGAAGCCGGTCGTTCTCGTTGGCCTGATCCTTCGGCTTGGCTGCGAACGGGTTGGAAAGTTCGGGCTCGAAGATGAGGCACCAGTGGAGATCTATGCGGCGGAAGTTGGCTGTCTTCGCGAGGAACTCCAGCCGGTGGTCAACAAAGGACTGAGTGATTGGATCTGCATATTTCTTCTGGCGAGGTATCTCAAACCCAGACGTGACCCTCATGTACTGGTAGAGAGAGCAGCCCTCGGGCAGCCCACGCAAGCCCATCTCAATCACTCGCGTCTTAGCGTTTAGCTCCGAGTCGGTGAGACCTTCTTCGTCGGCACCGGCAGCCTCAAACAGGACTCCATAGCCGCGTGTCTTGGTTGCGAACACCGTGGGGGTCACAAACCGCACGACGGGGATGATGCTATTCGCGGCCCCGGCGTCGGTGAACCACTGGTTAGCGTTTGCGTGGGTCATAGTAGCTCTTCTGGGTGAAGCTGAGGCCCCACAGTTGGAACATCTTTGGGTGTTTGCGCACGATCACCCAGCAAGTGGCGGTGATCGAAATGAAGATCAGGATGGATAGAAAAAAGAACCGAAGCAGGAGAGCCAGAAGCGACACAATCACAATGCCCATCCAGATTGGCAAGCTCAGCCCGAGCTTCTGCCGGGGTCTGTTGAGGGCTTGATTGATCGCAATTGGCTCTCCACGCTTGGTCATTTGCATGGTTAGGCGAGCACCGTCACGGCGTGCGTTACGACCATCGAAATGCTCTGGCCGGTGAGGGAGCTGACCCACTGCGGTGCGAAGCCGATGACAACACCGGCGAACAGACCGCCGCCGATTGCCATGAAGCCTCCCGAGATGTTCCGGCCCATGAACTGGAACACCCCGAAGACGATGCCGATGACAACGGCGAGTGCGCCGCCGAGCAAACAACTCTTCTCGATGGTGCTCATTGCTGCGGTTACGCCGCTCACATCAACGGTGCCCTGTGCGTGAGCCGCAAGGGGCGACAAAGTGAGGGCGAGGAGGACAGGGCCAAGGGTGCGGCCCGCGAGTTTCATGTGCTGTCTAGTAAGGGTCTTCGCGGCCATGGCTGCGAGGCGGGAAGTGATGGTCTTAGTCAAAGGGAGCCTCCTTATATCTGGATCGGTTGGTGTGAGTTTGTAGAGACTCAATCGTGTGTTTTCGGATCTCGGGACACGACGCCACGCACACGTTGTAACGCGGCATTGGCTGAGGTTAGGAGTGGTTGTGCGCTAGCCAGCTTCTCTGCGGGGATAGCAACGGTTGGTGGTGAAATCTGCGCTCATGAAAAGCACTCAAAACGCCTCCAGAACGTCCTCCTTTCTGCTCCTACGAAGCGTATGTACACAAAACCGTATGGTGCATTTTTGTGTACTCCCCCACAACCGCATTTATAGCGCACTGACTTGCACTTGTAAACACGTTTCTGGAGGAGAGTCTTTTGTGCATGTGTACACAACTGGAGGTAGGCACAGGCTGTGAGCGCACGAAACGGTATCCGATTCGGGAATGTGGAGGCGATCCATTGCTAAGATCTAGTGAGAGATCAACAATCCGAGGCGTTCGGTTGAGCCTCTGACTAGCAATTGAAGAGGCCCGTCAACATCACATGCTGCGATACGACTACGAACAATTCCGGATTGCTCTGGGACAACGGATAAGGCAGCTCCGGAAAGAACGGAAGATGACGCATCGGGCTTTAGTGAGCGAGCACGGCTACCACATGACTCAAGTTGCACGAATCGAGCGAGGCGACGCATTTTCAGTTCCAACGCTGCTGCGCTTGGCAGAGACGTTTCAGGTGCCGGTCGGTCAATTGATTGCAGGCATCGGCGAAGTAGACGAAGTGCATATCGATGCATCATCGAAGCCCTCCAAGAAGAAAGCTCCATAGCGATGCTGAGCTGGCATCTCTCGCGCGGTGAGTAGACAGATGGATTGTGCATCTACCTACTACACGTGTTGACCGTGACGTTTCTGGACACCATCTGAACTGGTTTTTGTTGAGAAGAGTGCTGTATGGGCTGGACGCAATTACATCTCGTGGACGCTGAAGGCAGTGAGGTATTGCCCTCCATCAAAGCAGGCGTTGAATCTGCTTTCGCATGGACGGTAAACACGTATCCGAATCTCGATCCCGCTGTGCTGGCTGAGTGGGCCGAAGAGATCGGATGCGCGATGCAAAGGAACACAAACACGCACGCAACTCCGCGCCGCTATGCGTATGCCGCAATGCACGGAAGAGTGCGGGATTACCTCAAAACAGGCGCTTCGAGAGAGACACCGGAGGGTAGTAGTTCTGAACTGGAAAAATGGGCTGGTGTGGATGATGAAGTACAGACTCGGATCGATCGCAGAATCTTCTTCCAGGAGCTGACGACGAAGCTGGATGGACGCGACCAGGAGATCCTTGTCTTGCTTCTGCAGGACATCACAAGCGCATCCAGTGTGGGTAAGGCTCTCGGAATCAGCGAGGCAGCAGCCGCGAAAGCCATCCAGCGACTCAAAATACGTATTGCTTCTTTTGTGGGTAGTAGCAAAACGAAAGATGGCGACGCAGGCCAAGGATTTCAAAAACTCTGCGAGACGAAGGGCTAGGCAGTCTACTTGGATCTGATAAAGGATTACTTCCTGGAGGCGCACCCAAACCCCGAAAGAATTGGGTGCCCGGATGAGAAGACGTTGAAAGCTCTAGCAGAGGATTGCTTGCCTCTGGAGCATCCCGCGCGTCTTCATCTAGCGTCATGTTCCGAGTGCGTTGCTGAATACCTTGGCTACCGGGGCGAGTGGAGGGAGGCGCAGCAATGGAAGCCTGTCGTCTTGGACAAAGAAACAGCACCCCCCAGTTTGCCTTTCCCAGCGTCCGCGAAACATTTCGAAGGCAAGAAGCTTGGAAAGTTGGCTTATCCGATTGCGGCGTCTCTGCTGGTACTGATCGGCGGCATTGTCGCCTATCGGGTCAATTACGAGCATGCACGTCAATCCGTGGAGGTGGCCTCTAGCACTCCTCGGGATGCGACCGTAAACCTGTTCGAAGCGACCACATCGCGCGGAGCAGGCCCAGAGGATGATGCTGCTCCGCTGCAACAGGTGATGTTGCCTGCCGCCGTGGTCCGTCTCTCCGTTACGCTGCCACGTTTCAGTCAGAGCGGCGAGTACAGGATCTTGGTTTCGACAGACCGTGCGGGAACTCAGGTCATCGCGAGGGGATTGGGCATTGCTCAAGAGAACGCAGGCAAGATCAATGTGAACGTAACTTTGGATCTTCGATCCGCGAAGCCAGGTGCATACTTTCTGGCGACGGTACGGGGCTCGGATAACGGAACCTACTACTATCCCCTGCAAGTTCACTAGAAGAGTGGGCCGGTTCTTCTCGCCGGGGCATGGCTCGCGGGCCGTGACCTTTTCGGACGGCTATAAGGAGGAGAGGATATCTAGACTTATTTTTAGCTGATTATGTAGAACTCTAAAGCGGGCCGCTCGCCCGCATCACTGCTGCTCGAAGCTGCACGGCGTAGCATGGCTCGCGTCTTTCCAGCGAGTCATCATAGAAAGGGTTGGCTTCTTTGTTGCCGACGTTCTTGGGAGGCTTCCACTACCCGACCCCCTCCTGCACCCGTCACTTAGCTTGCGAGCCTTTGTGTTGTTGAAACGATCTCTATCGCGGAGTCGAGCTGGTTGTCGCGTCCTGCTGTTGCGCCTGTGAAGGACCAAGAAACTTCGATATCGGGCATAATTCCCTTCCCTTCGATCTGGGTTCCCTTAGCGCTGGTGTACGCGGCTACTGGGACGACGAGGCGGTAACCGAGGCCTAGTTTGCTAGCCTTCCGAGAAACCAACCTGCCAGGTGTTTTGGTGCCTACGATGGTCGCCAATCCGTTCTCCTGGGCAAATTGTGCGACCATCTCAGCCGCTCCGGTCGTATGTTCGTTCACCAGGATCACGGTTCTTCCCTTATGCGCTTGTTTGCCTAGACCTTCCGTGTACAGGTAGACAGAGGTTTTGCCCATGAACTTCAGAACAAGGCCGGGGATCGCCATTCTGGAGCGGGGAACCTTGTCGAATTTTGGAAACGAGGAGGGATTGGTGCCCTTCTCGGCCATGTTGCGGTTTTTGCTATAGCCGACAGGAAGACGGTTCGGTGTGAGATAGCTCATCAACGCTAATCCACCGATTCCTCCACCTGGATTGCCGCGAAGGTCGATGATGAGTCTGTCAGATGATGCAAACTGACCGCGAAACAACGAATCCAGCTCATTTGCGAAGTCGATTCCTACCTTTCCCTGAAAGAGGCTGACCTTCAAGTAGGCAACACCATTGATTGAACGGGCGGTAACGGCGGTAAGCTCCGAATAGGGATTGTCCTTGTACTTCGGCGTTCCTGTGCTGAGGGACATGGTAGCCTCCTCGGGAGGTGTCCCACGAGACACCGTGATCGGAATTGTATGGTGCATCTCGAAGGGAGGCTCTATAGCCTTCTCGGACGGAGGGAGCATCGGTTTCCCTGCTGCCGTGAGCAGAACGTCTCCTGTCTGGACGCCGGCCTTTGCCGCCACGCCTCCGGGTAGAACGTCCTGGAAGACCCACCGGAAACCACCATCAATTGTCTGCACCGAAAAACTCGCATTGATGGCATTGCGAGGATTGATCTTGGTTCGCTCTGAGAGCAGGCCAAGCGTGCGCGGGGAAAGCTCCGTGAGCATCTCGGTGACGGCCTTCTCGAAAGCAGCGGCGTCTGCCGCATTCACAACAGCGGCCTGGTGCCGCTGCACAATGCTGTCCCAGGCGCCCTTGTCAAAGGCAGGATCGAAGTACTTCTCCGATACAAGGGTCTGAATCTTTCCTAGAAGCGTTTCGCGTTGCTCTTTTGTGAGATCCATTTCGTTTCCTTACAGAGTACCGTTGGGATCTCCAACGATTTGAAAGTTCGCCCAGAAGTACGGGGCGAGTCCCTGGTTTAACATTTCAAGTTGAGCCGTTCGCAAAGCATCAACCTTGCGCTTGTGAGCTGCAAGCTGGGAGTAGAAGGTCTCCATCACATGCGGTGCGGAGTGATCGTCAACCTCCCAAAGAGTGGAAACAACCGAATCCGCTCCGGCCTCGATGAAAGCGTTCACAAGGTTGGTCACGCCGGTCTCTCCGATGGGACCAACTCCGGTATTGCAGGCAGAAAGAGTGACAAGCCTTGCGTTGAGATGCAGCCCGCGAATCTCGCGAACCTGAAGTAGCCCATCATCGTCCCCGCCTGAAGAATCAGGAGCGAACACCAGCGAGGATCGATCGGGGTAATCGAGATCCACGTAGCCGTGCAAAGCAAGATGCACAACCTCCGTCCGCTCGAGATCGAGGTGCTTGAAATGTGTCTCCGTGGCATCTGAGCCTAAGAGAATAGTGCTGGGATGCGGGAGATCCTTTGCAATCGTCTCCACTTCCAATTGGCTGTCGGGAAGCGGAACGAGCTGGCTTCGCTGTGGCCCTGAGATCGCGCGAACGATGGGATTCCGGTCGTCTGTATGCTCGGTCCACGCCGCGACTCCCACATATGGGAGTGCCACTGGTGATTGTGTCGCGACACGCTTGTGGAGGAGATCGAAGACGGTCGCGGAAGGCGACACGTCTACTGTGTGGGTCTTGAGGACGTAGGAGCTGCCATCCTCAAGGGCGGCGAAAGGTAAAAGATGAAGCGCCCCGTCCGGGATGATGACGAGATCGCTCTTTGCCGTGTACTGCTTCACCGGCCCTAGCAGCTCAGAGAAGAGCTGTCGTGCGAGATCTACATCCTGCTTCTTCGCCTGAATCTCCTTCCGGTAGTGATTAGCATCGGTTTCGATGGTGAACTTGGACGGCAGGCGGTAGGACGTTACAGAGTCACGTGTAATCGCAAACGCGTAGGAGTTGGGTTCTGCCAGAACATACTCGATCAGCACCGCACCGGGGGAAAGCGTTCGTTGTAAATCTGCTAAACGCACTGGATGAGCGATGGCTTGCTGCGCCAGCGCACTTGGGCTGATGCGTAGTTCAGTCGTGTAAATTGCGTTTAGAAGCCGCGCTCTTGCTTGGGGATCGTCGGTCTCAATCAGCGAGAGATTCAGCTTGTTCAAGTCCCGTTCGGCTGATGTTGTCGCATGGATGGGCTCGCGCTCGTGGTGTTCGAGGGCGTTTGTCTCGATACGTCCTCGCACCTTCTCTAAGGTTTGCAGCGCTTCCTCGTATCGCTTTTGGGATGAGAGCGAGGCGAAATAGCCGGAATATACGTCGCTCATCTCAGCGAGGAGTTGACGTTGAATTCCCGCAGTAGCAGCGTGTTGGATCATGTTGTCAACAAGCGCCATGCTCTTCCGGTAGAGCACGTCAGACTGCTCCGCGTGCCCCATCTTCTCGGTGATCTCGGCCTTGATTGCGAGGTTGCGAGGCACAAGGTACAGCTCGTCCGGGATCCGGGTGTTAGCTTCAATGGCGTTGTTGATCGCCCCGAGCGCGTCTGGAAGATTGTCCGCGTGTTCGTAAGCCTGGGCCAGAAGCCCCCCGGCATCGGCAACCCCGCGAAAATTGGATATCCGGCGCGAGATTTCAAGCGTCTTGTTGTAGTCGGAAATCGCCGCATTCCAATCGCCTCGATCGCGCTCAACCGATCCTCTCGAGAGGTACACCTGGGCTTTGCGGCCGTCGTAGGCTGTCCCTTTAAGGCGACTCAAGGATTCATTCGCTAGTCTGAGCGCGGCATCGTATTGGTGAAGTCCTGCTAGTGCGTCGATCTTGCCGTAAATCGCGATAGTGGGATAAGCCACTTCGGGTGATTGCGCGGCTATCCTGATCGCCGCGTTGAGGGGCGTCAGAGCTTCTTTGAAGCGATGAAGTTGAACCAGACCCACGCCGAAGACGCTGGCGTACCGAACGGTCGCGGCTGGATCGCGTTCCACTTTTGACAGGCTCCATGCCTTAATGACCTGTTTCTTGGCGGTCTCGCTGTCGCCCAAAATGAAGGCGGCTATTCCCTGCTCGCCTTCGGCTCGTGTTGCTAAGGCAAAATGCTTTTCCCTCACGGCGAGCCGTTCGACTTGTTCCCAAGTGGATCGGGCCTGGGCCGCGTCATAGTTGGTCTCGAACATCCCCCGGATCGTCAAGATGCGGAGCCTTGTTTCGGGATCTTGGGCTTCAGGATAAGTGAGGTCTTCCGTGAGTCGCCAGATGTTCCCGCTAAGGCTCGTGGTTTCATCGGGCGGGAGCTGGCTCACAGCGGCATAGAGGGCCTTGGAGGATTTGTGTTGTCCCTCGAATAGATGCTGGGCCTTCGCGTAAAGGGGCTGAGCGTCGGCCCAACGATTACCCCATGCCAAAGTGTCGGCACGGTCGAGGAGACCTTCTGCTGATTCCGGGGCAGCTGAGCTGTGGTGCGGTGAAACGGTATAAAAATACGCGCCAGCCGTCAGCCCGAACGTAATGCCTAAACCTCCTGCCAGTTTCTTGGCCCTACTACGATTCAACATCTATCGACTTTATACGTTTTCTCCGCTTGTTTCACCGCTCTTGGGGTCGTCCTATGGGCATTTCGAGATGCTACGGGTGGTTGAGAAGGTAGCTGTCCCTTCCTGCCCTGTTTCTGCTCGATCTGGTACTACTTCTCACCTTCAGCCAATGCGGTTCATAAGCCCCCACCTTCATCAAGAGGGTTTTTGCTGTTGTTCTTGCTTTGGCTTTTGATTTAGCTTTTCCGCGAATTCCACTGATCCGCAGGACCTACTCCTGTCCTCCTGTTCTCTTGACTCATGTATCTCTTGCTTCCTTATTAAGGGAGACGGGGAGGTCCAATCTTTTGTACGGGAGGTCCACTCCGGGATACAGGATGGTCCACCATCACCTACCGGGAGGTCCAAGAACCATCCGGGGAAGTCCACCCGCTTTTCTTGGTTATTCGAGTTATCCACACCACAGCCGCATACAGGGAGATCCACTCTTGAATGTCCGTGGTCTAGCGGAAGGTCCACCTTTGGTTCGGGCCGTATCGGGAGGCTTACCCCAGATGAGACGTATTGCTATACGGGGAAGTCCACCTTTGGAGTTCGGCTGGGCGCATACAGGGAAGTCCACTTCATACACGCAGGTCCACCTTAGAGGTGTCCACTGCTTTAGATAGTGCCGAGCACGACAGTGTGGAAGGTTCAAAGTGGACCTCCCTGTATGGGAACATGCAGAAGGTCGACCTTCGTGTGTGAAACGGTGTGTGCGACTGCTCAGGTTCGCGGGGGAAGCTTTCGGATTCGGCCCTTTGCGGCGTCATCGTCTAGGAGTCCCTGCTTTGCTCGATCTACCAGGATTCCCTGCGGAACCTCCTCAATCTGGACCCCTGGCCAGAGAGCCTTTAGCGTCCGAATGGCCTTACGTGCGTGCAGCCTGTTCCGGTGAGGATTGCTGTCTTGGGGAAACTGCTCTACTAGGGCCTTCCACGGAATGACTGTCTCGCTTGCCGCTGAATAGCAACGGAAGATGAGCCAAAAAACCAGATCTTGAACCTGAGTCGGTCCCTTGATTTCGGCCCAAAGGCGGCGGGGGAGCACAATGTGATGCTTGCGAATGTCATTAAAAAGACTAGGATTCATTGCGAATCCATAACGGTCCTCCAGCTCCGGCAAACTTTGCTGCCACTCATCATCGAGCTTCTTGCCAGTGATAGAGGAGGGTAGATAGGAGCGTTCGATGAGCGGATAGGTGAGATCACGCTTCCCTTCACCAGCTTCCCTTTGGATGTTGATGACCAAACCCGCCACGCGCTCAAAACGCTTGTTGAGATCTCTATTGTTCTTACCGCCCTTGGTAAGCCCCATTTCCTTCTGGAACTCGACTGCCGATTTCCAAGGGATAAAGGGGCTATCCATGCGGATGGCTTTATCGAAGATCCATGCCAGAACCTTCCGGTCAGCCCCAAACGGCATGCCTACGTTCGGGTGAGCTGCTGAGAAGGTAACGTATAGAGTGGAACCGTCCCCCAGTCTTGCTTGTCGTGTGATCTTCGTTTCCTTTGTTGCGCTATAGGGGAGCGTACAAAGAATCATTGCCTGGGCGAGCTTGATGTACTCGTCACCGAGCTTGCCGTCGTGCCTTGCTTCAGCAATATTCATCACACGTTGAGCTTGTCGCACCTGTGCGAGCATATTTTCCTTCGTCCGGTCTCGGGAACGCTTCTTCGCGGTGGCCGTGGTCGTAAATCTTAGGTCTTTAGCTAAACTGATGCTCAATGGTCCTCCTCCTATGGGTGGACTGTTAACGGGGATCTAAAGTGGGTGGTTCGGGGCGGTATCCCTGAATCACCCATCCGCTTTTGACCCCGGTGTCTACCTACTACACGTGATGAGGAGGCCGTTTCTGGACACCTCGACGCAAGTTTATTTTGCGACCCTCTTAGCTCCTCTGCGGAGCGACGTACCGAATCTGCATTGAGCGCAATTCCCTTCCCTACTGTTTTGTCTGCTCGCGCTGCTTGACTACCCAACCGGCCAGCAGCTCTTCGAGGAGGTCGGACATGTCACGGCCACCTCTTACCTTGCCCAGCTCGTAGTTGGCATCGTTAAGGGTAACGATCTTCAAATACCCTCCCCACGCCCGGTACTCCTCGTCGCGGCTCTTCGCTCCTTGCTTGAGCGGCCGCCCGATCTTCGGGGAGGGTTCGGCTTCGGCAACTGGTGTGCCGGTTCCTAAAGACTTCAATCCGTCGAACTGACTACGCGCTTTTTTGCTGGTTGCGGGCATACGTCACGATTTCCTTTCCAACTGATTTGTAGGCGTCCCACGCTCGGGCGGCTCTGGAATCGTCGGCATGCATGACGAGACAGCCGCTTGCCGACGCCTTTGAAAATGCCTTTAGGCGGGGTACGGTGGTTTTGAAGACAGGAACCTTCAACTTTTCGAGCATCGCTTTGAGCTGTTGGGCCTCGGTCTCCGGTGGCGGTGGAGCTTTGGTTATGAGTACGCGAAACCTGGTCTCGTTCATTCTCTGAAGTGCTTCGATGGTCTGCCGAAGGCCGTCCGTGTCCGACCCTGCAACCGCCGCAGCGGGAATGATGAGGAGATCGCAACCCTCGGCCAATGCCTTTAGATCCTTTTCTGTTGGCTGCTGGCCGGTATCGACGACGCTATGCGTGTATTTACCGGCAAGCCTCATCGCGGATGCAACATCCGCCACGTCGAAGGGGAAACCCTCGCCCCGCTCGCTCCACTCCGTTGCATTGCGGGTGCGATCTGCGTCTAGCAGCACGGTCGGAGCAACGGTGTTCAGGTACGCGGCAACGTGTACCGCGGTTGTGGTCTTCCCCGCGCCTCCCTTATAACTGGCTACGGCTATATGCATCTTTCACCTTTCTTTCAATTTACCTCGGAATTATGTGAGCAAGCGACAAAGGTGGAAGGGATAAAGGTTGCTACAAAGGCACCCCCTCCTCCACCGAATCTGTCGGGTCCGGCCCGGCGTGACGGAAGAGGTGGGCCGGTCTTTTTGCCGCCGCACCTCTGGAGGCAGGGGGAAGATTTTCCCTCTTGAATTCGTTACTAGCTTTCTGTGACCCCGACTGCCTGGTCTAGCTGTTCAAGCCTCTCGCCGTGGCTCCGATCTGCACGAAATGATCGCCCCAGCGGTTCATGGCTGCACCTCGGGGATCTCGGCTGGTGAGAGTGCATCACCCTTCTTGCGGCGTCTGCTTTCGCGGGGCCGTGCCCACGGTCCAGCTCGGCGGACGAACTGATGCACGGCGGCGTCTAGGGCGAGACGGGCGGCGTGGAGATCGTAGAGACTGAAACAGGTGGAGCATGCCCCCTTGATGCCTCCTCTGCCGTCCTTTTCAGGGTTATAGCGTGGGTGGCGCTCGCACTTGGCCGTCACCCGCTCACGAACTGACAATTTGTAGGAAAGCTTGTACATGACTCGTCCTTTTTGGTCGTCGGGGAGGCGTGGCCGGGGGGAAGTCCCGGCCTCGCTGTGGGGGTTGGGTCTAGGCTTTGCGCTTTGCGGCTTTGGCTGGCGGGGTCTTCTTGGACACAGCGGCGGGCTTCTTCGTCGGTGCCTTCGTCTCCTGCTTGGGAGCAAAGACAGCTGCGGCCTCGGTGAGGTAATCGGCTTCGCCGTCGCCGGGAATCCCTCGGTGTCCAGCGAGCGCAAGACGAACGGCAAAGCCGGTCAGCTTGTCATCTGCAAGCCCGTCGATGGCTGTCAGTAGTACCTCATCAGCGCTGCGCCGGTCGTCGTGAGCATCGCCGTTCATCTCCACGGCGAGGTCATCGGCAAAGGTGTACGGGTCCAAGTTGACGAGGGCTCGAAGCAACATCCGAAGCTGAGAGGCGCTGAACACCGGGGGAGCGGTCTGCAAAATGCGCTGAAAGCTCGCCTCCCGCTTCTTCTTCAGTTTCGCAATCCGGTCCTCTTCCGCTTGGTTTTCTGCCGCGCGGCGGTCTTCTTCCGCTTGCCGTGCTGTCTCGCGGCGTTCCTGCTCGACCCTGAACTCGGCCTGACGGCGTTGGTAGTCGGCTTGACGGGCGGCGGTCTGTTCCTTGGTCTCGTCCTCTGTGGGCCAATCCATGACGGGGACAGGTCGCTCCGCTCGTTCTTTAGTCTGCCGGGGGTCATGCACCGGACAGTGATTGTCCGTGCACACCGTAAGAAAAGTTCCGATGTGCTGGCCGTAGATGATGAGAGCCGGTCGTGCGGCATCGCAAATGGCTACAGGCTCGGGATTGGGGTTCTCGATGGGCGTCTCGATCTCCCGGTAGTTGCCTCGGCGCACTGCTTCGGCGCGGTGCTCGCTCGGCTTGCGATAGCCTTCCTCGATCTGCACGAGGTTGGGCCGCGCTGCAATCTCACGATCGATGTGGTTGGCGACCTTGGTGTGATAGCAGGGACCGTCTAAGCACTGGTCCCCCTGAACGTCGCAGAAAAGGGAAGTGTTGTGCCCGCTGCGCCGGGGACAGGTCGTACATGCCCCTGCGACCGGGTACAGCGTCGGGTCTTCACGGTTGAATGGTGCGGCGGCAAGGGGAAGATAGAGATTTGCCTGAATCCACGCGGCGACGTTCTTCGCTGGGAGTAGGTGTACGTCCGTGTCTCGGTAGTCCTTGCGCCAGCATTCCGCGAACGCCTCGGCCTGTCGATTAGCAGGGAGCCGCGCTATGAGGTTGGCATGGCTGGCGGTAACGCGCTCTTCCTGAAACGCCGTCGCTACCTCGGGGATGAGGTCAAGCAACGTGAGGCGAGCATAGATGTGGCTCTGGCTGCGCCCGGTCTTCTGTACGAGCGTGTCCACGCTGTAGCCGGGGAGGTCTAGAAGACGCTTGTACCCTGCCGCTTCCTCGTATGGGTGAACATCTTGCCGTTGGCTGTTCTCGATGATCTGAAATTCCAGGGTGTCTTCATCCGAAAGCTCGCAGACGCGCACCGGCACCTCGGCCAGCTCTGCGATCTGGGCCGCGCGGAAGCGGCGGGCTCCTGCAACGATCTCGAAGAGTTCACCCCTCGGCCTCACGGTGATGGGATTGATGAGGCCGTGGGTGCTAAGGCTTTGGGCAAGCTCGACCAACTTCGTCGGCTCGAAGGTGCGGCGTGGGTTGGTGCTGGACTCCTCAAGCATCGCGAGAGGAAGGGTCTTGTATCCTGAATCGACAGCCGTTGCGGTGTACATGGGCGCATCTCCTGTGCGGTATGTGCTTCGTTGCGGTTGGGGGCAGTGTTCTCGCACTGCCCCATCTCGCTCCCTTGAACGGGGTTAGTCCTCCGCGCTCTCGCTCTCGCTCTTAGCGTTTACGCGCTCAAGCTGGCTAACCAGAATCTCCCAATATGTGATCTTGATGGTCTCTGTGCCTACGGTCTTGTCGCGGGTGTTGCTCCGCAATTCGCCTTCGACATAAACTCGGTCGCCCTTCTTCAACGTGAGGGCGTACTTGGCAAGGTTGTTGAATACGGTGATGCTGTGCCACTCCGTGCGGCTTTGACGGTCGCCCGCGTTGTCGCTCCAACGGGACGTGACGGCGAGACGGAAGGTTACAGGGGCCTTGTCGTTCTTGCGCTGTGCATCATCTCCAAGGTGGCCCATCAGAACGGTGCGGCTGAGGTCGCTAATCATGGTGTTTCTCCTGTGTTGTGGTTTCGGTTGTGGACAGTGTTCCCGCACTGTCGATGGTCGGTAGGTTGGGGGCTGGTCCTCATCCCCCTCTCTGTTTCTAAGTATACTGCTTTCTACCTTATTAGCAAGGTAATAATAAAGATGTCTAGAGTTATTTATCGCTGGCCGTCAAAAGGTTAGGGCGGGCCGCTCGCCCGCGTCACTGGTGCTCGAAGCTCTGAGCGAAGCATGTCCCGCGTTCTTAGAGCGGGGCATTATGGAAGGGTTGGCTTCTTTGTTGCCGACGTTCTTGGGAGGCTTCCACTAGACCCCGATGGAAGACACTGAGGCTGGTGCCGTTCTTCTCTCCAACTTTTCCTCCCTCATAGCGCGGTTGCCGTTGCCTGTCCCTGGGCGGCGAAGCCGACCCTCAAGGGTCCGAAGGACGATGGCCGTCCTGGCTTGAAAAGGGGATGGAGAGACGAGGGAGGGGCCATTGGACGCGACCCCTCCTGTCGGTGGTTTATGCGGGCTGGGTGGCAGTCAGCAGAACGGTGCGGACGTTGGTTCCTGCTGCGGTGAATGTACCGGCTGGCAGCTCTTCTCACGCTCCACCCATATCCTCGATCATGGGGCGTAGCTTTGCGGCTTGGCGGGGTCCGTTGGCACAAAGGGCAACGATTCGACCTCCGGGACTGAGCAAGCGGAGTGCGTGAGTGATGTGCTGGATGTCGGCACCGTCTGCAAAAGGCGGATTCATCACGATGCGGTCAAAGGTTCCAAGTCCGTCACACTCCAGAAAGTCACCCTGTAGGACGTTGCGGCAGATGCCTTGCCTCGCGTCCGGGGCTGGGTTGATGTGCTGCGATAGCAGCTCGCAGAGCCGGTGATTGATTTCAACGGCGAATACCTGCGCTGTGGGCTGCGCGGCTTGGATCGCATCGCAGAGGACGCCGGTTCCTGCGCTCGGCTCTAACACCTGTTGGCCGGGTTCGATGTCGGCCAGCTCGACCATGCGGGCGGCAAGCGTGGCCGGGGTAGGGAAGAGCTGCGGAGCTGAGACGACGGCGACGCCGCCGCTCCGTAGCGTCTCGCGCATCGCTTCGATCTGCGGCCCGACAGGGAAGGGGCTAACCTCCTCCCCTGTCTGCGGCGTGGGTTCGGGTGCCTCTGGCGTCGGTGGCGGCGTTCTCCGCACATCGGCCTCTTGTAACCTAGTCGCAACAAATTGCAGCTTGACACGAAAAGAATACTGTAATTGCGATTTGGTGACAGCTACGCTTAGGAAGCGCTAATCGCGCTCCAAGGAGCCTCACCATGAAAACCTCAGTCCGCTTCTCCGTCCTCGCCGCTGCGCTCTTTTTCGTCACTGCGCCTTCGCTCCATGCAGAGCGTGGTGGCTGCAACCCTCATCCGCAAATTGCAGCTCCTACGCCTCAGACGACTCTCCAGCTCATTACGTACACTGTTCTCAGCTACTTCGGGCTTTAAGGAAGGGAATGGACCACTCCTGAATGAACCTTTCCATCGTGGACAATGCACTATGGGCGGCAAGTCTGATCGGCCACGTCGCCCTAGTGCTTGTTCTGGTGTTTAGGAAGCAAAGTCGAGAGTTTCCGATATTTACCGGGTACATCGGATTCCAAGCCCTTGCGACGATCCTGCTGTTCTTTGTTTTGCGGCACGGCAGTCGTCATGGGTATTTTCTCGCCTTCTGGATCACGGGGTTTGCGGATTACGTTCTCCAGGTGGCGTTGATCTTTGAAATAGCACGTGATGTTCTTCGTCCGACCGGAACGTGGGTACAAGACGCCCGGAAAGCTTTCTTCGGCTGGGGAGCTGCGGGACTGGTCGCCGCCATCGTACTCGCATCACAGATCGGTCCACCGCAAGCTAAAGGCTTTGACCTGTGGGATGTACGAATCACAGTGCTTACGTCGTTTGTTACGTGCTCCTTGGTGGCTGCGATGTCCGTAGCTGCTAGCCGTCTTGGTCTCCAAGAGCGAAGCCCCGTTGTCGCTATTGGTCATGGTTTTGGTCTGTGGGCTTTGATTTCGTTGCTCGAAGAGTTCGGGCACGTCATCTTCGGCTGGGATCGCCAGTTTGTCGTGTTCGTTCACATCCGGGAAATCGTATATTTGCTCGTGCTGGTGTACTGGATAGTCACCTTCTGGCTTCCCGAAACGGTTCGCGCGCCACTTTCCCCGGAGATGACTGCTTATCTTGTTGCACTACACCGACGCGTGCAATACGATCTGCAAAGTGGTGACAGGCGTAACTTATGAGCTTCCTGGTGCTGTTCGGCTTGATGATTGTGTTCGTAGGGTTCCCCCTCGTGCGGACACGCCTCAAGGTCTCAAGGCTTGCTCGTCTGAGCTGGGATGAGCTGGTTGCCAAACTGGAACCTGTTCCAGTTGCTGGGATCTCAGCTGTGGCTCTCGATTACCTCCAACCCGTCAAAGGGCAGCTACGCATAGAGCCGAATGAGCTGTGGGCCATGATTGGCGAATCTGAGGGCGTACAGCGGATGTACGCGAATGCGGAGATTCTGATTGCGCTCGCCGCGTATGCCAGACAGTGGAACTTCCACGAAAGCGTGATTGTTGCTGAGCGGATGCGGCGTGATGGCGTGGCACTACGGAGAGCGACGATGCGACTTTCGTTCGGCTCCGTGCTGAAATACGGAGCGGTTCTCGGACCGTTCAACGTACAGGAAGCCGCGAGCGCTTACTACCTGATGAGGCAACGGCTCCTGGCGCTATACGAAACGAGTCATGCCGGCAGATACCCGCGTCTCGCTGCCGCCCTTTAAGATTGTCTAGAGGGAAGGGAATCGAGCATGGAAAACCTCAAGGCTTCGAAGCGATCGGTGCGTGCGTCGATGGGGTAACGGCAGTGCTGCACCAGATTGTCGAGGCGCTTGTGGATGACTGCGATTCTGGCTGAGTACGCGGGAAGCCCACTGTAGATCAAGGTAGAACCTTAGCGCAGGACGCTGTAGGCCCGCTGCTCCGGCCAGAGCTTGCCCTTGTTCTGCTGCTTCCATCTGGAATAACCCGTCGCGTACCCGACTTCCCAAGTTCTGGAATGAGCATCCAGTCGTGAGATCGCGCGCTGTCTGCAAGCAAATTCTGGAATGCCGACCGGACAGCTGTCTCATGCGTGATGTTCTGCTCTGCAAAACCTTCCAGATCTCTGTAGTAATTTTGGAGTGGTTTGCTGAGTGTTTTTGGGTCACGCCTCTTCATCTTGTTCTAAAGTCTCAACTTTCCGTCGCTGTAACCTATTCCAAGTGACTACAAAGCAACACGCATCTGAAGCCTCTGTGCGACGGGCTCAACGATCTGCATTACGCCGTGTCCTGGGTTTACCTGTTGTCGTAGACGGATCAGCCCGAAACCCTTGAGCTTGTTCACGTCTCGGGTCACTGAACCTCGATTGCGACCCAATTCCTGGGCTAAACCCGCTATACTCAGCTGCTTCGTCCTAACAATTTGGCAAATGCGAACGCGTTGTGCTGTCAGGCATTCCATCATGTCAAGCGGGTCAGCAAAGGTGATGATCTTCTCTGCCTCCAGTGGCTGACCACTGTCTCTTTTCGTGGCTCGCTCTAGCGAGCGTCGCACATGCCCATCAAATCCGTCGTGGAAAACCTTAGTTTTCATAGCTTCTCCTGATAGCTTCTGCTTCCCGATAGAAACGCTTTGCTGTGGCCAGATACCCTCTGAACTGAACTGAGCGTACGTCACCATTAGAGTGACGCTCATGGATTCCATGTGCGTTGTCGAAGCCAAGTACACGGCCTTTGTCTACTCGGGACAGGTGAGGCAAGAGGAACGCCAGATTGTATCGAACAACTTCACCTTTACCGTTCACCCAGACCTCCTCCCGGAGAATGCCTATCCCACCGGCACACCGAAATCGGGTCTCGTAGTCAGTGTCTTTGCGGAGAGCCGCTTTCCCGCTCATGGCTTTCATTGTAGAACAGGTGATGCTTGCGTAGCAACAGCTGCTGCGTTCTATGTTTCATCTTTGCGGTGATTTCACGATGTTCAACAGCTCGGCTTCCGCTACTTCAGCATCTGCTGGACAGATCGACCGAACATAGGCGATCTTGCCTTGCAAGCTCTGAACATCTTTCGCCTTCCCTTTAGCTGTAAAACGCCCGCAGCGGAGATGGAAGAGGCCTGCTCGGATGTCGCTCAAGGTCTCACTGGAAGCGCGAAGAGCTTCTAGGCCTAGGCGCGGTCCCGTAACGTGCTTAGCGTCACGAGGACCAAGGATCTCTAGCTTCTGCCGAGAGATTTTTAAGCCGTTAGCCGCAAAGGTTTGTCGCGCTGGCTCGATGACCTCGCGGACACGCGGGCCTGAGAAGGTAAGGTCGTCAACCCATACAGTGGTTGTGACTCCTAAATCCACGCAGATCTTTACAACTGGATCGTAGAAGGACGTTAAAAGCAGGTTGGCAAGCGCAGGGCTAGTCGGTGCACCTTGGGGAAGATAAAAGTTGCAGGTTGTCAGCTTTGTTAGTAGCGCGGCGATCTCAGGGGAACAACCAAGTACTGCTGTCCAGACCTTATAGACATGCCGCGCTGTGATGTTAGGGTAATAACTTTCTATGTCCATCTTGACGATGGTTGTTGCTCCGAGATGCCTCTTCGCGTGACAGCCAACAGAGCGCTTTGGCACAGCCCCAAAAAAGTAGTCCGGCAGCTTCACTGGCTCCAGGAGCCGCCGAAGAATCTTCTTCTGTACTCGCTTCAGATCGTCTTTAGGATTATCGATGTGCCGCAGCTTCGGTGATACTGGCTTGCTTGAGTGAGGCTTCTGAGACTTGCCCTGCTGAAAGGGAACGTAGTTTTGCTCCCAATCAGCCAAACGCCAGAGTGTTGCGCGATTTTCGCCCAGCAGGAACTCCAGCTCTTTGAGGCTCTTTAGGGGAGCCTGGTCGAGCGGAAGCCGTTTTGGATGTTTTATATTCTGAATCATCCGAATCTACCTGCATGAGAAGTTTAGTTAGTGCGAGAGAGAGGCTTTCTATCTGTGCGGGATTTGCGTTTTGGACATCATCGGCCTCGCTCCCTAGCAGACTGAGAAGATGAAAAGGCATTTTCAACGCCTGTGCGATCTTCTCTATGGTGTCGATGGTGGGCTGCCTCTTGCCTGACTCGATCAGAGACAAGTAGCTCCTGTCGATGTCAGCGCGGTCGGCCAGCTGGCCTTGTGACAAATCAGCCAGTGAACGGGCTACACGGATGGCTTTCGAATAGTTCATAGTGGTATACCGCCTAAAAGGAAAAACCGTCCCCTTGGGACTCACGCATTGATTCCGGCTTCTACTACCTCGTGTGCTGTTAGCGATTTGCGCGACCACCACATAGACCTCATGGTGTGAGAGCCTCGTCGCCTTCTTCAGCCGCTTGAGTTCGCGAATGCCGATCATCAGTCCTTCACGTTGCCCGACGTCAGTTCGTTGTTTGCGTCACTGCACATCTGCTGTATCAATTCGATGCACGAGTCGATCAACTTTGACTTTTTTTACTATTTTTTCCTCTTTTTCTGCCTAGCGGGGGCGTAGTCGCAAAGACCGGAACGAGGAGCGAGTGAACGTCGGGGGACGGCTTTCTGTGTGTGAGCAGAGCGAACGTTGGGGCGTCCTGCTCCGCCAGGGCTGAGGCTTCCGCCTACAGCTGTGGACTTGAACGGCAGGAATTTAGCCTGCCTGGGTGCCGATGATTTGGCCTGATTAAGCCTATTTCTAGGCACCCGGTCTCGGGTGATTACGCCAAGGAATGTCAAAGATCGGATCGAAACGTCAGTAGTTATCTCTGACCCAAATCCAGAGTAGGAGAGATTCGACGGGCTGTCAACAAAAAATGACTGTCAGTCACCTCTCAGGGTCTGTGTAGGACCAGAAGCGCTCCGGAGATTGTGTGGAGGACCGAGCTTTCGCGATGTTTTATCACGATCCGTTCGCTTAGGTTGTAGAGTCCGATTGATCGTTCTCTCGCGCTAGGCGTTGCTGTTCTTCCCAGTAGCTGGCTGACTGATGCATTGCCTGCATGCCTCCTAGAACATCCTCTTTGGAGTGACCGCCGTTGAACATACCGTGCATGTATTGCAGCTTTCCGATGAGCTTTTGATGTACTCTGCAAAACGTTCGGCTGTCATGGTCAGACCCGGATGGTCGTAAAAGCCTCTTGCCATGAGGAGAGATCTGAAGGAAACATGTGCGCCGTCATGCAAGGTTTCCATAATCGTGAAGGTGTCATCGTTCAGACCGGGCGTGATGGCTTCCCAATCGTTCTGCTTATGGAAGATGAGATCGTTAACCCTTCGATAGTAAGCAACCATGCTGTTCGGCATCTCCCCTGAGACCATGTGGGCTTGCTCGGCCTCTTCTGCCATGAGCAATAGGTAGAGAGTCTTGATATAAAGCTCCTGAATTTGCCTTTGCCGAGTCAGGAATCCGAAGGCATTCCGGTTGGCAAGGTCGTTGCAAGCGGAATTTCCCAGATGCGCCAATCCTTCTATGACGTACTGGCACATCACGTGGGGGAGCTCCGTCAATCGCATCAGGGCATCTACGTCTTTTGCTTTCCGGTGAGGATGCTTCACTTTGCATCCGGGAACTGGGCAGTGCGGATTGGTCTTTGGTTGTTTGGGGTTCATGGAAGTCTGGTCAGTTGTTGTTGACTTCTGATTGCGACGTTCATAAGGGTAAACCCTATTGATGCATAACATGTGCTGTTTTGCTGGGGAAAGGAGCAGTTCTGGGACGGTGCTCTGAGGTTTCTCAAAAACGCTGGTTTCTGAGAGCCTATGAGCTGACCTGCTTTTGTTATATGGTCTTCGCGGTTCGGCGCGAGGCACGTTTATTGTTACTCAATGAAAGTTGCTTGATGACGGGATAGCCTCCCACAAGAGCATCATCCTGATTTGGTAAGAGGATGATGCTCTTGGTCTGAAAATCCTGCGATACGTTCTCTGTCATCACAAGCGAGCTTCACCAAGCGAGTTCACCGACTGTTTCAAGGAATCTTCCGGTGACCGGAGTGTCCATAAGAGCCACGCGTACGATCTCGGCGGCTCCTTCCTCCACGCTCTGCGGACCACTGTGCCCATTCAGATCGGTGGCGGTGTACCCCGGATTGACTGAGTTCACGGCAATGCTTCCATCTCGGAACTCGTAGGCGAGCTGCACAGTGAGCATGTTCAGTGCGGCCTTCGAGGCACAGTAGGCGGGCGACCTCGAATCCGATTCCTTTATTCGCTCCTGTAATCAGGGCTACTTTCTTCGTTTCCTGCATAGTGCTCTCCTTTGACCTGACTGGTGTTTACGTCCTATTAGCTCTGCTGATGGATCTTGGTTAATACCTCATGCATGGTTTTGGGCTGTCTCCCGATAAGCTTCTCCAGCGTGGAATCGACTTTATCGAACTCTCCTCGCCTGCTCGCTTCGTAGTACCCAAGAGAAATGCCGACGACGGCCTCGGGCAGGCCGAGCTGCTTCATCTGAGCCGCAAAGGCCTCATCGGTGACCGTCTCACGGGCGATCGGCATTCCAATGAGGCGTGAACCGACAAAAGCGAGCCCTGCCAGATTGAGCGCCTCCGCGCCGGTGAGCGGCGGCGTTGGTCCATCGAACGTCATGACGCCTGTAAGAATTGCGGCGGCGGCAGCGGCAAGATCGGTATGGGCCGTCCACGCAAC
>JAABUQ010003329.1_pt1 | contig 29728 bp, 26 predicted proteins | sample 5560001 | NCBI WGS metagenome assembly JAABUQ01 (sample SAMN10711888, study PRJNA513371) | rock metagenome | isolation source: Antarctica rocks | place: Antarctica: Victoria Land, Finger Mt nord | collected 2015-12-18 | reverse complement strand
GACGTGCGCGAGTCCGGCATGGACCCCTTGCAGCACTTCCTGCTGCATGGCGCCACCGAGCTGCGGAACCCGAACCGCCAGTTCGACAGCCGGTTCTACGCCGAGGCCAATCCCGACGTGCACGACGTCGGCGTGAACGGCTTCTGGCACTTCCTGGTCCAGGGCCGGGCGCAGGGCCGGGCGCAGGGCCGCAGCCGGGAGGCGGAACGGCAGGCCTTCCTGCGCGCCCGGACGCCGTCCGAGCACCCCAGCGGCCGACTCCCGTGGTCATCGCCTGCATGACCCCTGCCGCCCTGCACGACGCCCTGCAGGCGCGGTTGCCGGGCGCCCCCGGGATGACCCTGGCCGTCAGCCACGACCGCTACACCCGCCACGTCGGCGGCGTGCAGATCCTGGTCGCCGACGAGCAGGCCGCCTTCAACGCCCGCGGCGAGGCCTACCTGCACATCGCCCCCGTCGCGTCCCGCCTGACCCTGGCACCCGAGGGCAACGGTCCCTTCTATATCCATGCGACCCTGGACGGCGCCCCTATCGGGATCACCACTTACGCCGACCTTCGGCGCATCCTGGCCGAGCTGCTGCCGGCGCTGCCCGCCGCGCGCCGCTTGGTGCTGCACTGCCTGCTGGGCCACCAGGTCCATGCCCTGATCGCGCTGCACGAGGCGCTGGCGCCGCGCGACGCGGTGTTCTGGGTCAACGACTACGAGGCCATCTGCATCGGCTACAACCTGCTGCGGAACGATGTCGCCTACTGCGGCGCGCCGCCGCCGGGCAGCGGGGCATGCCGGGTCTGCGTCTATGGCGCTGAGCGCGGGGAGCACCTGGCCCGCATCCAGGCGCTGTTCGCGGCGGTGCCGTTGCATGTCGTCGCGCCCTCCGCCGCCGCGCTGGCGGTCTGGCAGCGCGGCGCATACCTGCCGCACCTGTCGGCGCAGGTGCACGAGTATGCCGTGGTGAAGGTCGGCGCCGTCCGCAGCGCCATGCCGGACGCCCCGCCCCGCGGCACGCCGGAGAACCCGGTCCGCGTCGCCTTCGTCGGCTACCCCGTTGCGCAGAAGGGCTGGGACGCCTTTGCGGAACTGGCGGCGCGGATTGGCGGCCTGGCGTCCTACAAGCTGTTCCACTTCACCGCCGCGCCGCCCGACCCGCCGCTGCCCGGCGTGGAGATCGTCCCCGCCTGCGTCACCCCCACCGCCCGCGGCGCCATGACCGACGCCCTGGTGGCGCATGGGATCGACCTGGTGCTGGTGCTGTCCCCCTGGCCGGAGACGTTCTGCCTAGTCGCCTATGAAGCGGTCGCCGCCGGCGCGGACATCGTCACCCTGCCGAGCAGCGGCAACGTGGCCGACATGGTGCTGGAAACCGGCCGCGGCCTGGTGGTCCAGGACTTGCCCGCGCTGATCTGGTTTTTCCGGAATGGTGATGCGGTCCGCTACGTCCGGGTGTGCGGGGACGCCGGATCGGAGATGGGCCAGCTTGTCTCGCTCGGCATGACCGCGACGCTGCCGGTCCCGGCCTGATGCGGACCTGCTGCTTCACCTACAGCTACCTGGCCCGTGCGCGCGTGCTGCTGCAATCCCTGCGCACCGCCCAGCCGGACTGGACGATGTACGCCGTGGTCGTGGACCTGCCGCCGCCGGGCGCCACGGCAGAGGAGTTGCTCGCCGGCTTCGACCAGGTGCTGCACCTCGATGACTTGGGCATTCCGCGCGTGCGGAGCTGGCTGTTCAAGCATAACCTCGTCGAGGCCTGCACTGCGGTGAAGGGCGCCGCTCTGCTGCGGCTGCTGGCGGAATACGATCGGGTGATCTACCTCGATCCCGACATCGCCGTGTTCGGTCCGCTCGACCCGGTGCTGGACAGCCTCGCCGGTGCGTCCGTCCTGCTGACCCCGCACCAGACCGCGCCGAACTGGCGGCCCGCCGCAGTGCGCGACAACGAGGGCGGGTCGCTGCGGTATGGCGTGTTCAACCTGGGCTTCCTGTCTGTGCGGGCCGACGCGGACGGGCTGGCGATCGCCGGATGGTGGGCGGAGCAGCTCCACCGAGCCTGCTACGACGAGCCCGGCAACGGCCTGTTCACCGACCAGAAGTACATGGACCTGGCCCCGTGCCTGTTCCCCGGCATCGGCATCCTGCGCGACCCCGGCTGCAACGTCGCCAGTTGGAACATCAGCACCCGGCAGGTCCGCATCGGCCAGGACGGCGCGATCACGGTGAACGGCGTGCCGCTGCGGTTCTGCCACTTCACCAAGGTGGGCGGGATCGGCGACGTCATGCTGGACCGCTACGCCGGGGACAACATCGAGGCGCTGGAGATCTGGGCCTGGTACCGCCGTCAACTGGCGCACCAGCCGCCGCCGATTCCGCCGGGCTGGTGGGCCTATGGCAGCTTCGGCAATGGCGTGCCGGTCACCGACGCCATGCGCCACTTGTTCCGCCGCCGCCCGGACCTGATCGCGGCGTTCGACGACCCGCTGTTCACCGACGGCGAGGGCTACTTCACCTGGCTGGGCCGCGAGCACCCGGACATGCTGCCGCCGCCATCCTCGACGGCTATTCCAGCCGCCACTGCCGCTTCTTGAACACATCGAGCTGCGGCCGGCTGCTCCGGTTGTCGGGCGACAGGGCCAGCCAGGCTTGCAAGCGTTGCAGCACCTCCCGCGTGACCAGCGCCAGGTCGAGCGCCAGCGCCTCCGCGACGGGCAGGTAACGCAGCCCCTCCAGCTCGCCGGACCCTGCGAGCGTGCCGCCGACCTCGGCTGCGTCCACCACCAGGAAGCGGGCGTTGAAGCGGATCGGGTTGGAGGGCGGCGTCACGGCGCGGCACAGGTAGTCCACCCCGTCCAGCCGCGGCGGCGTGCCGAGCGACAGGCCACTCTCCTCCTGCAGCTCGCGGGCGGCGGCGGCGACCAGGGCGCGGGCCAGGCGAGGCCGGGCGCCGCGGCCAAGCATGGCCAGCACGTCGGGACGAGGTTCGGCGGCGGCGGGGCTGCGGGCGTCGATGGGGTCCACGGCGCCGCCGGGGAACACCAGGCGGTTCGGCATGAAGCGGTGGCCAGAGCCGCGCTGGCCCATCAGCACCTCCGGTCCTCCTGTGGATTGGCGCAGGACGAGCAGGCTCGCGGCGTGGCGGGCGAATGGAGGGCGGGCCTGGGGAAGAGGTGGCGAGTGGTCGTTCATTCTTGATGCGGCATCCTTGATCCAGCCTCCTTGATCCGGCCTTCTTGATCTGGCCTCTGCGGTCCGACCCGACGCTTGCGCTGGAATCAGGCCGCTTGCAAGATTGCCCTGCCCCAACCCGGGATAGGGCAACTGGTGCTTCCCCTGCATCCGCCGCCCCGGCTGGGCGGTAGCACCTTCGCCGGATCGCGTTGGCCATCCTGCCGGCGTCCTGCCTTTCAGGGAATCCACCATGAACAACAAGATAAAGGCCGCAATGGTCGTGCACGGCCTGTTCGCGGCGACGCTCGGGCTGGCTTCTGCCGCACCGGCATTGGCGCGGGTCCCGGCCTTCGCGGGCGGCATGGCCCACGTGACCACGCCCGACATGCTGCTGGGCAACGGCGTGATCCACGTGGTTGACCGCGTGCTGCCGCCGTAGCTGCGCCGCTATCGTCACGAAGGTTTCGCCGGACGACGTGCTCCTTGTTGCCCGGCGTGCCTTGCCGATACCAGCCAGCCAGCCGATTATCGCGGCATGAACACAGCCGTGACCGCCTTGGACGACGAGGTCGCCATGCTCCTCCTCCGATGCGCCCAAGCCGACGGCGCAGCGTTCCGCCAGTTGTACGACCTGCAATCCCCGGCCCTGTACGGCGTGGCCCTGCGCATCACCCGCCAGCCCGCGCTGGCGGCGGATGCGGTGCACGACGCCCTGCTGCAGGTCTGGCGCAATGCCGCCCGGTTCGACCCGGCCCGCGGCACCGCCCGCGCCTGGCTGCTCAGCCTGGTCCGCTACCGCGCGCTGGACCTGATCGGCCGCACCGGGCGGGAGGTGCTCGGCGCCGACATCCCCGAACAAGTCGATCCCGACCCCAACCCGCTCGACCGGTTGCTGACCACGCAGGAGGGCAGGGCGCTGCACGACTGCCTGCAAACCATCGAGCCGGAGCGCCGCCACCTTGTCGTCCTGGCCTTCGTGGAGGGGCTGACCCATCCCGAGGTCGCGGCGCGTGCCGGGCAGCCGCTGGGCACGGTGAAGTCCGCCATCCGCCGGGCGCTGCTGGCGTTGCGCTCCTGCCTGGCCGGGACGCCGGCATGAGCGGCGGGAGCACGGGCGAAGAGGCCGACCGGGACGACGACTCCGACCTGTCCGCCGCCGAGTATGTCCTGGGCGTGCTGCCGCCGGAGCAGGCGCGGGCGGTGGAGGCCCTGGCCCTGGCCGACCCGGCCGTCGCCGCCAGCATAGCCGCCTGGCAGGTCCGGCTCGCGCCGTTGGCCGACACCCTGCCGCCGGTGGTGCCGCCGCCCGAGTTGTGGCAGCGGCTGGCCTTGGCCACGGGAATCGAGAAGCTGCGCGGCCGGCGTTGGCGGCAGCGGACGATCGGCGAGCAGCTATGGGGCAGCATCAAGCTGTGGCGGTTCGCCAGCCTGTTCGCCACGGCCGTCGCCGCCGGGCTGGCCTTCGTCGCGCTGCGTCCGGTGCTGCCGCCATCGCCGGGATACTTGGCGGCGCTGTCCCCGGTCGGTGCGGCAGGCGCCACTTTCCTGGTGCGGGTTGGCGCGGACGGCACCGCGGTCGTCGTCGCGGCAGTGCCGCCGAACACCCCGTCCGGGCGCTCATTGGAGCTTTGGGCGCTGGACGCCGGCGCCACCCTGCCGGTCAGCCTGGGCGTGCTGCCCGGCGACGGCCGCGCCCGGCTGCGCGTCCCGCCCCGGGCCGGCACGCAGTTGCTGGTCAGCCAGGAACCTGAAGGCGGCTCGCCCACGGGACAGCCGACCGGCCCGGTGGTGTATCAGGGCGCAATCACCCCGGGCGGCTGATCTTCGCGCCCAGGGAACCTTGACGTATCCCCCCCGGTTCCTCATCTGAGATCAATCAGGACCGCTTAGGTCCGATTACAGGGCTGGTCATGCTCAGGTTGTCGAAGCTTGCCGATTATGCCGTCGTCGTGCTGGTCCGGCTGTCCCATGGGGAGCCGTGCCAGACCTCGCCAGGCATCGCCGTTGCGACAGGCGTCCCGGAGCCGACGGTGGCCAAGGTGCTGAAGGCGCTAGCTGCCGGCGGCCTCGTCACCAGCCAGCGTGGCGCCCGCGGCGGTTACCGCCTGGCGCAGCCACTGTCGGAGGTGTCCGTCTCGGCGGTCGTCACGGCCATCGATGGCCCTATTGCCCTGACTGCCTGCGTCGAAGGCTCCCACACGGAATGCGAGGCCGAGCACACCTGCCCGGTCCGTGGCTGCTGGGACCCCGTCAACATCGCCGTGCGGGAGGCGCTGGGGGCTATCACCCTCGCCGACATGGAGGCTGCGATGCCCCGCGCCCGCCGGCCCACGCCCGCCTTGTCCACCCTCCTTGCTGAATAGGTTCACCTCATGGTCGCAGTTGCCGAAACCCTCGACACCGTCGAGTCCATCACGCAGTCCGGCTACAAGTGGGGCTTCGAGACCAACGTCGAGATGGATATCGCTCCCGTCGGCCTCACCACCGACACCGTCCGCATGATCTCCGCCAAGAAGGAGGAGCCGGAGTGGCTGCTCGAATGGCGCCTGAACGCGTTTGCCGCTTGGCAGGCGATGGAGGAGCCGAACTGGGCCAAGGTCGGCTATCCCAAGATCGACTACCAGGCCATCCACTACTACGCCGCCCCGAAGCGCCCGGCGCCGAAGTCGCTCGACGACGTCGATCCCGAACTGCTGGCGATGTATGAGAAGCTCGGCATCCCCCTGAAGGAGCGCGCCATCCTGGCCGGCGTCGAGGGCGCGGGCATGGAGGGCATCGTCGGCTCGGGCAACCCGAACATCGCCATCGACGCGGTGTTCGACAGCGTGTCCGTCGCCACCACGTTCCGCGATACCCTGGCGAAGTCTGGCGTGATCTTCTGCCCGATCAGCGAGGCCGTGCGCGAGCATCCCGAACTGGTCCGTAAGTACCTCGGCACTGTGGTTCCGGTGTCGGACAACTACTTCGCCGCCCTGAACTGCGCCGTGTTCACCGATGGCAGCTTCGTTTACATCCCCAAGGGCGTCCGCTGCCCGATGGAGCTGTCCACCTACTTCCGCATCAATGCCAAGAACACCGGGCAGTTCGAGCGCACCCTCATCATTGCCGATGAGGGCGCCTACGTCAGCTACCTCGAAGGCTGCACCGCGCCGCAGCGGGACGAGAACCAGTTGCATGCCGCCGTGGTCGAGCTGGTTGCCCTGGATGATGCTCAGATCAAGTACAGCACCGTGCAGAATTGGTACCCCGGCGACGCCGACGGTAAGGGCGGCATCTACAACTTCGTCACCAAGCGCGCGGCCTGCCGCGGCGCCCGCAGCAAGGTGAGTTGGACACAGGTGGAAACCGGGTCGGCGATCACCTGGAAGTACCCGTCCTGCATCCTGCAGGGCGACGGCAGCGTGGGTGAGTTCTACTCGGTGGCCGTCACCAACAACCGTCAGCAGGCGGACACCGGCACCAAGATGATCCACATCGGCAAGAACACCCGAAGCACCATCGTGTCGAAGGGCATCAGCGCCGGGCGATCGGACAATACCTACCGCGGCCTAGTCCGCATCCTGCCGCGGGCATCGGGCGCACGGAACTTCACCCAGTGCGACAGCCTGCTGATCGGCGACCAGTGCGGGGCGCATACCGTGCCCTACATCGAGAGCCGCAACCCGACCGCGAAGGTCGAGCACGAGGCGACCACCAGTAAGATCGCCGAGGACCAGTTGTTCTACTGCCGCAGCCGTGGCCTGTCCGAGGAGGACGCCGTGGGCCTGATCGTCAACGGCTTCTGCAAGGACGTGCTGAAGGAGTTGCCGATGGAGTTTGCGGTCGAGGCGCAGAAGCTGCTCGCCGTGTCGTTGGAGGGGTCGGTCGGATAATGCTTTCCATCAACAACCTGGCCGCGTCGATCGCCGACAAGGCCATCCTGCGCGGCCTGAGCCTCGACGTGCCAGCCGGGCAGATTCACGCCATCATGGGGCCGAACGGCTCCGGCAAGAGCACGCTCGGCTACGTGCTGTCGGGCAACGAGGGTTATGAGGTCACCGGCGGGTCCGTCACCTTCGAGGGGCAGGATCTGCTGGCGATGGAGCCGGAGGAGCGTGCGGCAGCCGGGCTGTTCCTGGCCTTCCAGGCGCCCATCGAGCTGCCCGGCGTCAATAACGCCAACTTCCTCCGCACCGCGCTGAACGCCATCCGGCGGGCACGGGGCGAGGCGGAGCTGGACGCCATCGGCTTCCTCAAGCTGGCGCGGGCCGAGAGCAAGCGGCTGGGCATGCCGGACGACATGCTGAAGCGCAACGTCAACGTCGGTTTCAGCGGCGGCGAGAAGAAGCGCAACGAGGTGCTGCAGATGGCGATTCTGCGCCCGAAGCTGGCCATCCTGGACGAGACCGACAGCGGGCTGGACATCGATGCGCTGAAGATCGTCGCGGACGGGGTGAACTCGCTCCGCAGCCCGGAATTCTCGGCGCTGGTGATCACGCACCATCAGCGGCTGCTGGACCACTTGGTGCCGGACCGTGTGCACGTTCTGTCGGCTGGGCGGATCATCCGCTCGGGCGGGCCGGAGCTGGCGCGGGAGCTGGAGGCGAACGGCTACGCTGGCGTGGTCGGTGAGGCTCAGGCGATGGCGGGGGCGGCATGAACCAGTCCCTTCGCAACGGAGCCGACGCCTTCCTGCAACGCTACCAGGGCCTGCGTGCCCGCCTGCCTGGCGACCCGGCCCTGCGTGATGCTGCCGCCGAGCGATTCGGCGCGGACGGCTTCCCCAGCACGAAGAGCGAGGCATGGCGCTACACTAGCCTGCGTGGCCTGGCGGAAAGCTCCTTTTATGAGCCGTTGGTCGCCGTGTCCTCCAGCCCCGACTTGGGCGAGGCCATCCCCGGCCCACGCCTGGTGCTGATCGACGGCCGCCTCCAGCCCGGCCTGTCCGTGCTGCCCGAGGGCGTCGCGGTGGGCAGCTTCGCCGACAAGCCCGATTTCGGCCGCCTGGCCAAGGACGGGATGGCTATGGTGGAGCTGAACACCATGCTGGCCGAGGACGGCATGCAGCTTCACGTTGCTGCCGGGGTGGATGCTGGCACCCTGGTGCTGCTGTCCATGGCCGTGGATGGCCACCGGCCCATCGCGTTCCATCCGCGTCACAGCATTCACCTGGACGCCGGGGCCAAGCTGACGATTGTCGAGGTTGCGCGTGGTAGTGGCGCCTACTTGCACAATGCGGTCAGCGAGGTGCTGGTGGCGGAGGATGCGACGCTGATGCACATCCGCTTGCAGGAGGAGGGTGCCGAGGCCTTCCATGTCAACACTACCTTTGCGGAGATCGCCGAGCGTGGGGTGTATGACGCCTTCGTGCTGACGCTCGGTGCCAAGCTGGCTCGGACTGAGATCCATGCGCGGCTGCTCGGGGCGGGCGGCGCCGTCCACTTGAACGGGGCGCAGTTGCTGGGCGGGCAGCAGCACGGCGACATCACGACGGTGGTGGCGCATGACGCGCCGAACTGCGCGTCGCGGCAGACGGTCAAGAACGTGTTGTCCGACCATTCCCGCGGCGTATTCCAGGGCCGCATCGAGGTCGCGCGCATTGCCCAGAAGACTGACGGTTACCAAATGAATCAGGCGCTTCTGCTGTCCCCGACCGCCGAGATCGACTGCAAGCCGCAGCTCGAAATCTACGCCGACGACGTGAAGTGCAGCCATGGCGCGACGGTGGGCGAGCTAGATGCCGACCAGCTTTTTTACCTGCGCAGCCGCGGCATCCCGGAGGTGGAGGCACGCGCCATCCTGGTGCGGTCCTTCCTGTCCGAGGCGATGGACCCGATCCAGCACGAGGGCGCCCGCGCCCTGCTGGAGCGGGCGATTGAACAGTGGTGGGAGCGCCGGCCAGCATGAACGCCTTTACGAAGCCCGTTTTCGACATTGAGCGCATCCGGGCCGATTTCCCGATCCTGCAGCAGCAGGTGCGCGGCAAGCCCCTGGTGTTCCTGGACAGCGCCGCCAGCGCGCAGAAGCCGCGCCCGGTGATCGACGCCATGGTGCAGGCCATGGAGACCCAGTACGCCAACGTCCACCGCGGCCTGCACTGGATGAGCGAGCGCACCACCGACGCCTACGAGGCCACCCGCGACTCCGTCGCCCGGCTGCTGAACGCGCCGAGCCGCGACGAGATCGTGTTCACCAAGAACACCACCGAGGCGATCAACCTGCTAGCCCACAGCTATGGCCGCGGCGTCATGCACCCCGGCCAGGCTGTGGTGATCAGCGCCATGGAGCACCACGCCAACTTGGTGCCGTGGCAGATGCTGCGCGACGCCACGGGGATCGAGTTGCGGGTCGCGCCGATCACTGATGCCGGCGAGTTGGACATGGCCGGGCTGGAGGACTGCCTGCGTGACGGCAAGGTGGGCCTGGTGGCGATCGTGCACATGAGCAACGTTTTGGGCACCGTCGTTCCGGCCGCGCGTGTGGCGGTGCTGGCGCACGAATATGGCGCGCGGGTGATGTTCGATGGTAGCCAGGCTGTGGTGCATCGCGCCGTGGACGTGCAGGCCATCGGCGCGGACTTCTACACGTTCACCGCGCATAAGCTGTATGGCCCGACCGGGTTGGGCGTGCTGTGGGCGCGCAAGGAGTTGTTGGAGCGGATGCCGCCGTTCATGGGCGGCGGCGACATGATCGCCTCGGTCAGCTTCGAACGCAGCACCTGGGCCGAGGTGCCGCACAAGTTCGAGGCCGGCACGCCGCCGATCATCGAGGCCATCGGACTCGGCGCTGCCATCGAGTATGTCGAGCGCATCGGTTTCGACGCTATCCAGGCGCACGAGGCTGCGCTGACCGATCACGCGCTGTCCCGTTTGGCGGAGGTGCCCGGCCTGCGCGTGCTAGGATCGGCGCAGGACCGCGGCGGCGTGTTCAGCTTCACTATGGAGGGTGCACACGCGCATGACATCGCCACCTTGCTAGATCGTCAGGGCATCGCCGTGCGCGCCGGCAATCACTGCGCCGAGCCGCTGATGCGCCGCCTGGGCGTGGATAGCAGCGCCCGCGCCAGCACCGGCATCTACACGACGCTGGGCGAGATCGACGCGTTGGCCGACACGCTGCACCGGGTGCGGGAGTTCTTTGCATAGTGTTCGACGAACTTCGCGACCTCTATAGTGCCGAAATCCGCACCCATGGCCGCAACCCCACCTATGCCCGGCGTCCAGACGGCTTCGACGCCGCGGCGAAGGGCGACAACCCGATGTGCGGAGACCGTGTGCAGGTGTTCGTGCGGCGGTCCGGGGATGCGGTTGCAGAGGCCGGGTTCGAGGCGCGCGGCTGCGAGATTACCGTCGCCAGTGCCGACCTGATGTGCGAGGCGGTGCAGGGCCAACCGCATCACTACATCAAGGCGATGGCGGAACAGGTTTCGGCAATGGCCCGCACCGGCCATTGCGAGGCGTGCGACACGGCATTGCAGCGGCTGCGTCCGCTGTCCGCCGTGCATGAGTTCCCTTCGCGCGTCCGCTGCGTGACCCTGCCGTGGGATGCCTTGCTGGCGGCCCTGGATGGCGACAAGGAGACGACCCCGTGAGTGAAGCTGCGAACGTGAGCACCTGGACCCCCGAGGGCGAAGTCCCGGCCAAGCCGACCGAGGACGCCCTGCTTGCGGCCATCGCTACGGTGTACGACCCGGAAATCCCGGTAAACATCTACGAGCTGGGCCTGATCTACGCCGTCGAGATCGACGATGCGAACGCGGTAAAGGTCGAGATGACCCTGACCGCGCCGGGCTGCCCGAGCGCGCAGGAGTTGCCGGTGCAGGTGCAGGACGCCATCATGGCCGTGCCCGGCGTCGCTTCATGCGTGGTGGACACCGTTTGGGATCCGCCGTGGGATCCCAGCCGCATGACTGAGGACGCACGTCTGGCGCTCAATATGTTCTAGCGTCTTGCCTGCTCCCTCTCCCTCCGAGGGGAGGGCCGGGGTGAGGGAAGCGGCTAGCGCCGCGCCTCGCTAAGAAAGTGCCGTTCTACCTGCGACCGGGGACAGCCCTTGCGGCTTTCCTCACCCCGACCCTCTCCTGGAGGGTAAGGGAGAAGATGGAGACCTTGATGGACACCCAAACCGCCGCCCGTCCCCGCCGCGCCTTGCCGCAGTTGATGACCATGACGGACGCTGCCGCCACTCGCTTGCAAGTCCTTTATGCCAAGGGCCAGCAGGGCATGTTGTTGCGCATCAGCGTCAACACCAAGGGCTGCTCCGGCCTGTCCTACGACATGAGTTGGGTGCCAGCGGCTGGCCCCGGTGATGAGGTCGTCACCGACCATAGCCTGACGGTGCTGGTCGATCGCAAGGCCAGCCTGTTTCTAATCGGTAGCGTCATGGACTACGAGATCAAGAACCTCACCAGCGGCTTCACATTCAGCAACCCCAACGAGAAGGGCCGCTGCGGCTGCGGGGAGAGCTTCCACGTCTGACCCGCGTCAGTCCAAGACGAAGCGGGCGATGCCGTCCACCAGACCATCCGCCAAAGGCAAGTCCGGGTCAGCGTAAGCAGCCAGGTTGGCAGACCGGCCCTCGGCTGGCGCTTTCAAGATATGGTTCATGCCGGGCACGAGCAGCAACGCCGCGTCTGACCGCGATGCCGCCAGCAGGCGGGCATCCGAGACCTGGCTCTGCAAATCTGCAGTCCCCTGCACAATCAGCACCGGGCAATGCAGGGAGGCCAGTCCGGCCGCCGGGTCCTGCATTAGCCAGGATGCCACGTAAGGCTGCACGGAAGGTCGGAACAGCCCGGCTAGCGCGGCAGGCACCTCCGCCACCGCCTCCCCACGCAGCAGGCGGCTGATGATGCCCCGCGCATCGGCCACCTGCTCGGCCGGCACGCCGCCCGCGGCAAGCTGGCGCAAGATCAGTGGACCCGCGGGAACTCCAGCGCCAGCCAGCAGCACCAGCCGGTTTGTTGCAACTACCTTCGCTGCGAGGGTCGCGATCAGCGCGCCCTCGCTGTGGCCGAGCAAGCCCGACCGGCTGATCGAGGGATCACCGGCCAGGGCGTGCCACCAGCGGGCCGTGTCGGCCACGTAGGTATCCAGCAACAGGGCGGCCTCGTCCATCCCAGCGGCGTGGCTGGCCCCGACGCCGCGCTTATCCGTCCGCAGCGTGGCGATGCCCCGTTCAGCCAACCCCTCCGCCAGCAGCCACAGGCTGTTATTGACCAGGCCGGGCAGGTTGCCGTTCCGATCCACCGGACCTGACCCGGCCACGAGAAGCAGACCCGGATGCGGGCCGGCGCCGTCTGGAAGCAAGAGGGTGCCATACAGCGGGGACGGCTCGGCGGGAACGCTGACAGGGTGGCTACGGCTCAAGGCTGATTTTCATCCCGGCATGGCTCTGGGTGAAGCCGAGGCGGGCGTAGAACTCCTGCGCCCTCGTCCGCTCCCGGTTGGTGGTCAGTTGCAGCACCGTGCAGCTTGCCGCACGCGCCTCGGCCATGGCGTGCCGCATCAGTGCGGCGCCGATCCCGCTGCCGCGCCGGCTGCTGCTGACGCGCACGCCCTCGACCTGGGCACGGCTCTGCCCCTGCTGCGACACCCCATGCAGCACGTTGAACTGCAGGCATCCCACGACGGTCCCGTCCTGCACTGCCAGGAGCACCCGTCCACCCTGAGCGAGCATGGCGCGGAACCCGGCGAGGTAGGACGGCGGCAGCGGCGACATGTCCTGCTCCCGCGCAGCGCCGAACCGGTCGTCGGCCAGCAGGTGCACGACCGCGGGCAGGTCGGCCTCGGTCGCGTCGCGGTAGTGCATCAGCGGTCTTTCTGGAAGCCGACCACGCTTTCCACGCGGGCCGACCATAGGAACTGGTCGATGGCCGCCACGGACACCACGCGGTAGCCGGCCTGTAGCAGCAGCCGTCCGTCGCGCGCCAGGGCGGCCGGGTTGCAACTGACATACACGATGGGCACCCCGCTCGTGGCCAATGCCGGCATTTGCGCCAAGGCTCCGCCATGCGGCGGGTCCAGGACGACCGCGCCGGCGCCCTTCAACTCCGCAGCTTGCAGCGGCTGCCGGGCCAGGTCGCGTTGCACGGCCAGCACGCGGGGGTTGGCGGCCCGGCGCAGCGCGGTGTATGCGGCCAAGTCGCCCTCATACGCCTGCACCCGGCCGCGCTGCGCCAGCGCATGGGTGATGCTGCCGCAGCCGGCGAACAATTCCAGGATGCGCGCCTTAGCCAGCAGGGGCGGCAGGGCAGCCAGCACGGCGGCGACGATGGCGGCCTCGCCCTCTCGGGAAGCTTGCAGGAACGCGCCGGGCGGGATCACGGTCTCGATGCCGCTGAACGCTGTCGTGGCGGGGCGCAGTAGGCACGCCGGCTCCGGCTGACCCTGGCTGCCGCGGGCCAGGCCTGGCGCCCAACTGATCCGCGGCAGGCCGTGCGCGTTGGCCAGAGCCGTCAGCAGGGTGCGGTCCCCGGAGGTCAGCTCGCCATCGGTCCGCAGCAGCAGGTCGGGGCCGCTGTCGAGCAGGTTCACCACGGCCGACCCGTCCCGCCGCAGGCCGGTCAGACGTTGCAGCACCGGGCGTAGTGCCTGGATCAGTGCGAATAGGGCAGGGTGCAGCACCGGGCAGGCGTGCATGTCCACGATGTCGCGGGACCGGCGGCGGTGCAGGCCGATGCGGACGGCGGGACCGTCGCGGCGTATGGCCAAGTCCATGCGTCGCCGCGCCGCAGGCGGTGTTCGGGCCAAGTCCGGCACTGGCATGGGTGCAGTCCCCATGCGGCGCAACGCGTCCGTGACCTGTCCGGCTTTCCATGCAGCGTAGCTACCGTCGCGCCAATGCTGCAGCGTACAGCCGCCGCAGGGGCCAAAGTGCGGGCAGGGCGGGGCAATGCGGTCCGCCGCGGCTTCGAGGATGGTGGCGTCTGCCGTCCAGCCCTCGCCGCGCCGGGCCAGGAGGCCGGGCTGCACGAGTTCGCCGGGCAGTGTGTCAGGCAGGAAAAGTGCGGCGCCATTCGGCAGGGCGGCCACGCCGTCCCCGTCCGCACCCATGCGCTGGATGCGGACGGGCGCGGGGGCGCTATCCGCCGAAGGCGGAGAGGCCAGTCTGGGCGCGGCCAAGGATCAGCGCATGCACGTCGTGCGTGCCCTCGTAGGTGTTCACGGCTTCCAGGTTCATCACATGGCGGATGACATGGTATTCGTCAGAGATGCCATTGCCGCCGTGCATATCGCGGGACACCCGGGCGATGTCGAGCGCCTTACCGCAGTTATTGCGCTTCATCAGGCTGATCATCTCCGGCGCGGCGCGGCCCTCCTCCATCAGCCGGCCCAGCCGAAGCGCGCCCTGCAGGCCCAGGGTAATCTCGGTCTGCATGTCGGCCAGCTTCTTCTGGATCAACTGCGTCGCGGCCAGCGGGCGGCCGAACATCTGCCGCTCCATCGTATAGCCCCGGGCGGCGTGCCAGCAGAACTCCGCCGCGCCCAGCGAACCCCAGGAAATGCCATACCGCGCGTTATTCAGGCATGAGAACGGCCCGCGCAACCCCTTCACATGCGGCAGTTCGTTGCCGGCTGGCACGAACACGTCCTGCATCATGATCATGCCAGTGATGGAGGCGCGCAGCGCGAACTTGCCCTCGATCTTCGGCGCGGTCAGACCGGCCATCCCCTTCTCCAGGATGTAGCCGCGGATTTCCCCCACATCGTTCTTCGCCCACACCACGAACACGTCGGCGATGGGCGAGTTGGTGATCCAAGTCTTCGATCCGCTCACCATGAAGCCGCCATCGACCGCCCGGGCGCGCGTCCGCATGCTAGCGGGATCAGACCCGGCGTCCGGCTCTGTCAGGCCGAAGCAGCCGACGAACTCCCCCGTCCGCAGCTTCGGCAGGAAGCGGTCCTTCTGGTCCTCGCTGCCAAAAGCCCAGATCGGGTACATCACTAGCGAGGACTGCACGCTGAACGCGCTGCGGTAGCCGCTATCGACCCGCTCCACTTCGCGGGCGATCAGGCCATAGGCGACGTAGCCCACTCCGGCGCAACCATGGCTGTCCAGCGTCGCGCCGAGGAACCCCATGTCGCCCATCTCGGTCATGATCGAGCGGTCGAACCGTTCGTGGCGGTTGGCCTCCAGCACCCGGGGCATCAGCCGGTCCTGGCAGTAGTCATGCGCGGCGTCGCGCATCGCCCGTTCGTCCTCAGTAAGCTGGTCCTCCAGCAACAGCGCATCGTCCCACTTGAACGGCCCCATCTTACGCGCCGCGGCCGGACGGTCCTCAGTCAGCTTGGCCTCGGCGGCCTCAGGTTGCTGGATCGGTGCAACGACGTTCATGGGTTCCCTCCAGGGTCAGGTATTATCGGCTACTGGCTCCGCCGCCGCACGCCGGACACCGCGCGAGCGTAACAGCATGAAGGCCGGCACGTCGTCCCCAAACCCGAGCACCGACGGCCCGAGGTCCTCATCGCGACGGCGTCCGTCACGCGGGCGGCGCTCGTTCCAGGGGCGGGTATCGACTGGACGGTCCTCCTCACGCGGAGCCTCGCGCCGCGGCTCGTCGCGGCGGCCCTCCGGCCGGCGCGGCTCTCCACGGTTGGAGCGGCGCGGCTCCGGAGCGGACGGCACAGGCGCAGAAGGCTCCGGATCGGCGTAGGCGGTGATGGTCTCGGGTACGGTCTCAGCCGGGGCCGGATAGGCCTCGATCGGTGCGGCGTCGGACTTCTTGGCCCGGCTACGGCGCGGCTTGGCAGCCCTCGGAGCGTCGTCAGCCACCTCCACCTGCGGCTTTGCAGCCCGTGGGGCAACCTTAGCCCCGCGACCACGGCCCCGTCGGCGGCCGTCGCCCTCGGCGAACTCCAGCACGTCGAGACCATCGACCTGCATCCGCGGGATCGGCGCACCGATCAGCTTCTCGATTGCAGCCACGAACGGCCCGTCATCCGGCGTGGCGAGCGTGAAAGCATGCCCGGTCATGCCTGCCCGTCCGGTCCGGCCAATACGGTGCACATAATCCTCGGCATGGATCGGCACATCGAAGTTGAACACATGGCTCAACCCGCCGATGTCCAACCCGCGCGCTGCCACGTCGCTGCACACGAGCAGCCTGACCTCATTGGCCTTGAACTTGCCCAGTGTCGCGAACCGCTCCGGCTGGCTCATATCGCCATGCAGCGAGCCGACGCTGAACCCATGCTTCTGCAGCGACTTGTAGAGGGTATCCACGTCCTTCTTGCGGTTGCAGAAGATCAGCGCGTTCTGCACGTCCTCGCTGCGGATCAGCCGGCGCAACGCCTCCCGCTTCTCCAGCGCATCCACCACCGTCAACCCAGCCACGATGGTAGAGGCGATGCTGGCCGGGCGGCTGACCGTGATCTCCTTCGGGTTCTGCAGGAAGGCATCGGCCAGCCGGCGGATTTCCGGCGCCATGGTGGCGCTGAAGAACAGGGTCTGCCGGGTGCGGGGCAGGAAGCCGACGATCTTCTCGACATCCGGGATGAAGCCCATGTCGAGCATCCGGTCGGCCTCGTCGATCACCAGGATCTTGGTGTCGGTCAGCAGCAGCCCGCCGCGGTCGAACAGGTCCATCAACCGGCCCGGCGTCGCGATCAGCACGTCCACGCCCTTCATCAGCGCTTCCTTCTGGTCGGACAGGCTCTCGCCGCCGATCAGCAAGGCGTGGTTCAACTTGAGATACTTGCCATACTTCACGAAGTTCTCGGCCACCTGCAGCGCCAACTCGCGCGTTGGCTCCAGGATCAGGCTGCGCGGCATCCGGGCGCGCGAGCGGCTGCCGGACAGAATGTCGAGCATCGGCAACACGAAGCTGGCAGTCTTGCCAGTGCCGGTCTGCGCACATCCCAGCACGTCGCGGTTCATCAACACCGTCGGGATCGCCTGCGCCTGGATCGGGGTGGGCGTCAGATAGCCCATGTCCTCCACGGCGCGCAGGATTTCTGGGGACAGCCCCAAGTCGGCAAAGCCGTTCGGCTCGGCCTCCGCCTCGTCATTATAGGCAGCCTCGGCGTCGCTTATGCCCGCCGCTCCGTTCGGTGACGACGGAGCGTCGGAAGCAACGTCGCTTACCGGATCACGTCCAGCCTCACCAGCGTCCGGCTGATCAGGCGCTGCAACGACTTCATGACCCACTGCGCCTTCGACGTGCATCCCGACATCATGCGGCTCAGCCCGTTCGGAATCGGCGACAGCCTCCACCAGCCCGGCACCCTGTGCGTCCGGCTGGATTGCATCATGGTCATGGTGTGCGTTATCGTCCGCGGCGGCGGTCGTAATGTCCGTCAAACGTAAATCTCGATACAGAGTGGGTTAGATGCGCGCCATAGCACGGCGAACGCGCAGTGCGGCGCAGCACCCGGGATATCGGGAAACTTTGCCAAAAAGTCAAGGTTTGCGGCGGCTCGGCCCTGCCCTGCAACTCCTGCTTTGCGGCTATGAACATGGCAAGCGCATCACGGAAGGCGCAACGACACGCGATCTTGCGCCCGCCGGGCTTGCCAGATGAATCGCGGTCATGCTGGCATCAATCCACGACGTTCACCGCATGGCCCGGCATCTGGTTTGTTGCCGAGACGTGAGGTGGCGGAACCCCGGACCAGGTTGATGTAATGTGGAACCGATGACGAGCCTTCCCCCCAGCCAGATCGAAGACTACGCCCTGATCGGCGACTGCATCACTGCCGCCCTGGTCGGCCGGGATGGCAGCATCGACTGGTTGTGCTGGCCCCGGTTCGACAGCCCCGCCTGCCTTGCCGCCCTGCTCGGTGGACCCGAGCATGGCCGCTTCCAGATCGCCCCGCTCATCCCGGGCGACCCGGCCACCCGCAGGTACCACGACAACAGCCTCGTGCTGGAAACCGTGTTCGACACCGTGGACGGCCAGGTTGCCCTGATCGACTTCATGGTGCCCGGCGCGGACAACAGTTGCATCGTCCGCATCGTCGAGGGCCGCCGCGGCGAGGTGGCCATGCGGATGGAAGCCAGCCTGCGGTTCGACTATGGCAAGTCGATCCCCTGGGTCACCAAGCGGAATGGCGGCAATGGCATCATCGCCATCGCCGGGCCGGACATGGTCGTGCTGCGGACCCCGGTTCCGTTGCGCGGCGAGGACATGAAGACGGTCGCCGACTTCTCCGTCCGGGAGGGTGAGCGGCTGACCTTCGTGCTCACCCATGGTGCGTCCCACCTGCCGATGCCGATCAGCCTGGACGCGGAGGACGCGCTGTATGCGACCAACGAGTTCTGGTCGGGCTGGTCTGCCCGCTGCACCTACGCCGGCCGGTGGGCGCCGGCGGTCATGCGTTCGCTGCTGACCTTGAAGTGCCTGACCTATGCGCCGACCGGCGGCATCGTTGCGGCGCCGACGATGGCCTTGCCGGAGGCGCTGGGCGGCGTGCGGAACTGGGACTACCGCTACTGCTGGCTGCGGGACGCCACCATCACCTTGTTCTCCTTCATGGCCGCCGGCTACACCGACGAGGCCAGCGCCTGGGCCGACTGGCTGCACCGCAGCATCGCCGGCAGCCCGGACCAGGTGCAGATCATGTACGGGATCGGCGGGGAGCGGCGGCTGGAGGAGGCGGAACTGCCGTGGCTGCCGGGCTACCAGGGCGCGTCGCCGGTCCGGATTGGCAACGCCGCCGCGACGCAGTTGCAGCTTGATGTGTACGGCGAGGTCATGGAGGCGCTGTACCAGGCGCGGGCCGCCAAGCTGCTGACCAACCCGCAATCCTGGTCCCTGCAAAACGGCATGCTGGCGCACCTGGAGAGCGCCTGGAAGCAGCCCGACGAGGGCATGTGGGAAACGCGCGGCGGACCGCAGCATTTCACGTTCAGCAAGGTCATGGCCTGGGTCGCGTTCGACCGCGCCATCAAGGACGCCGAGAAGAACAGCCTGCCCGGCCCGGTGGACCGCTGGCGCCAGGTGCGCGACGAGATCCATGCGACGGTGTGCCGCGATGGCTACAGCGGCAAGCTCGGCAGCTTCGTGCAGAGCTTTGGCAGCGACAAGCTGGACGCGACGCTGCTGCTGATCGGCACGGTCGGCTTCCTGCCGCATGGGGACCCGCGCATCCAGGGCACGGTGGATGCGGTGGCGCGCGACCTGCTGGTGGACGGATTCGTGCTCCGCTACCGCACAGAGGACGGCGGCGACGGGCTGCCGGCGGGGGAGGGCGCGTTCCTGGCGTGCAGCTTCTGGCTGGCATCGGCTTGGTTCAACCAAGGCCGCGAGCAAGACGCCGTGGCGCTGTTCGAGCGGCTGATTGGGTTGTGCAACGATGTGGGATTGCTCAGCGAGGAGTATGACCTCCAGGCGCAGCGGTTCACGGGCAACTTCCCGCAAGCGTTCAGCCACGTCGCGCTCATCAATGCCGCGCTGACGCTGGCAGGCGCGGCGCAGGACCGGACGAAGCCAGCCCCCCCAATGCGCGAGGCGGCGGAGTAGCCTTCTCCCTCTGCCTTCGGGAGGGGGAGCAGCTACTCCGCCGGGACGCGCTCTGCCCTGATGCGGCGCCTGAACCGCACGCGCGCCAGCCGCTCCATCGCCAAGTAAACCACCGGCGTCGTGTATAGGGTCAGCACCTGCGACACGATCAGCCCGCCGCAGATCGCGATCCCCAGCGGACGCCGGTACTCTGCCCCCGTGCCCGATGCCACTGCCAGCGGGATCGCCCCCAGCAGGGCTGCCATCGTCGTCATGATGATCGGGCGGAACCGCTCCTCGCACGCCTCCAGAATGGCCTGGCGCGGGGTCAGGCCGCGCTCCCGCTCCGCCTCCAGGGCGAAGTCGATCAGCATGATGGCGTTCTTCTTCACGATGCCGATCAGCAGGATGATGCCGATGATCGCCAGCACCCCCAGCTCCGACCCGGTCACCAGGATCGCCAGCAACGCGCCCAGCCCGGCCGGCGGCAGGGTGGATAGGATGGTCAGCGGGTGCAGCAGGCTCTCATACAGCACGCCCAGCACGATGTAGATCGTCACCAGCGCCGCCACGATCAGCAGTGGCAGGCTGGACAGCGACTTCTGCAGGAACTGCGCGTTGCCCGCGAACTCCGTCCGCACCCCGGCCGGCAGCCGCAGGTTGGAGGCCGTCTGCGTCACCAGGTTGATCGCGTCGCCCTGCGTTGTCCCGGGCAGCAGGTTGAAGCTGATGCTGCTGGACGGGAACTGCCCCTGGTGGCGCACCGCCAGCGCGACACCGCCGCGCTGCAGCTTGACGACGCTGGTGATCGGCACCTGCTTGCCGCCGGTGCCGGGCACCCATAGCCGGTCCAGTTGCACCGGGTCCAGTTGCAGGCCCGGCAGGGTTTCCAGCACCACGCGGTACTGGTTGCGCTGCGTGTAGATGATCGACACCTGCCGCTGCGAGTAGGCGTTGTCCAGCGCATTGTCGATGCTGGCGATGGATACGCCCAGCCGGGCCGCAGCCTCCCGGTCGATCACCACGTCCGCTTGCGGCCCGGGATGATCCTGGTCGCTGCTCACGTCGGAGATGCCGGCAACGCCGTGCAGCGCCGCTTCCAGCTTGGTCGTCCAGGTCCGCAGCTCCGCGATGTCCTGGTCCAGCACGACGAACTGGAACTGCGTACCGCCGGACCGCCCGCCGCCGCGCAGGTCCTGAGCGGAGCCCAGGTAGGTCTCGATGCCCGCCATCTCCTGCCACCGGGGCCGCAGGCGAGCCAGCACCTCCTCGCTGCTGATCTTGCGCTCGCTCAGCGGCTTCAGCGACACCGTGAGCTGGCCACGGTTGATGCTGGACCAGCCGGAGGTAATGCCGATGGTGCTGCCGACGCTCGCCACGGCCGGGTCGGCCAGCAGCACGTCCACGACCCGCCGCTGCCGCTCGGCCATGGCCTCGAAGCTGATGTCCGGGCTGCCGACGGTGCCGCCGCTGAGCAACCCGGTGTCCTGAATCGGCAGGAAGCCCTTGGGCACGTAGCCATACAGCTTGATGGTGCCAACGGTGATGGCGAGCGTCAGCAGCAGCATTGGCCAGCGCCAGCGCAATGCGGCGCCGAGCGTGCCGACGTAGCCACGCTGCGCTGCCTGCAGCACCCGGTCCACCACGCGGTCCACGTAGCCCCACACGCCGGCCGACGCCGCGTGCCGCCCCATGTAGCGGCCGCACATCATCGGCGTCAGCGTCAGGGACACCACGGCCGACACGGTGATGGCGATGGCGATCACCATGGCGAACTCGTGCAGCAGCTTGCCCAGGATGCCGCCCATGAACAGGATCGGGATGAACACTGCCACCAAGGAGACGCTGATGCTGATGACGGTGAAGCCGATCTGCCGCGAACCCGCCAGCGCCGCCTGCATCGGGGACAGGCCGCGCTCCTGGTGGCGGAAGATGTTCTCGATCATGACGATGGCGTCGTCTACGACGAACCCGACCGCGATGGTCAGCGCCATGAAGGAAAAGTTGTTGAGCGTGTAGCCCAGCAGATACATCGCCCCGAACGTGCCGGCGATGCTGAGCGGCACCGTCACCGCTGCGGCCAGCGTCGGCACCAGCCGCCGCATGAACAGCGCCACGACCAGCAGCACCAGCCCGATGCTGATGAACAGGGTGGACTGCATGTCGTGCGCGCTGGCGCGGATGGTGGTGGTGCGGTCGGAGATGATGTGGACGGTGATGCCGCGCGGGATCCACTGCAGCAATTGCGGCAGCACTGCCTGCACCCGGTCCACGGTGTCGATCACGTTGGCGCCGGCCGTCTTGGTGACGGTCAGCAGGATGGCGCGCTGCTTGCCTTCCCAGGCCGACAGCTTGGTGTTGGCGACGCCGTCCAGCACCTCCGCCACGTCGCCCAGACGCACCGTCGCGCCCTTCACGTATTTCAGCACCAGCCCGGCGTAATCGGTCGCCTGGGTGATCTGGCCGTTGAGCTGGAGGGTCTCGGCCCGGGCAGGACCCTGGAAGCCGCCAATGGGGCCGTTCACGTTGGCGTTGCGGATTGCGGTGTAAACGTCCTGGCTGCTCAGCCCGGCGGCGCGCAGGGCGGCCGGGTTCAGGCGCACGCGGACGGCGGGCTTCTCCGCGCCGTTCACCGACACCTGGCTCACGCCGTCCACCTGGCTCAGCCGCTGCGCCAGGATGGTGTCGGCGGCATCGTACAACTGCGCGGGGCTGAGGGTGTCCGAGGTCAGGGACAGGGTGACGACGGGGGCCTCGGCCGGGTTGAACTTGCGGTAGTACGGCCGGGTCGGCAGGTCGCTGGGCAAGTCGGTGTAGGCGGCGTTGATGGCGGCCTGGACGGCATTGGCGGCGCCCTCGATGGGGCGGTCGATGTCGAACTGCACGACGATGCTGGTGCTGCCGGTGCTGCTGGTGCTGGTGATCTCGGTCACGCCGGGGATTTCCCCCAGGCGGCGTTCCAGCGGGGCGGCGATGCTGGCGGCCATGGTCTCCGGGTCGGCGCCGGGGCGGGCGGCAAAGACGACGATGGTGGGGATGTCCACGCTAGGCAGCGGCGCCACGGGCAAGAACCGCACCGCAACGATGCCGATCAGCAGCAGCCCGAAGGCGAGCAGGAACGTCGCCACCGGGCGGTGGATGAACGGGGCGGAGATGTTCATGGACACTTCGGCCGGTGTTGCCGGAACCGGTCATTTCGAGGAGAGCTTGCGGCGCGGCAATCAAGGGGCGGCGAGCGCAGTCCCTGGATTGCCGCGCCGAAGCCGGCTCGCAATGACGGGTCCTTCAGGGGCGTCACCGGCATCACTCCGCCGCAGCCAGCCGCGTGCGGGTGAAGCGCAGGCGCAGGCGCTCGAACGCCAGGTAGATCACCGGCGTCGTGTAAAGCGTCAGCACCTGGCTGAGCAGCAGCCCGCCGACGATGGTCAGCCCCAGCGGATATCGCAGCTCGGACCCGGTGCCGTGCTCCAGCACCAGCGGCAGCGCGCCCAGCAGCGCCGCGGCGGTGGTCATCATGATGGGCCGGAACCGCAGCAGGCTGGCCTCGGTGATCGCCTCCAGGGGCGACAGCCCACGGTCCCGCTCCGCCTCCAGCGCGAAGTCGATCATCATGATGGCGTTCTTCTTCACGATGCCCATCAGCAGCACAATGCCCACCAGCGCCACCAACGAAAGGTCCTGCCCGGCCAGCAGCAGCGCCAGCAGCGCGCCGATGCCGGCCGAGGGCAGGGTGGACAGGATGGTGATCGGGTGGATCGTGCTCTCGTACAGCACGCCCAGCACGATGTAGATCACCACCACCGCCGCCAGGATCAGCCATGGCTCGCTGCTTAGGCTGCTCTGGAACTCCGCCGCGTCGCCGGAGTAGCTGCCGACGATGGTGGGCGGCAGGCCCATCTCCTGCTCCGCCTGTGCCACCGCTGCGACGGCATGGCTCAAGCTGGCCCCTGGCGCGAGATTGAAGCTGAGCGTGATCGAGGGGAACTGGCTCTGGTGCGTCACCGCCAGTTGCGCCGTGCCACGGGTGATGGTGGCGATGGCCGACAGCGGCACCTGCGGCGTCGCCAGCCCGCCCACCCCCGGCGTGCCCGGCACCCGCAGCCGGTCCAGCGAGTGCGGGTCCGCCTGCCACGCCGGGTCGGCCTCCAGGATCACGCGGTACTGGTTGGATTGGCTGAAAATGGTGCTGATCTGCCGCTGGCCGAACGCATCATAAAGAGTGTCCTGCACCGCCTGCATCGACACGCCCAGCCGCATCGCCGCGTCCCGGTCCACATCGATGCGGGTGGCGAAGCCATTGGTCTGCTGGTCGCTCGCGATGTCCCGCAGGTCGGACATCTGGGCCAGCCGGGCCTGCAGGCGGGGCGCCCAGGTCGCCAGCTCGTTGGCGTCGGTGTCCAGCAGGGTGTACTGGAACTGGGTGCGGCTGATGCGAGTGCCGATTTGGATGTCCTGCACCGGCTGCATGAACACCGACATGCCGGGCACGCCGGACATCGCCCGCTGCAGCCGCTGCATGACGACGGGCGCCGGGTCGCGATCGGTCCGCGGCTTGAGCGTGATGGTCAGCCGGCCGGTGTTGGGCGTGGCGTTGATCGCCCCCGCGCCGACGAACGACACGACGCCTGCGACCGCCGGGTCCTTCAAGGCCGCGTCCGCCAGGCCGGTCTGCAACTCCGTCATGCGGGGGATGGACGCGCTCTGCGCCGCCTCCGTGACCGCGACGATCACGCCGGTGTCCTGCAACGGCAAGAAGCCTTTGGGCGTCACGGCATACAGGGCGATGGTGCCGAACAGCGTGCCGACCGCAACCAGCAGCACGAAGCCCTGATGGCGCAAGGCGATCTGCAACGTGCGGCGGTAGAACCGGGTGGTCAGCAGGAACCCCCGCTCGAACCATCCCGTTAGCCAGCTCGGCTTGTCATGCGCCCGCAGCAGCCGCCCGCACATCATGGGCGTCAGCGTCAGCGACACCAGGGCGGACACGATCACCGAAGTGCTGAGCACCACCGCGAACTCGTTGAACAGCCGGCCCACCACGCCGGTCATGAACAGCAGCGGGATGAACACCGCCACCAGGCTGATGGTCAGCGACACGATGGTGAAGCCGATCTGCGCCGCGCCCTTGTAGGCGGCCTGCAACGGCGGCACCCCGTCCTCGATGAAGCGCACGACGTTCTCGATCATGACGATGGCGTCGTCCACCACGAAGCCGGTCGCGACGGTCAGCGCCATCAAGGACAGGTTGTCCAGGCTGAACCCGCACAGCGCCATCACGCCAAAGGTGCCGATCAGCGACAAGGGCAGCGCCACCGCCGGGATGATCGTCGCCCGCGCGCTGCGCAGGAACAGGAAAATGACGCCCACCACCAGCACGATGGACAGCACCAGGGTGTACTGCACGTCGGCGACGGAGGCCCGGATGGTCTCGGTGCGGTCCGTCACGACCGTCATCGCCACGCCTGCCGGGATCGCCGCCCGCATCCCCGGCAGCGCCGCCTTGATGGCCGCCACGGTGCTGACGATGTTGGCGCCGGGCTGGCGCTGGATGTCCAGCACCACCGCGGGCTTGCCGTTGTACCACCCGGCGACGCGGTCGTTCTCCACTCCGCCGATCACGCTGCCCAGGTCCGACAGCCGCACCGGCGCTGTGTTGCGGTAGGCGATCACCAGGTCCTTGTAGGCGGCGGGCGTCACAAGCTGGTCGTTGGCCCCCAGCGCGTAAGCCTGGCGCGGCCCGTCGAACCCGCCCTTGGCCCCGTTCACGTTGGCCGCCGATACCGCCGTCCGCACGTCCTCCAGCGACAGGCCGTAGGCCGCGACCCGCGCCGGGTCCAGCCGCACCCGCACCGCCGGGCGCAAGCCGCCCTGGACGGTCACCTTGCCCACCCCGTCGATCTGGCTGAGCTTCGGCTGCAGCAGGGTGTCAGCGGCGTCGCTGATGCGGTCGATGGGCACCGTCTCGGACGTGAGCGCCAGGGACAGGATCGGCGCGTCGGCCGGGTTCACCTTCGCATACACCGGCGGGTAGGGCAGGGTGACCGGCAGCGTGCCGGAGGCGGCGTTGATCGCGGCCTGCACGTCCTGCGCGGCGCTGTCCAGCGCGCGGTTCAGGTTGAACTGCAAGGTGATCTGGCTGGTGCCCTCGCTGCTGGTGCTGGTCATCACCGCCAGGCCGGTGATCTGGCCGAACTGCCGCTCTAGCGATGCGGTGATCAGTGTCGCCACCGTGTCCGGCCCGGCGCCGGGCAACTGCGTCGTTACCTGGATCGTCGGGAAATCCACCGTTGGCAGCGCGGCCACGGGCAGGGCGCGATAGCCCATCAACCCGGCCAGCAACACCGCCAAGGCCAACAGCCAGGTGGCGATGGGCCGCGCGATGAACGGGGCGGAAATGTTCACCCTAGCTGGCCGTGCGCGACCGGCGGGACCCGTTGCCCGGCGCCTTGCGCTCCTTGACGATCGCGTCCGGCGCCTTGCCGTCCGGCCCGGCGACGGCGACCTTGCCCTCCTCGACCACGCGCTGGGCGCCGTCCGTCACCACCTGCTCGCCCGCCTGCAGGCCGTCGGTGATGACGCTGACGCCGTCGTCCTCATGGCCGATCTGCACCATCCGGCGGTGCGCCGAGTTGTCGGCCGCGATGGAGTACACGAACGACCCGCGCGGACCCCGCTGCACGGCAGAGGTCGGCACCGTCACCACCCCATGCAGGGTTTCCGCCAGCATACGCACGTTGACGAAGCCGCCGGGCCACAGCACCAAGCCGTCGTTGGGGAAGGTTGCCTTCAGCTTGATGGTGCCCGTCGCGGGATCGACCTGGTTGTCCAGCACCGCCAACTGCCCCCGGTCCAGCGGATTGGCCATGTTGCCGTCCTGCCGCATCGCCAGCACCTGCGGCATTCCGCCCTGCATCGACTTCGCCACCGCCGGCAAAGCCTGCTGCGGCAGCGTGAACACCACGGAGATCGGCTTCAACTGCGTCAGCACGGTCAGTGGCGTGAGGTCCGCGGCATGCACGAGGTTGCCGGCATCGACCTGCCGGATGCCGACGCGCCCGTCGATGGGGGCGGTGACCGTGGTGTAGCCCAGGTTGGTCTTCGCGGTGTCGATCGCGGCCTGGTCGCCGCGCACCTGCGCCTCCATCTGCGCGGCGGCGGCGCGGGCGGTGTCCACCTGCTGCCCGCTGCTGTAGTTGCCCGCGGCCAGCTTGGAGTAGCGGCCCACATCCAGCCGCAGGTTGGCTAGGTTGGCCTCATCCTGCTGCTTCTTCGCGGTCGCGCTGTCCAGGCTGGCCTGGTAGGAGCGAGGGTCGATGCGGGCCAGCACGTCGCCGGTGTGCACGTCCTGGCCCTCCTTGAAGCGCACCTCCAGCAGCGGGCCATCGACGAAGGCGCGCACCTGCACCAGGTTGAACGCCTGCACGGTGCCGAGGCCATCGAGGTAGATCGGCACATCCCGCGCCTCGCTCCGGGCTGCCAATACGGGGGCCGGCGCGTCATCCGTCCCGCCACGGTGACTCAGCCCGCCGAGGTCTGGCGCCGATACGGCCGCCTCGCCCCGGGTATGGTAATAATACCCGCCCCCTCCGGCCGCGGCCAGCACCAGCAGGACCAGCAGCACACGCCTCATGTCAAGCCTCCGGCCCAGCCGCCGCCAAGCGCCTTGTACAGGTTCACCAACGCCTGGAACCGCGCCAGCCGCACCTGCGTCAACTGGTCCAGGTCGGAGAACAGCGTGGTCTGAATGTTGAGCGACGTGATGATGTCGATGGTCCCTGCCTGCAACTGCGCCCCTGCGATGTCGGCGGAGCGCTGCGCCACGGCGACGGCCTGCCGGGTCAGGTCCTCTTGCTCCGTGATCAGGCGCAACGCCGTCAGCGACTGCTCCACGTCCGTGAAGCTTTGCAGCACGGTCCGGCGATAGCCCGCCAGCAACTCGTCGTAGCGCCCCTTGGCCTGATCGAGCTGGCCGCGCCGCAGCCCGTTATCGAAGATGGTTTGCGTGAGGGTCCCAGCAAGCTGCGCCACGACGGTTCCCGGCCCCGTGATCGCGCTCAGCGCCGCGCTGGTCAGCCCGCCCGAAGTGGTCAACTGCACGATCGGGAAGAACGCGGCACGGGCGGCACGGATGTTGGCGTTCTCCGACACCAACTGCGCCTCGGCGTTGGCCACGTCCGGACGACGAGCCAGCAGCTCGCTCGGCAGGCCAGGCGCCACCAGCGGCAACGGCAGCTTGTCCAGGGTGCCGCCTTTCACGTCCAGGCGCTCCGGCGCTATGCCGACGAGGATGCCCAGGCCAAGGCGCTGCTGCTCGGCATTGTTGCGCAGGCCCGGGATCGCGGCGCGCTGGCTGGCGACCAAGGCCTCCTGCTGCGACACGTCCAGCGCGTTGGCGGTGCCGACCGTCAGCCGGGCCTTGTAGGCGCCAAGCACGTTCACCGCCGTCGCCAAGTTGCGCTCGGCGACGTGCAGCCGGTCCTGTGCCGCCAGCAGTTGGAAGTAGGTGTTGGCGACCGAGGTCACGACGGTCAGCGCCACCGTCTCCTGGTCGAACCGGGTGGCGACGGCGCTGGCCTCCGCCACCTCGGCCAGGGCGCGGTTGCGGCCCCAGAAGTCGAGGTCGTACGACACCTGCAGGCTGGCGCTGTATGACCGGAAGTCGAAGTAATGCTGGGCGTTGCCGCTGCTGACGCCGCCGAACGGCAGGCCGGTCGCCGGGTTGATCACGCTCGCCAGGCTGCTGCTGCCGCTGGACCGGCTGCCGCCAGTGCCGCTGCGCTGGTAGGAGTCAGTGACCACACCCTGCACCGTCGGCAGCAGCGGCGACCCGCTGATCCGCACCTGGGCATCCGCCTGCACGATGCGCGCTGCGGCGGCGGCAAGATCGGTGTTATAGGACCGCGCGGTGGCGATCAGCCCGTTCAGCTCCGGCGAGCCGAAGTTGCGCCACCACTCCGGCGGCGGCCAGGCGGCTGCGGCGGTGTCGGCCGTCGCCTGGAACGCGCCGGGCACGTCCAGCTTCGGACGTTCGTAGAACGGGCCGAGGTTGCATCCCCCAATGAGGATCGTGGCCAGCACCATGCTGGCCAACGGCAGCGCGGAGGGGGTCACCGGCGGCCTGTATGCAGCGAGGCTTCGGCCAGCCGGGTGCGGCCTTCCGGGGACAGCGCGCCGATCGCGGACAACAGGCTCTCGCCGAAGCGGGTGGAGGTTTCCACCCAGCGGGCCTGCCATTCCTGCATCCGGGCGCGCACGGCAGCCTCGTCGTAGGGCTGCTGGGCGATGGTTTGGGACAGCGCCTCACGGGATTCATCCATGTTGCGCCGGGCGAGGTTGTACCAGGGCCGCTCATGCGCCAGGACGGCGCGGAACCGCTCGGCATCGGCCGGCGGCAGATCGTGCGCCATGCGCTCCACCACGCCGTCCAGCCCGCCGGGGCCACCTGGGCCCCCCGAGGCCACATGGGCGCCGATCAATGCCCCGGCGAACAAGTTGCCCGCGATGGACAGCCACAGCAGCCGCGTGCGCCAGGGTTCCCGGAGGATGAGGGTCAGACGGCGCATCGGGGGCAAGAGGTCATCGAGGGCAGGGGGGTCAAAGGGCGCTGGCGACCGTCAGCGACTGCACCGTCGCGAACGCATCGCCATCCACCGCGGCGCTGCCGGCCATGCCGAAGTACAGCCCCGCCACCGTGCAAGCCGCCAGCGCCCCCCACCGGATGCCGGACAGGATGGGGGAGGGCCGGGCCATGCAGCCGCGCAGCACCCCTTGCATCCGTGCCAGCGCGACCGGGTCGGCCAGGGTGTCCGACAGTTGATCGGGCCGGGTATCGTCCAGCGCTAGGGCGTCGGCCAGGAGCGTGCGGGCGGCACGGCTGGTTCGCAGCAGCGCCACGGCGGCCAGGCGGTCGGCGGCGGGCCACTCGGCCAAATCCGTGCCGCCGGCGCGCAGTGCCCAGTCTAGCCGGCGCAGCGTCATGGACGTTGGCGGGGCGGTCAGCCGAAAGGTCATGCGCCACGGGCTTCCAGGTAGGCGCGCAGCACCTTGCGCCCGCGGTGCAGCAGCCCCTCCAGGGCGCGGGTGGATACGCTGAGCGCCCGGGCCGCATCCTGGCCGGACCAACCCTCGCCATAAGTCAAGGCAA
>JAABUQ010003328.1_pt1 | contig 29743 bp, 34 predicted proteins | sample 5560001 | NCBI WGS metagenome assembly JAABUQ01 (sample SAMN10711888, study PRJNA513371) | rock metagenome | isolation source: Antarctica rocks | place: Antarctica: Victoria Land, Finger Mt nord | collected 2015-12-18 | reverse complement strand
CATCCCCCCCCTGCTCCCCTCATCCACTCCTCCCGGATCCCGAGGCACATACAACCCCGGCACGCCCACCCCCCCCGTCGGCCTCGTAACCTTGATACAATTCTCCAGCACCACATTCGGCACCTCCCCCCCCCCCTTCCCACTGGCCTGGTACCCCACAGCATCCACGCTCCGATCCACCATCCCCCCATTCAACCTCACAACCGCCTCCACCGCATCCTCCTTCCCAAAATCCACAGGCACACACCCCGGGATTTTCTTCGCCGCGGTCAAACGTTCGGGAACGCGGTCCACGACGAAGACTCGACTCGCGCCACGCAGGTGGGCGGAGTAGGCTGCCATGAGGCCCACGGGGCCGGCGCCGAAGACGGCGACGGATTCGCCGGGGCGGAAGTTGGAGAGGTTGAGCCCGTGCCAGCCGGTTGGGAAGATGTCCGCGAGTAGGGCGAAGGAGGATTCGTGCGCGGTCCCCGGGGGCAGGGTGAGGGCGTTGAAGTCTGCGAAGGGGATGCGGAGGTATTGCGCCTGTTCGCCCCCGTTGTGAGTTAGTGATGGCAACAATGGTTTCAGGGAGGCAGGGTTTGGTAGGAAAAGGAAGGGAAATGTACCTGGCCGCCGGCGTAAGGGCCCATGGCCACGTACCCGTATGCGCCACCCGCAAAACCGGGGTTTACACCCGTGCAGAAGGCGGTGTTGCCTTCTTCGCAGTTCTGGCAGCGCCCGTCTGCTACATTGAAGGGGAGGACGACCCGGTCGCCTTTTTTGAGCAGGGTGACGCCGCTGCCGGTTTCGGTTATGATGCCCATGTTTTCGTGGCCGAAGATGAGACCGGCTTCGGCGGCGGTGCGGCCCTGGTACATGTGTAGGTCGGAGCCGCAGATTGCTGGGTAGCTAAGTCAGCTCTGGTAGCCAACACATTTCTCTTGGCCTGGCGATATTCACCGGCCGTCGTTACTCTGATTATAGCATCGTCGGGATGTTCAATTTCGGGTACGGGCACTTCTCGAATGCTAACTTCGAAGGGTTTCTCATAATGGACGGCCTTCATGGTGGCTGTGGTAGACATGATTGCGATTGTATTTGGATTTCAAGTGAGGACTCGGCTGGCCGTAGTAACATGAACGACAAGACTCCATTTTTTATGCTGTTGGGTTGAAGTTGTTTGGGAATCTCCCTTGCCCCACACTGCGGGGCCATGCGCGGGGTAAGGATGACGATCAGGTAGGTACGGGCTTTTCTGCCGAAACACTTTCGCCCGTGCCTCTGTTCTTCCAAGTTCGGAAATGGGCGATGGCAACTAAGTCGGGTAGTGGGTGCAAGTCAAGTGTGAAGGCAAAGGGTGGTGTCACGTGTAGGAGGAAGCATGGCGATCGATGCTTTAGATAGACGTAGTCAAGGTCAGCAAAAGATAAATGCAGCTCCCTCACGCTGAGAATTTGAGAATCCGAGAGCCAATTGAAACAAAGAACTCGATGCAAGGCCTCGGGCACGTAGGGCAGACGAGGCGCACGAATGGCAAGTATCAGAACATTCACAAAAACATTGCACTAGCTCAAAGGAGATCGTGGGGGACGGCAATCACATCACATTCATGCATGGGGTACCAAGCTATCAAATCGCCTCTATCGACCTTGCAAACTCGCAATGCCCCAGATCAAAGCTGGGGCCAACAGGGGTAGAAACTCCAGGGTCAGGTTATCAATGCTGTATTGTGCCATGTAGTGCTGCTCGGGGATACATGAAGGTGTATATTTGGTCGTCAAAGGGTTCGTTGCAGTTGAAGAGCGCTGGCTCTTTGCCGCCGGGGTGTTGATGGGGGAGTGATCTGGTGGACGGTGGGGTGGTGCCATGAGGGAAAGGGGGGTCGATTAGGGAGGGGGGGGGGAAGCCGGTTGGTCGTTCGCTGCAAGTCGGTATCATCGTCGACAGGTAGCGTGTTCTGAGTATCAGGAGGAGCAATTCCAAGCTCTGGGCAATTTTCCAGTACCCTCATGCGCGAACAAGCTGGAGGGTTACGCTGTGCGTTGCCTTGGGCTATCAGACTTCTTTGTTCCTGGAGCCAGTCAACTGCGAGGACATGATTTACATATCCATGGAGTCGCCTCCGTTGGCAAAGTTGAAACCTCCACCTTGTTGTGGCTGCTGTTGTTGTTGGTTGAAGCCAAACCCTGCTTGGCCTGGTGCCGGGTTCTCCGTCATGTCACCAGCTTCTTCCTCGTCCGAGAAGTACGTTCCAATGAGGTTGAAAGCCTTCATGTAAATATCTTCGTTAATATTGTTCTGGCAGTCGTGAATCTTCTCCATCCCACCTGCTTCCTCGATGAGCATGGCGAAGTGATTGACGTTTTGGTCGCTTGCATCCTCTGACCCCTGCTTGTCCATCTCGCCAACCTTCAAGATGTTCTCTAATCCATCAAGAGCAACTTGAATGATTTTGTTGTCAGGGCATCCAAGAAGGTCGCATAACGGCTTGATGCATCCTTGTTGTACAAGATATCGAATTTGCTCTGGCTTCTGAAGTCCTCCTGAAGTAGCATTAGAGATGGCCCAGCAGGCTTCCTTTCGAGTCTTGAAGTCTCCGTTTGACAACAAGTGAACCAGCGGAGGGATGATGTTCGCGTCAATGACGGCTTGGATCTGAGTAGGGTTGCCTGCGGTGACGTTGGAGATGGTCCAGCAAGCTTCCTTGCGAATTCCATCTTTCTGGGAGCTTAGCAGAGAAAGAAGGGCGGGCAACGATCCGCAGTTGATGATAATCTGTGTCTGGACGTCATCTCCAGTGACGATGTTGCCGACTGAACGGAGCGCGGGTGTCTGTACAGACGTGGAAGCGTGTGTGAGCAGCTCCACCAGGCGGCGGGGGATACCAGCTTCGATGACTGCCTGAATCTTTTCGTTGGCACCATCGGAGAGATAAGAGATGGCCCAGCAGGCATCGATGAGGACTTCGTCGTCGAGAGAGTAGACGAGTTTAGCAAGGACAGGGAGGGCGGGTAGAATCTGCTAAGGCGCTCAGTACATGTTAGAGGGAGAACGCAAACCAAGAAAATTGGGATCGTACCGTTTCCCAATCTGGCTGTGGAGTCTTGCCACGACAGAAATTGCTCAAAGTCCATGTAGCGTTCCTCAACATGCTCAGCTTGCGGCTGTCACCCAGTAGCGAAAGCAGAGGGCGGAGTGCACCAGCCGACAACACAAAGTCTCGGCAGTGTGGGCTATCGCCTGCAATGTTCCCTAAAGCCCACACCGCTTGCTCCCGGACATCAGGCTCATGGCTACTTAGCAGCTCGACGAAGATAGGCACAGCCCCGGCATTGATGACCACCTGGGTTTGTTGAGCCGAACCGGAAGCAATGTTGGTCAAAGCCCAGGCTGCTTCAAATTGGACGAGGGTATGAGGTGAGCGAAGGAATTCCACAAATCGGCCGACAACGCCGGTCTCAATGACCTTTTCGATTGGTGGGTTGCGTTCTTTGGAGAGAAGCTTGCGGAATTTGGTGGTGGCTTGGATCTGCGAATCTATCTCGTTGGAGAACACCCCTTCCACCATTTGCGGGAGCTCTGTAGTAAGCTGCGAGGAAGAGTCATTCACGTCAGCTCAATCCTCATCATCCGTATTGGGAATGCACAGGTGTTTGGAACCATGCGAATCATCAACCCCAGCTATGTTGCAAGTACGACAGCGCTTGGCAGGCATGTCAAGATCCATCATACACAACACCGGATAAGAGGCACACTCGTAGGCCAAACAGAATCGAGGAGTGACAAGCTGGCGACGAGTCCGGCCTCGTAGGAAGAACAAACGACAAAGGTAAGGCATTGACTAGAAATGCGATAGAGACGTACCTGACTCTCTATAGTTCCTCCCTCATCATCGCTATCAATGGAGGCACCGAGGGAAGCCCCTGGAGCTGAGGCCAGATTTCCATCTCTACTTGTGATACCCCTTCGCTTCGCCAGATTATCCTCACGCTTGGCTTTTCGGATCTCGACCTGCTGTTCTTCACGACGTCGACGCAGCTCCTCAGGTTTGAAGGTATTTTTGGCTTTGAACTGAGTGCGACGGTGCTCTGGGATGAAGCGTTCCGACATGTTGTCGATGAATTTTGGGTTTCTTTGATTCAATTATTATGCTGAGAAGAGGGCAAATGTGAGCTCCTCCTGGTTGAAGGTGAGTGTTGAGAAGACGGCAAGAGATCGTGTGCTGAGAGTGAGTTGACTATTTGCGCGGGCAGCGGCGTAATAATTCACCACTAGCCCCAATCCGGGATTAGCGGATTTCCGCTCTGCTGCACTGCTGCACCACCGAAGTGGAAGAAAGACGGGACTCAAGAGCAAGTCTCACTTAGGCAAATATGACAGACGATTATCTGCTGTAGGATGAAAATCATAAGTCGATCAGCTAGACATTCTCAATCCACAGAGGCAGCATATTGTGAAAGCCAGAGAAGAAAGAATACGCAATGTGTTGATGTTGCCCTTTCTACTCTGTACACCGTACCGCGACGCGTCTCTGTTTGGTCTGGCTTTGTTTAGCCAGCATCACTGAACCATTGAACAAGAAAGGATCTATTGAGGCCATGAGTTGAACAATTGTTTTTGTCTGCACCTCATTGTTAGCGCAATGGCCTCACAGCTCCCACCAAGATTTGTGGACCTGTACAAAGCATCGACCCGGGCTGCGACGGATATCAACATTATGGGAGTCGTGACAGACTACATGCCACCAAAGCCCACGAGGCAGGCAGACTGGATGTGTACCTTCTCCATTGCGGACCGCACACTAGGTGGAATCGGCCAACAAGGGAGCGAAGGCCTCAAGGTCCGCTTCTTCAAAGCGCCAAACGAAATGCCTCCTATCCAAGGAACTGGAGATGTCGTGGTTCTTCGTCACATGAATGTCAAATCCTATCAAGGCATGCTGCTGGCACTCTCTTCATACCTAAGCACATGGACTGTCATTCCCGCCTCGTCAATACCAGAGGAAACACCTACCGACTGTCCGTTATTAAAACATTCTAATCAGACCCGGGCAACCTCTCTGTCCACGTCCGAGATGATGTATGCTATCGAGCTTTGTAATCTCAATGATAGGTCATCATACACGAGTCCCCCAGCAGGGCTAACCAGCACTCCCGTGCTTCCTACACTTACCAATGCCGTATCATGTCCGAGGGAGAAATCCTCCCTCATTAAAGACGTGGAAGTACAGACCTATTACGATCTCGTTGGACAAGTAGTCAAGATCTTCTCAAGGAACGAATGCCTTGAGCTATACATCACTGATTACACAACGAACCCCCTTCTGTGGAATTACGCTTGGGGTGACGAGGAGGGGAGCGGCCGCGAGGGAGACGAATTTAATTATGCATCTCGCAAGTCGGCGGACAAACAGTGGCCAGGTCCTTACGGAAAGCAAACCCTCACAGTGTCGATGTGGTCCCCGAACTTGGAGTTTGCCCGCGAGCACGTCCAGTGCGACGACTTTGTTCATCTTCGCAATGTTCGGGTTATATGGAGTCAAGGGGCCAAACTAGAAGGGCGACTGCATTCAGATAACCGTCACGGTGGCCAAAGGATCGACGTGACCGTCAAGAATAATGAAGACGACGACCGTGTCAAAGATGTGCTTCGGCGGAAGAGGGATTACTGGAAGAAGGCACAAGCCCAGGCTCCAAATTTCGTTAAAGAAGTCAGAGGCTTGAAGCGAAAGGATGCCACTGACGGCAATCCGGAGTCGAAGACTCAAGCAAGGAAACGACGGAAGCAGGAGAGAGAGCAAGCCCTAAAGTCGAAGTGCGAAGAAGCTAACAAAGAGAACAATTCTAACGAGCCTCCTGAGACCAACGACACAACATCAACAAAGCAGCCAAAAGCAGAATTGCTGAACAAGAACGGTAACCTCGCCACCTTTCTATCGTTCAAGACATCCTCTAACAAACGTACAGTGAAATGCGCCCACCATCTCTATTCCCCCCAGCCCCTCAGCGCCATAACGTCTCTTGCAAAACACGCCAACAAAACTCCCAAAGGCACCATATACACGCTCCCATTTCAGAACCTCAATTACCGCGCAACGGTCTGCATCGTTGATTTTCACCCACGTAACATCGCTGATTTCGCGGTCCCCATCCTGAAAGCTGACGAGTACGCCATCCTATCCGATGCCGAAGACGAAGCTAGCTCCGACTCCGACTCCGGCCCAATGAACTCTGGCTGGAACGGTAGTTCAGGCCGCAACAGTGGCGTAAAAGGTTGGGAATGGCGGTTTAGCCTTACGCTCGAGGAAGCTCTTGGACCTAAAGGCGCTGAGAGAGCTACACTGGAGGCCTACGTAGCGGGGCAAGATGCGGAGTGCCTGCTCAAACTCGATGCAGAGGACCTGCGAAAATCTCCGGAGGCTTTGGCAGGATTAAGGGAGAAGTTGTTTTTGCTTTGGGGAGATTTGGAGGGGAGGAAGAGCAAGGAGGAAGCAGTGCTGGGGGAGAGAGATGGTAATAGGAGCCTGGATAAGAAGAAAGGTGATGGCAGACAGGAAGGGGTACCTTTCCAATGCTGTTTGAAGCAGTACGGTGTTAGAGTCAGGGCGGGGCGAAATGAAAATGACGAGATTCCAGGCGGGAGCGATGGTCATAAGGACATTAACGACGAGTGGAGATGGGAGAGAAGGTTCAGGTTGTACGGGTGCACGATCATCTGAGATATTGTCTCGCCGTATGCTGATGGACGTGCATGCAACCTACTGTGGAGGATTGGACCAAATTGGGTGGAGTCACAAGATATGGCCTGGTATAAGAATTTCTGATAATTCCCAGGCTGTGATCTTCATCTGGGATTCTATCTAGCTTTCACGGCGGAATGACCTCGTCTACGAAGTCCTCCGACCAGCTACCACAGTAAATTGTCGTGGATACAACTGCTACCACTAAGATTGCTGCCATTTCTCCAGCAAATTCCGAACAGAGCCTCCAAACACCTGCATTCGCCCATGCACCAAACCTAGAGAACACCCTCACACCCCCCAAGTCAACAACACCCAAGTCAAACACTTCCGAATCGGCCAAAGCCCACGCCAAGGACCCTCCGGCCTCTGCCTCTTCGCAGTATTCCTCGCCATCTCCAGGCTCTGCATCCAAATCGGTGCCTTCGCCTACCTAACCGACTTTTTTCAGAGCAAGGAATTCCGTGACGCCCATCCGCTCGAGACCGCCATCTTCCAAGCTGAAATGCCCAACAGCTTAGTTCAAGCCATCGGATGGGGTAGTGCGGCTTTCGACTTCTTTCTGATTCGAGCCACTCCTGTGCTCGTGGCGCGCAATGCGTACTTTTTCAGATTGTTGTCCGTGTTGCCGTATTTTGCTTTGGGGTGGGCGGCTTTTATTGAACAAATGCATCAGACTGGGACAGGGGAGTTGCTGGGCAGGAAACTTTTCCGCGAAATAACTTGATGATTGTGGATATCCACTGTGGAGACCGTGGCCGTATATGGGAATCCACAAAAGTATCGCCTCATATAAGTTCACACGCTCTTCCCTCACCATCCTTCCACCTCAAGCCTCTGCCCTCTTCACGCTCTCACCACCAAAGATGGATGGACCCCCCGAACCCCTCTCCAGAGAGCAAAAATCCCTCCTCCTACGCTACCGCTTGGAAAAAATCGCAGAACAACTCGTAGCCAAACGAGCCCGACGCCGCCACGCGGAGGCACTCCGAGACGGCGCAGACATCGAAGCAGGCCCTCCTCAATACCACTCCTTCGACCCCAGCTTCCCACAAGCCCAACCCACAGAGCACGACCACCTCCTCCGAATCCACCACATCCGTTCATCCATCGAAGAAGCCATCGCCCAACGAGCCCGATACCACCACGCCGACGCCCTTCTCGACAGAATAGACACCGGACCAGGCCCCCCATACGAATTCCCTCAAAACTTCTTCTCCCTCGTCAGCCTCCTCGCCTCCGTCGCCTGGACCACCCAAACCTTCGGTCTGTTCATTTACGGCGAGCCCTTCAAACACGCCGCATACCGCGCCGCGCACCCTCTGCAAACGGCCGCGTTCGAGTCGGTGGTGTCGGGCTTGATGGTGCAGGTGGTTGGGTGGGTGTTGGTGGGAGTGGTGTGTGCGTTTTCAACGGAGAGGGTGGTGACGAGGCGGAATTTGTGTGTGGCGGTTGTGGGGATTGTGTTGCCGTTTGTGGGGATTGGGGCGGATGTCTTGATTGCGTGGGCCGGGGGGAAGGGGATGTAGGGTTTCAAGTTCCTCTGGAGTGGGAGGGAGTGGTGGAATAGGTGGATGTGATTGATATGGGTTTTAGCTATTAAAGGGCACGCTTACTAGACAACCCGCTCTCTCTAAATACCCCATGCTAAAAAGTATGCACGAAGACGATCGACCTGCCATGCTTCCGCTCTGTCACAATCCCTCCCTCATTACTTCCCGCCGACTTTCATAGTCCGAACCACAGTCCTATCGATCCCGTGTGCCTCCCGATCAAACCGGCAATTCTCCCCAAACCGACAATCCTTCTTTCCCTCACTGTCGTTCGGGCACCGATGCCCATAAATACACCGCAAGTCATCGCAGTCGGTCCCGAATTTACACGGCGTCATCCGCGATACATATTTCAATGTCGCCAGCTCGTTCTTCGTGGGGCGGTAGTCGTGATCGTGTGTGCAGGGATCGTAGGGGCAGTCGTCGCGTAGGAAGTGCACGTTGCACATTTTGAGCTTCTTGATGCGTTTGACCTCGTTGGGGTCGTAGCTCAGGACTGGGTCGACGCGTTGGCCGTACCGGTTGCGGGGGACTTGTTGCGCGGCTTTTGTGATGGGGGTGGGTTGAGGGGTTGGTGGGGGGGAGGCGAGGTGCAGGTTGTTCATTGCGGCTGTGGCCCAGGTTTGGGCGGTGGGATTCAGGGTGGTGGAATTTGTGGTTGAGGCACTGGGGGTGCGAGTCATGTTTGACTGGATAGTGGGCTGGTATGGCGATTGATATTGAGATGGGGGCGCAGGTAGACCCATTGATTGAGCGACTGGCGAGGACTGCCGTTGCTCGTTGTAGTTTTGTTGATAGACATTAATTTTGGTGGTGCGGAATAGACCATCGAATCTTGCCGTGCGGTATTTTGTTTCAAACTGGGTGAGCTCTTTCTCAAAGGGCACACCTTCAAGGAGGGTAATTGAGTTTGATACGGTTGTGTCTGTTACATCTTCAAGTAGTCGAGCATATCCGTTGTCATGAGAGCAGCCGAAAAAGAGATGTCGGCAATGAGGATCATGAAGATGAAGCTTAAAGATTTCTGTGCATCTCAGCTGATGTAGCACTGGGAGAGCATAGTGTCACGTACCAGAGATTTTCTCGTCGGCACGATCTTTGCCCGTACCCACATCGACAAAATCGAATAGCTGTTTGCTGCCCGTAAACCCACGAGCAAAATCTTCCATTGCAGAGGCTCGATCCAAGATGCCAGTTCTGTAACACACATCCCCGAGGCCTTTGAGATTGGCATAAATTCGGGTCACGACCTTGTAATCATTTCCTAGACCAGGCATATATTTTTGCAACTCGTTTGTAATGGCTTTCCACAGCAGTCCAGCTGCCTCTCTTCCCCCAACTTCACCTTGCTGGATGAGTTTATTGTCGAAGATCATGCCATCTCCATCAATTAACACGAGCACGAAGGGGTCTCGACTCTGTGAAACGTCAGAAATGGCGGTACCCAGCGCATGAATAGCTCCGGAGATGAGCTATTGACGTCTAGTCGTACCATTGCAGCTTGGTAATTTTGCAATTCCTTATTCAGATTCACTACCTGTAGCTGGATCTCTCGATTGAAATGGCGCTCTCGAGCATGGTCCAGTCTCTCCTGATCAAATTCTTCGGAGAGCTCGTCCAGACGACGTAGGAGTTCCTGACACCAATCAGCAGAGGCATCTCTCCAAGACCTGACTTCTGGCGCTCACCTCTATCAATGCGTTTTTGTGGTGCTCCGCTCCTTTTAGTAGTTCGAACCTTTGACGAAGGGCGCCATTTTCTTCGGCGGCCATGTTGGTGGATTTCATGAGGTGATGATCAGACAAGTATGAAAGATGAAAATAATTGTTATATGTCTTAAGCCTTTGTGCAGTGTGTTTCAAAGCGGTGAAGGGTAATTGCATCAGAAAATGTGCAGTCGCACGCGTCGGATCGGGCGCGATTTAGTACGAGTATTAGCGCTGTAACTTATTACACTTAGAGTGAATGCGGCTAGACTAGACCGGCCTTCTCGATCTTCTTCTGATCTTCCCTAGCAAACTTCACGCATAAAATCATTCAATCACTTGTACTATAGTATTGATGTACTTTCGACTCACAACTATGGGTCTCTCTCCTCTCTTTACTCTCGTCTTGCTGTCACTTCGGGCTCTCGGCACTTTAGCACAAGATGTATGGCTCCAAACCAAGCGGAAGGCCACATTGCAGAAGACTAACGCACCAATCTGCAGGTCGATGAAGAAGTTGAATCACCGTCCACCTCCCCAAAGCTAAGCGTGAAGGTCTCGACCTCATTTCCCTCATCGGAAATTTTCGGCATCAAGCTCGTCAATGGCCACCCAACACAGGCCCTGCTCTCGTTCACCAACGAAGAGACCGAACCAGTCAGCGTGGCCTTCATTGGAGGCAGTTTGTGGAGCTCTCCATACAGTAATATGGGAGCTCAAATCGTTCGCAATTTGACGACGACAAGATACAATGTGGAGATACCGGCTGGACAGAGCGACAGCATCAGCTACAGCTTCGCGACTGAACTTCAACCGCAAGACTTGATGTTGAATCTAGCGGCTGTTGTAACTGACACAGAGGGAACACCGTACACTCTCCAGGCATTCAATGAGACTGTCAGTATTGTCGAGCCAGACACGAGCATCTTTGACCCGCAAATGTAAGCACATCTGCCCTTTCCCCTCGAAGCAACACTAAAATCCGCCAAGCATCTTCCTCTATCTCTTCCTCGGTGCGGCCTTTGGGGGAACATGCTACTTCATCTACAGCACCTGGATCACAACGCTCTTCCCGCAACAGCGCCGCGGCGGTAAAGGAGGCGAGCGAGCCAAGAGATCCTCTGGTCAATCGAAGAAAGTTGACCCCGCGGACCAGGTGTCTGTTGTTGGAGCCGATGGGCCAGCTGTGACTTCGGGTGCGAAGGCGTATGATGAGAGTTGGATCCCGGCACACCATATCAATAGGCCATCGGCTCAGAGGGTGAAGAGCGGTGGGAGGCCGAAGAGCAGGAGTAAGCAACCGGAGTAGACGGCTCTGGGTGGAAGGGTGCGTCGAGGGGGTTTTGGAAGGATACCATGTCATGTGTAGGAAGAACAGCATTGGGGATGTCTGTATAATACGAGATTTGAGGTTCTGACCACATGAATCATTTAGAAGCGCTCTCTGAAAATTCAATCATGTATGTGTCTTCATGGTCTACGTCCTCATCTTCTCACGATGTCGTTTCGCTCGAATGCTACCACCCTGCCTCACACACTCCAGCTCACTCCGCCTTCCACTCAACAAACTCCCGCTCCAAATGCTCCTTCAACCTCGCAAACTTCTTCCCAAACCCCGCCCCACACCTCCAACACACAAGCTCCTGTTCCAAATACCTCCCCCGTCCATGCCTCCTCTCATCCCCCTTTCCCAATGGGAATTCCTCCACATCAATCAAAAACGGCGTCGAAAAGCTATTATAATGTTTCCGATGCCGCATACACTCGCTATGCCGATCCCTCGACAAAATATGCACGTGCAGATGATTCATCGACGGCCCCGCATGAATCCCAGAAATGATCTCGGCATCCCAATCACGACCGTTAGGCACGGGGGTCGTGCCCGTCTCCAGCGCTTCCTCCCTCGTCCTCTCCTTCTTGCTGCCGGAGCCGAGACGTCGTTTCAGCTCTTTTGCGGCTAGGGCGCGGTATTTGCGCACTTCGGCTTGGACTAAGGCGAGGAAGATTGGGTCGTCGAAGGCGTCGAAGGGGTGGAGAAGGGATTTCGAGGGGTTGCGGGGGAGGAGGAGGAGGTGGATGGTGCTTTTGGGGTAGAGGTCGTTTATCACGACGGAGTTCTCGTCGTGGTGGATCACCCGTGAGGGGGGGAAGGAAGTTGGGTCTGTGATGTAGGCTGCGAGGCCGTCGCGGCCGAGGAAGGTTGTTGAGAGCGCGGGATCGGATTTGGGTGTTGAGGAGTGGGGTTTTTTCTTCGAGAATGGGTTTTGAGGGGACATGAGGTCGGTGACTGGTCGGAGCGGGTGTCAGTAAAGGGTTTGAATGATGGGGCGAGGGGGAAGGTGAGTACATGCGTTGCGCTTCGCTCGATCCGGCTGAGGAGAAGGGATTGTGGTGCTGGCGATTTCTTCTCCAGGTGTTGCCTCTTGGGTCATTGCAGTATTTTGAGCCATCTTATTCCCTGATTTCAAGGCTTTGGCTCCCTTCACTAGTCGTATGTAGGGAAGCGAGCGGCGCATGTGAAGACATAAACACTTTCAGCCTCTCGAGCAATGACTGAGGTAGGTGGTGGGAAGGCGGCCCGATCCGAATCGCACCACTTCACCAAGAACACCCAAGGGACCCTTCGACCAGTAATCGTTATGTTCTTTACGGACGGGAGTAGTATAGACGGCCGTATAAGGACCTCAGCAACCAGAATTATTGGATCTGATTACCTACAGATTGTTGATGAGCAGGTCTATAAGAGATTTTCTGCAAATGGAAATCCAAACCTGCATCATTTCCAGCCTTCTATACTTTAAATATAGAATATCTTTTCCAGGAGGGACCAATTGCTAGGATAGCTTTAAAATTGAGGCTTTTTTTGAAGCAATAGGCTGTGAGAAACAGGGTTCAGCTCAAGCATCTGATCAATTTCTTCTGACATCTCGTGTCCCACTTGTTCTATTTCATGATTAGAAAACACTTCAGATTACTATCCTGGAGCACCAAATCTGTTTCTAGAGCAGCATCAGTACATCCGAAGACCATGTTGATACCGTCTGCTCAATCAGCGTGATTTTAGGAATATTAAAATGCGTCATGAGACTGAAAAGCTCAACCTTAGACACCACTCCTATCGAGCAGAATGCTGATGAATTGTCCTCCATTGCATGTTAAGTATCCCCATCAATAGGTATCCAAATTCCTCGAACATGCCTCATTTGTATTTCCCAGCTCCGAACACAAGCATCAATCCTGCTCGAGAAGCGACCGCAGTTCCTACTTGGTCAGCCACTGAACGCCATTGTCGTAGAAGTAAGCTCACCTCAAGTCTTTCTAACACAGTTTCTGCATTTCTTTCACTCTTGTCCAACGTCATTTCGGCCAATTGTAGCTTCCCAACCTGGCGAGATTGAATGGCCTGAAATCGTCAGCCATACTTCCGCTTGATTCCCCTTTCTATTTCTGGTACCTTTTCGATTGTGTCTTGCATGATGTATCGTACGATTGTCACAGACCGACTTTGCCCCAACCTTACAGCTCTACCAATGGCCTGAGCTTCGACAGCTGGATTCCACTGTGGTTCGACGAGGTGGACCCGCGTCGCAGCCGTCAGATTGAGCCTAGAATGCCAGTCAATATTCGAGTGTTTATGGGAAGGCTTGAAGGCAGACTACCCAACAGCACCCGTTCCGGTTGTCATCAATAAGACATTGGTCGCTGGGTCTTCTTGAAACTGTTTGACAAAACCAGCACGCTCAATACTAGACACATCGCCATCTATTCGTACATATTTGATACTGCATCCAAGTAGCATCGGCTCGAGAACATCCAAGGTTGCTTTCCAGCATGAGAATACAATGCTGAGTATGTTAACGTCAGGTATGCTAGCCTCAGGAGCGTAGCCGTACCTCTTATCTTCTTGCAAGTGTTGTTCGATGTTGCTCACAAGACCAAATAGCTTGGAAGAATACCCCTGGCTTGGGCCTTGTTTCAAGTCTGAGGAAGCCCGGGTTCCTGGTGCCACTGGCGGGCATGTTGTATGGGACTTCCAAGTGCAGTGGCCATCCCGGTCGGGGACTTGACAGGCCCGGTATTGCTCCTTGTTTCGTGATTGATCTTCCCTCATGTAGACATTGTTCTGAAATAAACAAGCTGGGCACAACACATACGATCGGGCTTCTATAGCAGCAGAAGAAGTGTCCTTAGTTATATCCACAATGTCCATTTCATATGAACAAAATGCGCATGTCAGTTTTTCACCTTTTTCCGTGATAGTGAGAATCTTCTCTGGACCGACAGCCAGTGCGACAGGAGAATCTGATTTCTGTTTTGGATCAGTAAGTCGAGTTATAGTCCCGTTATTGCACAGAATGCGAAGTCGCAAAATCGTTTGGAATATGCCGTTGTATGCTTTCGCCAATGCCTTGCTAGAGATAGAGTCATCAATACTTCTTTTGGACTCGTCGATGATTTGGGAGTATCGCAAGTTCTCTTCTGCTGATAGACTGAGTATAAGCGTTTCGTATCTTGCTTCTGGAACTTGAAGAAGGCGGCGAGTCCGACGTAGAAACATTGAACCTAAAAGAAGTCGTAGATTCTGGTCGCAACCTTCACGATTTTGTGCCAAAGGGTCCAGAATATGCCTACGGAATTCCGGATTACTATCAAATGGAGCGATCCGGAGAAACTTGATGAGCGAGCCAATATCCTCCAACCTGTTCTGTATTGGAGTTCCGGTAAGGCACCAGCGCCGCTCAGCACTGAGGGACGAAACTGCACGGAATTGCCTCGTTTTTTGGTGGCGAATCACATGCGCTACGAAATGAGTGTCAGCTTCGGGTCACTCAGCGCGATGATTACACAGCGTAGAAGCTGCACACCTTCATCCAGGACTATTCTGAACCATACAAATTGATTCAGTGCACCGAGTTCACCCGAAACATCGGAGCTCAATGTTGCATAAGTAGTCAAGACAATGTCGAAGTTGCTAAGGGCCTCAGGTGCAACGTTCTTTCCAGTGCCATGGTACTTATGAATTTTGAGCGTTCCTGCGACCACGTGGCTTTGATATCGATTCAGCTAAGCTCGCTGAGTGGGATGGAAGGGAGCAAACCTCTGAATTTCATTGACCCAGCCATCAAGCAGTACTGGGAAGGATGGGTGAGAAGCCTTCTTGGCAAAGGAGTAGACGTACTGACTTACAGTGGGTAGGCGCAACAACCAAGGTTGACTTGATCCTCTGACAGGTCTTGTTATAATCACCGTTGTCGAAGACTTGTCGTGCACTGGCAAATCTCTGTGCATCACCTAGAGTCAGAACAATAGTAGATATCGAAGTCAGTGTCTTTCCTAAGCCCATGTCATCAGCAAGGATTCCTCCCTGAGCGAGATACGGTGCTGTGGTGGACTTGGACTTGAGTATAATGTTTCTATAGCTGTTTATGAAATTTGGTTAGCACAATCGTTCATCATTGTCGTCCACTCTATTGGAGGAGAAAATACGCTTACTATTGTACGGGACCGCTCGTGCTGGTTTCCCACAGAGAGAGGCTGTCGTTGATGTTTACTGTCTCTCTTCGTAGCATGAAATCTAACGCCCTTTTCTGGTGCCTAAAAGATCAAAATGCATGATTAACTCACGTACGGGAATCATCATCTAGGTTGGAGCGTACTCAAGCAATTCTGTTCGAATTCGCCAATTCCCATTGACGCTCTGTAATCCTTGATCCTGGCCAAGATTTTCGAGAATATCGGTAATTTCCAACCCCTGAAGATTCAAAGTTTTCGCTTGAATTATTGGTATAGAAGGAGGCACTGGGTTTTTGGAAGGTCGGCCAGGTAGTTTAAGGTAATGAGGATTATCGTATTCAATGTGGCTCTCGAGGTGATTTGGATGTTGTAGATAAATACGAGCCTTGGAAAGCCTTCTGCCCACTGCCTGTGCCATGCTTTTATTTCCATGAATAAGGACGCAAACCGGGATGCCCGCAGTATTTCCCTTTCGCTTCCAATGTTCGCCTTGCTTGGCGATTTCGTCTCCCTCAAGAACCGCCTCGAATCGTAATGACGGTAGATCTGACAAAGCTTGAAGTACTTTGGCAGTGCGCAAGTGTAGCACTGCAAAATCAGTCTGGTGCTCTGACTGCAGAGCATAGTAACGGGTGCGAGACGAGATGACAAAATGCTGGGTATGGGAAGATCCCGTTATAAGTTGGGAAAAATAGCTGTCGTCTAGCGAAAACTCGTCAAGAAAGGCGATCTTTGCATCAGGTACCTGGAAACATGATGGTCAGATGTTTGAGATTGGTGACGAGGGTATCACGGACGACTGGTTACCATTCCATAGCACACCTCCACTGCTTTGGTACGAGGCTCAGAATTCGAGGATCCTGTAGTTAAATGACTGCCGCAGGTATCATAGTTGCCCATCGAAACATCCGGTTCCTCGCTGGTGCTGGTGAAGTCGACTGTAGTAGAGTTGCTGCAATTGTCAGGCATCGGCGGAGAGAATGGATTCCAGCGCATTGGGTCATCGCGCTGGAGGAGGGCTTACAAAATCAGATCAGGTTGGTTGTAAATGCCATGCGGAACTATTCTCTTACGGGGAGCTAATTCGGGATCATGTGCCTCTCCGTCCGCAGGCCGTGACCTTTTCAGGAGCGATTGCGGGTCAAGATTATCCACGATGACAGCATTCATCGCATTTCGTAAGGGAGCAATCAATGTCGGGAGCGAAGAGGGTATCCTTCGCGGTAGTAGCTTGACAGGAATTGTAAGGCGGGCTCTAGAAACACGCTACGTACGAATGTTGCAGTCCTTGAGGTGGTACCACTTCATCTTGGTGGGCTATCTAAGGATTGTGGCTCATTAAGGTAGGTTTCAACTGATGGTTCGAATCAGCCACATGCTAAGCCTCTGTCGAATGGAGGTCCTCGAGTTGCTGGGTCTGCCACGCAAGGCTAAAATCCGGGTGGTTGCCGAATCCAACTCCCCTGAATTGTCTTCTTGGGGCAGTGCCAAGGACATAGAGCCATATACTACCACTCATGGGGGCGTATCTATACCACAAGGGGCTGTCTCCGTGTTCGCCCAGATGATTGTGGGGTCCTAGATCATCACGGTGCAGCGAGACTGACGGACCATAAATGGAAGGTAGAGGGGAAGAGAGTAGGATGAAGTGAGCGTATGGCCAAGTTGAGGCTGTGTTTCTAATTGGGTCCCTGTACGGAGGCTCAGGAGGTACCTTAATGGGGCGATGCCACCTACCCGTCAGCCACTAGTCCTGAATAAGTAAGATCAGACTTGGACAGGAAGTAAGGTAAGGTACCTTAGGGGGCTTGGCAGTATGCTTGGAACCGTGTAGATACTGTTACTTCTTAAAAAACCGTATAGAAACTGTTATTCAAAATTAACGTTCATTAATATTAACGTTATATATTAATTATTATATATTTATTTTTATAGTTTTAAAACGGAAATATAATATAAACGTTGATTTTTTTTAACGTTAAATTTTTTTAATATTAAATTTTTTTAAAAGTATTATATCTTGTTTAATTATATATATTAATATAAAATAGTAAATCTTTATAATTTAATTAAAAAAAATAAAATTTTATAACTATAAACCGCAGATTGACTGAAAAATAGAAAGGTTGGGGACAAGAAAAAAATAAATAAATAATAAATAAATAAATAAACAAAACAAATAATAAAAGTAAATACTAAAATTTACAGTAAATAAAAAAAACGTCTAAAAAAGGAAATATTAAAATCGATAATAAATAAACAAAAACGTCCGAAAAAGGAAATTTTTTTTAAAATTAATAAATTATTATAATAATACCGTAAAAATACAGTAAAATAGAATTGTTACGTTAAAATTTTTAACATTAAAAAATTTTACGTAATATTTTATTTTTACGTTCGAATTTATTTACGATAAATCTTTTCTTTATAGTAAGATAATTATTACGTTTAGAATTTTTTAACGAAAATTGATAATAACGTTTATTTTTTATTAACCGTGTCGGAGCTAGAACAAACGTTTTTAACGTGACCAAATGATAACGGTTTCTATACGGTGATAGCTTATTGCCAAGCCCTGCTAGGTAGGCGAGAGCTCATATCTTAGCTTCTGCCTTGTTCATCTCCCAAATCATCATGTGAAATAGAATTGATTTACGTCTTCGGGCTGCGATAATCTTTTCAGATGGCAGGCCTAGGTGGTAGCGGTAGCCTGAGGCGAGCTCTCAATGGTTTTACAAATCGTCTAACCCTAGCAGAAAAGGAGAACTTCCAGCTTTCTACCCTTGAAGATGTCTACGATACCATTAATGACATTCAACGGGCTCAAGGAGACGAAAAGAAGATGCGAAATTTCACGAGGGTTAGCGCATTCATTGAAGGAATGCAGGAGTATGGGAAAGTGATCGAAGTATTTGTGAATTCATCTAACATACTTGCATTCGTGTGGGTAAGCCGTGCCACCCTTTCTGTGACTGACAACTAGAGGCTGATGATCAACCTGAACAGGGTCCTATGAAGTTTTTGATACAGGTGATTGCATCTCTGACTTAAATCTGCTGGTCGACCTTGTTGATCTGTTGCTCTACAGATTGCTAGCACTTGGATGGACTCCTTCGACACTTTGCTTGACGCTTATGAAGAACTGAGTGAGAACATCCCCCATTTCTTGCAATATAAGGCCATCTTCATGAAGAATGAGCACATGAGAGAAGTCTTGGAATTGATCTTCAAAGATATCTTGGCTTTTCACGAGCGAGCGTTGAGGTTCTTCAAGAGGAAAAGTTAGTATGACCTGTGACTTCTTGTCTTTACCATGCCTAAGCCTAAATCCATACTTGACAGCCTGGAAGAATCTTTTCCACGCAACTTGGAAATCATTCCGGACTGAATTTGAATACCTTCTCAAGAATCTGAACCGCCATAAGCGCCTGGTAGAGAGCCAAGCGAGCCTTGTTGAGTACGAGCAGTCTCAGGCGGCACGACTAGTTGCGCAGTCTAGGTTCAAAGAGATCGCGAAAGCTGAGAAAGGGAGACGTCGCATTGCCGTTACAGAGAAGCTTCACGCTTCTAGCAGCGTTGCAGATCATGAAAATGCTGTAGAAATACGCTCGGAATATCCAAGCACTGGATCGTGGATTCTACAACGTGATCAAATGAAGGAGTGGATGAAGCCTGAAACCACAGATGGGTCGTTTCTTTGGCTCAGCGGAATCCCCGGTGCTGGTGAGCATTCTTCCGAATAGTGCTACCCTTGATCATCTCTAATTCTCTGTCTTTTCAGGCAAGACAATCCTAGCTTCTCTTATCATTGAGGAGCTTAGGAATATCAAGCCAGTGACACTAGCCTTTTTCTATTGCAAACATAATGACAATCAGAAAAACTCGTTTGTGGCAATTCTAAGAGGCCTGTTAAGTCAGCTTGCCCAGCAGAACGAAGATCTTCTCGCGTATATTTATGAGAGGTGTGCCTCAAGCAATGAAGTCACCCTTGAGTCTCCAAATCAGCTCAAAGACCTCGTGGAATTATCATTGAAAAGCTGCGAAAACGTATATATCGTTATCGATGGCCTCGACGAATGTGAGGAAGCGGAGGAAAAGAAGACTGCGATCTGGTCTAGAAGCGTGGTTGCGGCAGGGAAGAATGACGTCGCAAAGAGGCTTCATCTGCTATTTGTGAGCCAGAGAGATGGTATCCTCGACTCTATCCTCACAAACGTATCCATACTGGTTTGTACTTCTCCACCCCAGAATTATCCTACTGAGCGACTTCGTGAATCGTCACCCGCGTATTTCCGAGAAAACTACTCCGACTTCAGTCGTGTATGCTCAGAACACGCTGCTTTGAGCTCCCGGGTCGTCTATTTGAGGAATAGTGGCTAAATGGAGATGTTTATCAGCCCTTGAATCCGGAAGACCATCGCAAGGATATCGAAATGTTCGCACGACATTGGTCCTTAGAAATACAGAAGAAGTTTCAGATCACAGACGCTACGGCCAGCGAGATTTCGGAGACAGTAACCAGTCAAGCTGAAGGCAAGTGACGTCTATGGCGGAAGCTTGAATGCATAAGCTCTAATCTTGTAAATCTTGAGACAGGACTTTTTCTTTACGCCAAATTAGTCATGACAAATTTGTTCAGTCAGACATCTCAGGCCGGGCTGAAAAGGGAGCTTCAACCAGACATCTTTCCAAAGGAAATAGAAGCCGCGTGAGTGTTTTACCGCTCTCGACGGGCAATGGTGAACTCGCTAACCGAAGTTAGATACCGACGCATTGCACAGAGAGTTTTCGACAATGTGAAGCGATCGGAAAGAGAAGATGCGCAGAAGATACTTGCCTGGGTCACTTGCGCCAAACGGCCATTGAAGTGGCACGAGGTCCAAGCTCTATTTGCCATCGATGTAGAATTGCAGACCGTCAACTTTGAGGACCGCCAATTACGAGTCACAAGCAAAGACCTCTGTGGATCTCTGATAGAGACGCGTATCGACAACACTATTGAAATAGTTCATAGGAGTGCAAAACAGTAAGTTCATCATTCTGTCGCTATACCTTTCGAATTCGTTACAGCGAGTGATTCCGAAATAGCTACCTTATCAACACGGGTCGCATATCACCCAAGCTGCAAGAGTCACATTGTGCCGAGTTCTGCCTGCGGTATCTCGGCTTTCGCTGTTTCGACGTGGGTTTGACTGAGAGCGAGATTCGGATTTCCATGGAACAGGGCTATTATTCTTTCGAAGATTACGCGCTGGCACATTGGCTCGATCACTTGGAGTCTTGCATGCCCAACCTGCAGCGAGAGAGTGGACAGAGACTTGAGCGATTACGAGACTTGACCGAAATGTTCTTGTCGAAGCATGGCTCGCCATTGTTTCTAGATGCATCGGCTTCAACATTTGAGAGTAGTGTATTTGAAGACTTCAACAACTGTAGCATTTCTAGCCGGCTTTCAAATCTCGCAAATACAGTTAAAAACAGGGAGTCAACGGACGAGTATCTGGATCTTGAACCTCAGCTCCGGCGACGAAGGGCTCTCTTCGAAGGTCTGGTTACCCAGCTCGCCGGGGACGACTCATTTGCGAAGAAAGTGTCTTCATTTAATGGACTCTACTGGTTCAAGTGCTCCAAAATCTGGTGTGACTGGTTTCACGAAGGGTTCCCTGACAACGTTAGACGCGACAAGCACATCAAACAACACGAGCGCCCATTCCGTTGCACCTTTACCGGCTGCCCTATTGCTGAAGTAGGATACCCCCATGCAAAGGATTTGAAGAAACATATGTCAGAATCTCATCCCACCTATGAAGATAGCGACTCGATATTTCCAATCCGCAAAGGAAGAAAAGACATGGACTTCTTCACTGCGGCAGCTAAGGGAGCGATAGAAGTGTTGGAAAACGCGCTAGAAGGGGGTTTTGATATCAATCAGACCTCAAGAACAAGCGGGAGAACAACGGCGCTCATGTTGGCCGCCAAGAACAATCAGCTGGCAGTAGTGAATTGCCTGTTATTGAGAGGAGCTAATGTGAACTTCCGCAGACACCAAGGACCAACAGCCCTTAAGGTTGCCATGGACGCTGGTCACGTCATGGTTGTACAGGCGCTTCTACAGGGAGGAGCCTTCGCGAAGGCAGACTACGATACACAGATCTCATCTCTCGTTGGCAAAGGAGCCGAAGCAGTAATGAAAGTGATGATTGATAACGGCGCAGATCTTGAAGGCAAAGATGGGCAGGGATACACAGCGCTTCACCACGCTGCATGGATCGATGATCAGCAGCTGATCACACTACTCCTTGACGAGGGAGCCAACATCGAGGCAAAAGGTGCTAGGGACGAGACTGCACTGCACATGACAAGGTCTTCCGCCCAGCTTAAAGCTTTATGCTGCTTGATCGACCACGGAGCCGATATCAACGCAACCGCCTTGAATGAAATTACAGCACTCCACATGGCAGCATTCTGTGGCAGTTACATTTTGATCGAGCTCTTGCATGCAAAAGGTGCTTTGATCGATAAACAGACTTTTCATGGCTCAACAGCTTTACAATTGGCGGTCAACGGCGATGATGAGGAGCTTAAAACTTTCTTGGGTCCACATGGTCGAGCTGCCGTTCGTATGACACCAACAGAAGACGAGAGATTTTTGACTGTTCAGCTGCTGCTCGCGCAAGGCGCTGATCCCAACCTGAGGGACAATTCCGGGTCCACAGCGATGCACTACGCCGCTTCGAGGCCGGGAACTATGGTAATAGAGGCCTTGCTAAAGCACGGTGCTGAACCCGAAATACAGGATCGGGCAGGCACAACGGCGCTGCAAAGAGCGATTGGTAGCTCGCACAATGATTTGGCAATGCTGTTGGTGAATGGAGGAGTGAATGTGGCAGTCAAACGGGATTGTGGATGGTCAGCCCTTCATTATGCGGTTCTGACGGATAACACAAAGATGATAGAAGTCCTCTTGCAGCATGGGGCTGAGATCAATGCGCGAGATGCAAATCGTCAGACGGTATTGCATTTAGCGGCATATGAAGGGTGGAGGGACGCCACTGAGATGCTTCTTAGGCACACAGATGTTATCAATGCGAAGGACATTGAAGGGAATACCCCCTTACACCTAGTCGGCCAGCGCATGACAACACACGCACGATTAACTGATCGCGCTCTACACCAATACCAAACGCAACTCAGGTTGTTGGAACAGCAGAACAAAAAACGGCTCATGAGCACTCCCCATGGGCAAAGCAAGGAGCGGCTCATGTTGGTAGAGCAGGCGCGGGGCATAGCAACAGCGGACCTGTCTAGTAAGCCCAAGGACTTTGAAGCCGTGGCAAAGATGCTCATAGAACGAGGCCCCATTGTTGAAATGCAGGGCAATGACATAACCAAGTTGCTAGGACCTACGGCTAAGGATGGTGCTGAGCGTCTTGTACACCTGCTTCTTGCACATGGGGTTAATGTCAACAGGAAGGACAACAGTGGGAAGGCTGCAAAACGTTGGGTGATTGGCCTCAATTTTGCCTCCGTGGACAACCTTTTGCGTGGATATGGTGAGGATTTTGACGTTCTCAATGCAAGTGGGAAAGAGCTGGATCTCCACTGAGGGTCCAGGTAGCTGTACGTACCTCCTCTGAATACTGTCTCCGACCGGAAACTCGACTCCAAGCCTGCGATTGCTCAGCAAATATTCGCACTCATCTACGACGGCGGACATGGCAAGGGGACTGCACGGAGTGAATGAACCTGCATCGATTGGATAATCTATGTACAAGAGATCATGGTGTATCTGGAAGTGTGCTTCCTCTTCTGGAGCTCGTCGTTTCCCCATCAACACTCGTGGTCTTCTTCATCGTCGCCATTGCCGCGATGTATACGAGCGCTCTCGCTGGTCGTACTCGATGGCCAAGGGGGCTTCGCGGGGGCGTAAGGCGTCTTCACCGACCCTGACGTGATTGTGGTGCATGAGGAGGATGCTGGGATCGCTGCGCTGGACAAGTTGGTCGGCCTACTAGGCCCGCCCGTAACCATTGAGGTCGAGCTATCTAGACTTGAGCATGGTACCCTGTCTGCGGTGCTAGACAGGGATGCTGCGTAGCTATGCCGGATGATGTGGTTGTCTGACTTACGGAAGGACACCGGTGCATCGCTCCCCACACCATAACTTGAGCATCGACCGTCTCACTCCTGAGCCCATTGCGCAAGTGAGGAGTACCCAGCGTTGAGCCTTGTCTGTGATACCATCTGTACGTAATCGCATGACAAAGGGCGACAAGCTTACCGAGGACACAGCCGGCGGTGCGTAGGAAGAGATAGGCAAAGGAACAGAACAGGAGAAGAGCACGACAGGAAATTGTCTCATGGATGAGATCTTAGTGAGGAAATCTTTGCAGGGATTCGGAGATCTAAGGTCTTGGGGAAAGTCGCTGGATGACTAGGTTTGGAAGAAGGGGGCCACTATGATCTCCTTCCAGTTCTTCTCTATACTTCCTCCTTTGTTGTGGCTTATGGAGGATGAGGAGTCCAATTCCTTCGATTATGTTGGGTTAACGCAATGGGTGACACTTTACATCTGAATGAAGGCAGAAAAAGCGAGGCAGGGAACTAATAGCAAAGCAAGGAGAACCACAGGTGATAATCTTTTAATGTTCCGACGACTTTCATAGGGATACTCCTCATATTGCAACCTAATTACCATAAGAACTCTGATTACCTTACCGATTGCTGTTCTTTGAAGGGTAAAATAATCAAAAATGTAGACTCGTAGGCTAGGGTTTAGTAATACATAACATAGGATTCAATATCAAAATGTGTTTTTATATGTACAGAGTAAAAAATTCCAGTGACATGAACCCCCTGCGGAAATACCCCGCGCACACAAGATCCAAATCTAGGTAGTGAGAACAAGTGGGTGAAGCAAGAAAAGGTATTTTCGACACGCAAAGAAATCATCAACATAGCTTCCAAAGCACATCGATGGATCCTCCAAGATTAAGCATAACCAGGAGTGTGAACGGACGGAAGGATGCCCAAAGGGGTCGGCCGTGGAGGCAAGAAGCCCGCCTATATTCCCAACAAAGATGAGGTTGACAGCAATGTTATTTTCGGAAACCCCAAGTCAGCAAAAACAAAAGAAAAGCAGCCAGATGCAATGGATGACCAAGAGAAGACTGGGTCAAAGGGCCAGCCTGGCGAGGATGCGCCAAAGAAGCCCGATACAAGGACTCTGATTGCCGGAGCCTCGTGGACTGGAAAGCTACCGGTCAATCTGCTCAATGAACATTGTCAAAAGCAGAAATGGGCAAAACCAGAGTACAGCATGGTCTGTTATGCCTTCGATGTCTTCTAAGGTAGTATCTAACAAGGAAGTCCAGATCAAAACTCCAGAGGGCTACTCTTCCATGGTCACACTTAAGACTACGAACCCGAAAACGAAGGAGACAGTCTCATTACCGCCTTTCAAGTTGCCCCCTTCTATGAAGGATATTGCGATACAGCCGACCGCCGTCGAGGCCCGTCACTTTGCAGCCACTTATGCTCTGTTCCGAGTGTGCAGTATGCGTAATATCCATATGATGCTACCGCCAACGTACCGTGACTTGTGGAAAAAAGAATTCCAAGATCTGAAGACTGAGGACGTCAAGGGAGGTAGAGCGCGGATGTACGAAGCGGATCCGTTCGCAGCGAAACAAGAACACGAAGAAGCCCAAGCACTAATTGCAAAGGAGAGGGAGAAGAGGGATAAGAAGAAGGCTAATATAGCCTATCAATCTACGGTGTCGCTAGGTACAAGCAAATTAAGCAATACAAACCCGTGTTTGGACCTGAGAGGGGGCTGGACTAGAGTGCCAAAAATAGACCTGGGTAAACGAACAAGGGTGCAAGTCGAAGAGCTCATCAGAAAAAGCGCAGTGTGGAATCCTCATGGCCTGCACCTCTCCGAGTTCCAGCGGAGAAACATCGTTAGCGAATTCGATGGACTTGGTTTCCGAAAAACTCATGTCGAGGAGGCTGTCGAGGAATGCAAGGACCGTGAAGAGACACTTGAGTGGCTGTTAATTCACGTACCTGAAGATGATCTTCCGAAATGGAGTCTGCCAGAGGGTTACACAGCTGGTCTAAGCATGGCGAGCGGAAACCTGAAGAGAGAAGCATCGATCAAAAGGCTGGCCGAAGCTGGGTATTCTGCTGAGCTGTGCACGGAAGTTTTGGATCAGTTAGGCGGCGATGAAGATGCTGCAGCTGCGGCCCTCCAGGATACGCTGGTCTCCATCCAGATCGAGACAGACTCGGAGCAGGATTTATCCGCCTTGAGTTTAGAAGAAGCCACCTCAATGGATTCGACTTGGACTGAAGAGCAGGATACCCTTGATGCTATCTTCGGCGATCGTTTCCAGGTCTTGTCTCCCAGGATGTGCAACCTCGTTCTGCAATCACCGGGACTCAATGCGTTCACTCTCAACCTGAGACAGCCTATTCACTATCCATCCAGACCTCCAATTGTCTTTATATTATCTCCAGGGATGCCCGCGTACATACGTCTTAGCATCACTCGCCAAGTTGTCGAATTCGCCCAAACAGAGCTACTTGGTGGACCAATGATCTTCAACATGCTTGATTGGCTGGAAAGAGAGATTCCTCGCATCGTAGAAAATCCTGGAAAGTTGAAGGATGTTACAGCGGCAACATTTAGAGACCAAGTGACGGAAAGTACTTCGGCACAGTCACGAGTGAGAGCTCCAAGGAGGCCTCAGCCCATGGTTCACAATCCAGACAGTCCTCAAAACCATGACATTCTTTTACAGTGGCGAGAGCGACAAACCAGCCCACAGCAGCGGAAGATGATGGCTGCACGACAGTCGCTCCCAGCATGGAAGCTACAGGATACTATAGTCAGAACCGTTAATGAAAACCAAGTAACAATCATCTCTGGAGAGACAGGATCCGGGAAGTCAACCCAATCGGTACAATTCATTCTGGATGACATGATTCAGCGGCAAATGGGTGCTTCAGCAAACCTCATCTGCACGCAGCCACGCAGGATCTCAGCTTTGGGTCTTGCTGATCGAGTCAGTGATGAACGATGCTCCATAGTTGGGAACGAGATTGGGTATGCGATTCGAGGGGAATCAAAGCAGAAGCCAAGAGTGACAAAGATCACTTTTGTAACGACTGGTGTCCTACTTCGTCGGCTACAAACTTCTGGAGGCAGCAAAGACGACGTTGTCGCTGCTCTGGCTGATGTTAGTCATGTTGTTGTGGACGAAGTCCACGAACGAAGCCTCGATACAGACTTCCTTCTCGTACTCTTGAGAGATGTCTTGGCCAGACGCAAAGACCTGAAGGTCGTTCTGATGAGCGCCACACTAGACGCAGGTGTCTTTGAGAATTATTTTTGTGCTTCATCGTCTGTCGGCAAAATTGAAATCCAGGGTCGCACTTTTCCAGTCCAAGACTACTATCTCGATGATGTGGTTCGATTGACCGGATTCAGTAATGGATCGCGAAACGATGATCTGGAGGATGAAAGAACAGATATCGACTCATCTGTGTCTAGCACCATCCAGAGTATTGGGATGAGAATAAATTACAACCTCATCGCGAGTACTGTCCGTGCCATTGACTCGAGTCTTGGCTCACATGAAGGTGGCATCTTGATATTCCTACCGGGAACTTTGGAAATAAATCGAACTATTGATGCCGTTCGAGGGGTGCCGAATGTATATGCTCTGCCACTGCACGCTTCTCTCACACCTACAGACCAAAGAAAGGTCTTCCCACCTGCCCCTAAAGCGATGCGAAAGGTCATTGCCGCTACAAATGTGGCAGAAACGTCTATCACAATTGAAGACATCGTTGCAGTGATCGACTGTGGGAAAGTCAAAGAAACGAGTTTCGATCCGCAAAATAACATGGTCAAGCTCGAGGAAGTGTGGGCCTCCCGTGCAGCTTGCAAGCAGCGCCGAGGCCGTGCTGGGCGAGTCCAGGCTGGAACATGCTACAAGCTCTTCACTAGGAATGCCGAGGCAAAGATGGCAGAGAGACCAGCACCGGAGATCAGAAGAGTCCCGCTGGAACAGCTATGTCTCTCTGTGCGGGCAATGGGGATTATAGATGTCGCTGCATTCCTTGCAAGTGCTCTTACACCGCCCGAGAGCCTGGCTGTAGAAGGCGCAGTTGATCTCTTGGGACGGATTGGCGCTGTTGATGGCGATGAGTTAACTGCTCTCGGTAGACATCTGTCTATGATTCCGGCCGACCTACGCTGTGGCAAGCTCATGGTCTATGGTGCTACCTTTGGATGTCTGGAGGCTTGCCTTACAATTGCTGCGATCCTGACAGTCAAAAGCCCATTCGTATCTCCTCAGCCTAAACGTGACGAGTCAAAGGCAGCCAGACGAGCCTTTGCTCCCGGCCAGGGTGACCTCATCTGCGACCTTCGAGCTTGCGAAGAATGGTCACAGCGTAAATCATCGTGTAGCTACCGAGACCTCAGGCTCTGGTGCGAAGAAAACTTTCTCTCCTCCCAAACCCTCAATGATATCTCCTCCAACCGCTTCCAATACCTCACCTCTCTCAAAGAAGTCGGCTTCCTCCCCTCAAACTACCAACCAACTAACCATCCCTCCCTCAATGCGCAAAACACCAATCTAGCGCTCATCCGCGCTCTCATAGCCGGCGCCTTCAATCCTCAACTCGCCCGCATCGACTTTCCCGACAAGAAGTTTGCGACCTCCGTCTCGGGCGCCGTGGAAGTCGATCCAGAAGCCCGAACCATCAAATTCTTCAATCAGGACAACGGTCGCGTGTTTGTGCATCCTGGCTCTACACTGTTCGATGCGCAGGGCTTTTCTGGTGGATCGGTTTATATGAGCTACTTTAACAAGATGGCTACGAGTAAGGTCTTTATTAGGGAGCTGACACCCTTCAATACGTACGCTTTGCTCTTGTTTTCAGGGCCAATCACACTGGACACAATGGGCAGGGGTCTCGTTGTCGATGGGTGGTTGAGATTGAGGGGGTGGGCGAGAATTGGAGTACTAGTCAGTAGGTTGAGGATGATGCTAGATGAGGTTTTAGCGAGAAAGATCGAAGATCCCGGGCTTGACTTGGGGGAAAATGAGGTTGTAGGTGTTGTGAGGAGGTTGGTGGAGTTTGATGGGTTGGATCGGTGATTTGCCATGTTCGTTGTGAGTTTGGGTGGCTTGATGGAGTTCTCAAGCCAAATTTACTGCTATCAAGACATAAAGACGTTTGAGAGATCTCCTAATATTTTCGTTAGACATGTGACAAGCCTATCTACTTCAACCAAGCTTGATGGCAAGTCTCCCCCTCTCTTGCTATCATCTCTCCAATATCCAATTATATCTACATACTTCCTTTTCAAAGAAGCTCTTATCACAACCCCATATTCCGACTCAACCCCACAGCCCAATCTCCATCAACCACCCCCAACCATCAGCCAAAATGACATCGACGTCCTTTCCTACCGTGGAAACCCCAGCAAAGCTTGTTCCAGACCTACGCTTCAAATCAATAGTCAAAGACATCACAACCTAGAAAAAGTTCATCCGCGACCCGGAAGGCAACAAGGACAGCATGGCGATCGACCCCAACTTGCTCGCCGATATCAAAGAAACCGAATGTGGAATCGACGCCGCCGGCCCGGGAACTGCCCAGGAAATAGACGAAGCGATGAATGCGTTCAAGCCCTGCCTGCTCTATAAATTCAACCGCTCTCAGTCCCAGCTCAGAATGGTCTAGGATGATGTACGATGATGGAGAGGTGGGCAACCGGACCCAGCATGGAAGCTGGTGAGGTTTGCCGCGAGGCTTCTACATGTGCCCTCCGCATGGCTTGGGCTGTGGGTTGCGAGGGGAATTAAAGCGGTTGGGTATGCAGGCTGTGAATGCCATCACAGAAGGTCGCGAGGTGCGGGAGGTGCGGGAGAGGATTCTCGGGGGGAGTGATCTTTGCACAATTCATGCGTGAGGGCGTACATCTATATAGTTCAATGCAGTCCACCAAGACCAATTTTCCCGTCACCGTTCCCTCCCCGTCGCTCCCTCATCAGAGCTCTGTACCCCTCCACCACCCCAATCCTGGCCTCACTCAGCTCGACCTTCTTCTTCAAACCCCCCTCCCCCTTTCCAAAAGCATCTCGGTGCGTCTTTGTAAACCTCGGCGGCGCTTGCACCACATCATGCAATCCCACCAACCCCGCCCCCGCCCCCGCCTCCTCAACCCT
>JAABUQ010003327.1_pt1 | contig 29758 bp, 26 predicted proteins | sample 5560001 | NCBI WGS metagenome assembly JAABUQ01 (sample SAMN10711888, study PRJNA513371) | rock metagenome | isolation source: Antarctica rocks | place: Antarctica: Victoria Land, Finger Mt nord | collected 2015-12-18 | reverse complement strand
GCGCTTTTCGGCGATGTCCATGTCGGCCATGATCTTGAAGCGGGACGTAATAGATGCCTGCGCCTTTTTGGGCAGCGTCATGCCGTCCTGCAAAATGCCGTCCACGCGGTAGCGGATACGCAGGCAGTCCTTGGCCGGCTCAATATGGATGTCGGAGGCTTTGTCCGTAATGCCGCGCGAGATAATCATGTTGGACAGGCGCACGACCGGCGCTTCGCCGCTGAGTTCTTTGAGCTGCTCAATGGTGATCGCGCCGTCATCGTCGCTGTCGCCATTGGTGATGGAGATGCTCGCCTCGTCAATGTCCCGCATGACATTGGAGACCGCCTCGGTGACATTGACTTCGGTGCGATAATTCGCCCCAATCGCGAGGATAATGTCCTCTTCCGTCGCAATGACCGGCTCCACTTCCAGGCCGGTAATCAGGCGGATTTCGTCAATGGCGAAGATGTCCAGCGGGTTCTTCATCGCCAGCGTGATGCGCTTGGCTTCGCGCTCAATAGGGATCACTTTGAACCGGCGGGCCAGCTCCTGCGTCACCGTGGACGTGACTTCTTCCGCGACCCGTATATCGGTCAGGTCTCTGTACGTCACGCCCCACTGCTCGCCCAGGCACCGCACTCGGTCGCGCTCGGTAATCAAGCCCATAGAAACCAGCAGGTCCCCGATCTGCTCCTGAGATTTCAGCTGCCGCTGCTTATCCAAAGCCTGCCCCAGCTGTTCCGGGGACACCAGACCGCTGGACACGAAAATATCGCCGATAGTTGCCGATTGCATGCCTTGCCCTCAAAAGAAACTGGGACGCCGTCGCCGGATACACTGATTATCGGCAGGCGCGGCGCAAAACAGCAGGGCGTGGGCCGTCCGCGAAACCAGGGCGATGCAGAGGCGTCTCACAGGCACACCAACGGCGTACCGACGACGGAACAAATCCGTCCGTCGTCGCTCATGGCTTGGCACGCCGTAGAAAAGCCGTTGAGAGGCCGTGGCAATGCCGAAGGGAGGCTGTTACAGCGCCGCTTTGCCGCCGGATTTTTGGGGAAGACTGGGGAGCGGCTGCAAAATGCGCCGGGGGCATGACCCCCCCGGCAGCGAACGAGGCCGCGTCCTTCGGACGTAGGACAAGCCCGCCCGCGCCACTTCTCATGCCCGCGCGGGCCTGGCTTCATCCCTGTGTCCAGCGCGAAGACGCACTCACGGGGGTTTCGCACCCCCGGCGCGTCACGGGGGATAAATGGCAGATGAGCAGCGGCTACAGCCCGGCGGCTTGGAATGCGGCCCCGACAATGGCCTGCGCTTCGGTTTGGATACGCTGCAAATGCTCCGGGCCGACGAAGCTTTCGGCATATATCTTGTAGATATGCTCGGTGCCGGAAGGACGCGCCGCAAACCAGCCATTCTCAGTGGTGACTTTGAGGCCGCCGATAGGGGCATCGTTGCCGGGCGCGCGGGTCAAGGTGGCGACGATGGGTTCACCCGCCAGCGTGTCGGCGGCGACCTGGGCGGGGGACAGCGTCTTCAGGATGGCCTGCTGCTCTGGACTGGCGGGGGCATCGGTGCGCGCGTAGACGGGGCTGCCGAGCCGCGCGGCGATGTCGGCGTAATGCGCGCCAGGGTCTTTGCCCGTGACGGCAGTGATTTCGGCGGCCAGCAGGCCCAGGATGAGGCCGTCTTTATCGGTCGTCCATGCCGCGCCGTCCCGGCGCAGAAACGACGCCCCCGCGCTTTCCTCGCCGCCAAAGCCCAATGCGCCGCTGAGCAGTCCGTCCACGAAATACTTGAAGCCGACGGGCACTTCCACGAGTTTCCGGTGTGACGCCGTTGCGACGCGGTCAATGAGCGCGCTGGACACCAGAGTTTTGCCCACGGCTGCCTCCTGAGGCCACCCCGCGCGGTGGGCGAACAGATACTGCACAGCGACGGCGAGGTAGTGGTTGGGGTTCATCAGACCGGACGATGGGGTAACAATGCCGTGCCGGTCGGCATCGGGGTCGCAGCCGAAGGCAATGTCATACTGATCTTTGAGGCCGATGAGGCTCGCCATCGCATCGGGCGACGAACAGTCCATACGTATCCTGCCGTCTTTATCTACGGTCATGAAGCTAAACGTGGGGTCCACAACGTCGTTGACGACCTGCAAGTTCACAGTGTAACGCTCGGCAATGGGCTGCCAGTAGCGGGCCGACGCCCCGCCAAGGGGATCAACGCCAATATGGACGCCGGCGTCGGCGATGGCCTGCATATCCACCACGCGGCCCAGGTCGGACACATAAGGGGTCACGAAGTCGTATTTGTGAGTGGTGTGGGCGGCCAGGGCGACGCGCAGGGGCACGCGCCGCACGCCCGCCAGTTTGCCGTGCAGCAGAGCATTGGCCCTGTCCTGCACCCACTGCGTGACGTTAGTATCCGCCGGGCCGCCGGACGGCGGGTTGTACTTGAACCCACCGTCGTCGGGCGGGTTGTGAGACGGGGAGATCACGACGCCGTCGGCGAGGCCATCCGTGCGGCCTGTGTTGTACGTGAGAATGGCATGCGAGATGACAGGCGTGGGCGTATAGCCCAAATCATCGGCGATCATTACCGTGACGCTGTTGGCGGCAAAGACCTCCAGGGCGGTGGCGCGGGCGGGTTCCGAAAGCGCGTGCGTGTCCATGCCCAAAAAGAGCGGCCCGGTCGTGCCCGCTTGGGCGCGGAACTCGCACAATGCCTGCGCGATGGCGAGAATATGCGCCTCGTTGAACGTGCCCTTGAGCGGCGTGCCTCTGTGCCCGGACGTGCCGAAGGCCACCAAGTCCTGCGGGTTGTTTGGGTCGGGAATGTGCGTGTAGTATGCCGAAATCAAGCGGGGGACATTGACCAGCAGCGAGCGCGGGGCCGGTTTGCCGGCAAGTGGGTTCATGGGAGCTTCCTTTAGGCTTCTTTTGCATGCCACAACACGAGTGCGCACTCGTTCGGCGCGCGGGGGCGTTTTTCCTGCCGCGCCTTGACGGAAGGGCGTAGCAGAGGCAGGCTAGGTCGGCAGGCCGCGCCCGATAGCATCCGGCGCTTCCAAAACGCTCGCGTGGCGCAGGCCGGGCAAGAGCCGGGGGGGGAAGGATTTGCGGGAAGGCGCGTGGAAAAGCAATCCGCGCCGCACGGCGGCGAAAAGGAGCAAAGCAGCGATGCCAAATCAGAACCAGTGGGAACAGGAATACAGCCTGCTCGCGCAGCGCCTCGGAGCAAGCGGCATAGATGTCGCCAATGTGGAAGCGCGGCTGAAGTCGCAGCAGGTGGAAACGCCGTCGTGGGGCTATGCGGACGGCGGGACGCGTTTTGGCGTGTTTCGCATGGCGGGCGCGCCGCGCACCGTAGAAGACAAGTTCGCGGATGCCGCGCAGGTCAACAAATACACCGGCATTGCCAAAGCGGTCGCGGTGCATATCCCGTGGGACACGGTGGAAGACTGGACGAAACTTGCGGCCTACGCCAAAGAGTTGGGCGTGGAAGTCGGGGCGATCAACCCGAATGTGTTCCAGGACAACGATTACCGCTACGGCAGCGTCACCAGCGCGCGGGCGGACGTGCGGGCGCGGGCGGTCGCGCACATGCAGGACTGTGTCGGGGTGATGAATGCGGTCGGGGCGCGCAACCTGTCCTTATGGTTTGCGGACGGCACAAACTTTCCCGGCCAGGCGGACATGCGCCGGCGCAAGCAGTGGATGCAGGAAGGGCTGGCGGCGGTCTATTCCAAACTCGGCGCGGGGCAGCGCATGCTGGTGGAATACAAGCCGTTTGAGCCGGCATTCTATCACACGGATATTGCGGACTGGGGCATGGCGGCGACATTCTGCCGCGCTCTCGGCCCGCAAGCGCAGGTGCTCGTGGATTTGGGGCATCATCTGCCGGGCGCGAACATTGAGCATATTGTCTCGTTTCTGCTGGACGAAGGGCTGCTGGGCGGCTTTCACTTCAACAACCGCAAGTATGCCGACGACGATCTCACCACCGGCTCCATCAACCCGTATGAGCTGTATCTGATTTACAGCGAATTGGTGGCCGGGGAGAACGCCCAAATCGCGGGCGATGTGGCGTATATGATTGACGAAAGCCACACGCTGAAAAACAAAGCGGCGGAGATGATCCAGAGTTTGTTGGCGCTGCAGACGGCTTATGCCAAAGCGCTGATTGTGGACCGGGCAGCCCTGGCCCGCGCGCAGGAGCAGGAAGACCTCATTGAGGCCGAAGAAGTCATTAAAGATGGGTTCGCCACGGACGTGCGGCCCCTGCTCACGAAGGTGCGCGCCGACATGGGCCTGCCCGACCCGGTCAGCCCGCTGCGGGGCTTCCGGGAAAGCGGCTATATTGAATGCGTCGCTGGGGAGCGCGGCGTGGGCGGCAGCGGAGGGTTGGGAGCGTAAATGGCACAAACAATTTTGGAAGACCTGCTGACGTTGTCCCACGAGCTGGGCAGCCCCGACCATGACTGGGCGATGCTGGGCGAGGGCAACACGAGCACGCGCGTGGATGACGACACGTTTTATGTCAAAGCCAGCGGGTCTACCCTGCGCACGCTCAGGGAAGATCAACTGGCGCGTGTCCGCTTTGCGCCTATGCTGGAAGCATTAGGAAGCGACAGCGCGCTGTCGGACACGGAGACCAAAGACCTGCTGCTGTCGTCGTGCGTGGGCACGGAAGGACGCATGCCGTCGGTGGAAACCCTGCTGCATGCGTACCTGCTCACCCTGCCTAATATCGGGTTTATCGGGCACACGCATGTGACATCCATCAACGGCATCCTGTGCTCGGAGAATGGCTGGACGGTGTTTCAAGGCGGCGGGCGCTTGTTTCCCGACGAAATTGTCGTGTGCGGGGCCGCGCCCTGCTGCGTGCCGTATGTGGACCCCGGCCTGCCGCTGGCCCGCGCCCTGCGCCAGGAAGTCGTCGGCTACCTGGACGAGCACGGCGTCCCGCCCAAAACCATCTATCTGCGCAACCACGGCTTTATCGCCCTGGGCCGGACAGCAGCCGAAGTGGTCAATATTACCATGATGGCGGACAAAGCCGCGCGCATCTTTGTGGGCGCGATGGCCTGCGGCGGCCCGGCATTTCTGTCGCCCGCCAACGTCAACCGTATCTACACACGCCCGGACGAACACTTCCGCCAGAAAGCCCTGGGCTTGACGCAGGACAAATAGCATGCACCCAGCGCACGAAAAAGCCGCTCCCGGTGGGGGCGGCTTTTTCGGCATGACGCCATCAGAACACGGCAGCGCCGCACAGGAAAGACCCTTGCAGGAGACACTAACCCTGCGGCGGGACAAGACGCCGGGCATCGGAAGAAGCGCCGCCCGGCAAGGCTGTGGGGGAAGACAAACGGCCTTTGGCAGGCACGCCATTGGGGGCAGCCGTTTCAGCGGATACCAGACCCATGGCAGGAAAACCCGCTGATGTCTCGGCGTAGGGAGAAATGATGCCCCTGGGAGGGGAAGTGATGCCCCTGGGAGGAGCCTTGACACCTTTGGCATGTCCGTGAGGAGTAATCGCGTGCGGCAGGCGCAGCGCTTGCGGGCTGTTCCGGGCATAGGCGGCCTGCACCGCGCCGGCAGGCGCGGCGGGCGGCTGGAGGACAGAGATTTTGCCGCTTTGGCCCGCCTCGTCAAACTTCTGCGCCAGCCGGGTCAGGTGCTCACCCTGCGCGCCGCCGGTCTGCGCGGCCAGCGTTTTGAGAGTGTCGGCATAGGCCGATGCCGCCTGCTTGAACTTGTCGGGATGGGCAGCGGATAAGCTTTGCAGGGTGCTGAGCACGCGGGCGTGGTCGGAAACATCCGTGGCGGCAGCCGCCGGGGTGCTGGGGGCAGCAGCGGGGGCGTTTGTTTCCGCGTTGATTGGCCGCTTGGTGGGAGCGCTCTGAGGCGGCTCCGGCGCGTACAGTGCAGTGGGGGCATCAAGCCCAGAGATGTTCAATAAGTACCTCCTGGTGGCTGCGGTCTGCCATGCTGCACGGCGCAGCAAGGGATACTGTTATAGTCGGCAGGCAGGCCGGTAAACTTGAGGGGGTTCCAGGATTGCCGGTGGGCGGATCGGAAACACAGGGGCCGGAGCAACCGCTGCTCCGGCTCCTGTGTTCGGCAGGGCGCGCTGCAAAGCCTACAATGACCCTGCCCCGTCTTTGCCGTCGTCGGGCGGAGGCGAGCCGCCGGGCATGCCGCCCCATCGGGGCCGGGGCTGTCGGGGAACATGCCGGGCCTGCGCCCATGACCGCCGAACGGGCGGGGAGGCGCAGCCTGTGCGTAGTCCTGCGGCACGGCAAACAAGGACGCATCCAGGGCTGCCGTGGACACGGAAGTCACGGTCAAAGTCGTCACCGTAGGCGTGGGAGCGGGCGGAAACGCCGCGTCTTCCTGGCTGCCCTGCCCCGCCGGAAGGGCCGAGAGCGGTGTCAGGGTCAGCGTGATTTTGGCAAGCAAAGGCAGCTCGTGGGTTTTAACCACCGACCCGGCGACGGGCAGCAGCAGCGGCCCGCCGCCGGGCATGATCTCGCGCAGCAGCGGCAGAAGGGCTTGCTTGTCGCTTGAAGGCAGCGTGACCGTGTCCGACAGCCACATGTCGCCTGCCACCGTGACCTGAGGCATTTGCGGGGCACCATGACGAACACGGCCCCCGCCCGGCCCGCCGCCTGAAAAGCCGCCGGCGAGCTCGCCCGCTGGCGAGCCGGAGAAGCTTGTCTTCAGAACACCCGAAAGAGCGAACTTTCTCGCCACGCTGCCGACCAGGGTCTGCGTGCCGGAAACAGGCTTGAGGTCGACCCTGCCCTGCATGGTCATGCGCCCGCTCCAGCGTCCACCCGGCCTGTCCTGTCCCCCCGTCTGCCCCGCCGTGACGAAGTAAGTTTTGCGAACAGGGTCAAGAACAGTGGTCACGCCGCTGGCTCCATTGTACAAAACGACAGGGCCGCCTGCTGTTTCCGTGCGGGAATTGTTTTCCTGGTAATACGCAGTCACGATGCGGGGAACGGCAGGGCCGCGCATTTCCGGCTCGCCCATGCGCGGCGGCTGCCCCGTGACAGAAATCGTGGAAACCATTTTGACATCGGCCTGCGCCGCGCTTGCCGCGCCGCTGAGAACAGCCAGGGATGCAAAGACGACAGGGCGCGCAGAGTGTTTCATAGCTTGAAAATGCTCCTTTGGAAGGATAGCATGCGAGGCAGAAAGATGGGAAAGCCCTCAATGTCATTCCCAGTCTTATCATAGGCGTTATCATAGCAAGGCAGCAGGGAATTGGGAATGTCCGTTTCGGCTCGGTTCTCCCTCCATATCCCAGCGGCGCTGCAACGGCATTGCATACGCATTCCAACGGTGTACCGACGACGGAAGAGTTTGTTCCGTCGTCGGTACACGCTTGCAACGCCGTTGCAGCGCCTATACTCTGCCTCAGAGAAGCCCCTGGGAGCGGCCTCAATCCCCGCAAACACTGGCACTGCCAAATCACTGGATACTGGCACTGCCAAACCGAGCAAAATTGGACACTCCCAGGAAATCCTGGTGAAAAGAAGGGACGCTCTTCTCCAAACACCTGTGCAGCCCGCAGGCGGATTAGGGAACACGAACCCCCACATCGTTGCGGCCCACGGCGCGCAGCAACTGGGCAGCGGCAATGTAAAAGTTATAAACGGCGGACACGTACTGGTTCTGCGCCTGGGTCAGCGTGGCTTGGGCGGTCGTGATGTCCAGCACCGTGCCGACCCCGGCCCGGCGGGACTCGATGGCAGCATCGTAGTTGACCTGCGCGGCGGTGACAGCGGCCTGGGCCAGCCGGGTGGCGGCGAGGCTTTGGTTGCGGGTGGACAGCGCCTGCTCCACCTCCAGGCGCACCTGCTGGCGCGTCGTGAGGAGGGCATTGCGCGCCACATCCACCTGCCCCTGCGCGATGCGAATGGCCCCGCGCGCGCTGCCCGCGTCAAACAGCGGGTAGGAACCAGTGATTAAAAATTGAGAGTTTGTGCCGCGCGTGCCGACATCGTTGGTGGCTTGATAGTCCAGCACATAGTTCGCGCTGACCGACACCCCGGCCCGCTTTTGCGCGGCCCTGAGGGCGGATAAACCGCTTTGCACGATGGCCTGCTGGCGGCGCAGGTCGGGGCGGTCGGCATAGGCGATTTGCAGGTTTTGGTCCAGCGAGGCGGCGGCAATGCCGGCAGGCAGAGGCGGCAGCTGGCCGGGCGCGGCCAGGCCTGCGGGCTGCACCGGCGCGTCGGACTCGACCCCCAGGACATTCTTGAGCGCGGCGGAGGCGGTCGCGACCTGGTTCTGGTCTTGCAGCAGAGTGACCTGGGCATTGGCAAGGTCCGCCTGCGCCTGGAACAGTTCTTTGCCCGCCACGGTGCCCGCCTGAATCTGGGCCTGCGTGACGGCGGCGGTCTGCTGGAAACGGGCGACTTGTGCCTGCGCGACCAGCACCAAGTCCTGCGCGAGCAGGAGCTGATAGAAGTCTTGTGTTACGGCAAGTATTGTCGCCTGGCGCGTGTCGGCTTCACCCAATGTGGCGGCATCCACGGCCCGGCGAGCCTGGGCATTAGTCGCTTCGCGCGTGCCGTTGTCGATCAAGGTCTGGGTGAGGCTCAGCGACAGCCCGCCGCCGCGCACAATGCTGACTTCGTTGGCCGCGCCGCCCGTGGTCACCGTGGTGCCTGTGCCAGTCGTGCCTGTGCCTGAGATGGGGGATGTGGGGCTTGTCGTGCCGCCGGTCGTGGCGCCGCCGCTGCCCGGCCCGCCGGGCGTGGGCGTGGGGCCTGCAACAGGGCCGGTCGTGGTGCCGCCGGTGGTTGTGGTCGTCGTGCTGCCCAGCCCCGTGTTCAGCCCGTACAAATTGCGCTTGTTGTTCTGGTACTGATAGGAAGGCGTGAAGACAGGGAAGTATTGGGAGCGCGCCTGCTGCTTCTGGCCCAGGGCCTGGCTGGTCTGGGCGCGGGCGCTGTATTGCTGCGGCTGATGCGCGAGGGCAATGGCGACCGCCTGAGCAAGCGTCAGAGGCGTGGGCAGCGAAGTCGGCGCGGGAGGGGCGACCTGGGCAGGAGCGGGGAGGGCAAACAGCAAGCCCAGCAGGGCAGCCGCGGATACGGAAAGTGGGGAGCGTGTCATGGGCAATAGTTTACTCGGCGGCGGCAGCTGTGGCAAGGGGCGGCACACCATCGTCAGCAAGGGGCGGCACACCATCGTCTTCGTCGGGCGAGGGCATCTGAGCCAGCATTTCATCGGCCTGGACAGGGCGCGCGACACCTTCGTCGCTGACCATGAGGCCGTCCTTGAAGCGAATGATGCGCCCGGCATGCTGGGCAATCTCCGGCTCGTGGGTGACCAGGACAACCGTCTTGCCCTCCCTATTCAGTCGCTGGAAGATCGCCATGATTTCCTCGCCCGTGCGCGTGTCCAGTGCCCCGGTCGGCTCGTCGGCCATCATCACGGGCGGGTCGTTGACCAGGGCGCGGGCGATGGCGACACGCTGCTGCTGTCCGCCGGATAACTGTGCGGGCGTATGCCCCATGCGCTCTTCCAGGCCGACCGCGCGCAGGGCGCTGCGGGCGATCTGCTCCCGGTTCCGCGTGCGCGTGTAGAACAGGGGCAGCTCGACGTTCTGCAAGGCCGACGTGCGGGCCAATAGATTGAACGTCTGGAAGACAAACCCAATCTTGCGGCTGCGTATATCGGCCAACTGGTCGTCGTTCAAGCCCCCCACATCAATGCCGTCCAGGGCATACGTGCCGCCGGTGGGCTTGTCCAGGCAGCCCACCAGGTTCATAAACGTGGACTTGCCCGACCCCGACGGCCCCATGACCGCCACAAACTCGCCGGGCGCGATGCTCAGCGAGACGCGACGCAGGGCGTGCACTTCCTGTTCCATAACATAGGTCTTGGAAAGATTGCGGACTTCTATCAATGGCTTGGGCGGCATTGGGGGCCTTTCTGCAAGGGGGCATTCGACTAGCGCGCGGCGGCGGTCAGGGCAATCGTTAGTTCATTGAGCTGCTCCTGCACACGAGGGCGCGCACGCGCAAACGGGATGGTGCTGGGGTTGAGCGGGTTGTAGTCGTGGGGCGAGGGAAACGAGGCCGGGTCAAACCCGCCGCGCCCACCGCCGAAGCCGCGCCCGCCGCCGCCTGGCCCGCCGCCCGGACGACCGCCGCCAAAGCCTCCCCCACCCCCGCGTCCGCCGCGCCGCGCGGTCGCGGCGGCGTACTTCTGCAGCTGGGGCAGGGTCAGGCTGTCGGTCAGCTTTTTGTTGATGGCAAGCGCCTGCGCATCGGTGATGCTGGGCTTACCCTGCCATGTTTTCAGCACTGCGAGGGCGGCACGGGCCTGGGACTTGGTCATCTGGGTTTTGGGGTCCTGCTCCACGGCGGTCAGGCCGCCGAGGGTTTGCCGGAGGGTTTCCACATGCTTGTGGGTGCCGCGCCACTGCTGCCAGGCTTTGATCTTCGCCATCATCTCCGGCGGGGGCGAAAAGCCGCCAAATCCCGACCCCTGCGCGAGTGCGGGGGCGGCGAATGCGGCAAGCAGGGCCGCTGTGGTCATCCAGGTGTGTTTCATCGTTGCTCCTTGAGAGTGTGTGTTATTCGTAGCGCAGGGCTTCAATCGGGTTCAGGCGGGATGCTTTGAACGCCGGATAGAAGCCGAAAAAGATGCCCACGAACGCGCTGAAGCTGAACGCCAGCAGGATGGTCTGCGGGGCCAGCACGACAGTCCAGCCGTTTTGCGCCTGCACGAGTTCGGCTCCGCCCACGCCCACGGCGACGCCTAACAGCCCGCCAGCCAGTGATAACAATAATGCTTCCAGCAGAAACTGGGTGAGGATGTCCTTGCGCTTGGCCCCAATCGCTTTGCGGACGCCGATCTCGCGGGTGCGTTCGGTCACCGACACCAGCATGATATTCATAATCCCGATGCCGCCCACAATCAAGCTCACGACCGCAAGATACGTAATCAGCGATGAGAATGTGTCCTGCTGGGCGTTCTGCGCTTCCATCAGGTCGTTCTGGTTGAAGATGCGGTAGTCCGGGCTGCCGTCACTGCTGATCTTGTGCTGGCGGCGCATGACCGCGTCAATTTCGTCCTGCGCCCGCGTCATCACGCTTTGCGAGCGGGCCTGCGCGGTGATTGTCTGGATGTTCTGCAGGCCAAACAGTCGCCGCATTGCCGTGGTGACCGGCACATACACGCCGTCGTCGGGGTTGCGGAAGCCCTGTCCGCCTTTGGAGCGCAGCAGGCCAATCACCTGGAAGCTCTGCCCCGCAATGTGGATGGTCTTGCCCACGGGCGACTGCTGCCCGAACAAGTCCGAGGCCGCCGTGGAGCCTAAGACAGCGACACGGTGCAGGCTTTTGATGTCCTGCGGCCCAAAATAACGCCCGCTTTGGATGGGGTGGTTGCTGATGAGCGGGTAAAACTCGCCCGTGCCCGTGACTGTCGTGTTGGTGTTCTTGTCGCCGTATTTGATCTGGGCGTTCTTGTTGACCTGCGGCGAAACATGCACTAGGTCTGGGCTTCCCTTGAGCAGGGCGTCGGCGTCCGCCATCTTCAAACTGACCCCCGACCCGCTGCCCTGCGCAATGCCGCCGCCGCTGCGCTGCTGCCCGGCAAACACTGTCAGGACATTGGTGCCGAGCTGCTGGAGGCTGGCGGCGACGGCGGCCCGCGACCCTTGCCCGATAGCGACTGCGACAATCACCGCGCCGACCCCGATAATCACGCCGAGCATGGTGAGCAGCGCGCGGAGCTTGTTGGCCGTCAGGCCGCGCAGGGCCATGGTCAGGTTGACCAGCCCCATGTCTGTCCAGTCCAGCAGGGACTCAGGCTTGGGATTGTTGGGCGTGGCGGCTTTCGGTTCGGGCCGCGTGAGCGTGTCAGCCATTGGTTGTGTTTGTTTCTCATGTATTGGTTGTGTTTGTTTCTCATGTGCGGGAAGGGGATACCTCCCTCCCTGCTTCGCAGGTTCCCCCCTGAAGGGAGGATAAGGAGGGTGGGCGATAACGGTTATTGTTCCGTACTTGTTGCACATCCCCCCGCCGATAGTCCTCATCCCCCCCTTCAGGGGGGAACCTGCGAAGCAAGGAGGGGGGTTCCTACTCTTACCGCCCGCGTCCACCGCCGCCGCCCCCGCCACCGCCGCCAGGACGGTTATTGCCCCCGCCGAACGGGCTGCTTGCGCCGCCGGCGGGCGTCGGCGGGGCAGGCTCAATCGTCTGCGTGACAATCTTCTCGCCGGGCTTCAGCCCACTGACAATCTCGGTCGTGTCGTCGCCTTCCAGTCCCGTTTTGACCGCCCGCCGCACAACATGGACACCAGTCAACGCCCCGGCGGGGGCGCTGCTTGCGGGGTCAGGCGGGGGCGCGTGTCCGCCGGTTCCTATTTGCACGAATGAGCCGCCGTTGTCGCTGGGCTGCACGGCGTCGTTGGGAACATTGAGGACGCTGTCTTTGCTGTCCACGATAAACTGGCACGTGGCGTTCATGCCCGGCCTGAGCAGGCGGAATGTGGGCGATGAGTTGTCTATCTCCACACGGACATTATACTGCGTGACGTTTTGATTGATGACCGCCTGCGGTTCTATCAATATCACTTTGCCGTCAAACGGGATGCCGGGGTACGCCTCAAAGTCCGCTTCCACGGTCTGCCCCTGGCTGATGCTCGCCAAATCCGTTTCGTCCACGGTCGCCTGCACATACATGCGGCTGATGTCGCCAATGGTGACAATGGTCGTGCCCGCCGCGACGCTGGAAATCGCCGACGTAATGATGGTTCCCTGCGTGACGCTGCGGACAAGCACGATGCCGTCACGCGGCGCGCGCACCACGGTCTGCGACAGCGTCTTAGTGGCATTGGTCAGCGATGCCTGGTTGCTTTTCACCTGCGCATTATTATACGCGATGTTGTCGCTTTGGATGGCATTGTTGGCGACATTGGCCCGCGCCTGGTCCAGTGTCGCCTGCGCCTGCTGCACCTGCGCATTGGCCTGCGCGAGTGCGGCAAGGGCCTGGCGCGAGGCCGCCCTTCTGGTGCCGATGTCCACGCGCCCCGCCCGCGCACTGGCGACCGCCGCGCGAGCCTGGGCGACTTTGGCATCGGCGGCGGACACGCTGGCCTGCTGCTGTGCGCTCAAGGTGCGCAGCTTTTCCGCCGCCGACTGGGTCTGCGCGGCATTGACCGCGTAGGTCGCCTGGGCCGTATCCACTTCCTGCTGGGCGACATAGCCCTTCTGCACCAATGTTGTCTGCCGGGCAAGCGCGGCCTGGGCGTTCTTTTGGTTGGCGACCGCCTGGTCGTAGGCGGCTTGGGCCGAGGCCCGATCCTGTGGGTTGGTGGCATCCAGGCCCTGACGCGCCTGCACAGCGGCATTGAGGTTCGCCACCGCCTGCCCAATCACCGACTGTGTTTGCGCGGGCTGCGCCTGTGCCTGACCCGATGCCGAACCGGCCTGGGCGGCGGCAGACGCCCGGCTGGCCTGCGCCGCGCTCAGCGCGGCCTGCGCATTGGCAATCGCAATCCGGCTTTGGGCCACTTGCAATCCGTACTGCGCCTGGCTTTGCGCCGTGTGCGCCCGCGCGCCGTCAATACCCGCCTGGGCCGTATTCACAGCAAGCAGCGTATCAGAAGGGTCAATGCGCGCCAATATCTGGTTTTTCTTGACCACCGACCCGACATCCACCGCCAAGACATTGACCGTGCCGCCTGCTTTGGACTTCACATCCACCGTAGACCACGGCTGCAATGTCCCGGTCGCCGAGACAGTTTTGCGCACCGCCCCCTCGCTCGCCGGGGCAAGGACATACTGCGTCGCCTGCGCGGCACTGGCCGCGCGCAGGTGCGCCCCATACAAAATCGCGCCGACCACCGCGAGGGCAGCAAGAATGCTGACAACGGCAAAACGTTTCAAGGGCAAAGTTCCTCTGCATTTATGGTACACACTCAACGTGAAGAAAACATGAAAGCGGCCTGAGCGTGTCTCCGACGCGAGGCGCTTTCTTCGGGTTTGCGTGGGCATTGCTCCCGCTTTCCCACGGCTGATTTAAGGCGTCCCTACAGCGTACCGACGACGGAACAAATCTTTCCGTCGTCGCTCATGGCTTGGTGCGCCGCTGCAAAGCCGTGGAAACGCCGGGGGAGGGATGCCTAGCCCACAGCGCGCAGGGTGACAGACACGGTCGTGCCCTGGCCCGGCTCGCTTTGCAGCGCCAATGTGCCGCCGTGCGCCTCGGCGATGTTCAGGCAGATGGCGAGGCCCAATCCCGTGCCGCCGTCGGCGCGGGCGCGGGCGGCATCGGCACGGTAAAAGCGCTCGGTGACGTGGGGCAGGTGCGCGGGCGCGATGCCTTCGCCGGTGTCGGCGACGGTCACCGCGACCTGGTTGTTTTCACGGCGGGCGGTGACCGTGATTTGGCCGCCGGGGGGCGTGTGGCGGGCGGCGTTTTCCAGCAGGTTGCCGAACAGGCGCGTGAGCGAGTCGGCATCGCCCAAGACAGACAGGTTATCCAGCGCGAGAGTGATGGGCGGGGCGTTGCCGGCGCAAAGCGGCTCGGCGGCGTGGGCCAGAATGTCGCCCAATGCGACCGGGACGAGCGCGGGCTGCCACTGCCCGGCATCGGAGCGGGCGAGCAGCAGCAGGTCTTGGACGAGGCGGGTCATGCGGTCGGCGGCTTTGTCCGAAGCGGCGAGGGCCTGGCGGTACTGTGCGGGTGTGCGTTCGCCGGAGAGGGCCAGACTGGTGTTGGCTTTGATAATGGTCAGGGGCGTGCGCAGTTCATGCGAGGCATCGGCGGCGAACCGCTTTTGCTGCTGCAGGGCAAAGTCCAGCTGCCCGAACGCGCCTTCCAAGCGGGCCAGCATGGCATTGAACGTTGCGGCGAGGTGGGAAAACTCATCCGTGCCCGAAACAGGCAGCCGTCCCGCCAGGCTGGACGCTTCTATTTGCTCCGCCGCCAGGGTGATTTCGCGCACGGGGCGCAGGGCGCGCCCGGTGAGGAACGCGCCGCCAACGGCAGTGACCAGCAGGGCCAGGGGGATCAGCGTGAGCAGAGTGCGTGTCATCTGCACCACGGCAGCGCGCAGGGGGGCTAGAGAGGCGGCAGTCTGCACGACGCCGTAGATTTGCGAGCGGCGGCGCAAAGGAAGGGAATACACGCGGATCGGCTCGCCCGCATCGGTGGCGGTCACGGCGCTTTCTGTGCCCTGCAAGGCGCGTCGGTAGGAGGCGAGGTTCCACGGCGGGCTGATGTCATGGGGAAACAGCGAACGGCCCTGCGTGTCCAGAATGCGCGGACGAAAGCGACGCCGCCCGCCGGGAGCGGTATCGGGGGGGGGCGGCAGGGCGCGGGTGTCCGCGCCCCTGGGCGCGAGGGCATGCCGGAACAGCGGCGCATCGGGCGGGGGCAAGCGGGGCGGGAACGGCGGCGGGCCAAGCCGCCAGCCGTGCGGAGGCGACTCAAACGGCGGCGGGTGCGGGGGCAGGCGGCGGGCGATCTCGTGGGCCACGCCGCCCAGGTGCCGGTCCATGGCGGCGATGCTGTCGGCCTGAAGGCGATAGCGAAAGACCGCGCCCAGGATCAGCAGAACGCACGCCAGCACGCCGACATTCCACAGGGTCAGGCGGCGGCGGACAGAGCCGGGCGGCGGCAGCGCAAAGCGTGTCACGGCGTTTCCTCTTTGCGGGCGGGGGCGCGCAGCACATAGCCAACGCCATGCACGGTCTGAATCAGTTTGACCTCGTGCCCAGCATCAATCTTGCGGCGCAGCAGACCGACATACACGTCCACGGTGTTGGACAGGCTGTCCTCGTCCAGCCACACGCGCTCCTGAATAACCTCGCGGGTGAGCACCTGGCCCTCATGGCCCGCCAGGGCTTCCAGCAGGGCAAACTCGCGCGGCGTAAGCGTTATCTCCTGCCCGCCGCGCCGTGCCAGCCGCTGGGCCGTATCCACTTGCAGGTCGGCCACCTGAATAACGGCGGCCTTGTGCACGCGGTCACGGCGCAGCAGGGCACGGACGCGGGCCAGCAGCTCGCTAAAGTCAAACGGCTTGGGCAAGTAGTCATCCGCGCCCATCTCCAAACCGCGCACGCGGTCCCCCACCGAGTCGCGGGCGGTGAGCATGAGAATGGGGGTTGGGTTGCGGGCCTGACGCAGCGCGGCGCACACTCCCCAGCCGTCCAGGTGCGGCAGCATCACGTCTAAAATCAGCAGCGAGTACCGCTTCTGCGCCACGCACGCCAAGGCGTCCCGCCCGTCGGGGGCAATGTCCACATCGTACCCGGCCTGCTCCAAACCCTGCTTGACCACTTCGGCAATGGGGGCTTCATCTTCCACAAGTAAAAGGCGCATAATCTTATGACAACAACCTGATAATCGTATGGTACCGAACTTACCCGGCGAATGTGAAGAAACCATGAAGCCCCACGCACCCGCCGCCCTTCCACCGGCCTGCCGCTTCCCACGCACCGGCGGCCCGCCACAGTCCCTCCACGTGTCCTACACACGTCCTCCACGAGACGTACAAAGTCGTCCCCATGACAACAATCCGCCCTCGCCATAAGCAGGAAACCAGGTAAGCAGTGCCTAACAACCTTATGTCGCGGCAGTTTATCAAGCAGCAACAGAAAATACCCTGTCTCTGCCGTGCGGCGCAGTCACAAGCGAGACAGGCTTACCCGTCCCTGTTCGTCATTAGCATCTTGCAAGTCATTGTCATGGAGGCTGTCATGCGAATTACCTTTCTCTCCGCTGCCTTGCTTATTGCCAGCGTCAGCGGCCCCGGCCTAGCTCAGTCGCCGCGCTTAGGCGTGGTGTCCACGCCGCTTGCGTACATCCGGGCCACTGCAAACAACAACGGCAAACTACTCTCCGTGTGCCCGAAAGGCTTCTTCCTCACAGTCTTGGGCCGGAGAGGGCCGGACTATGCGGTTCTCATGGCAAACCACAGCACAGGCTACGTTGCCGGTCGGAACGTGCGGCTGCTGCCCTACACCGCCGACACGTCCTCCCCCAAGCACCCGGCGCAAAGGCGCCCACACTAAAGGCCGCTTCACAACCGCTGCGTCAAACAGCAGCCTGGGATACGCTTTCCTGTTGAGCCGCGCCGCGTAACCAGGAAGAGGGGCAAAATGACTTGGGAAGAACACACTGCCGAACTGAAGCGCATACGCGAAGCATGCGAACAAAACCAGTCACGTCTGCCGGGTAGCATCTATGCGGTGGTTATGGACTACATCAACGCGCTGGAAGATGACCGCTACTGCAAAGGCGAAGACCCTTATGGCTTCCTTTGGAGCGTGGTGTCGTACTATACTGACCTTGCGCCTAATCCCGCCGAGTGCAATCCCGCAGGCTGCCCAACCACTGTGCGCGAGGCCAGCAAACGCCTGCGGGCTTGTGAGCAGACGGAATGGCAATCGGGCCGCTTGCTCGGCTATGCCGACTGGATACAGGTGCATGGCTGGGAAGCAGTAAACCCCCAAGTGGCGGACGAGTTGCGGCGTTCGTACCACAATGCAGGCATAGACCCGGAAGCCATAGACTTTCTCGCAGAGCCGGGCGGCACAACAAGTTAGACCGCTCACCGGAGGGTTGCTGTGATGGAGAGACAGCGCATTAGCAGAAAGCCTACTGAGGCTGAGACCAAGATACAGGAGATGTTTGCCCAGTTCCGATGGGTCTTTGCCGCAAGCACTGTTGCACAATCCTACTCTGTTTGGTTCCACGCAAGGCATCACCACGCATTTGGGTTGGACATTGTGTCTGCCCTACTCGCATTCTACGTGGCCGCAGCCGGGTGGTCGGCGCATAAACGGCGGGCAGGCAAATAACCCCCGTTCGCGCCCCATGCTCTTACCCTCCCTTTCAGAAGGAGAGGGCGGGGAGGGGTTCTTGCCATAGCCTGGTACAATAAAGCCATGAGCGATATACAGTCAAGCGACACCATACCCCTCGCCCTGGAACTTACGGCCCGCGTCCGTGCCATCGCCGACCGGCAGGGCCTGCCACCTGAAGCCGCCCTCCAACGCCTGCTGGAACACGCCCTGGCCCAAGACGAGCGCGAGTTCCAAGACACCGTTGCCGCCCTGCGCGCCAGCCTCGCCGACACCGATACCCCTGCCGTCGCCTTGGAGGATTGGCGCACACAAAGCCAGGCATGGATCGCCGCGCATCGTCGTCAAGAAACGGTCTAACCCGCCATGACCGAAACGACCGTGTACGCTGTTCGTTTGCTGCCACCTGCGCGAGAAGCCATAAATGCCGAGCGCGACCGCTTATTCCAAGCGATTAGCATGGACGCCGCTGTGCGCTGGCTTGAGGCGATGGACACGGCCCTCAGCAGCCTGTCTGTCTACCCGCTGCGCCCTGGCCCGCGAAAGCGTGCTGATACCCACTCAGGTGCGTCAGCTTCTTGTCCCGCCCCGCCGTCCGCAATGGCGACTGCTGTTCACCATCCATGAGGACAGCGAAGACGCTCCCACAGTGCGCGTCCATCTGCTGCGTCGCACGGCCCAGGCTCCCTTGACCAGCTGGCCTGAAGAGGACGACTAGGCTTCATCACGCCCCACACGTCTATATCCGGCTCCCCTGAATAGGGGCGGGGGGGCCTCTTCGCGCCATTGCCAGGTATAATAGCCGCAATGGACTACCCCGAAGCACTAGCGTATATGCACGGACGGCTGCGGCTCGGCGTCAAACTCGGCAATGCGCGCATGGAAGCCCTGCTTGGGAGGCTCGGCAGCCCGCACCAAACCCTGCGCATTGTGCATGTGGCAGGCACCAAGGGCAAAGGCTCCACGGTCGCGATGGCCGCCGCCATTCTGCAAGCCGCTGGGTACAAGACAGGCCAGTATCTGTCCCCCTACGTGTACGATGTGCGCGAGCGCATTCAGATCAACGCCGCACCCATCTCCCAAGCCGACTTCGCGCGGTGGGTGACCACCATCAAGCCGCACATTGAGGCGCTGGAACAAACCGAACTCGGCCCCACCACCGAGTTTGAGTTAAAGACAGCCGTCGGCCTATGCTGGCTTGCCGAGCAGCGCGTGGACTTCGCCGTGCTGGAAGTGGGCCTGGGCGGACGCCTGGATGCCACCAATGTCGTGCCCCGCCCCCTGGTATCCGCCATCACCAGCATCGGCTTTGACCACATGGAACTCTTGGGCCACACGCTGCCTGAAATCGCGCGCGAGAAGGCGGGCATTATCAAGCCGGGCGTGCCCTGCGTCTCCGGCGTTCCTGTGGGCACCGACGCCTACGAAGTCATCGCTCAAGTCTGCCACACCAACCAAGCTGCGCTTCTGCCGCCCGCCCATGTAGACACCAACCCCGAAGGCACACTCACATTTACCACGCCCAAGCGCACAGCAGCCAACGTGCGCCTGCGTCTGCGCGGGGCGTTCCAGCAGGCCAATGCCGCTGTCGCTGTCGCTGCCCTGGACGCCATCAGCCCCGCCGAAGGGCTGACCATCCCCGACGACGCCGTGCGCGCTGGGCTGGCCTGCGCCTACCTGCCCGGCAGACTGGAAACCATCAGCGACCGTCCTACCGTTGTCGTGGACGGCGCGCACAACGAGATGGCCGCCGAAGCCCTCGCCGACGCCCTGCGCACAGAGTTTGGGGCCGACACGCGCCGCACCATCCTCGTCGTTGGCCTGAAGCGCAACCATGACCCATGCCCATTTCTTGGGCCGCTTGCGAGGCTGCGTCCCGCGCTTTTGATCGCCACCGAGCCAAGCTTTCAGCCGCGCCCCGCCGACGAAGTCGTCGCCGCCGCCCGCCGCTGGAGTGTTGACAACGTGCAGACAGCCCCTAATGCCGTAGATGCCGCGCGTCAGGCGTTGGCATTCGCACAGCCGGGCGATTTGATCTGTGTCACTGGGTCGTTCTACACCGTGGGGGACATTCCCCCAGCCCAATGGGCCACGCTTCTCGCTGAAAGGAACACTTAAACTATGGACCAGATACAGGGGCATGCCGCCCTGCTCGTTTCCACCATCTCCCTCGTCGTCGTGCTGAGCCTGTTGTTTGTCGGCCTGCGCCACGAAAAGAAGCGCCCGCAGGACCCCAGCGACGACCATTAGAAAGTACCCCCCCGCCCCTATTGCAGGACTTTAACCCCCGCCTCGCGAACAGCACCCCAATGGACAGTATCAGCGCACAGGGCCTGACCAAGACCTACAAAGGCGGCAAGAAGACAGGCGACATTGTGGCCGTAGACCACATTGACCTGCGCGTGGGCGAAGGCGAGTTCTACGGCTTTCTCGGCCCCAACGGGGCAGGCAAAAGCACCACCATCAAGATGCTGACCGGCCTGCTGCGCCCCACATCGGGACAGGTGGTGATTGCCGGGCACGACCTCGCCGCCGACGCTCTGGGTGTCAAGCGCGTGCTGGGCGTCCTGCCCGAAGACCTCAACCTCTATGAGCGACTGACGGCATCCGAGTTTCTGCTGTTCGCTGCCCAGATGTACGGCTTGCCGACCGGGGAAGCGCGCCGCCGCGTCCAAGCCCTGCTGGACGTGATGGAGCTGGCGGATACGGGCGACAAGCTGATCGTAGACTTCTCAATGGGCATGAAGAAGAAAGTCGCCCTGGCCGGAGCAATGATCCACGAACCGCGCGTGCTGTTTTTGGACGAGCCGTTCAACGGCATTGACGCCCTCTCCTCCCGCAAGATACGCGACGTGCTGCAGGGCATGACCCGTCTGGGCACGACTGTCTTCTTCTCCTCGCACGTGCTGGAAGTGGTGGAAAAGCTCTGCACCCGCGTCGCCATTATCGCGCGCGGGCGCATTGTCGGCGAGGGCACCATGGACGACCTGCGCGCCGGCGAGCGCGACCAAAGCCTGGAAGACATCTTTGTGCACCTGGTCACGGGGCAAAGCGCCGACGATCTGTTCCCCGCTGCCCCCGCAGACCAAAGCCTGCCGACACCCGCCAATCCCTTTGCCGTTCCCAGTGACAGACCATGACTGCCGTGTCCCCCCTGCGCCTTTTGCTGTGGCTGAAGTGGACTTTGACCTGGCGCGGCTACCGTCAAAACCGCATGAAGGTGCTGGGCACGATTGTGCTGCTGCTGGCATTTGTCCCGCTCAGCGGCGGCGCGGCGGCGGGCATCTGGTTTCTCAGCACGCGCTTTCCTGCCCTGGCCTTCCCAATCGCCCGTGACACGCTGGCTGTTATCTACGCCTTGTGGATCATCACGCCCCTGCTGGGCTTTCCGCTCAACGAGGCGTTTGACCTGACACGCCTGTTTGTGTACCCGCTGACGTTCCGGCAGATTTTTAGCGGCAGCGTGCTGGGAAGCCTGATTGACCTGCCCGTTTTGCTGGCGCTGCCCACTCTTGTCGTTCTCCTGACCCTGTTCTCGCACTCTTTGGGCACCGGAGTCGTCAACACTCTGCTGCTGGCGCTGTTTCTGCTGCACACATTGGCGCTAGGGCAGGCGATTACCCTGGGCCTGATTGGATTTCTGCGCTCGCGCCGCTTTCGGGACATCACCATTGTGCTGTTTCCGCTGCTCGGCATGGCTTATTATGTCGGGCAGCGCGTCTTGTTTGCCCAGCTGCGCATGTTTTCTCTGGACAGGTGGGTCAACGCTCCCCTTTGGCAAACCGCAGGCAGGCTGCCGCCCGGCTGGGCAGCGTCGGGTTTAGAATCAGCGTCTCGCGGCGGCTGGCTGCATGCTCTGATCCAAATGGGCCTGCTCGCCCTGGCGACACTTGCCACTTTGGCCGTGGCGGCGCAAATCCTGCAATCGCTGTACCTGGGGGATGCCGGGCCGGGGACCCCCCAGCGCCCGGCGGCCAGCCCGGCGCCCCCGCCTGCGATGGGGCCGACCGGCGCGCGTGTCGCTCCGTGGGCGAGATTTCTGCCCCCCGCCGCCGCTGCCGTGATGGGCAAAGAGTGGGTGTATTTGCAGCGCGAGCCGCAGTACAAGGCGATGGCGGTCAATGTGCTGTACACATTGGCGGCGATTGGGCTGCCCTTTCTGCTGCCCCTGAGCGGCCATGGCGACACCCGCGGGCGCTTGAGCTTTCTGGGCGAGTGGCTGTTGTTTGGCATAGCGGGGACACTGCTGCTGGCTCTGCTTCCCCTGCTGTTCAACATCTTCGGGGGAGAAGGGGCGGCGGTGACTGTCTTGTTTTCGTTCCCCACGCGCCGCCGGGATATGCTGCTGGGCAAAAATGGAGCGCATGGGGTCGTGCTGCTTCTGGTGGCTGCGATAGGGCTGACTGCCGCCGCCGCCCTCACCCACCAGTGGCAGGCATTGCCTGCCGCATTCGCCCTGGTGATCCTGGCGGCCCCGGTCTTGCTGGCTGTGGGCAACCTGGTGTCTATTCGCCTGCCGCACCGGGTGCTGGTGCGCGGGCAGCGCTGGTCGCGCGGCGGGATTGCTTCGGCGAGCGGCGGCCTGGGGGAGGGGTGCGGCTATGCATTTCTGTACTTAGCCGCCTACATCGCGGCATTCGCCGCCGTGCTGCCCTGCGTGGCCGCGGTGCTGCTGCCGGGCCGCTTCGGCATTGCACCCGGCTGGTATGCGCTGTCCCTGCCGCTGGCACTCGGATACGCGCTTGTGCTGTACCGGGTGCTGCTGGGGCAGGCCGAAACATGGCTGCTGGCGCGGGAGCCGGAGATCGCCGGGCGCATTGTGCCTGAGCTGTAAAGGGCCGATGAAGCGCAAGCGCGTACCCCAATGCTGGCGGCGGCAGGGGCGCTCCTGCCCTGCTGCACCCCCGTTTCCACGGCAGGTCAACGGCGTACCGACGACGGAACAAATCCGTCCGTCGTCGGTACACCGATGGAACGCCTTGGAAACGCCTATGGAGCACCGGGGAAACGCACGGGCAGCAGGGGAGAAAAGAAGCCCTCGCCCGCGCGGGCTTCTTTTGCCTGCCTGCCGCTTTGCGCGAAAACACGGGGTCAGCGCGCGTTAGTGATCTTCTTGAACCCCGCGCCCGGCTTGTAGGCGAACGTGGAGGCGGGCAGGGCCGGGTTGATCTGAAGCGCGGTGACTGTTTCGGTGTGGGTCAGGTCGCGGGCCGGGCGGGAAGCGACGGCCGGCAGGGCTTGATGCAGTATCACCTGGCGCAGCAAGTGGTCGCTATGCCCCATCACAAACGTGAATGTGCCCTCAGCCGTGTCGCTGCCGACCAGGCGCGCGACAATGCTGTCCACGGGCACGCCGTCCACCGGGCCGGCGACCGTGCCGCGCGCGACAGCCACCAGGCCGGATGCCGTCAGCAGGCCCAGCAGGCCGCTGGGATCGGCATAGGAGTGCGGCAGCAGGCCCAGGCTGCCGACCTCCGTACTGACAATGGCGGCGGCTTTTGCGGCAGGCAGGGTGTCCTGACGGTATGATTTGTGCTGGGTGTCTACGCGGGTGAACGTGGCGCCGTCACTGTAAAGCTGCCCCAGGGTCTTGTTTTGCTGGGCGAGCGTGACAGCGGCGCGGGCGGGGGCCGAGAACGCAATGCGGCTGTGCCCCTGGGAGCGCGGCAGGACAGCCCCGGCGGATTGATCCTGCATATCAATGGTGACCACGAATGAGCGCAGCGCTTTTTGCGCGGCAACCATCTGCGTGAACAGGGTGCGGGCGGCGGGGTCAATGATGGCGGGCACCACAGGGACGGCGGACCGAACTGCGGCATTGGGCGGCGCAGGGGCGGACCGAACTGCGGCATTGGGCGGCGCGGCGGCAGCCTGCGCAGGACCTGTCAGCGAGGCAAGGGCAGCGCAGGCAGGCAGCAAAGCGGGGCGAATAAGCATGAGTGTTTATTCCAATCCTCGCCCGCCCCGAAGGGCAGGCGCACTGGGGCGTTCCATAGGTGTTCGGCTTGGGAGGGGCAGGCCGAACGGGGATTACTTGTGGCCTGTGCGGGGAAAGCGCACCTGCCCGACATGGCCGCCCCCCCGCGCGCCCGGTGCGCGCGGCGCGGAGCCGGGGCCGCCGCCTTGTCCGCCCGCGCCGGACGAGGACGATTTGCCTTTGGCCTGGGCGCGGCGCTCGGCCCGGTTCAGGACAGGAGCGGGGGCGGAAGCATCACCGGCAGCGGCATCGTCGGTGCTGGCGGGTTCGTCTTCAGGGTCGGGAAGGTCGGTGAGGGGATCGTCTTGGGGGGGCGTTTCGTGGGCCATGCGGGGCGTCTCCTATCGGAATGGGTTTGTGTGTTACGGAGCAAGTATACCCGCAGGCGCGAACGCAGGGCAATCGGCGGAGTGTTTTTCGGCGGGGATCAACAGGGCAGGCGCGTGGGCGCGGGCACGGAGCCGGGGCAGGGCGTAGTCAAGCAGGGCTTTCATGTTTTGCACGTCTTCGCGGTTGTAGGCGAGCAGCAGGCGCAGGGCGTCTTCGGACTGCGCGCCGCCGCGCTCAAAGACGCGCCACAGGCGCACGGCATCCCACCCCGAAAGGCCCTCGGTTTCGGGAATACGCACAATGCCCAGGGCGTGCTCAATGCGCTTCAAGCCGCCGGTGTGGCCCAGCCGCTTGAGCAGCGGGCACAGATCAATGTGCAGGCGGTCGGCAAAGACGTTTTCCATGACCGGAAAGCGGCGTATAAGAAAGGGAAGGTCGAAGCCGGTGCCGAAGAAGGTGACAAAGCCGTCAAAGTCCTGGGCATCAAAGGCGAAGCGGGCCAGGTCGCGGCCTTTGACATAAATCTGCGTGTCCAGACCGTCGCCGAGGCCGATCAGGGTGATGGCGGCGGGGCTTTTGCCGCCATCGGTTTCAATGTCCAAAAAGCCGAGCCGCGGAAAGGCGGACGCGGCGCGCCAGTGTTCGCGGCGCGGCAGACGCCTGGCGAACCAGTCCACGCGTCGGTCGGCGAGGGCGAGCAGGCTTTCGTCTACGGCGGCGGGGACAACGCTGCGCAGGCGCGGGGGCAGTTTCCAGGAGTGGGGGGCGGCGGCGAGGGCATCCCATGAGGTCGCGCCCTGCTGCCACAGGCTTTGCTCGGTGGCGCTGCCGACCCCGTCGGCGTGGATAAAGGTGGCGGTGAGCATGGGGGTAGTATGGCAGGGGGCGTGTTTGTTGTCAAGTTTGCCTTTGGCGGGGACGTGTGAGCATGGTGTTATATTATTGAGCATAGTGTTATGCACACGGGATTGAAACCCCGTGGCGCTTGGTGGCGGCAATTTGAGTGAAACATCGGGCGCAGGACGGCGTCTAACCTTTTGTCGGAATGCCAGGGCAGTCATGGTGGCCGCCTTGTGCTGATCCCTTTCCCTGATGACAACCCTCCACACAATGCAGTTTTGGCGGCTGGCGGGGCACTTTGGGCCGGGAGCGTGGGCGGCTGTGCTTTGCCTGCTGCTGGTGCCGTTTGTGCGCCTGCGCCATGCCGCGCCGCGCCGGGCAGGCGTGACCAGGCTGCTTTCCCTCGCGACAGTCGTGGCGGTGCTGGATTATTTCGCCTGGCGGGTCGGCGTGACCAACTGGCGCTTTTGGGCAATCGCCGGGCCGCTGCTGGGGGCGGAACTCTTTAATGTCGCGCAGACATTGGGGTTTCACTACACGGTTTGGCCGCGCGCACGGCCCAGTTCCCCGGTGGACGACGACCCGACCTACCGCCCTCTTTTTATCTTTATTCCGACGGTGGATGAAGGGTCTGCGGTTCTTGGGCCGACGGTGCAGGGGGCTTTGGAGGCCCGCGCGCGCTTTCTGGCCGCCTACCCGCACGGCGAAGTGTCTGTTGTTGTGTGCAATGATGGCCGCGCGGCGGGGCGGGCGGGCTGGCAGGAAGCCGAGATTTTGGCCGAGCGCCTGGGCGTGCGGTGTGTCACGCGCACGGTGGGGGGCGGGGCGAAAGCGGGCAACATTGAACACGCCCGCCAGGCGCTCCAAGTCCCCGCCCACGCCCTGCTGGTGATCTTTGACGCCGACATGGTGGCGCGTCCCGACTTTCTGCTGCGCATCATCCCGCCGTTTGCCGACCGCCGTGTCGGGTGGGTGCAGACCGGCCAGTATTATCACAACCTGGACAACCCCGTGGCGCGCTGGGCCAACGACCAGCAGTCTTTGTTTTTTGACGTGCTGTCGTCAGGCAAGGCCGCGCAGAACGCCCTGTTTATCTGCGGCACCAATGTCGCGGTGCGGGTGGACGCCCTGGACGAAATCGGTGGCCTGCCCCAGGACAGCGTCACCGAGGACTTTGCGGCCAGCATTCTTCTGCACCCGCGCTGGCGGTGCGTTTATGTGGAAGGCGTGCTGGCAACCGGCTTGGGGCCGCTGGATTTGCCGGGCTACTTCACGCAGCAGAACCGGTGGGCGGTGGGAACGCTGGGCGTTCTGCGCCGCCGCTGGCGCATGCTGCTGCTGCCGTCGCGGGGGCAGGGCTTGGCCGGCCCGCAGCGGGTGCAGTATGGCCTGTCGTGCACGCACTATTTGAGCGGGCTGTGCAATCTTATCTATTTGCTTGCGCCGCTGCTGTATCTGCTGGCGGGTATTTCCGCCCTGCGGGCGGTCACTTTGGGGGCGCTGCTGTCCCACTTTCTGCCGTATTTCGCCCTGTCGCAGATCGCGTTTCGATATGCGGCGGGCGGGCGGGCGCACTGGCGCGGCAGCGTACTCGGCTTCGGCAGCGCGGCAACCCTGGTGGGCAGCCTGCTGTCGGTGATCTTGGGCCAGCGTTTGGCCTTCGCCATCACGCCGAAGGTGCGCAAGTCCCCCGGCACCGCCCGCGCGCTGCTGCCGCACCTGTGCGCGGTTTGCGCGTGCGTGGCGGGCCTGGCGGCGGCCTGGACAACCCACGGCTTTGGCCCGCTGTCTTTGATCTGCGCCGCGTGGCTGTGCTGGACATTGGCGCTGCTCGGCGCGATGCTCTGGCTGGGGGCGCTGGACCGGCAGGCAGGGCGCGCGGGTCAAAAGCAGGCGCTTGCCGCCCATTCCCTGTCAGGGAAAGAAGCCCGCACTCTCCGGCAGGACTTTCCCACTCATTCGTCCAATACAACACCCAACTCGGACACAAGGAGACACGCAGCTATGGGTCTGACCGACCAGTATTATGGGGCCTCAACCGCAGGCCTGGGCAAAGTCATCCAGGACTTCGGCCTGTGCAACTTGCAGGGCGAATATCTGTATACCGCCAAAGCGCGCGGCAAAGGCGTGCTGGTCGTGACATTTTACGGCCTGAACTCCGGGCCGTCCACGCGCGCCCTGCAAACCGTGCAGCAGTGGGTCGGGGCGCTGCCGACCGGCAAATGGACGGCCCTCGCCGTGGGCGAAGGCGGGCGGGACGAGCTGACTGCTTTTCAGGCGGGCAGCAGTCTGGATGGCCTGACGTTTTTGATCGACCATGAGCTGTACCAGACCCGGCGCTGGGGCGTCTCGCATCTGCCCATGACTTATGTGATTGCGGGCAAGACAGGACGCGTCCTCGCCAAAGTGATCGGTGACGACCCTGCCGCCCTGGAAGCCGCGCGCGCCACCCTGAGCACGGAACTGGATGCCTTGATTGCCGCCGAAGCCGCCGCCAAACAAGCCGACGACGACAAAAGAGCCGCCGATGCCGCCGCCAAGGCCGAGGCGGATGCCAAAGCCGCCGAAGCGGCGAAATCAGCCGAAGCCGCCGGTGTGGAAAAAACCAGCGAGCCGCGCCCCGCCGACGCCGCCAAAGCCTAGCCCCCTGCCTAACCCAGAGCCGGCCCGCCGATCAGCTTCCACGCCAACGCCCCGGCCCGCCGTTTGCAATTCCCAGACATCGCCGCGCACACTTGGAGGATACGACCATGCCCCTTGTCAAACCACATCTCGCACCAACGCTTGCCCTGCTTGCGCTTGCTTTGTGTCCGTCGGCAGCCCGCGCGCAGGCCGGGAATGCGCAGGGCATGGCGGTCTGGCGGGCATCGCCGCAGGCCGCAAGCCAGCTGGGCGACTCCGCTACCGTGGGCACATGGCGCGTGCAAAAGCCCGGCTGGGCGCGCAGCCTCTCTCAAATCACGCAGCCGGGCCGCAGTTCTGTGACTGTGGTGCAGACATGGGGCAGTAAACCGCGCGCCGACGGCACATTCCCCATGCTCATGCTGACCGTGACCGACATGCAGTCCGCGCTGTCCCCCGCCACCCCCGACGGGGTGATGGATGCCATTGAGTCCCACACATTAGGCGGCAAGACAGGCCTGGTTGTCGCCCCGCGCGAGCACTCCCTGCTGCATGGCCTGCCCGCCACGCGTGAATACTGGAAATACACGGCCCAGGGCGGCGGGCAGCTGCACGGCTTTTTTTACACCACGGTGCAGGGCCTGAGCTTTGTTTGTGTCACCGGCATGGATGCCGCGCCCTCCCATGTGCTGACCCTGCCCACCCTGGAAGCCGCCGCGCTGACACTGCAATCTACCAGCCCCGGCGCGCAGACCGCCCCCGCCGTTCCCCTCGCGCCGCCGCAGCCTGCCCCGGCCCATCCCGCAGAGTTCCTGGGCAGTGAAACCAGCGCGCTGGGCTACAAAATCAGGCCGCCCCAGGGCTACACGCCCGCCGCCGTGTCTGTTTCCGACATGCAGATGGCGATGTGGGTCGGCGCAAAACATGCCGACGGTCAGTATCCCACCCTGCTGGTCGCCCGCACCCAGGCTCCCGCACCCGGCGCGGCAGGCGCGCAGCCCCCCGCTCAGGCCGCTCTTTTGGGCCTGCTGGACAGCGTGCAAAAGCATTACCAAAACGTGCAAACCAGCCCCGCCCGCGCGGGCGTGATCAACGGCATCCCCGCCGTCTATATCTACTGGACCGGCATTGTTCCCGGTTCCGGCGCGCGTATGCACGGCTTCGGCTACGGCGCGCAGGACGGCCCCGCGCTGCTTTTGTTCATTGCCAAAGACAGTGAACCAACCCAATCCGCCTCTTTGCCCGTGCTGGATGCCTCCGTCATGACATTCCACCATTAGGTTTTTGGCACAAAAGCGTGACTAAAACGCCCGGCCCTGAAACTCAGGGCCGGGCGTTTTCTGCTGAGGCTTTACGCAAAAGCTTTGTTATGCCGCGAGGCGCTTAGTCCGGGCGCGCAGGAGCAGGCCTCCGAGGCCCAGCATTCCGACACCAAGCGCCGCGCACTGCGACGGCTCTGGGGCCACGGTAGGAGCACCAACAACGTTGAGCAGGTAAAAGTTTGATGACACATCGCTCGGGTTCCCTGGCCCGTCTTGCCCCTGAGCGTCAAGATAAAAAACATACTGCCCCGTGGGTGTGACTTTGCTGATGCCCAATGAGCCAAGGTTTATCACAGAAGTGGTTCTTGCAAAGTTTAAGGTGCCGGTAGCGCCGACAAACGAAAAATCATTGGCGCTCTTGCCGACTTGGTAAAATATCTGATAGTTGTAAAGAGTGTCGGAGGTGTTGTTGGCAATTGTCCCGGCAAAGTTGATTTTTTGTCCTGCCTGTGCGGTGAATACGCCTGCATAATTGCCTGCGGGGACAGAAGCGGGAGAGGTGATCGTTATCTGAGCGTGTGCTTTTTGGGCGGTAAGACTTGCGAGACCAAGAAGTGCGAGGCTGGTTTTAGCCCCGAAAGACAGTGTTTGGCGGTTGAGTTTCATGAGTGTGTCCTTTGCGATGAGCGACGGCCGATGTCGGTCTATCCCGGTTCTGAACAAGCAACCTAACCAACTTAGTGCAAGTATACAAAATCCTTGAGCCTTTGTCAAGCATTTAAAGCATGCTTTGTCAAACTTAACCCTGATTTAATATCCGGCATGGAAGCGGAAGATTTAAAAGAAGCAAAACGCGTCCCATGTGCTCAAGAGATGAGCCGCCCTGCCTCTTTTTAT
>JAABUQ010003326.1_pt1 | contig 29758 bp, 30 predicted proteins | sample 5560001 | NCBI WGS metagenome assembly JAABUQ01 (sample SAMN10711888, study PRJNA513371) | rock metagenome | isolation source: Antarctica rocks | place: Antarctica: Victoria Land, Finger Mt nord | collected 2015-12-18 | reverse complement strand
TTGTTATTGGAGGCTGCACCGGGGCCGCCGAGCCCCCGCCGGCCGCCGCCGAGCCGATGCAGCCGGGCGAGGTCCGCCGCTTCCTCGGCCACGAGGCGGACGTCACCGCCCTGTCCCTGTCGGCCGACGGCAAACGCCTCCTCTCCGGCAGCCGCGACGCCACCATGCGGCTCTGGGACGTTGCCACCGGCCAGGAGCTGCGCCGCTTCGCCGGCATCGAGGGCCTGTTCCCCCAGACCTGGGGCGCGGCCCTCTCGGCCGATGGCCGTCGCGCCCTCTCCGGCGGCAGCGACGGCGTGGCCCGGCTCTGGGACGCCGAGACCGGGCGATTGCTCCACCGCTTCGGCGGCCATGTGGACGGCGTCGGCAACGTGGCCCTGTCTCCCGACGGCCGCCGCGCCCTGACGGTCAACCGCGACCGCGCCGACCTGACCACGGTGCGACTCTGGGACGCCGAGGCCGGCGGGTTGCTGCGACGCTATCCCCAGGCCGATCAGGTGGCAAGCATGGTGTTCTCCGGGGACGGTCGTCTCGTCCTCTCCGGCGGCTATGAGAAGGACCTGCGGCTCTGGGAGTCCGAGACGGGGCGCGAGGTCCGCCGCTTCGCCGGGCTCGCCAACAACGTCCGGATCGTGGCGCTCTCGGCCGACGGCCGCCGCGCCGTCTCGGGCGGCCACGACCACTTCGTGCGGCTCTACGACGTCGAGACTGGCGAGGAATTGCGGCGCTTCCGCCACGACGCCGGCCCCGGTCGGTATCTCAACGGCGTGGCACTCTCGGCCGACGGCCGCCGCGCCCTCTCCGGCGGCGAGGACTGCACGCTGCGGCTCTGGGACACGGATTCGGGCAAGGAGATCAAGCGGATCACCTTCGACGGGCACGCCGTCAGTTGCGTGGTGCTCACGGCCGATGGCCGTCGGGCGTTCTCCGGCGGCACCGACCTCATGATCCGGATGTGGGACCTGCCCGAGTAAGGGGGGCTTGATCGAGATGTGAAGCCCTAGATCATTCCTTGATGGATGGAAAGTTGAGACCGTTGGCATGGGGAATCCCGTCGTCCCAAGCTCCCGCTGTCGGGTCGTCGTCCTCCTCGGGATGATGGTCCTCGCCACCGGAGGCTGCACCCGGGAGCCCGAGCCCCCGCCGGCCGCCGCCGAGCCGATGCAGCCTGGCGAGGTCCGCCGCTTCCTCGGCCACGAGGCGGACGTCACCGCCCTGTCCCTGTCGGCCGATGGAGTGGGCTCGATGATCGACGATCGTCACACGAGTGGAGATCGTGACCGGATGTCGGGGGGTGGGAGATGGTATTTCTCCTCTTAACGTCGGCGGCTTCGGCCTCACGGCGATGACGACTCGCCGTCGAGTCCGAACCCTAACCACTCCAGGGCGGCACCTCGACGGCTCGCCCGGTCCGCACATCGTGGAAGGTGACGGTCAAGGCGGCAAGGTCGACCAGGGCGAAGGTGCGGGAGGAGCGGACCACGGGGGCCGAGACGACGGCGCCCGGGTTGACGACCAGGCCCCAGCGGTCGCGGTGCCACATCGGCTCGTGGGTGTGGCCGTGGACCAGGAGGTCGGCGTCCAGGAACTTCAGGTCGTCCCTGAGCACCGAGGGGGGATGGGTCGCGCGGGTGACGAACTCCATGTCGCTGCGGATCGAGGCGTGGACGACCACCACGACCCGGCCGGGCGGCTCCAGGATCAGGTCGGTGGGCAGAGTATCGAGGAACGCCAGGGACGCGTTCCCCGGCGTCCCGCCACCGTAGGGGTCCGGGGCGCCCGGCTCGCGAGCGAGGGCCCAGCGGTCGTGGTTGCCGCGCGCCGAGGCGATGCGGTGCTCGGCCAGGAAGGCGGTGACGCGGTCCGGGTGCGGGCCGTAGCCGACGACGTCGCCGGCGCAGACGATTGCCTCGGCCCCGAGGGCCTCCAGGTGGGCGCAGGCCAGTTCCAGGGCCTCCGCGTCGCCGTGCACGTCCGAGATCAGCCCCCACTTCAACGGCGTCGGCCCCTCCGGGTCGGGTCGTCTCGGCATCGTCCGCGATCAGGCTCGGGGCGTCTTCGCGGCCTCGGCGGCGAGCTCGCTGGCGCGCCTGGAGGACGCGAGAACCGCGTCGATCAGCCCGGCGCGCACGCCGGCGCGTTCCAGAGCGTGCAGGCCCGCGATGGTCGTCCCGGCGGGGCTGGTGACCTGGTCCTTCAGGGCGCCGGGGTGCAACCCGGTCTCCAGGACCATGCGCGCGGAGCCCAGCACCGTTTGCGCCGCCAGCGCCGTGGCCACATCCCGGGGGAGCCCGGCCAGGACGCCGCCGTCGGAAAGGGCCTCGATCATGGTGTACACGAACGCCGGCCCACTGCCGGAAAGGCCCGTGACCGCGTCGAGCAAGGGCTCGGCCACGCGGTAATAGGCCCCGGCGATCGCGCCCAGGCAGGCGCGGACGATCGCCTCGTCTTGCGGCAGGGCGTGCGGGCCGAGGCAGTATCCGGCCGCCCCCGCGCCCACGAGGGCCGGGGTGTTGGGCATGACCCGCGCGAGCCGGCATTCCGGCCGGAGCCCCGCGGCGAGGCTCGCCAGCGGGACCCCCGCGGCGATGGAGATGACCAGGTGCCCCGGCGTCACCGCCGGCAGCAGCTCGGCCAGCGCCTGCGGCATGCTCTGGGGCTTGACGGCCAGCACCAACACGTCGCAGCCGGCGGCGACCTCGGCGTTGGAGCCCAGGGCCGAGATGCCCGCGCCGGCGGCAAGAGCGTCGCGCGCGGCCTCGGAGGGGTCGCTCGCGGTGATCGCGCCCGGCGGCGCGACCCCCGCGCGGATCATCCCCCGGACCATCGCCGTCGCCATCCTCCCGGCGCCGATGAACCCCCAGCGAAGCCCCTGGGGCCGCCCGCCGCCCGTCCCCCCCGCGGATTCCGTCATGTCGCCGTCGCCCCGCCTGCCCGAAAGGTTCCGAGTCTTGCCCCTGCTCCGCGACCCGCCAGGATACCCGAAGCGGGCCACGGGTTGCGACGGGTCACGCCCGTTTCCTGCCCAAGGCGGAAGCTGGGGTTGCAACCTGCCTTCCCGGTGGGGTAGCTTGGACTCTTTTCGCGACCAACCGATCCCGTCGGCTTGCCGGAGTGTGCGTTGTGGGTGTACCCAAGAGACGGACGTCCCCCTCGAAGCAGGGCATGCGGCGCAGCCACGACGCGCTGACCCCGCCGGCCCTGAACATCTGCCCGCAGTGCAAGCTGGCCATCCCCCCCCACAAGGTCTGCGACCTCGTGCAGGAGTGCGGCAACGTCCAGCGCAGCAAGCCACACAACCCCGCGGCCGTCGAGCGCACCAAGTCCAAGTGACTCGGGCCTCCGGCCGATCCCCTTTCGAATGCGAATCTCAACCGAATCGCGCGGCAAGCGAAGCCAAGCCAAGCCAAGCAGAGGAGTCGGCCCGATGGGACGGCATTGCGAAGTCAGCGGCAAGAAGACGAGCTTTGGCAACCACATCACCACGCGCGGCAAGGCCAAGTACCTCGGCGGCGTCGGCATCAAGACGACCGGCATCAGCCGCCGGATGTTCAAGCCGAACCTGCAACGCATCCACGTCTGGCTGCCCAACGGGACGACCCGGCACGTCCGGGTCGCCACCTCGGTGATTCGGACCGGCATGCTGACGCTGGAGGTCGACGGCAAGGTCCGCACCTTCCCGCTCATCAAGGCCGCCAAGGGCAGCGCCGCCGCCCGCGCCAGGCTTGGCAACCTCTACCCGATCTGATCGGGTCGGGCCGGGACGAGATCAAGCTGGCGAGGCCGGGGCCTCTCGGGTCCCCGGCTCGCCCGCGTCCTCGAAGATCGTTGCCAGCGGCACCCGGAAGCCCGGCAGCACCGCGTCGCCGTTCAACTCGTCGCCGGCGCCCAGGATGAGGACCGCCTTCGGCAAGTCGTCGAAGTTGTAGACGTAGATCAGACCCTGACTCGGGTAGACGTACCAGACGAGCCGGACGCCCGCCCGGAAATAGTCGGCTAACTTGTCAACGACCTCATCGGCGAGGTCGGAGGGGCTGACGATCTCGACGGCGAGGTCGGGGACGATGTCCCAGGCCGCCATGCCCCGGGGGAGTGGCCGCTCGATCGGCCAGCGCTCGCGGGAGACGAACGCCACGTCGGGCCGTCGCTTCCGGCCGCCGGAGGGATCGATCTGGAAGAGCACCTCGACCACCACGCGCCCGAGCCGGCCCGCGTTGGCGAATGGGCCCGGCGTCTGGTTGAGTTGCGAGGCGATCCAGCCTTCCAGGACCCCCAACGGCGGCGTCTCCACGACCTGGCCGTTGATGACCTCGTAATGCCCGTCGGGCTCGATCGAAATCGCCTCATCGGCGGGCATCGGGGACGGCACGGTCGCCAAGGGTCGCGCCCTCCTGTCCTGGAAATCGTTCCGGGCCGCGGTTGGTTTGGTTCAGTTCCGTGACCCCCTCACCCCTCGTCCTCCTCGCGGAGCCTGGCCAGGACGCTGAGGTCTTCCAGGGTGGAGGTGTCGCCGGTGCGCTCCTTGCCGGCGGCGATGTCGGTGGCCCGATCCTGCACCGGCGAGGTGGAGTGGCGTCGGAAGCGGATGGCTTCGAGGAGGTCGCGCAGCTCTTCGGCGATTTCTCCCGGTGGGTTCCCCGCGAGGGCGACCCCGATGAGCCGGCCCGCTTCCCGGTACTCTCCGCAGTCGATCGCGAGGGACGCCGCACTCCGATGGAGGACCGATCGCGTCGGCTCGAACAGGAGGTCTTCGGCGACCAGCCCGGCCGCTTCCCTCTCCCTTTGGAATGCCCTGAGGAACAACTCGCGCGACCTGAGACGATCTCCGCTCGACTCCGCGGCCATCGCCTCGTCACTCAGGCTCATCGCTTCATGGTGGAGGGCGGCAATTTGGTTCATCTTTTCACCACTGTGGCGGTGGGGGTGCTGAACTCTTCGACGACGACGTAGGCAGGGAGTGGCCCATCGGAACGCTTGGTCTGTCCCTTCTTCTGCTTGACCCGCTTCTGGATCGCTTTCTCGTCCCCCGAAAGGATTCCCGAGACCTCAAGCCTCGCCGCCAAACCCCAACGGGTGTCGTCCTTCCGTCCCAGCCAATAGTCGATTCCCGTGCCTTTCCGCGCCCGCTCTATTGTGTGATATTCCGTGAGTTCGGTGATGAGGTGGATCGCGATTCCGCAAGCCCCCCGCTCCGTGGCCTCCTGCATGTCGGACAGTGACCGCAACATCTGGCCGTGAACTTCTGGCCAGTGGAGCCTACAGGCCACTGTAAAGCTGCCGTTGACGTTTAGCAACGCGCCGTCGACGTGGCCCGATGTCGAAAGGCAGACTGCCCCTGCCTCGGCCAACCTCCTCCCTTCGGCTTCCGTGATGCCGGGAGAGCCCTCCGCCAGGCGCGCGAGGGCGAGTTCGATGGTACCGTCAGGTCCAACCACCGCCGTCTCCTTGGCGAACTGACGCGGGGATGGGTAGGTCGGGTTTCCTCACACCTCGTCCTCCTCGCGGAGCCTGGCCAGGACGCTGAGGTCTTCCAGGGTGGAGGTGTCGCCGGTGCTCTCCTTGCCGGCGGCGATGTCGCGCAAGAGCCGGCGCATGATCTTGCCGCTGCGGGTCTTGGGGAGGGAGTCGGTGAAGCGAAGGTCGTCGGGACGGGCCAGGGCGCCGATCTCCTTGACGACGTGGGCGCGCAGCTCCTGGCGGAGGGCTTCGGTGGGCTCGGTGCCGGATTCCAGGGTGACGAAGGCGGAGATCGCCTGGCCGCGCATCTCGTCGGGCTTGCCGACCACGGCGGCCTCGGCCACCCTGGGGTGGCTGACCAGCGCGCTCTCGACTTCCATGGTCGAGAGGCGGTGGCCCGAGACGTTCAGGACGTCGTCGACCCGGCCCATGATCCAGTAGTTGCCGGCCGCGTCCTTGCGGGCGCCGTCGCCGGTGAAGTAGGCGCCGGGGATCTCCGACCAGTACGCCTGTTGGTAGCGCTCGTCGTCGTTGTAGAGGGTGCGGAGCATGCTCGGCCAGGGCTGCTTGATGATGAGGAAGCCCCCCTGCCCCTGCGGCACCGGCTGGCCGTCCTTGGTGACGACCTCCGGGACGATGCCGGGCAGCGGACGGGTGGCCGAGCCGGGGGTCGTCGGCGTGGCGCCTGGCAGCGGGGCGATCATGATGGCGCCGGTCTCGGTTTGCCACCAGGTATCGACGATCGGGCAGCGACCGCCGCCGATGACCTGGCGATACCACATCCAGGCCTCGGGGTTGATCGGCTCGCCGACGGTCCCCAGCAGGCGGAGGCTCGACAGGTCGTGACGGTTCGGGAAGTGCTCGCCCCACTTCATGAAGGCGCGGATGGCCGTCGGGGCGGTGTAGAGGATGGAAACGCGGTAGTCCTCGATGATCTTCCAGAAGCGGCCCTCGTCCGGCCAGTTGGGGGCGCCCTCGTACATGACCACCGTCGCGCCGTTGGCCAGGGGGCCGTACACAAGATAGGTGTGGCCGGTGACCCAGCCGACGTCGGCCGTGCAGAAGTAGGTGTCGTCGTCCTTCAGGTCGAAGACCCACCTGGTCGTCAGGGCCGAGCCGACGAGGTAGCCGCCGGTGGTGTGGAGGATTCCCTTGGGTTTGCCCGTCGATCCCGAGGTGTACAGGATGTAGAGAGGGTGCTCGGAGTCCAGCGGCTCCGGTGGGCATTTCGGCGCGGCGTTCGCCAACAGCTCGTGCCACCAGTGGTCGCGGCCGGCGGCCATCGGGATGTGCTGGCCCGTGCGTCGAAAAACGACGACGGACTGGACCGTCGGGCTGGCGGCGACGGCCTCGTCGGCGTGTCCCTTCAGGGGGACGACCTTGCCGCGACGGTAGCCGCCATCGGCGGTGACGAGAACCTTCGCCTTGCAGTCCTGCATCCGGCCGGCCAGGGCCTCGGCGCTGAAGCCGCCGAAGATCACCGTGTGCGGCGCCCCGATCCGCGCGCAGGCCAGGAGCGTGATGGCCAGCTCGGGGACCATCGGCATGTAGACCGCGACGACATCCCCCTTGCGGACGCCCAGCCCTTTCAGGACGTTGGCGAACTGCGAGACCTCGCGTTGCAGGTCCTGGTAGCGCAGGACGCGGCGGTCGCCGGGCTCGCCTTCCCAGACGATCGCGGCCTTGTTCCTGAGCGGCCCCTCACAGTGGCGGTCGACGCAGTTGTCCGCGGCGTTGATCGTGGCGCCGACGAACCATCTGGCGTGGGGCGGCTGCCAGTCGAGGACCCTGTCCCAGGGCTTCGACCACCGCAGGGCGCCGGCCATCTCGCCCCAGAAGCCTTCCGGGTCGTCCCTGGCGCGGTCCCAGAGCGCCTGGTACTGGTCGAGCCCGGAGACGTGGGCCGCCCTGGCGAAGTCGGGCGGGGGGGGGAAGATGCGGTCCTCGACCAGGATGCTCTTGATCGATCCGCCACCGCCGGGTTCGGCCGTCGCCGTCATGGTCGCGCCCTCCGCTGCCGCTGCCCATTGCCTTCGCGTCCGGGTTCCCGCGTCGATCTTAGGGGCACCGCGCGGGGCGGTCAACGGCCGCCTCACACGCGGAGGAACAGCCGCCGCCGATACATCCAGAAGAGGACCAGCCACAGGGCCGCCAGCACGGCCACGCCCTGAACCGACGGCTCGTAGGCGGCGCCGAACCGTTGGAAGACCTCCGGGCCGAGGTGCGTCCGGAAGCTCCCGACGAGGAAGCCTTCGACCAGGTGGGCCAGACTGTAGGCGGCGATCGAATTCGCCCCGATGACGACCAGCGGGAACGCCAGCGGCCCCAGCGGCAGCACGTCGATCGCCGCGAACGCCGCCGCCAACAGCAGGAGGCACCAGCCCCCGCTGAATAGCACCCAGCTCGGCGTCCAGATCCGCTTGACCACCGGGCAAATCCCGAAGGATCCCAGCGCGTATCCCGCCGCCAGCAAGACGAGCCCCGCCGTTGCCAGCCGGGCGACCTTCGACCACGGCGGCCGGCCCCCCCGCGGAACCTCACCCGCAAGCAGCCCGAGGATCATCGTCCCCAGGGTGGGGAGGAAGCTGAGCGTCGCATAGCCGCCGCCGTTGGCGGTGAACACCGACTCGCGCGGGAAGCGGTTCAGGAACCAGCGGTCGAAGGCCCACGCCGGGTTGCTGTTCTTGTCCCAGTGCGCGGCGAACCCACGCACGTGGTGCGGCCAGTCGGCCGGCACTCCCACCGCCGGGAAATCAAACTCCGCGCCCGGCGCCGGAGACAGCGCGAAGGCCGCCCAGTACCCGACCAGGATCACGCCCAGCGCGATGACGCGGTCGCGCGTCGGCCGGAGCCCCAGCAAGAAGAGGAAGCCGTAGCCCAGGCCGATCTGCGAGAGCGTGTCCTCGAACGTGTAGTTCGTCCGCGGCTGCCCGACCGACCGGAGGAAGACCCCCAGGGCCACCAGCACGAAGGCCCGCCAGAACGCATGGAACGCCATCCGGCCCCGCGACTGCCCCCTCGCGACGCGGGCGGCGATCGAGAACGGCAAGGCCACGCCCACCAGAAACGAGAACGACGGCTGGATCAGGTCGTGCAGCGAACATCCGACCCACTCGACGTGCGTCTGGTGGTAACACACGAACCGCCAGAAAGCGCTCCCCGGATTCGCCTCGGCGACCGTGCAGAGCTGCAAGACTTCCGCCATCATCAGGAACATGACGCCCCCCCGGTACGCGTCGATCGAGGCGAGGCGGCGGGGGGACGGCGGGGCATCCGGTTGACCATTCATCGCGGGGGCCTCGGGAGGACGGTGGCGCCCCGCCATCATACGCCCACCGGGCGGTGTCCGCACGGGCTGCCCAAGTCAATAGTCGCTGTTGAGCGGAAGCTGGCGGTAGAGCCTGGGCAGGCTCATGCCGGCCGGGGTGATGAGCGGTCCCGACCCAGGTGGTCGGGTAGCCCATCCACAGGCTGAACCCGCCGTTGACGGCGTAGGACAGGTTGCCCTTGCGCGGCAGCGAGGTCGCCGTCGTGTCGTTCGGGCAGATCAGGTTGGGGATGTCGTTCGACGGCAGGATCGTTCCACGGCTTGCCGCGATCGAAGCTATTGGACAATGCCGACTTGTCGAAGAAGGGGAGGATATCCACGACCCCGCTGGACAACGGCGAGGAGCCGGACGAGGGGGTGCCCCCGGCGAGCGTCACCCCGATGACCGACTGGATGGAATTTCCGCCGTTGGACGGAGAGGCGGTGTTGGCCGCCGGATTCTCCAGGTAGGTCACCGCGTTGGGCAGCGTGTTGTGAAGGCCGACGAATCCCTGGCATCAGCGATCTGTCAGGGGAGGAGATTCCTGCTCTATCATTACGACGGCGACGATCAGATCCTGTTCGTGGACGCCATCGAGCCGGAAGCGTATGGAAAGCGAAGGCCCTCACGAACTCGGCCGTCGTGGGTAGCGGGGTTCGTCACTCGTACCGGATGTCGTCCAGGAAGAAGGTGACGGGCCGGCCTTCCGCGGCGAGGGTCCAGGCGAAGCCGGTCTTGATCCGCGAGAGGTCCTTGCCGGCGAGGTCGATGGTGAAGCGTTGCCACTCGGGGGTGAGCGTCACCTTCTCCAGCTTGGCGGTGGCGGTGTCGAAGTACTTCTTGTCGCGGCCGAGGAGGCCCAGGGAGAAGCTGACGGCCTCTCCCCCCTTGTCGCCCCGCGCCCAGAAGGTCAACCGCTTCGCGCCGGCGAGGTCGAAGCCGCCGGGGGCGTCGCCCCAGTCGTTCGCGGGGTCCTGCCAGGCGACGCCACCCCAGCCGTCTTTCGCCAGGAAGTCAACGCGCAGGCAGGTCTTGCCGGCGTGGGGATTGTCCGGGCAGTCTTCCGTGATCTTGATCGCCTTGGTGTTGCCCATGTAGCCGGAAGGGGCATACGGCGGCTTCGCCTTGCCGACCGCCTCATCGTAGACGACCAGGGGGAGCTTGGCGGCGCGGGAATTCGGCGCGGTCGCGGGCCCCTTCACGAAGAGGGGGACGTTGGCCGTCGCGGCGTTGCCCCGGCCGTCGTGGACGGTCGCGTACAGGCGGTAGCCGCCGCCGCCCTTGGGCATGCGCAGCTCGACCTGGGAGTCGTCGGCCTTGAGGATCGCCTCGGGGAACGTCGGGGGCACGGCCTCGGCATCGCCCCCGGCGCCGTAGGCGCCTTCTTGCTGGAGCACCCACTTGACCTTGAGGGGGTCCTTCTCGGGATCGGTCGTGGCGATCGAGGCTTTGACGGTCGCGCTGGGGTCGAGCTGGTCGGGACCGGAGAGCTTGATCGGCTCGACGGTCGGGCAGCGGTTGGCGGGGGGCTTGCCGGACCAGAGTTCGGTCAGGGCGTCGATGCCGCTGGTGCGCGAGCCGTCGGCCAGGAAGAGGCCGAACCAGGTGGCGGTGGCCTCCTGCTTGACCCCCCAGGTGAAGGCGTAGGAGCCGAGGCAGAGCGGCTGACCGGCGACCGCCTTCTTGTAGGTCTCGCGATAGGCCGCGGCCTTCTCGGTGCTGGTGGCCTCGGGCGCGGCGCCCCAGGAGGTCTTGGCGACCTCCCACTGGCCGGCGGGGCCGAACTCGGTCAGGACGTAAGGCTTGGTGCCGCCCGCGGCCTTGTACCCCTTGGGGACCGAGGCGGCGCCGCCGTAGCTGTTGATGCCGACAATGTCGACGTCGGGGCAGAGGCGGTGGACGTTGTTGATCTTCTCGCCGCCGATCCCGGCGAGGACGGTCATCGTGGGGTGGTTCGGGTCGAGCGCCTTCGCCAGATTCGCGATGTTGTTGATAGCCGAATAGATCGCGGCGTTGTCGGCCTTGCCGTTCCCCTCCATCTCGTTGCCGATTCCCCACAACAGGAGCGCGGGGTGGTCCTTGAATCGGAGGATCGTCGAGCGGGCGGCGTCAGACTGCTTGGCGACCTGGTCGGCGTCGTTGTAGTTGAACCCGTGGCGCTCGTGCCCGAGCCAGATCCCGAGGGTGACGGTCAGGCCGAGCTTCTGGGCCTCGTCCAGCACCTTCGCGGCCTTCTCCGGCCCCCAGGTGCGCACCGAGTTCCCGCCCGCCTCCGCCAGCACCTTGAACGAGCCGTCGCCGCCGCCCCCCTTGATGAAAAAGGGCTTGCCGTCCCGCTGCAATTCGAACCCGTCGCCGACCTTCACGACCCGAACGACCGCCGGCTTCCCCCCGGGTTCGGCGCCGGCTCGGCCGAGGGCGGCGAATGCGAATGCGACGGCCAGGATCGCGCGGAGGGGGAGGGGCCGTGGGGTGCGGGACCGACGCATGGGATTCCAACTCCTTGATGAGGAACGGCAAGGTGCGCGGCCGGGGGGTCCCTTGCAGTCTATCGCCGTCGCTGAAGCCTCGCGAGCCCGCGGTGCCATCACGGGCCACAAGTGATCCGCTGCGATACCTTGTGCGGGCGAATCCGGCCGCCATCAACAACTACCGCGAGCGGGTCCGCCAGTGCGAGGCCCTGGGCGAATACGCGCTGTCGGAGCAGATCCGCGAAATCCTGGTCCAGGAGCAGGAGCACCAGATCGACCTGGCGACGGCGTTGGGCGTGAACGTGCCCGACGTCACCAGGCCAGAAGAACGCGCCTGACCTGACCGGACTTCGAGGCAATCCGCGGCCTTCAGCTCCCGACCCGCCACCGCGCCCCGATTCCCGCGAGCTGCGGGCGCTTCGGGGCCTCGGCGTGGTCCGCTGGCACGGTGGCCGGCCGGCGGGCCGCGAACCAGGCCCGCGCGTCGAGGCGGCGGACCAGGGCGAGGAACTCGTCGGGGGCGAGGAAGGTCAGGTAGCAGGCGGTAATCAGCTCGCCGAAGATCGGGATGTTGATGGTCAGGCCGATCGCGACGTGCAGGCCGATGCCCATCGGGATGATCCACGGGCGCGCGGCGCGGACCCACAGGAGGAACGCCAGGGCGAACTCCGTCAGCAGAGCGCCGTAGGTCATCGCGTTGATCGCCAGGGGGTAATCCGTCAGTCCGAAGGTGAAGCGACGGACCTCGCCGTTGTTCAGGACGTAGTGCAGGGCCGTGCCGTCGAGCCAGGTGGCGCCGCCGGCCTTCATGGTCGCGGTGATGAAGTAGACGACGCTGACCTGGAGCTGGATCAGGCGCTGGGCCCAGGGCAGGATCAGCGGCTCGGCCTCCGTGCCGCGTCCGCGGTCGCGGCGGCGGGCGTCCAGGGAGTAGGCGGCGCCGCAGGGGCTGAGCATCAGGTAGAACGAGACGAGCATCAGCAGCACGTCGGCGCCGCTGTCGGTGGCGAGGTTGCGGTGGTGGATCGTCAGGAGCCCGAGGTAGTTGGCCACGGCCATGAACCGCGTCCGCCAGCCGAGGGTCAGCCCCAGGGCCGCCGCAGCGGTGACGCCCAGAACCACGCGCGCGGCGGTCGGCGACTGCCAGTGGTGCAGGATCGACTCGCGCCAGGGGCCGGCGACCTCGCGGGACTCGGTGCCGTGGAGCAGGCCGGAGTCGGTCAGCCAGTGGTCGAGGTCCATGCCGCAAAGGACCAGGTTCCACAGCAGGATCAGGCCGAAGAGCACGCGGAAGACCCCCAGCGGGCGGGCCGAGGTCGGGCGGAACCAGAAGGCATCCCAGGCGCGGGTCGGGTTCATGGCAGCACCTCCGACAGGTCCGGGAAGCGATAAGTGTCGATCACCGCGATCTTTGGCGCCTCGGCGGGGTCGGCCGGCGGAGCGCCCGGCGGGGGCGTCTCACGCACCTGGTAATAGAGCTGGACGACGACCGGGAAGTCGCCCGCGGGCAGGCCCAGCCGGCGGACGACGTGGCGCGCGGCCATCTCGCGCAGGACGCGGAACTCGTCGCCGCCGAGGTTCGCCGCGAACTTCGAGTGCCGGTGGCTCCAGACCGCCTTCCAGGGGGACACCTCGTTCATCGCCGGGAAGGCGTACCGATGCACGATCCCCTGGTTGTCCACCACGGCCGCCTCCAGCACCGAGGTCGTCAACGCCGGGTTCGGCCCGAACATCCCCCAGTACTGCCAGAGCCCCAGCGGCAGAACATAGCGGCTGCTGAAGGGCAGCCCCCGGGCCTTGATCGCGCAGGGCGGCAGGTTCCAGATCGCCACCGCCGCGATGTGGACCAGCAGGAAGGCCGAGATCGCCGCGCGTTTCGCGGCCCAGGTCAGGCGCCAGCTCCGTACCAAGGTCGGGCCTCCTCTCCCTCAACGCTTTCGCCTCGACGGGTCCGCGTCGGTTTTCGGGCGCGGCACAAGCTAGGACAAGCCGTCGGACGCGTCAAGGCCGGTCGACGTTGGCGATGGCCGAGGCCGGAGGGCTGAGAGGGAAGCTGGTCCGATCGGCGGGAGGGAAACGGTCCAGGAGGCCGAGGGCGTGGGACCGGCGGTCAACGGTTCCCTCGGCCATCTCATGCTTCCGCCTCCGCCCCTCCGGGAAATGACCCGGCGACGGCCCGAGCTTCGCGTGCATGAGATCGCAACGTCTGGCAACACCCCGCAGGCCAACCCGCGAGGATTCACCTCATGAGATCGAGATCGCTCCGCAATCGCATCGCCCCGGCGCTGGCCCTCGGCGCCCTGGGGTTCGGACTGCTCGCGACAGCCGCGGCGCAGGCGCAAGCGCAAGAGTCCGCCAAGACCAAGGCGAAGCCCGCGCCGGCGGAAGACGTGGCGCAGACCCCCAAGAAGGGGACGCCGTACAAGTCCCTGGCCGAGCTGGATGCCGCCTACGAGACGCAGGCCGCCGAGCTGGAGCGCGGCCGGATTGCCGACCTCGCGGCCCTGGCCGACAACCAGTCGGGCGCCGAGGCCGAGGCGACTTATCACCGCCTCTTCCGCATGGCCATCGCGCGCGATCGCTACGAGGCCGCCGCCAAGGCCGCCGCGGCGTATCTGGCCGACGCACCCGAGCCCCAGAAGGGCAAGGACCAGCCCAAACGCGACCCCGAGCTGCGCGGGCTGGCCACCTTCGTCGACGCCGTCCACAAGATCAACCGCGAGCAGTATCCCCAGGCCCTCAAGGAGATCGACCGCTTTCTCAAGAGCACCAAGGCCGGCGAGAAGGAGAAGGTCGACCCCAACACCATCTATGCCGTCGGCGAGGCGTTGCTCCAGCGCCTCGTCCGCGCCGGGCGCTACGACGTGGCGAAGCAGGCGTGCGAACTCTTCATCCAGGACGACGCCGACCCGGCCGTGAAGGCGCACTTCGCCGCAAGGCTGGCGCGGGTGAACCTGCTCGGCAAGGTCGCCCCGCCGATCGCGGCCTCCGACGTCGACGGCACCAAGGTCTCGCTGGCCGACCTCAAGGGGAAGGTCGTCCTGGTCGACTTCTGGGCCACCTGGTGCCCCCCCTGCGTCGCGGAGATCCCCACCTATCGCGGCCTGACCGACCAGTATGGCCCCAAGGGGTTCGAAATCCTCGCCGTCAACCTCGACTCCGCGCGCGAGGGCAGTAAGAACGCCGCCAAGGACGCCGCCAAGACCCACTCCGCCGTCCGCCAGTTCCTCGTCGAGTTCGGCGTCCCCTGGACGGTCGTCTTCAACGGGACGGGCGACTCCGACTTCGCCAAGGCTTACGGCGTCTCCGACCTGCCCACCAACTTCCTCGTCGGCCGCGATGGCAAGGTCATCCAGGTTGAGCAGTTTGGCTCCGAACTGGAGAAGGCCATCGCGCAGGCCGTCGACGGCGACGAGAAGCCGGAGAAGGGCGCGAGCGACGAGAAGTCCAAGAAGTAAGGCGACCCCGACGCGGGGATGGGAATCAAAGTAGGGCGGCCGGGACGGTGCGAATCGCACCCATCCCGGCCGCCCTATTCTGTCCTGTCCTGTCGTGTTCTGAGATCGGAGGAGGCCCGGAGGGACCCGCGCGGGGTCAATCCTTTTTCTTGTCCTCCTTGAGGGTCTCCTTCAAGACGTCGCCGCCGGACTTGGGGGTGTTCTCCGGGGTCGTGCGGGCCGCAGGGGCCGGGCGGGCCGAGGCGTCGTCCGACTGGATCGAATCCTTCAGGACGTTGCCGCCGGACTCCGGGGTGTTGTCGGGGTTCGTGGTGGCCGAAGACGCCACGGGCGAGGCGTTGGCCAGGCCGCGCAAGGCAAAGTCGAGGCTGCCCAGGAAGACCTGGAACTCGGCCAGGTCGTCGGACTTCTCCTCCGAAAGCTTCTCCACGGCCGGGACGGCGAAGGCCATGAGCTTGCCTCGGGCGTGGACGGCGTCGCGGATGGTGACGTGCCCGCGCTTGTTCTTCTGGCGGTCGGCGGCCACGTCGTGGAAGGCGGTGTCGACGGCCTCGCGCAAGGGGTCCAGCTCTTTGTCGGTCGGGGTGACCTTCGGCCAGAGGATCTTGCCATCGTCGGTGAGCACCTGCTCACGCGCGAGCCTCGTCCGGTTGATCCGCTTGTTGCGGTTCCCGGTGTACACCGGATACGGCACCGTGTTGCCGTTGGTCATGTTGTACCGCGTCTGGTACGACGACCCGGGCGACGACCCGCTGCCATTGCCCCCGCCCGCGCCCCCGGCCCCGCCGCGCATGGCGGCGTAGCGCGAGTACATCTGGTTCATCGCTTGCTGGTTGTAGAGGTTCGCGGCCTGGTACGCCTGCATCGCCTGGGCATTGGCGAGGTTGGACTGACTGGCGCTGAGCATGTACTGCTGCTGCTGGAGCGCCGCCACGTCGAAGTTCGTGACCCCGATGGTCGAGCCGAAGCCGCCATAATTGTTGCCGTAGCCGCCGACGCCGTTGTAGCCGCCGAAGGCATTGCCGTAGCCGCCGTAGCCCCCATAGCCACCGCCGTAGCCCCCATAGCCACCGCCGTAGCCACCATAGCCGTAGCCGGAGTTGCCGTAGCCGTAGCCGTTGCCATAACCGTTGAAGGGGTAGCCGCCGTAGTTGAATCCGCCGTACCCGTTGCCGTAGTTCTGGGGCGGCAAGGCGGAGGTGGGGGGGCTGCTGCCGGCGTAGTTGCCGCCCGTGACGAAGTTCTGCCCGTTGGGAGCCACCTGGCCCGGCCGCTGGGCATGGGCGGGGGTGCCCGCCGCCAGGGCGAGCGCGAAGGCCAGGGCTGTGCCCGACCTGCGAGTGAGCTGGGTCGTCATGGCCATCATCCTCGTTGGGGTGCGGGCCCCCGCGGACGTGTCATCGCGGGAATCAGGGCGGGGGGCGCGCGATTGGTATGACTGTTGCACTGAGTTACCCATGTTAGGCTCTAAAGCACGCAAGTTTCGGGCCGGGGGGGCATCCGTCGTCCGGATGTTAAGAAGGATATGACTGTGATGATGGCCGAGCGGTTCGCGGCGGAACTCGGGTCCGGGCTCGGTGGCGCGACCCGCGTATTGATCGCCGAGGACGACCCGGGGAGCCGTTGGGCCCTGAGCACGCTCCTCGGCAAGCTGGGGTTCGACTGCGAGGTCGCGACCAACGGTCGGGAAGTCCTGGAGAAGGTGGGAAGCTTCGGGCCCGAGGTGATCGTCATGGACCTGATGTTGCCGGTGCTCAACGGCCTGGAGGCGACCCGCCTCCTGAAGGCCGACGCCCGGACGCGGGACATCCCGATCCTCGTCCTGACGGCGAACGCGACCACCTCCGGCGCGTCCGAGGCTCGACACGCCGGCTGCGACGACTTCCTGACCAAGCCCGTCGAGCTGCGCGACCTGCTGGCGAGCCTCCGCCGCTACTCCGGCGAGGCTTGAGGGGGCCGGCGCGCGGGGGCATTGAGGCCAGCCGGCCTCGTCCCGCCGATGCGCGGGCCTCGGAGACCTTCCCGCGGGGCCAGGACGCCGACGCCGGCCCTGCCCGGCGGGCGGACGGCCGTCGATCGCATTCCGGGATTTCGTCGGGCCGGTTCCTACCGGCCGTCACCGTCGTGGCCAAAGACGGCCGTTGGGAATTGGCCCTACGGGGCGTTCCGCGACGTTGCCAGAATTCATGGGCGCACCCCCGCCCGAGCCGTGACGGTTGTGATTGCTTGCTCCCCCCGGGCCCTGCCCCTACAATCGTGACTTAAGGGTGCGGGCAGGCAGGTAGGCGAGACGCCATTTCGATGCCGAAGGACGCCGGGCAGAACGTGGTGATCTTGGGCTCGACCGGCTCGGTGGGCCGCAGCGCCCTGAGCGTCGTGGAACACGACGGCGGGGTCCGGCTGCGCGCCTTCGGGCTCAGCGCCCATTCCAGCGTCGAGCGGCTGATCGCGCAGGCGCACGAGTTCCGTCCGCGGTACGTCGCCGTGACCGATCCGGCGGCGGCGGCGGGGGTCGACGGCCAGTTGCGGGGCTCGGGCGCCGAGCTGCTGACCGGGCCCGACGGCGTCGAGGCGATGGCCCGCGACCCGCGGACCGACCGCGTCCTGACGGCGATCGTCGGCGCCGCGGGCCTGCGGGGGACCTGGGCGGCGGTGGAGGCGGGCAAGACCGTCGCCCTGGCCAATAAAGAGACCCTGGTCGTCGCCGGCCCCCTGGTCACCGCCCTGGCCGCGAAGACCGGCGCGATCCTCTTGCCGGTCGACAGCGAGCACTCGGCGATCTTCCAGGCGTTGCGCTGCGGCACCCCGCGCGAGGTTCGCCGGGTGATCTTGACCTCCTCCGGCGGCCCGTTCCGTGGCCGCTCGGCGCGCGAGCTGGCCGCCGTGACGCCGGAGCAGGCGCTGAAGCACCCGACCTGGAGCATGGGGCCAAAGATCTCGGTCGACTCGGCCACCTTGATGAACAAGGCGCTGGAGGTCATCGAGGCCCGCTGGCTCTTCGGCCTGGAGCCGGACCAGATCGAGGTGGTCGTTCACCCCGAGAGCATCGTGCATTCGATGGTCGAGTTCGTTGACGGCAGCGTGCTGGCGCAGCTGTCGCCGCCCGACATGCGGCTGCCGATCCAGTATGCCTTGACCTACCCGGACCGGGTCGCGGGCCCTTGCCCGCTGCTGGACCTGTCGAGGGCGATGGCCCTGCACTTCGAGCCCCCCGACCGCGACACCTTCCCGGCCCTGGAGCTGGGCTTCGAGGTCATGCGGCGCGGGGGGACCGCCGGCGCCGCCCTGAACGCCGCGAACGAGGAGGCCGTCGGCCGGTTCCTGGCCGGTACGATCGGCTTCCCGGACATCCCGCGCGCCTGCCGCGCGGTGCTGGACTCCCACCCCTTCGACCCTGGCCCGACGCTGGCCGACCTCTGGAAGGTCGACGCCTGGGCACGCACGGAGACCGCCCGTTGGAAACCTTGAACGTGCCGGGGCCGGCTCTGCTGCTGGCCCTGGGAATCCCCTGGGACGCCCTGAGCTTCGTCGGCTCCATCCTGATGGTGGCCTTCGGCCTGGGGTTTGTCATCTTCCTGCACGAGCTGGGCCACTTCCTGGTCGCCAAGTGGGCCGGTGTCCACGTCAAGGCGTTCTCCATCGGCTTCCCCCCGACCCTCGTCTCGTGGCGCAAGGGCCTGGGCTTCCGGCTCGGCTCCAGCGCCAAGGAATATGAGGCCCTGCTCCAGGCCGAGCGCGAGGGGCACCAGAAGCGCGACGTCCACGCGGTCGGCGAGACGGAGTACGTCCTGTCGTGGATCCCCCTGGGGGGCTACGTCAGCATGGTTGGCGAGGACCCCCGGGATTCCGAGGGGGCCTCCGACCCCCGCGCCTTCGCCAACAAGTCGGTCCTGGCGAGGATGGCGATCATCTCGGCAGGCGTGACCATGAACCTGATCCTGGGCCTGACCTGCTTCGTCGTCTCGTACAAGCTGGGCATGACCGAGACGCCGGCGCTGATCGGCCACGTCCTGCCGGGAACCCCAGCCTACGAGGCGGGGGTCCGCGTCGGGGACGAGATCGTCGTGATGAACGGGCGGACGCACCCGACCTTCCGCAATTTCCAGTTGCGCATCGCCCTCAGCGGCAAGGGGGAGGTCGTGCACCTGGTCCTGAAGCGCCCGGGCCAGGCCGAGCCGTTCCGGGTGGACGTCGAGCCCCGGCGCGAGGTCGACCGAAAAGACCGAACGATGCCGATCATCGGGCTGGCGGCGGCCAGCGGGCTCGAACTGGAGGAAGTTCCCGCCAAGGCCATCCCGGGTGCGGTCGTGCCGGCTTCCAAGGGCGGGGGGGGAGCCGCGATCCAGGACGGCGACCGCCTGGTGAAGATCGGGCCCGCGCTGGGGACCTTGGAGGCGATCGGCGACGAGGGCGAGCCGGAGTCGATGCTGGCGCTCAACCGGCTCTTGGTGCAGTTCCGGTCGCGGCCGGTCACGGTCGAGGTCCGCCGCGCCCCGAAGCCCGGGGGGGCCAAGGCCGTCCCGGGGGCCAAGCCGGAGTTGGTGGATGTGACGGTGCCGCCCAGACGCTTCCTGGACCTTGGCCTGATCCCGAGCTTTGGCCCGATCGCGAGCCTTGCACACGGGTCGCCGGCCAAGTCGGCCGACTTCCGCGAGGGGGACACGATCGTCAAGGTCGAGGGCTTCGAGCCGCTCGACCCGATGCGCCTGCCCGACTTCTGCTACGACCACGCCGGGAAGGAACTCACCTTCGAGGTCGCATACACCGAGGCGGGCCTCACCAAGACGCGCACCCTGAAGGTGACGCCCGACGCCACGCCCCCCTGGATCACGGCTAACCTGACGGAAAAGCTGATCGGGGTGCCCGGGTTGGGCCTGGCTTACACGGTCACGCCGAAGGTCGCCGGCGTCCGCGAGGGCTCCCCGGCGGAAGGGAAGGTCAAGCCCGGCGACGTCCTGCGACTCCTGACGTTCCCCATGCCCGATCCCCCCCCGCGCCAGAGCTGGATCGACCAGATCCTCATGAGGAGGCCGAAGCGCCCGGAGTTGGTGCTGGAGAAAGATTCCGTCACGTGGGCGAGCGCCTTCGCCCGCTTTCAGGACAGGCCGGGGACGTACACCTTGGCCTTCGAGGGGAAGCCGGCCAAGGTCGACCTGGAACTCGCCCCGGTCGACGGCTGGTACAACCCCGAACGTGGCCTGCACTTCGTCGGTCTGAATCGCCCCCTGCCGCCGCAAACCGTCGCGCAGTCGATCCGTCGCGGCTGGGACGACACTGTGGAGAGCATCTATTCGACGTATGCCACCGTCCGCGGCCTGATCCAGGGGCGCGTCGGCGGTGACAACATCGCCGGGCCGATCCGCATCTTCGGCGCCGGCCGGCAGATCGCCCGTTCGGGGCTGGCGCCGTTCTTCAACTTCCTGGGGCTCTTGAGCGTCAACCTGGCGGTGATCAACTTCCTGCCGATCCCTCCCCTGGACGGCGGCCAGATGGCCTTCCTCACCGCCGAGGGGGTCCGCGGCCGACCGCTGCCGGATTCGGCCATCAACGCCGGCCAGATGGCCGGTCTGGCGCTGGTCCTCTGCCTGATGGTCTTCGTCTTCGGCCAGGACATCTACCTGACCCTGACGGGCTGATGGTGGGGAAGCCCGATGACATTCCGCGCGCCCATTTGTCTATCGGCAAGCTGTGGCCTTGGTCGCGGGGGAAGGTCGGCGGCTGGTCACCTGCCTGCCGACCCTCTCCACTCACTTCAGGTCAAAATTGACGACCTTGTTATCCTTGGTGACGGTGGCCGTCAGGTCGGATTTGCTGGGGTCGTTGAATTCCTTGGGGACAAGGTCCTTGGGGGGCTTGTAGTCCGGGGTCGAGCCGGGCATTCCGTAAACGGTGCCCTCGGTGGCGACGATGCCGACCTTGTACTTCCCGGGGACGGCGCCGTCCCCCTCGCCGAAGGTGCTGAGTCGGTAGGTGCCATCGGGGCGGATTTTGCCGGAGGCCAGGTTGCCATTCTCCGGGACGAAGGAGATCGTCCCGGTGGTGACGGGCTGGCCCTTATAGCTGACCTTCCCCTCGACGGGGGTGACGGCGGGGTTGCTCCCCCCGCCGCATCCCCAGAGCGGGGCGATGGTCAGGGCCGCGATGGTCGGAAGGACGCGAGAGGTGCGAGATCGCATCAGCGAGGGACTCCGGTCAAGGGCTTTCTTGAAGGGGGAGCCTTAACAATCAACCCGAACCGTTTCCGTTTTCAATACTGATCGGCGCTGACGACCTCACCACCCTTGCGAGAGCTGAGGGCGCGGTAGACCTTGATCGAGATCGAATCCTTCAGGGTGCGGACCGACCCGTCGCACATGGCGAAGTTGCAGGTCTGGGGGTGGTAGCTCCGGAATCCGTAGCAGGTCCCGGGATCATTGGGGTCGGTGCTGAGCTTCTGGTTCAGGGGGATGCCGGTCAGGGCGACGGAGGAGTTGGACTCGGTCCAGGCGTTCCATTTGCAAAGCTCGGGGATCGCCTCGCCGGCCAGCAGGGTGCCGCTGGTTCCGTCCTTGATATCCGCGAGGGTGACTTTCATCGTCGCCCTCCAGAAGATTCCACGGGCCGTCGGCGGGGTTTGGCCGCCATTGTTATCGCCGAAGGCGTTCGGATATCCGCCCAGGCTCGCGTTGCTGGACTGGTTGTCCCCGAGGTTGCCCTTGTAGCAGGTCCCGGCGATATTCCAGCCGTTGTTGCCCCAGTCATTCTGCCCCGTCGTGACCATTAGCCCGCCGTAGCTCGGGCAGAGGAACGTGGCCAGCTGTAGGCCGACTACCGTCTGATTCTGCGGCGCGTACATGGTGCGCTGGCCCGTCACGAAGTTGATCGAATCGAAGATCGGCTTCTGCTCCATGAAGGGGAGGATCTCGGCGAGCCAGCCGACGCGGTCGTCTCCCGGCGAGGTGTTCCAGACCGGGTAATAGCCGATCTGCGTCGGGATGATCTGGTTGGACCCCTCGTAGTTCGCGACGCCCAAGGCGATCTGCTTCAGGTTGTTGATGCACTGCGAGCGTCTGGCGGCCTCGCGGGCCGCCTGCACGGCGGGCAACAGCAGGGCGATCAGCACGCCGATGATCGCGATGACCACCAGCAACTCGATCAGCGTGAACCCGCGGCGACCTGGCGACTTACGCATTGAAGTGCCTCGCGATCTGATTTGAGGAGAGAGAGGATTGCCGTGTTGTAGGACAAGAACGGAGGTGCTAGAGGAATATCCTGATCGAACCGCAAAGATTTGTCCATGATAAATTGGAAATCCAAATATTTTCAAACCAAAAACCGGGACTGCTCGCCGGTCTCCGCCAGGGCCCGGAGGACGCCGACTGGACCCTCTTCCGAAGGATCAAGGCTCGGATGGCTCCTGGAACTCCGGGATTTTACGTCGAACTCGTGGCGGAGATCCGCCAGGAGTTTCCAGACTCAGGATTGCAAACGCCTTCGGCAGCCGCAGCTTTCCGCTGACATCCGTCTCAGAGTCCCAGTTTGCCGAGGCGTTCCAGCAGGGCCGGCAGGTCGATTGGCTTGGTGATCACGTCGATGGCGCCGGCCGCTCGGGCCTGGCGTTCGGCCTGCTCGGTGGCGTCGGCGGTGATGGCCACGATCGGCAGGTCGGCCGTCCGCGGGTTGGCGCGGATGCGGCGGATCAGCTCGATGCCATCCATCACGGGCATCATCAGGTCGGTCAGGACCAGCTGGGGGTGGAACTCGCCCAGCATGTCGAGCGCTTCCTGGCCGTCGGTCGCCTCGCGCACCTCGAAGCCGTGCATTCGCAAGAGCCTGCCGAAGGCATAGCGCAGGAAGGGTGCGTCCTCGACCAGCAGGACCCGCATGTTCTCACCGAACGTCGCCCCCACGGGTCGGCCCCCTTCCAGAGTGGCGTCACCGCCCCCGAACATCGCCCCGGGTCTCCGGGTCCCCGGTCGCAGGATGGCCTCCGTCAAACGTCCCGATGGCCCGGACAACCCAGCAAAGATCGGGCCGCGAACCCCCCGGCCCGAGGAATGCCCATGCGGCGGCCGGCGGGATGAGCGATCCCGCTGGGGACTGGCGATTTGCCATCAACATGAATGTGTGATGATTTTTTACAACGTCCGGGGCGTGCCCTGGCCGAATCTCTTGCTTTCCCGGGCGCGACCTGGCACGATAAAACCCCAAGGTGCCCCCCCCAATCCCGAGCCGGTTTCCGCCCCAAGGCGATCGGGGCGGCTCCTCCGCCGGCGCTTTCCCGCACCTCTGCCTCCAGCCTCGTTCCACGACAGCCAGTTCCCGTCCGGAGAGTCGCCCCCCTTCTGGCGAGGGGACGTGAGCTTCCGATCCGCCTACGCCCCGGCATCGGGTCGAGCCGAACCGAACCGAACAGGTGCAGGCCCCTGGGGGAGGAACCGACGTGGCTTCGGAAGTCACGACGATCCCGACACTCACGCTCACCCCAACGGCGGGGGACGCCCCACCCGGGGCCACCGACCCGGTCGTGCGGACGGCCCTCGACCGCCGGGGCGTCTGCGCCCCGCCGCCCCCGGGTGACCCGACCGCCGACCACGCCGACGCCACTCTCTCAGCGCGGCGGGCCGACGTGGAGGAGAAGCACCGCCGCGTCGTCCAGTTCCTCGACGCCAACGGGGTCGACGCCCTGCTGCTGACCCGCGCCGACTCCCTGGCCTGGTTCACCTCCGGCGGCGAGTTCGGCGAGGGCCTGGCCGGGGACTCCGGCGCGGTGGCGATCTTCGTCAACCGCCTCTCCCGCGCCGTCCTGGCCGACAATGTCCAGAGCCCCCGCGTCTTCGAGGAGGAGGTCGCCGGCCTGGGCTTCCAGCTCAAGGAGCGCCCCTGGCAGGACGACGCCGGGCGCGTCCTGGACGAGCTGACTTACGGCCGCAAGGTCGTCGCCGACGCCCCGAACCGCCGGTTCCCCGACGAGATGGACCGGCTCCGCGCCCTGCGGCTGGCCCTCACCAGGCTCGAACGCAGGCGCCTCCGGGAACTCGGCAGGGCCCTGACCCTGGCGATCGAGGCGACCTGCCGCGCCCTCCATCCCGGGGACACCGAGGCCGACGTCGCCGGTCAACTGGCGCACCGCCTGTTCCGCGAGGGGATCACCCCGATGGAGATCCGCATCGCCGCGGACGACCGCCCCGACCGCTTCCGTCAGCCGGGGCTCAAGGCCGCGCCGATCCGCAGCCGCGCCGTCGTCGCCGCCACCGGCCGCCGCCAGGGGCTCTGCGCCTCGGCCACCCGGATCGTCTCGTTCGGCCCGGTTCCGGACGCGTTTCGCAAGTGCCAGGGCCTGGCCGCGATGGTCGATGCCACTTGCATCTACTTCTCCCGCCCCGGCGAGACCGTCGCCGACGCCTTCCGCCGCGCCCGCCGCATCTACGCGAAGTACGGCCATCCCGAGGAGTGGACCCTCGACTACCAGGGCTTCCTGACCGGCTACTCCCCCAGGGAGGTCCCCCTGAAGCCCGACAGCTCGCGCGTCCTGGACTTCGACACCGCGATCCGCTGGGGCCCCAGCGTCGGCGGCGCCCGCTCCGAGGACACCGTCGTGGTCGACGCCCGCGGCTTCGAGGTCGTCACCGAGGTCCAGAACTGGCCCAGCGTCGAGGTCCTCGTCAAAGGGTTCGCCCTCCCTCGCCCCGGCATCCTCGAACGCTGAGGACCAACCCGTCGTCAAAATCCGCCAGACCTGCCACGGCTCGAGCCTGATGACCTGGGGCGATCCCGCGCGTTCGCATGTAAGTCACCACCCCTACAGGCAAGAGAACACCCGGTCTGGTGTGAACTTTCCTTCAACGGAAGTCGAACTACAATAGGATGGTTCGCCCTTTGGCGAGGAAAGGATACCGTTCTCCATGCGTATCTCCTGGAAGCTCGGCCGGGTGGCGGGGATCGACCTGTTCCTGCACCCGACCTTCTTGATATTGCTGGCGGTCGTGGGTTTGAATGGCGGCGGAGGTTTGCCCGCGGTCGCGATGGTGACCGCGGCCTTCGGGTGCATCCTGCTGCACGAGCTGGGACATGCCCTGGCGGCGAGGCGGTTCGGCATCCCGACCGCGGACATCACCCTGTACCCGTTCGGAGGCGTCGCCCGGCTCTCGCGGATGCCGGAGGCCCCCCGCGCGGAGGTCCTGGTCGCGGTGGCGGGACCGGCGGTCAACCTGCTCCTCGCGGCGGTGCTGGGCGGGTTACTGGTGGTGTTGACGGCGGTGGACCCGTACGGGACCTCCCTGCTAGGTGACGCCGTTTGGTTCTTCCGGGACCTGCTGGCGGTCAACCTCGGTCTGGCCGTGTTCAACATGATCCCGGCCTTCCCGATGGACGGCGGCCGGGTGCTGCGGGCGTTGCTGAGCGTGCGAATGGGCAGGACGCGGGCCACGGTGCTCGCCGCGACCCTGGGACAACTCGCGGCGCTGGCCATGCCGCTAGCGACGATGGCCCTGGGGGTGTTCTCGGTGTTCCACCTGGCGTTGGCTGGTTTCCTCTACATGACCGCCGGCTCCGAACTGTCGAGGGCCCGCGACGACGGGCCCCGCGACGGCGACGACGGCCCCCGGGGACGCCGGGACTCGTGGACGACGCCCCCCGGCTATCGCTGGGAAAGCCGCGGCGGAGGAGCCTGGCAGCTTGCCCCGATCGTCGTGACCGCCGGGTCGGGGTCAGGTCGGGGTCGGGGTCGGCGATGGAGCTGACGCCCATCTTCGAGCTGGGCGTGGCCGAGGCGTACGACCTGCTGGTCGGGCGTTTCGGCCACACGGAGTTGCCCCCGCTGGAGGCCATCGAGAACGAGGACTGGGGGCGTGATTTCTTGCTATCGAGGTTCCTGGACCTTCCCGCCGAAGCTCTGGCCGCGGCCGGCCTGAGCCTTTCGATTGCCGGCGAAAGCGGGTGAGTGACGCGCGGCATCCTCGCCTCAATCCGGCGGAATGCGCGCGAATGCCGGGAATCTTGTGGACGCCAGCGGTGGCGGGTGGGTAGACTAAGCGCGGTTGGTTCGACGAATGAGTTTGCGACGTTGGTTCTTCTCGGATCGGCACTCGCTGGCCCTATCGCCACCCCACCTGCTGGGCCGCCACGCCGGCCCCTTTCCCACCGGCCCGGAAAGTGATCCGCGGGCCGTCGACGCTTCGTTCGGGAGATTCGGGATGGGCAAGAAGCTTTACGTCGGCAACCTGACCTACGCGGTGACCAACACTGACCTGGAGCAACTCTTCGGTCAGTTCGGCTCGGTCCAGAGCGCCCAGGTGATCCAGGACCGCGACACGAACCGCAGCAAGGGCTTCGGCTTCGTGGAGATGAGCAGTGACGCCGAGGCCCAGGCGGCCATCGACGCCCTCCACGACCAGGAACATGACGGCCGTCGCCTGACGGTCAACGAGGCCAAGCCCCGCGAGGATCGCGGCGGCGGTGGCGGCGGCGGCAGCCGTGGCGGCTATGGTGGCGGCGGCGGCAGCCGTGGCGGCTATGGTGGCGGCGGTAGCGGCGGCTACGGCGGTGGCGGCGGCGGCTACGGTGGTGGTGGCGGCGGCCGATACTGATCCAATCCAAACCCGAGACGTCGCAGGGGTTGGGCACGCCTCAACCTCAATCCCGACCTCAACCTCCCCAGGGGCGGACGACGCCGGAGGCCGAAAGGCCCGAGGCGCCGTCGGCGACGATCCGCAACCTCAGGCCCGGCTCCACGGGGACGGGCCTCTCCAGTCGCAGCGTCAGGCATGTGCACGCCTGCTCGTCGAACGTCCCCAGGGGCGATCGCGCTTCAACAATCGCGGCGACCTCGGCGGTGCGGATCCGCACGGTCCAGGTCGAACCGCCCACGCAACGCGCCAGGAACGCGGCAGCGCGATCCCCGTCGTCGACGGTCATCAGCGCATCGATCCGGTCGACCTCGCGCGCCTCGGGCGTGGGGATCATTTCGCGGTCTCCTCGGCGGCCTTCGATGCGACGGCCCCGGCCCCGGCCGATCTCTGGAGGATCGCGGCGGCGTAGTTGACCAGGTCGCCGTGGTCGCGCGAGAGCTGGGCGAGCCGATCCGGGCGCCCGGCACGCCGGCAGAGTTCCGCCAGACCGGGGCAGATCAGGGCCGACTCGGGCCGCCCCCGCAGGTGCGCTCCGGCGACTTCGATCGCCTCCTCCAGCAGGCCCAGCCGGGCCAGCAGGCGGACGAAGACCTGCGCCGGCAGGCTGTCCTCGAAGGAGCCTTCGGGCGCCGGCGGTGGGAGTGGGAGCTTGCCCCGGAAGGCCGCCAGCGCGGCGTCGACGTCGCGGTGGATCAGCGCGCCGAGGTACAGGCCGTGGTCCTCGTAGGTCCGCTCGAAGGGCGGCTCCCCCTCGTATTTGTGGCGGTCCGAGAGCTTGCGGCCGTAGTCCGTCAGCTCGACGGCCAGGGCCAGGGTGCCGGGGTCTTCCAGGATCGGCGCGAGCCGGACGACCGCCCCCAGGTGCGAGACGTCGAGGTGGTAGGCGTCCTCGGCGAAGAGCCAGTCGCGGCCGGCCATCAGGCCGGGCAGTCCCGTGCCCTCCGGCGGCGCGGGCTGCCCGCGCCGGGCGATTTCGCCCCGAAGGCTGGCGGCGAGCTGTGCGTGCAGGTGCCGCACCAGCCGGTCAGCGCAGGCCAGGCGGGTCGCGGCGTCGGGCGGCAGGTGCTCAAAGGCGGTGATCGCCGAGCAGGCCCCGTAATGCTCCAAAATCAGGGCGAACCCCCTGGCCGGGTGCGCCCCCTGGTTGAACGCCACGTCGACAACCTGCCCGAGCCGCTCATCGGCCGTGGCGGCGGGGTCGAACGCGTCGATCGCCTGGACCACCGGACCCGTTTCGCCGATGGCCCGGTAGTATGGCCAGGCCGCCGCGATCTCGCCGGCCTCCAGCAGCCGGCCCCCGACCCGTCGGATCGCCTCGACGTAGCGCTCCTCATACTGCGAACGCACCGGCTCGGGCAGGTCAGCCAGGCCGCCGGAGGGGATCAAGGGCAGACCAAGGTCGTGCCTGGCCTTCAGCAAGAGCGCATCCAGCAGCCCCCGCGCCTCCTCCCGCGCCTCCATCAGGACGACCAGTCGTCCCAGAGCCTCGCCCGGCCCCCCGTCTTTCAAGGCCCCGTCGATCGTCTCGAACGCCTCGGCGTCGCGGTCGGTCCCCGTCGCAGTCGCAGTCGCAGTCGCAGTCGAGGCGGTATCCATCGGCACGATCCCCGGAGGCGTGTGGTCAGCGCTGAGGCGTCAGGAATTGGAGGGCGTCGGAAAGACGCCGGCCTTGGAGGGAGGGAGGGGCGGGCATGGCGTCGCTCCTTCGCCCTTCGGGGGCGCTCTTCGTCAGGATCAGCCGGCAGGGCGCGTCTCACCCGGAAACCTGAATGCCCGCCACTTGCCTCCGCCGCCGGTCATTGCGCATCGGCCTTCGCGATCGCCGGGGTCTCGTCGTGGCGGGAGGGATCGATCTTGGCCCCCTCGGACTTCCGCCACGAGTTCCCGCAGCGCTTCTTGTAGCAGTCGACCATGATCTCACAGATTTCCATGACGGAGTCGGTGACGACCAGGAGGTTGAGGTCTTCGGGGGAGATCATGCCCTCGGCCAGTTGCGTCGTCTTGACCCAGTCGAGCAGGCCCTTCCAGTAGGCCGAGCCGTACAGGACGATCGGGAAGCGGTTAATTTTGCGGGTCTGGACGAGGGTCAGGGCCTCGAACAGCTCGTCCAGGGTGCCGAAGCCGCCGGGGAAGATGGCGAAGCCGTCCGCGTACTTGACGAACATCGTCTTGCGGATGAAGAAGTAGCGGAAGTTGACCGAGAGATTGGCGTGGGTGTTGGGTGCCTGCTCGAAGGGCAGCTCGATGTTCAGGCCGATCGACTGCCCGCCGGCCTCGCGGGCGCCGAGGTTGGCCGCCGCCATGATGCCGGGGCCGCCGCCGGTGATGACGGCGAATCCGGCCTCGGCCAGCTTGCGGCCCAGTTCGCGGGCGGCGGCGCAATCGGGGTGGTCGGGCTTGAGGCGGGCCGAGCCGAAGACCGCGACGCCCGCGCCGACCTCGGCCAGGGCGTTGAACCCGTGGACGAACTCTCCCTGGATGCGCAGGACGCGCCAGGGGTCGGTGTGCGTGAAGTCCGCGAGTTCAGCCTCCCTGGCCCTGGGCGTGCGCAGGACCTGGCGGTTCAGCAGCAGCTCATCTTCGGTCGGCTTGTGGGGCGAGTCCTGCGGCGTGCCGTCCATGCGGGACGGCGGGGCCTGGCCGTTGGCAAGGCCCTCGGTGTGGTCGTTGTGGATCTCGGGCGAGTCGTCCATCGACGGGGGTGTCCGTGGCTGGGGCATCGGCGTGGCCAACGGCGGGAAGGACGGCGCCCGTCGCGATTCCGGCGGCCGGCCTCGCGCGGGGGGCTCGTCCTCGCATCTCTTCCTTTATTGTACGCCGAGAGCGGGGCCCCTCCCACCCCGACCGCCCACGGCCCTTTTCCAGTTGCGGATCGACGATCTTGCCCAAGCCGCCAGCGGGTGGCTTTGCACCACGGAACGCGGAAAGCGAGGTCCCGTTGCGCAGGGCTTGATTCCGCACAACGGGACGATTCCCAGACCCACGCAAGCCTTGAGATCTTTTGATCCACGGCTCCCGGCCACCCGCCAGTCATTTGTTGTTGCTGAAAACGACCTGCGTCCCGTCGAACTTGGTGACGCGGAAGCTGACGCGCTCGTTGTAGGTTTGCGCGGTCTCCCGCAAGATCCGGAGCGACAACGCCTCGCCGAGCTTCAAGGACTCCTCGTGGTCCGAGCGCCAGTGGACTCCCGCGATGTTGCGGCCGAGACTGACGTTGCTCGCCAGCTTGTTCAGCTCGCCGCCGATGGTCAACTGTTTGGCCAGAACGTCATACCCAGCGTCGCCCGGCATGAGCCTCTCCGGCGGTTTCGACCCGTCGACGCTCGGGCGGTAGACGCACGCCTGGAGGTCCTTGAAGCTGATCTCCTCGTGGTAGAAGGCCTTCAGGACGGTGACGCACGCGCCGGCGACCGTGGCGTGTCCGGCGCCATAGGCCGGGTGGATCGGGCAGCCCT
>JAABUQ010003325.1_pt1 | contig 29767 bp, 30 predicted proteins | sample 5560001 | NCBI WGS metagenome assembly JAABUQ01 (sample SAMN10711888, study PRJNA513371) | rock metagenome | isolation source: Antarctica rocks | place: Antarctica: Victoria Land, Finger Mt nord | collected 2015-12-18 | reverse complement strand
GTCGTCGGTCAGGTCGGTCGAGTAGGCTTTGCGAGGGGCAGATAGAGGGGCAGATAGATGTTCCATGCCCTAGTTTCGGAAGAAAACAAACCTTCCTATACAGTCTCTAAGGAGAACGGGGTTTGGCTTCCTGGTAGTGGCAATGTTACACAAGTTGGGTCTGTGGTTCATGGCAACACCTTCAGGCAAACGTACTCAGTAGAAGCTTTTGATTTCATAAACACTAGAGCAAGGGCAATAGACCCTACATTGTCGGATCCGTCGAAAGATGCCCAGGTAAGACAGGCTATACTAGACGCGTTGAGCGAGATCAAAGTTAAGCTGAGTACCGGCTCTGGCAGTTTTCCATGGCCATGAAGTTTTGCACAGCACAACAAGCGAATATCATGCTACATAAGGCGATTATCCCATGAAAGTTTTTCTCATACAATCAGATGTCGATCACTATCAACATTTGGAACAAGACCTTGATCATATGGATTTCGCAACAAAATTTACACGGCTCGGAATGCTAAACCGCTGCCAGCCGGTTTCAGCGCCGCTTACGCCACCAGAGGTATACTCAGTATACGTTAAACTTAAGCGAGGCGATTTTTGGGAACTTGCCGGATACAGCACGTTCGCCTTACCCGCTGCAAGCATTGAAAAGGTGCGTCCACTTCTTGAAGCAGCAGGCGAGTTATTGCCGCTCCCATATGGAGATCAGGTATTTGGTGTCTTAAATGTGCTTAACTGGTCAGATTGCGTAGACGATGAAACAAAGGCATTGGGTCAGCCATATCGGAAATATGTTGCAGGGCGCGTGCCGTACACTATTTTTCGAGAGCCAAACAGTTCTTACCTTCTTGTAGCAGAAAGAACTGGTGATCCTGAAACTGAGTTCAAAGCTTGCATTGAACACAGAAAGATGACCGGTTTATCCTTTCGAGAGCTTTGGGACAGCGAGGCGTAGGAGCTATTTGATGCCTATCTACCGGGTTGCTTTCAGCCGATCTTTTCGATCTTTTGATCTGGCTGATCCATCGTTGCTGTGTCAGCCGGTCTTCTGCTTTGACAGCACCTCAAAGGGTGAAGAATGGGCGTCGATCAGTCTCGTTCTTGCGGGAGAATTTGCAGATAAGCTGGAGCCTGACTTTTGGCAAGTGCAGGGTTTACCGCAAGCCTTCGTGTGTTCAGATCAGGTTGCTGACTCAGTAGCGATTTTGTGGGCCGGATGCGAACAACTCCCTGTTTCGTATGATGGGCACACGCTGTGGCTCGGTCATGCGATAGAAAGCGGTTGCCTTGACGCACTTGACGTAGCTCACTGTGAATGGCCTTCGGGTACACCTGGTGTGGGATTACCTTCTCGATACTCGTTTCATGAGCGCCGCTTGGGTTTACCTACAGTTTTCACCGTACCGGAAACATGTCAGCAAGAGCTATATGTTTACGAATACGACGGTAATCCATACGAAGAATTCAAAGGCCGTGTCGAATGCAAAGGATTGACTGGCTTTGACTTCCAAGAAATCTGGAATGAGGAAGGTATGTCATAATGAAGTTCCTGACGGGGCAAGCCCCGAGGTATCGGACGGATTGCGGCGGCGAGCCGCCGCTAGAGAGTGGCCGCTGAGACGGCCACGAGGACAAAGCCGGTGACGGAGCAAGCTCCGGGGAATTGCACCCTAGAAGATTAAAACCGACTTCACCTGAGATCAAGTATCCAAAGCCAAAGCGCTGACCGCCTGCAGATGGACCGGGGCGGAGCGTACTACGTCTACGACGGCCTGGGCAGCGTCCGGGCGCTGACAAACGCGGGCGGTACGGTGACGGACACCTACGCCTACGACGCCTTCGGCAACACGTCGCACGGCCTCGGCTCGTCCCCGAACCCTTATGTAGCGTTGTAAATCGTGAGTTCAGGCAATGAGCCGGACAAGATTAGCTGGCACTTATTCACCAAAATCTGCGCTTATGTGATGAACATATGATAAAATTGATCATGTCAGCCTCAGATTACCGAAGACGACCGTTTGATGTAAGCGTTTCGCCAAGCTGGGTCAATCCACGACGGACTGCCCCAGTCTTTGGACTTGGCTTGCTCCTGAGCTTGCCCCTCAGTGGCTTCGCGCAGCGATTGCAACCCACTTTCCCGGCGACACTTTCGCCAGGGTTTCTTCCAACGCCTCACCAGACTGTCCAGCAGAAGCCTGTAAAGCGGATGATCACGAAACCCGCCATGTCAAAGGCGCAGCTCAACCAAGCAATGATCGCCGAAGTGTTCCACGGAAACACCGCCCATGTCGCCGGGCTTTTGGCAAAAGGCGCAGACCCAAATGCAAAAGGACTTACAGGAACACCCGCGCTCTGCTACGCGGTCGCCGCCAAAAGTAGTACCGCCCAAAGCAGTGCCGTTGCAATTCTGCTGCTGAACAAAGGCGCTCGCATCAACGCAGCAGACCGGCGGGGAAATACAGCCCTCGCCGAAGCGGTGGGTCTCAAAGCTGAGGCGCTGGTCAAACTGCTGCTGGAACGCGGCGCAAGCGTCAACGCCCGCAACGCCGCCAACTTCACGCCGCTCGGCATCGCCACGGTGAACAACGACATGGCAGCCCTGTGCCTGCTGATCGCGAGTAAAGCCGATGTTCAAGCGCCGCAGCAGCGGGGGATTACGCCGCTTGCGCTGGCGGCAGGACTGGAGCATCCCGAAGCTGTGCGTCTGCTGGTGGATGCCGGCGCTCCCGTTAATGTTGTTTCCCAAAGCAGTTCCACGCCGCTGCTGATTGCGCTGGCGGGAAGCCGCCGCGCCGGTGTCAGCCCAAAAGAGGTAGAGGCCGTGCTGCTGACGCTGCTGGACCATGGGGCAAATCCCAGTGCGCGGGGCAGGGGAAGCACACCGCCGCTGTTGGTCAGCGCGGCTCTGAGCGATCTTACTGCCTCCCGGCTTCTGATCGAGCATGGAGCCGCCGTCAATACTCGGGATAGCTTGGGGCGGACCGCGTTGACCTTGGCTTCGGCGCAGGGGAACGTGCCGCTGGTTCATCTGCTGCTGACCAACAGCGCCGCCCTGAATGTCCGGGACAAAGCAGGCTACACGCCGCTGCTGTGGGCGGTGCGCGATAATTACACCGAAGTCGCCGAGAACTTGCTGGAAGCCGGGGCGCAGGTCAACCTCGCGACGGGGCAGGGCCTTACTCCACTGATGGCCGCCTGCTGGAAAGGCAACCTGCCTCTTGCGGCGAATCTGCTCCGCCATGGCGCAAACGTCAAAGCCGCCGACCGAAAAGGCTACACCGCGCTGATTATGGCAGTCCATTCCGGCAGTGCCCCGCTGGTGAAAATGCTTCTCAGCCGTGGCGCGGACGTGAATGCACGAACCGCTCAAGGCACCACGGCGATCAATTATGCCGTCGGCCACAAAGCCCTCGTTGCGCTGCTGCTTCCACGAATGGCCGCACAGGCCACGCGCGATGTGCCAGCAGTGCCCTTGCCGAAGCTGCCGACAGAGGGTGCGAAAGACGCTCCGTTAGCTCCGCTCGTCCCGATGGCTCCTGGTTTCTCGGCCGCCGCTAGTTCAGGAACCGCAAGCCTAGGGGTCCCAACGATGCCACAAACTGTCGTGCCGGCATCTCGCCAGCCGAGCATCATGCGCCTGCCTTCCGGTCCCTACGTTCCAGGAGCCAGCGGAACGCCGCGTCTGCCCGGTCAGCCTTAACAAAAATACAGTTTCGGAAGTAATGATAAACTCGAAAGCAAAGCCGCTGGCACTTCCCAGCATCAGGAGCGCGTTCTTACGCTAAAAACACCATGATCCTTAGTATGCTGTCTTTATGCCAGATGATGGCGCTTTCAAGTGTCATGCCAACCATTGCGGCAGCGCCGACAATCCCAACGCAGCAAACTCAGGGAGTGTCCCCAACCGGTCTCGCCGTCGTAGCTGGGAAGGGTGTCACCTTGCAAGCCAGCAACATCGCCGAAGCCAGCTTGGGGACCGTGAACCCGGCTGAGACCCCAAGCGCGGACTTCACGTTCACCCTCCGCAACACCAATCCTCACCCGATTGTCATTGACCGCATCCAGCCCTCCTGTGGCTGCACCACCGCAAACGCCACCATCAATGGAAAGCAGGTCGCCGCAGGCCAGGAAATGCCGCCGTTGAACCCGGCGTCACAGGTAATTATCCAAGTGCACATCAACTTGATGGGTCAGGCTGCCGGCAACTTGTTTAAGTTCGTCGCAGTCTACACAAAAGATGTTCCTCAGCCCGCCGCGATGCTCCAAATACATGGAAACTTGACTCGAAACATTGCTTCCGGCACACCCACCCCTTTATCCGTAAAGCCGTTCAATATGGTTGCGCCAGAGAATGTGTCAGGCACACGGGCCGCGTTTCGCGCCAACCTTGTTCCTTTTGCCGGCCTGCGCGTCGCGCCGACCGCTGGCGTTCAGACGGCAGCACCCAATCAAGGCCAGCACGACTTCGGCACCGTCAGTGCTCTAAATACGCCCAGCATCGAGCAGACCTTCAGGCTCAGCAACAGCACCCCGGCACCGCTGGTTCTGGATCGGTTTCAGCCGTCTTGCCACTGCACCACGGCAGCCGTTGAAGGCACCTCCACGAATGGTGTTCTGCCGACACTTGCACCGGGGAAGACACTGGCGGTTCATGTCACCGTTAGCCTCGCCGATCTTGCACCGGGGCCGCTGCTGAAAACCGTGCTGGTCTACACCAGAGGCAACCCGCAGCCCGCCGCCGTCTTCACCCTGACCGGCGAGCTGAAGCCCGCCGTGACGCTTTCGCCGAACCTGCTGGACTTTGGGCAGGTGGCGTTCGGACATCCGCAGACGCTTTCCGTGACCGCCACACTGGACACCCGCTTGACCGACAGCGGCGCTTTGCCGATCCTAGCTTCCACGAACCCAAACATCCGCATCAGCCCGCAGCCCGAAGTCATTTCCCACCTTAAAGCCAATCCTCTCAAAAGCGGCCCCCTTAAAAGCAGAACACAGCCCAGCAAGAACTCGCCTGCGAGCAACGCACTTGTCGGCTCCCGCTGCCGGACCTACCTGGTGACGCTTTTGCCGAGCGCCGCCGGACCGATCACCGGCAGCCTCTCCTTTGTCTCTTCCGGCCACGATCCCAAAGCTACATCGGCCCTTGCCAACGCTTCCGTCCTGCTGCTCGGCCAGGTGACCGGCGACTTGTCCGCCCAGCCGCCGGTGCTGGCCTTTGGAACCGTGCGCCTGGGTCAAGGCACCGCTCGCCAGATCGTTCTCACTGGCAAAGACCCGGCTGATGTGACCGCGCCCAAAATCACCAGCGGCAATTCCTACATCTCAGTTAAGCTGACCGCAGCGCCCCTCTTCACCAGCGGCCAGATTCAGCCTTCAAGCCGCGTTCTGGTAGTCACGCTTGCCGCCAACGCCCCGCTCGGCCTGCTCCAAACCCAGGTAAAGATTTCGCGGCCCAACGGCCAGTGCCTGCTGGTGCCGGTGAGCGCCTTCGTCTCACCTGAAATTGCAACTCGGTAACACCCCATGCCAAGTAATTCCTGCAAGCGGGGTAACATTCTCTTGGGCCGTCCACCTCCTCCTAGTATCCGATAAGCAAAATTCATCAAGTGTTGAACGAGTTTTAGGTGAGCTTCGTAGGCGGCTTTGATGCATTGTCACGTTCTTACAAATTGTCCTATTACCTATCGTCGGGGCTGCATAACGGCATCAAACCTTACCCGCACGGAGTTCAGTGGATGAGTAACTCGCGATCATTCTCAGGCAGCGTGTAGGGAATGCGGGCAGGAGTTGCCGCACCCAGTCCCAATAGGCTAAGAGGCTCTAACAAAAATGGTCATTGAGCCTGCCCCAACAGATCATGGCGTTCTCGATCTTGACGAGCGCCTCGTAGATGTCGTCGCGCCGCTCGTCGCGCATCCGCAGACGCCGCGCCCCCTGCTGCCAGCTGAACGTGCGCTCCACCACCCACCGGAAGCGACCCAACTTCTGGCTGCTCTCGATGCCCCGGCGGGCCAAACGCGGCACAATGCCGCGTTCACGCAAGCCCTGACGCAGTTTCTTGTCGTCATAAGCTTTGTCCGCATGAACCTTCCCAGGGCGGCGGCGCGGACGGCCCCGCTTGCCCCGCACCGGCGGGATTGCATCCACCGTTGCCAACAGCCGCTTGCCGTCAGGGACATTGGCTCCCGAAAGCAGGGTCGCCAGCGGCAGGCCGTTTCGGTCTACGACCTGATGCCGCTTCGTGCCCGCCTTCGCGCGATCCACTGGGCTTGGCCCGACCGCCTGGCTTTGAGGCCCCCTTTTTTCGCGCCTTTAGCGCGGATGAGGATGCTGTCTACGCTGGCCCGGCTCCAGTCAATCTGGTGGGAGGCTTCGAGTTTTGCCAGCAGGGTCTCGTGGAGCGTCTGCCACACGCCTGCTTGGTGCCAGTCCCGAAGCCGCCGCCAGCAGGTCATGCCTGAGCCGCAGTGCATCTCCTGGGGCAGCATCTCCCAGCCGATGCCGCTTTTGAGGACGAACAAGATGCCCGTCAGTGCCGCCCGATCCGGCACAGGTGGTCGCCCGCGCTTGCCGGGCTGGGCGCGGTGGGGCGGCAGAAGCGGCTCGACGATGGCCCAAAGCTCGCCACTCACAAGTTCTTTCGCCATGCCTGGGTTGTACCCAGCAAGGCATTTTTGTTAGAGGCTCTAAGTCAGTCAGAAAAATTACAAATCCGAAGGACTGGCAGCCGTTAGATCTCGCTTATAGCCGCATGCAGTGAAACAGGAATCCATTCAGGCAAAGACAGTGTTCTAACGTCGTGCAGCAGGGGGAGCCAGGCTGCATTTTCAACCGCATTTTGTACTCCCGCGAAGAACTCACCAGGGTAAATGGTGAGTTTTTTGTCCTCCAAAACCAGGTTCGAGCCGACAAATTCCAGCACCTGACGCTTCACGGCCCGGTCGCCCTCCGCGAAGGTCGAACGAGCCTCTTTACAGAAGCAGAACGCTCCCTCCACCTGGTTTAACCACAGGTTCGAGCCGTCGTTACGGTTCGCCAGATCTCGGCCCAATCGTTCGCCTTCAGACGCCAGTTCCGCCCTCCGCTGCCTGAACTCCTCATCATCCACTAAATCCCGCAATCGCAGATCCATCAGACGCCGGCGCGCTGCCCTGTTCTGTTCCAGGGAGCGACGCATTGCCTCCAGCGTTTCGCGCTGCACGGCACGGTCCCGCCCGTTCTCCGTCCGCAACGTGTCCAGCACCCAGTCCATGATGTCGCCAGGGATCGTGATGGATGCAAGGAACTCATCCACCTGGCGTTCCAGCTCACGGACTTCCACGAAGGGCTGTGTACAAATCACCCCCGGCTTCTTCTTGGTACACCGGTAATACGTCCACTCGTGGACACGGCCGTTACCCTTGTTGGTCTTCGAGTGCCGTTCGGCGGTGATCGAACTGCCGCACTCGCCGCAGCGGATCAGGCCGCCGGTGAACGCGAAATCGCGATCCCGGTGGGGGCGGGGCAGACCGTCTCGCCCCAGCAGCTTTTGGACCCGCCAGAACTGATCATCGGTGACCATCGCAGGGTGCGAGCCGGGATGCAGCTCCCCATTTAATACAAACCAGCCACGGTAGAAGTGACTGTGGAAGACGTTGTAGAGCGTGTTCTTGGAGAGTATCCGGCCCCCAATCTTGCCGTACTGGGGTGTCGTCAGACGCATCTCGCCCGCCGCTTTGCGCCACAGGGCCGGAACGGTATACGAGCCGGTCAGCATCAGATGCCAGAGCGTGCGAACCCGCTCGAAGCGCTCAGGGTCTGCGATGATGGTACGCCGCCCCTCCTCCCGCAGAAGGTCGTTGAGGTAGCCGATGGGGGCGAGGCCCGGATATTGCCCGCTGGCGACCTTCGTTTTGATGGCGTTTCGGACGTGGACGGAGAGGTCCCGGCTATACTGGTTTGCCATGCCGAACTCGACGGCGATCATCAGCACGTTGTCACCCGGCAGGTAGGTCCGCTCCGTCGTGATGATGCGCCTGATTTTGCCCTCCTGGAGAAGCTGAATGACCTGCCCGCCCTCCAGCATGTTACGGGCGATCCGGTCCAGTTTGAAGGCGATCAGTGTGTCGCACTCGCCGCGATGGAAGAAGCCCAGCATCTCGGCAAAGGCCGGCCGTCCTGGTCGTTTGGCGGACATGGCCTCCGTGAACACGCGCTCGCCGGGGACGTGTACCCCGTGCTCCTGGGCGAGCCGTAGATCCTCCCGGAGTTGGGACTCGACGGAAAGCACCTGGCGGTCTTCCTGTTCGGAACTTTTGCGCCCGTAGATGACTCCTTCGGACCCGCGCTCCGCCGCAGGCCGGTTTCTGCCCGACGGGCCGTTTTTCGGGTTTCTGCGGGAAGTGTGCTGGTCCTTTTCAGAAGAAGGGCGGCTGAGGCTGCGGGGGGTTGGAATGTTCTGGGTCTGTGACGGCATGGGCGGGCTGTTCAGAGGCATTATGAAGGAAGGCATCGTCGTCGGCCGAATCTAGCACACCTTGATCATGATTCAAAGCGTTTCCGTCAGGACTCGGGGTTGAAGCCGAAGCACGGTCGGCATGAGCGGCGATCAGGTGAAAGAACGACAGTAGGCGTCTGGCTTTCACAGACGCCTCTCCGGGATCAAGGCGGATGCCGTAGTGCTTCTCGTAGAGCGCGATGAAGCGCGTGAGAGCGCCGGGATCGGGAGCCGAAACTTGCTCCGGCTTCTGCTCGGCTCGTGTGCCTGGCTGGCCGTTCCGTATCCCATGGGTGGTTGCGCCCGTCGAGGGGCTGGAATGGGAGGGCATTGAGTCACTCTGCCAGGAAGCAGGTGAATGGCATGTTCTGCCAACCGGACGCAGCCGGAAGAGGCTCTGCTGCCACCGCGCAACAGTGGTTGCATGTTCGGTTTATGTTTGGCAGGATGACCTCACTAACCCGCCTAAGCGCACCGAGGCTATGACCAACACGGAGGCTCTTAACACCACTCTTATTGCAACCTACACCACCAAGGCGGCAGGTCCGCTCGATCCACAGGAAGGATTTCTTCCTGAACAAGCTAATCAAGCAGTTTCTAAGAGTAATCTGCCCTCCCGGCCACGGCTCCATAACCGGGTCCAGACGGTCATGGTCCATATCAGCCGCTACAGTTTCCAGGGACGCGCTCGCCTCGCTGCTGATGTCGGCGTGTCCCGGTCCACGATCAGCCGGCTGATCAACGGCCAAACCAGTTCCTCCCACGCGCTCGTGCAGGCGGTGACGGATGCGCTCTCTGCCGGGCTGAAGAAGCCGCTTGCGCCCCGCGACTTGTTTTCCTCGGACGGCTGCTACCCGGAGCGATCCGGCTGCCGGCTTTGCTCTTGCGGCGGATGTTTGCCGGAAAGTGCGTTTGACGTTCATGGACGGCGGCGCGTGGAGTGGCTCAACGCCCGCCCCGGTGACTGGTCCCTCGCGCCAGGGATGAGGAGCGAAAACCGTTCGCCGTGCGATTGAACGGGAAATATTGAAAGGAAAATGGCGAGGGATAACAGCCGCCCCTTGCTTTAAAGGTGACAATACTCTACGAATCTACATAACGAACGCCCCATGAAGAACTCAGCGAAGAACTCACACAACGCATTTGCCGTTTTCCCTGCCACGGACCCTCTTGTCATTCAGGTCCGGGAAGAACTGCTCGCCCTTCCATACGCTGCATTTTTATTGGTCATCGCCCGGCTTCTTGAACGGCAGGGGTATCGGCAGGTTCGCTTGCTCGGACGCAAAGGATTTGTCGGCCGCAACCGCAGTGGGGGATGGGATCTAGAAGCGAAAGCACCACGGCATCAGCCGGTAGTCCTAGGCAAAGAAGGGACACGGTGCATCATCCAGGTGAAGCAGTTTGACGACCTGGCGGTGCAGCAGCGGAGCGTGGATGAGCTGCGGGGGTGTACCCTGCGAGCGAACGCGGCGCTGGGCGTTCTGATCACCACGTCTCGCTTTTCACCCGTGGCTCAGGAAGCGGCCCAGGCGTCCCCACTGGCTCCGGTTGTTCTTCTGGATGGCGACCAGCTCCTGACCCTGCTGATCCAGCAGAGGCTCGGGGTATGCCCTACGCCGGGCGGAACGTGGGGAGTCGACCCTGCTTTCTTCCGCTCCCTTCGCGAAGAGGCATCTCCGGACGCGCAGACCGCAGGGGCCGAGAAGACGCAGAAGAGACACCCAAGCCGGCGCCTGCCAAGCCTGGCCGGAGCGGACCCCCTGCCTGAGAAACGGGAGTGCCCATCGCCTACTCCGCCGAAGGGGCATGTGCTGCACCTGTCCATCGTTCTGGGCGCCGAGTCGGGCTGCGGAACAGGCCCTGAGATGCCAGGGAAGAAGCGATGCCAATGAATTGGCAACAATGGAGACACGCATAAGCACGGCCGTCATGAACAACGCCATGAACACAGCGGTATGACCGGGCCTACTCATCTTGCCCTCGGCATCAGCACGCTCTGGCTGCTGCGGGTCATCCCCGGAGCCGTCGGGCCGCTGTCCGTTCAAGACGGCAGCAGCCCCGGCCTACTCGTCGGGTGTGCAGCTCTCGGCGCATTGCTGCCGGACCTGGACGCTACGCGCTCCACCGTCAAGTACCTGCGGCTGGGACGCCGCTTCCAGCCGTTCCTCTGGCCCGCCCGCATCCTGTCGTGGGAACTTGGTCATCGCGGGCCGCTGCACTCGCTCGCAGGGATAACGCTGCTCTGGATTTGGCTGGGTCTCCCGACGATGCTCTGGCTCGGGTGGAGGCCAGCGTTTGCCCTGGCGCTTGGGATGCTTTCTCACCTTCTCGGGGATGCCAGCACTCGAAGTGGCGTTCCACTGCTCTATCCGAAACAAGGCCGGTGGCACCTGCTGCCGCCTGCCTATCGCCTCGTCACAGGATCGGCAGCGGAAGAAATCGTCTTCGGTGTGCTTCTCCTGCCGCTCCTCTTGCTCCTGTTCAGCCTGCTTCTTCCGCCGCAATGACACTGTTGCGGTCATACAGAGGAACTTCCCTTTACCATTTCATCTGTAGTTTCACGTCCTATGAACCGACCACCTTTCCGTGACCCCGCTCTGGATGCTCCTGTAGTTCCCCCTTCACAGGGCGCGTCTGGTACCTCTTCGCCTTACCTGATGCAGGTTCATTCTCAGGCGGTTCTGTGCAGCCATCTGGCACGGCTTCTGCATCATGCGCTGACGGACCTTGATTGGCCGTTCCTGCGCTTCAGTGACCGAAGCCGCCTGGAGCGGGCCTTGACGCGGCTCGGAAGCGATATTCCGCTGGTTTGGCTCATCGCCGGGCAGCCGCAGGACGGACAGGCGGCGGCGCGTGGGACTGAATCGCAGCCCTATAAAAAGCATGATTTGTAACAAAGCGTAAGCCGCAGAAAAGAATAAGCCGCAGAAACGCACACCGCCGCGCCCGCCGCGAGCCTGTCCAAGTTCAGGATCAAGTCGCCGGCGGCGAAGCGGCCCCGACGCTGTGCCGACGCAAGGTGGATGCACGGGCGGTGATGGCCGACGCGGCGGTGTGCAGGGCCAGGATACTGCCCCAAGTATTTCCAGCAACTTCGGGCGCGTACATGCGCCTGCGGTTTGATGTTGCCCGAGAAACAGCGCATACAGCCATATTCATCCACTCACAACAGGTTTATGATTTCATCTCGTCCTGATGAGCAAGGAAGTGAACAACGTCATGGTGGGACTTTAGACAATGACTTTCCGTTCGTGATCGAGCAGTACCAAAGCGAGCAGGGAGTTGGAGGATCGTTCCGGCCCGCCGCCCGGCTGCTGCTGACGCCCGCTCTCAGAACGTCGGGCTTGTGGAGCGCGCTGCCGCCTGACGAGCTGAAGGACATGACGCTGCTGCTGACGTTCCTCTCGCCTAATGGCCGCGTTCAGCCGACGCTGCCGGAGCTTGCGGGAGCGATGCAGGTGTCTCACACGCAGACCCGCGCCCGTATGCTCAGGCTGTCCCGGCGCGTGTGGCGCGGCTGGCCGCTGGTCATGGAGCTGAACCGGCAGAGCGGCCTCGACGCCTACCTGCTGGGTAAGCACATCCTGGGAAGCCGTCAGGTGTCGGAAACAGCGGCGACTGCGGCTCAAACTGTGCTGACGGAGCCGCGCGCGGGGAGGGATGCATTGATCGCCCACAGCCGCGCCCGATATGCGACTCCTCGTGCAGAGGTGGAGGCCGACATCGCGCGCCGGATGGGGTGGGGGCCTCCTGCCTTTGAGGATGATCCGCCGGAAGTGGCCGAGGAAAAGCGCCAGCTCTACGACAAGCTCTCGGAGCAGGGGATGTCCAAAAGCCAGGCGCTGGACGTTCTGGGCCGCTTTGATCTCGCGGTAGTACGTCGCCAGACGGAGTGGATGCCTCACCGGGCGGCCAAGAACCCGGCGCGCTACCTCGCCGCAGCGATCGAGGGCGACTACGAAGCGCCAATGGCCGTGCGGGTGCAACAGGGCGGAGCCAATGAGGCCGGAGACGCTGGCGCAAGTGCATGACTACTGCCCCTGGACAGGACCACTACCCCTAACGACGCTATATGGATAAGCCGACCAAATTGCTGTGGACTAATAGAAGTAACTTTGCAGCCTTTCCTGGCGGCATGACGCCTGTGCCGAATGGTTTGCTTGACCGGGTGATGCCGACGCTGCGGGACACGGAGCTTCGGGTACTCCTTGTCGTCGTGCGCCAAACGCTCGGCTGGCAGGATGGGCCTGATCCGGCGCAGCGGAAGGAAAAAGACTGGCTGACACAGGGCCAGCTCATGCGCCGCACAGGGCGAGCAAGCGGGGCCGTGTCCCGTGCCGTGGATGCGCTGGTGCGGGCCGGCCTGATTGACGTGCTTGACCGGGCAGGAAACCTCCTGAAGACGCCCGCCGAACGGCGGCGTCACTTGGGCCGGCTGTACTACCGCTTGGCGACTTCGGCGGAGGGTGAAGGGAGCGGCAGCGGACTACACAAAAGGGAACACGCAAAAGCGCATACAACAAAAGAAAGCAGAAACAAAAATATAACAGCACCCAGCCAGACTGTGGATAACTCGGTGGATAAGTCCATACCGAAGACCAAATACGAGCCAGTGACGATCAGGACAAGGGGGTGGGAGCGGGTACAGCGTAAGGAGTGCAAATGAGTATGACCAACACCTTGAATCGCCTTTCTGAGACAAATTCTGGTGCGCCCCACAGAATACTACATAGGCAGCATATCAGCCCTTAGCTCAGTGGCTTCGGAAGTCTCTCGTACCCTTCCTGATTCTCATGACGTTTCTCATCACCTTTGAAACAATGCCCCTCATACTTGAGACAAAGCCTCTCATACGAGCCTCTTTCGCGCCGCAGTCTCCGACCTACGGTTCACCAGGAGGCGCGAGAGGGGGGCAGCCTTGGCGTGTGCAGCCCGTACCTGGTCCGCCCCGGTGTGCAGGTAGCCCTGCGTCACGACGAGGCTGGTGTGGCCGGCAATCTGTTGAGCGGCGAGGACGTCAACCCGCGCGATCTGCGAGAGCGCGTAGTGGCGCAGACCGTGGAGCGACCAGCCGGTGACGCCGGCGAAGTCGGCATAGTGGCGGAACTGCGAGCCGTAGGAGGTCACGCTGAGGGGCTGCCCCGTCCGGCTTATGAAGAGGAGCGGGCTGTCACACTTAGGGCGGGCGCGCAGGTAGGCGTCCACCGTCTCCTGCCAGTCGGCGCTGATCGGCACGGTGCGCGGCCGGTCCGTCTTGGTGACGCGGAAGGTGATCTGCATCCGCTCGCAGTCGTAATCCTCCAGCCGAAGCGACAGCATCTCGCCGATCCGCGCGGCCGTTTCCACCAGGCCCGCAAGGATGGCATAGTCGCGTCGGGCCAGGAAGGTGCGGGCCTTCGCCGGCATCCGGCAGGCGACCGGATTGGCGGCAGGCGACCACTTCACGGGGACGGCTTTCAGCAGCTTGCTTACTTCGTCGTCCGAAGGGCATTTCACGAACGCCTTGGCCGCCTTAGGGACCGAGTAGTCGGTCAACGGGTCGCGCGGGATGTACTTCTCCGACGCGCAGTGGCGGAAGAAGACCCGGATGCAGATGGCGTCCGCCCGTAGGGTACGGTCGCTCACGCGGCCGTCGCTGCCGCGCCCCGTTCCTTGCTCGGATCGCACGGCGATGTACTCCCGCAGGTGCCGTACGCGGAAGTCGGCGAGCGCAATGCCTTCGCCTTCGGCCCACCGTGCTAGGCGCTCCAGGTTCAGGCGGTAGTAGGTCTGGGTCTTCGGCTCCCTCGTGCTGAGCGATTGGCGCAGGAAGTCCTTGACGGCATCCTGCCAGGAGATCTGCTCCAGCGTCACCTCCCTGTGCCCAAGGCGATGAGCATGCTGCCCGGCCCGGCGACCGGTATCTCCCTCTGCCGGAGACGTTGCGATGGCGGTTTCTGCGGAGACGGGCTTGTTTAACGGTTTGTGCTTCATGTTTTTTGCGGTTAATGGATCAAGGTAACGGATGGAGTGGGCGAACTGAGCGCGACTGACCGGCTACGGAATCGCTCTTTCGGAGCGGCAAAGCATCGGGAGAAGTGAGAGAACTAAGCGCAACTGACACCACCGATTCATCCCATAGCGAAATAAAAACAGAATGTGACGCCGTTGTCAAACGTTGCACAAAAAAATCAGCGTTACCCTGTTGAGAAGGGTAACGCTGACTACGTTTCTGCTGCTGTTGTCGCTTTGGCCGTGGCGGACAGGGTGGGATTCGAACCCACGGGGGGGTTGCCCCCCCGACTGTTTTCAAGACAGTTCCGTTATGACCACTCCGGCACCTGTCCGTGCGGAACGCCTTATTATACGCTCGAGGCGGGGCGGCTGTCAACGCCGGGGTTTGGCCGCCGGCGTCGCGGGGTATTTTTTAGCATGGAAGCCGGGAGCTATCTGCTGATCGAGCGCGGGATGGCCGTGCGCGGGACAGACGCCGACCTTGGCACGGTGGTGGAAATCGTCGCCGATGAGGGCGTCGATGTTTTCCGCGGCATCGTGCTGGGGCATGGCCTGTTCTCGGCCAAGCACGGCTTCATCCATGCGGACCGAGTCGTCAGCGTGGAACAAAACGTCGTTCATGTCAGTCTCTCCAAAACAGAAGCCGATCAACTCCCTGCCCCGTCCACCGGCGGGCAGACATATGAAGGAAGGGACATCTCACCGTGAATCGTGCAAGCAAACTGACGATACTGGGGCTGGCAGCCACCGTAGCCGCTGCCGCCATCGCACCGTCGGCTCACGCCGACCAGAAGAACAAGAATCTCTGGCGCAACGGGGCCGTCTTGGGCGGCGCGGCCGCTTTGTACGGTCTGCACAACCACGACCGGACCACGACGCTGCTGGGCGTGGGCGCGGCGGCCTATTCCGCCAACCGCTACGAGACCGACCGGCACCACCAGTCGCAGGCACAGGCGCGGCGTGATCAGAATGCGCGTTACTACCGCAGCCACCGCCACTATTACCGCCGCGCTCGTTGAAGTGTCCGAGCACAAGGCCTGCCACCCGGCAGGCCTTTTTTGTCGGCAGGAAATGCGCCGCTTGCCGGCGAACCGTCCAGCATGAAGCTCGGCGTTTCCACACTCGGGTGCCCGACCTGGACCCTGGACCAGATTGCTTCCCGCCTGCCTGCCTACGGCTATGCGGGCGTCGAGCTGCGTGGCCTGGGGCCGGAGCTGGACGTCACGCTGGCCCCTGCGTTCGGCTCGGAATGGGCAGCCTCGCAGAGCCGCCGGATGCTGGAAGACGCCGGGCTGGTTGTCTGCGGCCTCGACTCCTCCTGTGCATTGGCCGCGCCCGAGGGGGCCGCCCGCAGGTCCACCCTCGATGAAGGGCGGCGGATGATCGACCTGGCCGCACTGCTCGGGGCACCCAGCGTCCGCGTCTTCGGCGGCGCTTTGCCGGATGGGGAGGCGCGGTCGGCGGGCGTCGCCCGCGCCGCCTATGCCTTGCTCATTCTAGCCGACCACGCGGAGCGGCAGAAAGCTGACGTCTCGGTCGTGCTGGAAACACACGATGCCTTCTCGACAGGGGCGCAGGTCGCCGAGGTGCTGCGCCAGTCAGAGCACCCCCGGGCCGGTGCCCTCTGGGACCTGTATCATCCCTTCCGACAGGGCGAGAAGCCGACGGAAACCTTCGCCGCCATCGGCGCGTATGTCAGGATGACCCATGTGAAAGACAGCCGGCCCGGCGGGACGTACTGCCCGCTCGGGGAGGGCGACGTGCCCGTTCCGGCGATGCTCGCGCTGCTGCACCAGGGCGGCTACCGGGGCTGGCTGAGTCTGGAATGGGAGAAGCGCTGGATACCCGCGCTGGCCGACCCCGAGATTGTCTTCCCGCAGTACGCCGCCCGGCTGAACGAATATCTGGCCGAGCTTGGAAAGAACGGGCACCCATGAGATCGCGGCGCGGCTTCACCCGAGCCTTCACTTTGATCGAGCTTCTGGTGGTCGTGAGCATCATCGCGCTGCTGACGGCCATACTACTGCCCGTTTTCTTCTCCGTCCGGGGCAAGGCGCGGCAGACGGTGTGCGTCTCCAACCTCCGGCAGATCGGCCTGGCGATCTCGCTGTACGCGCAGGACAGCGACGAGCTTTATCCGGCGGGCACCGACCCTTCTGACGTGTACACGAACCCGAACATCTGGGCATCTACCACGTATTACAGTCAGGTGCAGGCCATGCTGCCGCTGACAGACATCCTCGCGCCGTACATCCGCAACCAGGAGTTGTGGCACTGCCCCTCTGACAGCGGCTACACCGACCTTGATGTCAGCGCGTACCACGGCGCGACTATCCCCCTGGATGCAACCCCGACATCCTTCACCAGATACCACACGTCTTACCTGTACCGCACCGAGATCGCCCTGCTCCACACGACCTACGGCTCGCTGGTCGCCTATGACGCGGCGAACACCGCCCACGAGGGTGCCGAGGTCAACGTTTTGATGGACGGCAACGGCTCCTGGCACGGCGGCTTCCTGGTCAGCCGGAAGCGCTACAACGAGCTGATGGGCGATGGGCACGTCGTCAACCAGAACATCGCCCAGTTCGGGCGTACCTGGGAGTTAAGCCTGAAGCCGAAGTAAAGAGGGCAAAAGAAGACGCAACAGGCAGGGAAGGCGGCTCCCGGCGTCGAACTCTTCCCCTCGATGACGACGAAGACGCGAGCAGCCAAGCCACCCCCTTTGGAAGGCCAGAAGAGCGACCGGGACGGGAACCGTGCGACCGGCCCCGTGACGTTCGTGGCGGGCGCGCTGATCGCCGCCTACCTCTTCCTGACCAACGCCGACCCCAAGCCGCCCGAGTCGTACTGGCTCGTCAACATCGGCCTGTGCCTGTGGGTGCCGCTGGCCGTGATCGTTCTCGTGCTCCGGCAGGAGCCGAGTCAGTTCGGGATGACGCGCGGCGACCGCCGGCTCGGGCTGAAGTGGACCGGCATCGCCTGGGGCGGCATGGTGCTGATTTTGGCCGTCGTCATGGGCATCCCCCACCTGCGCGCCCAGTTCCAGGGGCAGTACCTCGACGGGCGGCTGTCGCATTGGTATCTGTCCGGCCTGGGAGTGGTGTTCTCTCACAACACCGTGAACCCCCGCGCGCTGCTCTACTACGAGCTGTTCACGGGCTTTTACATGTTCGGCTGGGAGTTCTTTTTCCGAGGGTTTTTGCTGTTCGGCTTGCAGAAGACCTGGCTCCGCAGCGGGGGGGCGGTGGTCTTCCAGGCGCTGGCGTTCATGCTCCTGCACTGGTCGCTCGACCCACAGGCGGCCAAGCCGCTCGCCGAGATACTCAGCGCCTTCCCCGGCGGGATCGTTCTGGGCATCCTGGCCCTGCGGACGCGCTCGTTCGTCTACGGCTTCCTCGCGCACTGGGCCATCTCCGTCACCCTCGACGTGATGCTGCTCTCGCCGTTTATTTTCCGTCACGTTGGGTAAATAACGCCAAGACTTGAGGAGAAGCCCACTTTATGGAGACCATGCGGATCGAGACCAGCCTGCGGCAACGTGACGGCATCCCCGTGCTGGACGTCATCGGGGAGATCGACATCTACACGACGCCGCAGTTCAAAGAGGCGGTCAGTGCGGTCATCGACGAGAACGAATCGGTTATCGTCATCAACATGGCCCAGGTCACGTACATGGACAGCAGCGGCTTCGGGACGCTGCTTTCGGCGACGAAGCGGCTACGCCCGGTGGACGGCGCGCTGTACCTGGCGGCCTGCAACGACGCCATCCAGCGGATGCTCCAGATCACGCGCCTCAACACGATCTTCGGCGTTTATGAGACCGAGGACGAGGCCCTGGCGGCGGCGAAATCCGCCCCATCACAGGCCGTGCCGGCGGCGGCCTAGCTTCCCGTGCGAGGCGGCGGCAGTGACCGCCGCTGCCGCCCCCATTGCGACGCAGAGCGCGTACAGCCCTACCCGGAACGCTTCCGGCTCGTAACGCATCTCCAGCGGATTGTTCAGCGCGGAAAAGTGTTGCTGCCGTGCTGACAGTGTCAGGGTGCGGAAGACGTCCGGCCCCTGCGTCATTTGTACTTCTTCCCCGTGAAAATAGGCACGCCAGCCGGGATACCACTGGTCGGCGACGACCAGTGACTGCGGTGCGGCGAAGCCATCGTTCATCAGTACGCGGACCTGGTTAGGCCCCCAACCCGGCAAAAAATAGGCTGGCCCGTAGCCTTCGCTTTTACCTCCCCGCATCTGAATCCGGTCTGCTGCCTTCTCATCCTCGTAGACAAATGCCCCCCCGCCCGACCAAACAGGCTGCTGCCCTGACAGCGGCTCCAGCGTTACGATCCAGCGCGCCGCGGCCTCGCGTGCTTCGCGTGAACCGGCCCCGTAGGTGAACACCATGTTGCCGTTCTCGGGCGGGGCGGGGGAGCCGCCGTCCAGCGCACCGGCGAAGGCGAAATACTGGCCGGTCAGCAGCGAATCGTAGCCCTGCGTGTCATCCAGCCCGTAGACTGTCGCCACGTTCGGCGGCAGGATCGCGGGCGGCGGCCTGTCCGTCAGGCTCCACCGCCGGTTGAGGGGCATGATGCGCCCCTCTGACCTGTGCTGCCGCAGGAAGTCTGTCAAGGCCGTCGCGGGGTAGACGTTCCCAGGCGCAGTCGTCCGGTTGAAGCCCGCACCTGCGGCCAGCAGATCGGCGGCGACCAGCGCGGCCAGGGCGGTACCCAAGCCGCCTGCCGTCAGGCTGCCCCTCTGCCTCAGCCACAAAGCCGCCCCCGCCGCCGGCAGCAGGCCCAGCGGGACGCGCCAGGTGTCGCTCTCCCCGGCCAGATTATTCGCCAGCGCCCCCACCGGGTAGTGAGTGTTCACCCACCAGGCCGTGTATCCCCCTGTCAGAAGCAGCAGCAGAACGAAAGCGGCCAGCGCCCTGCCGCCGGCGCGGGCGGCCCCCGTCTCCAGCAGCGCCTGCGTGCCGATGGCCGCCAGGACGGGCAGGCAGAACGACCATAGGACCAGAACACGCCCCGGCGAGCCGGTCTGCGCGAAGCCGGGGATGCCGAAGAAGAGCAGGGCGTTCAGCGGGCTGCCCAGGGCCAGCAGCAGCGCGGCCAGGGCGGCAAGCGCAAAAAAGCGCGTCTCGCGCCGCGCTTTCCACGTTGCCGCAACACCCAGCAGAGCCAGCAGCAGCGTCAAGACGCCGCCATAGGCAGCGTCCTCCATGTACGCCCCCGGCCCGCCGTTGAGCGGTTCCCCCCAGAACGTCCCGCGCGTCGGGCTGCCGAAAAAGCCGGGCGCGAACAGCGTGACCAGGTTGGCCGGCGGCACGGCCAGCCGGACATACCCTGCGTAGGCTGCCCCGGTGGCCGCCCCGCCTGCGCGGTGCGAAACGCGCGCCAGCTCCACGGCGGGCAAAAGCTGCGGCGCGGCCAGCCCGAACGCCAGGGCCAGCGTCAGACCGGCACACGCCGGCAGTGCGGGCCACTGCATCCGAAACAGAGGAGCCACGCGCAGCAGGGCGTAGGCAAAGATCAACCCCAGGCAATACAGCGCGATCTGCAAGTGTCCTGCCAGCAGCAGGACACCCAGGCACAGGCCCAGGGGAACGGCGCGGGCGGGCGTGGGCCGCGAGGCTGCTCGGTCGGCGAGCCACAGCGCCAGGGGCAGCCAGGCCGAGACGCACAAAAAAGTCGGCAGGGCGAGCCAGGCCACCTGCCAGTGGCAGAGCTGCCAGCCGACTGCGCCCAGCAAGGAGGCCGGGCGGCCTAACTTGAGGGCAGGGGACCGCAGGTACAGGTAGGCGAAACAGCCCGTCAGCCAGAGGTGCAGCAGCACACTCGCGCCAAAGGCGGACTTGACGGGTGACAGGCAGAACAGCAGGTTGAGGGGATAAAAAACGGCGGACTGCGAATTGGCGACGAACGGCGTCCCGCAGAACTGGTGCGGGTTCCAGAGCGGCAGGAACCCCGAGCGCAGCGTCTCGGCGGCGAACAGCCGCCACGGGTAGAACTCGGCGATGCCGTCCCACATCAGCGGGTTCCAGGGGACCAGCGAGTGCGGGTCCGAGGTGCGCCAGGGGGCGACATCGCGCAGGAGGTCGGCGGGCAGGAACGCCTCCCCGCGACCCACCACGGGCCAAAGCAGGAGGCAGGGGGGAAGGAGCAGCAGCAGAACGGGCAGCAGCGCCCGTGCGCGGCGGCTCACGACAAGTAGGTCAGGTTGCGGCGGGCGACGTCGTTGCCCCCGTCCTGCTCCAGGACGTGCTCGAATTCGGCCTTGGCTTCTTCATATCTTCCCAGCATCGTGTAGGTCAGGGCGAGGTCGTTTCGGGCGAGGACGCTGCCGGTGTCCAAAACCGCCGCCCGTTCCAGCTCGGCCAGCGACTCGTCAAACTCCCCGACAAAACCCAGGACCAGGCCGAGCTGGTGATGCGCCTCGGCATGCGCGTCGTCTTCGGCCAGCAGGGCGCGCAGCTCGGCCGTCGCCTCAGTGTAACGACCCTCGATCTTGTATGCGATCCCCCGCTCCAAGCGCTCTTCCGCGATTGCCATACCCTACTCGCTTTCCAGCTTCTGGCCGGGGGCAAGACGCGCCCCGCGCGCCCAGGCATCCGCCGCCATGCGCCCTTTGCTCTCCGGCTGGACTTCCAGCAGGCGCAACGACCCCTTCATCGTGCCTACCGTTATACCACCGTTACCGACATTTTCGATCACACCGGGCGCGGCTGAACCTTCTTCCTGCGGCTCGGCTCGCAGGACCTTGAGCCGCCTGCCGTGCCGGAGCGTGTAGGCACCGGGCTTGGGCGTGACGCCGCGCACGAGGTTGTACAGCTCTCGGGCGGGTTGTTCCCAGTCCAGCTGGCCGATGTCGGGGGGCAGGGAAGGGGAGTGCGTGACCAGAGTCGGGTCTTGCGGAATACGCGGGCAGTCCCCGTGCGCCAGGGCGGCAAGCGTCTGGAGCAGAAGGCCGGCTCCGAGCGTTGCCAGCGCCGCTTCCAGAGCGGCCAGGTTTTCGACGCCGCCCAGAGGCAGCGAGGCTTGCAGCAGGATGTCGCCGGTGTCCAGGCCGGCGTCCATCATCATCGTGGTCACGCCCGTCTCCCGGTCACCCGCCATCAGGGCGTACTGCATCGGGGCGGCCCCGCGCCAGCGCGGCAATAGTGAGCCGTGGACGTTGACGCAGCCGCGCGGGGGGATGTCGAGGACGCGCTGCGGAATGATCTGGCCGAAGGCGGCGACGACGATGACGTCGGGGGCCATCTCGCGGACGGTCTGGGCAAAGTTTTTGGCCCGGACCTTTTCGGGCTGGAGGAGGGGCAGGCTCAGAGCCAGCGCGGCGTCTTTGGCAGGCGACGTGCCCAGCCTGCCGCCACGCCCCTGGGGCCGGTCCGGCTGCGTTACGACAGCCAAAACCTCGTGATCGGGCGCACCGACCAAAGCCCGGAGCGTAGGGACGGCAAACGGGGACGTGCCCATGAAGAGGACGCGCATCTTACTGTGTTGTTTCTTACTCTCGCGTCTGCGGGCTGTCGTCGCCCTCATCGTCCGAGGTGACCCAGTGCAGGTCTTCGGGGTTGCGGTCGATGAACAGGACGCCGTCCAGGTGGTCGTTCTCGTGCTGGATCACGCGCGCGGTCATGCCCTCGCCCCGGATGCGGACCGGCTTGCCGAACTGGTCCATGCCCTTGACGACGACCTCGTTCGCCCGGACCACGTCGCCCTGAAGTCCGGGGATGGAGAGGCAGCCCTCGATGCCCACCTGTTCGCCCTTGCGCCCCAGAATCTTGGGGTTGATGACCGCGTGGAAGCCGTCGCCGATGTCGTAGACGAAGATGCGCTGGAGGATGCCGAGCTGGGGCGCGGCCAGGCCCACGCCGTTGGCGGCCCGCATGATCCGCTCCATGTGTTCTACCAATTCGATGACGTCCTGGTTGACGCCCAGCACGGGCTTGGACCGCTGGCGCAGGATGTGGACACCCTGCGCCTCATCATATTTGACGATGGGGTCGTCCTTGCGGATCAGGTCGGTCAGCTTCCCCGCGGACTTCGCCATAGATTGCTCTCCCGTTCCAGTCATCGCCGCTCGCTCACTCATCATTCACTTACTGCTCTCTAGTTGGCGGTCATTATAGCATCGAGAGGGGGTCAATATCAAGGGACAGGCCGGTCCGCTCGGCCTGCCCGAGTTCCTCCAGCGTTTCGCGGAGCAGCCTCAGCAGGGACTCTTTGGAGCGCGCCCGCAGGGCAAGGTGCCACCGGTAGCGCCCGCGCAGGCGGGACAGGGGGCAGGCGACCGGGCCGAGTAGCTGCACCGCGCCGTCCAGCCCCATCCGCGCGCGCAGGGCGTTCGCCAGGGCGTGGATGCGCCGCTGCGTCTCCTCCTCGCTCTCGTCGGTGAAGACCAGATTCGCCATGTGCGAAAAGGGGGGATAACCCAGCTCGCGCCGCTGCTCGATGGCGCCGGCATAGAAGCCCAGATAATCGTGCTTCGCGGCGAGCTGGACGCTCTCGTGCTCGGGCGAAAACGTCTGCACGATGACCGAGCCGGGTATCTTGCCCCGCCCGGCCCGGCCCGCTACCTGCGTCAGCAATTGGAACGCCCGCTCCGGCGCGCGGAAGTCGGGGATGTTCAGGGCCGTGTCCGCGCTGACGACGCCGACCAGGGTGACGTTCGGGAAGTCCAGCCCCTTCGCCACCATCTGCGTCCCGATGAGCACGTCCGCCTCGCCGCGCTTGAACGCCCGCAGGGTCTCGGCGTGCGCCCCCTTGCGGGCCATCGTGTCCCGGTCCATCCGCAGCGTCCGCGCCTGGGGGAACTGCCGGCGCACCGCGTCCTCGACCTTTTCCGTGCCCAGTCCGAAGGGCCGCAGCCGCAGCCCGCCGCACGTCGGGCAGGCGTCGGGGACACGCCGCCGGAAGTCGCAGTGGTGGCACTGCAAGTAGCGCCCCGCGTGGTGATAGGTCAGCGAGACGTCGCAGTGAGGGCAGTGGAACGTGAAGCCGCAGTCCCGGCAGAGCAGGAACGACGCGAATCCGCGCCGGTTCAGGAACAGAATCGCCTGCTCGCGCCGCTCCAGGCAGCAGCCGATGGCCGCCGTCAGATCCGCCCCGAAGACCGACCGGGGCGGTGGTTCGGGGCGCTCGGCACCCGATTTAGCTCCCCCAGAACTGGGGGCGGGCGGTGCCTCTGTTTTCATCTCCTCCCGCAAGTCTACCACGGCCACGGGTGGCAGGGGGCGGCTGTCGATGCGCTCCGTCAGTGCGACCAGCCCGTACTCGCCCGCCAGCGCGTGAAAGTAGCTCTCCAGAGAAGGCGTCGCACTGCCCAGCACGACCGTCGCCCCGGTTTGCGAAGCCCGGAACCGGGCCGCATCGCGCGCGTGGTAGCGCGGGGCCGAGTCCTGCTTGTACGACCCGTCATGCTCCTCGTCCAGCACGATCAGCCCTAAGTCCTGGACCGGCGCGAAGACGGCTGAACGCGCCCCGACAACGACCCGCGCCTCGCCGCCCTGGATGCGCCGCCACTCGTCGTGCCGCTCGCCGAGCGACAGGGCGGAGTGCAGGACGGCGACTAAATCCTCGCCGAACCGCGCCTTGAACAGGTCCAAGACCTGCGCGGTCAGCCCGATCTCCGGCAGCAAAATCAGCGCGTTCCGGCCCGCCTGCAATGTCCGAGCCACGGCGTCCAGATAGACTTCCGTTTTGCCCGATCCGGTGACGCCGTGCAGCAGCAGCGTCCGCCCGTCCCGCGCGCCGACGTGCTTGCCGATCTCTGAAGCCGCGCGAGCCTGGGCATCCGTCAGGGCAGGCGCGGCGCGGGCGACGAAGCCGAAGAACTGGAACGGGTCGCGTCGAGACGGCACCTCGTGATATTTCGCCAGGCCCTTCTCGGCCAATGCCTTCGCCGCCGCGCCCGCGCTCGCCCCGACCGCCAGCCCCGCCGTCGGCAGGGCCGTCTTGTCCAGCACCTCAGACCCAATCAGGGCGCGCAGCAGACGCGCCTGACGGGCGGCCCCGCTTCGCTCCATCCGGGCCGCCTCTTCCCCCGCCACGTCCGGGGAAACGGCCAGTTGCAGCAGCCGGACCATCTTGCGCCGGGACGGCGGCATCTTGACCGCCCGTTCCTCCGAGACCACGCCTTTCTTCTTCATCTCGGCCAGGGCAGGGCCGGGCTTGGCCTGCCCCAGCGCCCGAGCCAGCTTGCCCGCCTCCGCCGCCCCGCCCAGCGCCGCCAGCGCGTGCGCTAAATCTTTCTGGGGGATGGACCGCGTGCTCGCCAGCCGCTCCTCCCAGTCGTCCGCCAGCGTCAGCGTGGTCTTGATCTGTGACGTCATCACGTCCGGCACGATCAGCCGCAGGGCGTCGCGCAGGTCGCACAAAGTCTGCTCGGCAACCCATCGGGCCAGGTCGCATAGCTCGGCGTCGAAGCCGGGCGCGTTCCCGATCCGGGCCGCGACGGGCTTGATCCGGCCCGCCATCTCCGGCGGGCAGTCCTCTTTGAGACCGACCACATGGCCGACCGCCTGCTGCGCGCCGAGCGGGACCACGACGGCGGCCCCGACGGCCAGCACCAGGCCGTCGGGCACGGCATAGGTCAGCGGCTGCGGCAGCCCGGCCACGTCAACTTGCACTACGATGTCGGCATACATGGGAGTCCATTATACACCCGGCGGGGGTGCCTCTGGCGGAATGGCGCGAACACAGGTGGCGTTTGTTTGGTGTATAATGGGAATGGCTTGAAGCCGGCAGAGGTCAGATCTCTTTCAAGCGACTGCGCGAGCAATGGAAAGTGAGGCGCATGAAGGTCAGGGAAGTCATTCAAAGGCTGCAAGAGGACGGCTGGACGGTCGTTCGTCAGGAGAGCAGCCACCGGACGCTGAAAAAAGATGGCATCAAAGAGAACATTGCCGTCTCAGGTCTTGATCGGGATGACGTGTTTCCAGGTCAATTGAGCGACATTCGCAGAAAGTCAGGGTTGCCACTTCGATGAAGATTACCGTTGTGCTGGAACAAGGCCCCAACAACTGGGGCGCATTCGCTCCCGATCTGGAAGACTGCGTGATCGCTACGGGGCGGACCCGCGAGGAGACCATCAGCCGGTTCCGTGACGCCCTGCGTGGGCTGGTTAAGTTCAAGCATGAAGAGGGCTTACCCGCCCCGGATGTGACGGAACTAGAAATAAGGGAAACTATCGCGGCTTGACGCCGAGGCTATAATAAATGACGGCTGGGGATGGAGGAGTCTCTTGGACCCGGCACTGGAAGTGCTGGTCTACTCTTGTCTTGAGCGAAAGTCGCTCCGCGATTGGCCTCTGCGGTTTTCCTTTTCAGCCAGCCGTGCGCCATTCCTGGTTCGCTAAAACTACGGACGTTTCAATCTGGCGCTCAGACACAGTCCAATACTTCTTGAGTAATCGGTTTTTGTCTTGCGGAGACACCAACTGAAAACCGTGCTTTTCATAAAAACGGATCGCCCACGCAGCATCCGCCCAAGCGCCGATTAACACCGTCCCGTTTACCATTCCGAGCAGATGCACGAGCAAACGCCCGCCAATCCCCTGCTTCTGGCTGGCGGAGCGAACGTAAGCGTGCCGGATCAAGGTCACGTCGTGAACCTGCTGAATGCCCATGACGGCAACAAGCGTGTTTTCTTCCTCGTATCCCCAAAACCTGACACCATCCCCAGTCTCGTGTCTCAGCTCTTCAAAGGACATATAAGGCTCTGACAAGCAGTCCATTGGAATGACACCTTTGTAAGCCTCTGCGCCTTCGTTGATGATAGACCAAACTTCCTGTAAATCCTGGTCATTGCAAGGTTGGATCACCACAGCCTACCTCCTGTTAACTTTTTTCTATTATACTCGCTTCGCGGCGGCGTTTGACAATCACCTACCCGCCCGGTATACTCTCCTTACTCTTTCGTTTGGAGATTGCACAGTGGCAGATTATTCCGACAATTTGGGCAATGCGGGCAAGGCCGACGTTTCCGAGATCTGGAAGAAACGCCACACGGCCGCGCACGTGATGGCGCAGGCTGTCCAGGAGATCTTCCCTGACGCCCGCCTCGCCATCGGCCCGCCGATTGAAGAAGGCTTCTACTACGACTTCGAGCTGCCCCGGACGCTGACGCCGGACGACCTGGCCGAGATCGAGTCCCGGATGAAGCGCATCCGGCGCGACGACCTGCCGCTGACCCGGTCGGAGATGCCGCGCGCCGAGGCCGTGGCCTATGAGGAAGCGCGGGCGCAGCCGTACAAGGCCGAATTAATCAACGACCTGCCCCCCGGCGAGACGATCTCGTTCTATACGCAGGGGCCGTTCACCGACCTCTGCCGGGGGCCGCACGTCGCGAGCACCGGGCAGATCGGCGTCTTCAAGCTGGACCGAGTGGCGGGCGCGTACTGGCGCGGCGACGAGAAGCGGGCGCAGCTCCAGCGCGTCTACGGCGTCCTGTTCGACACGCAGGCGGAGCTTGACAACTACTACGTCCGCTTGGAAGAGGCCAAAAAGCGTGACCACCGCGTGTTGGGCAAGCAGCTCGGCTTGTTCGCCTTCAGCGAGGAGATCGGGCCGGGCATCCCGCTGTTTCTGCCCAAGGGCGAGATGCTCCGGCACGTCATGGAGACCTACGTCCGGGACTTGCAGACGCGCTACGGCTACCAGCACGTCTGGACGGGGCACCTGGTCAAAGAGGATTTATATCGTAAATCGGGGCACTTGGACAACTACGGCGACAAGGTGGCCGGGGGGATGTTCCCGCCGATCATCGAGCCGAACGGGGAGCGGATGCGCCTGAAGCCCATGAACTGCCCGTCGCACATGACGCTGTTCAACACCCAGATGCACTCATACCGCGACCTGCCCCTGCGCTACGCCGAGTTCGCGACGCTGTACCGCTACGAGAAGAGCGGCGAGCTGAACGGGCTGACCCGCGTCCGGTCGCTGACCCAGGACGACTGCCACATCTTCTGTACGCCGGAGCAGATCGAGTCCGAGTTCACGCTGGCCCTGAAGCTCATCCGCGAGACACTGGCGCGCTACGGGTTCGAGGACTACCACGTCCGGCTTTCCCTGCGCGATGCCGACCCCGACAGTAAGTATGTCAAGGACGACGCGCGCTGGGACATGGCCGAGGACGCCCTCCGCTCGGCGCTTGACGCCAATGCCGTCGAGTACGTCGAGGCGAGGGGCGAGGCGGCCTTCTACGGCCCCAAGGCGGACTTTTTAACCCGCGACGTGCTGGGCCGCGAGTGGCAGATCTCGACAATCCAGGTGGACTTCATCCAGCCCGCGCGGCTGGGCTGCTCTTACATCGGCGAGGACAGCCACCCGCACACGCCGGTCGTCCTGCACCGGGCGGTCACGGGTTCCACCGAGCGATTTCTAGGCATCCTGATCGAGCAGTACGCGGGCGCGTTCCCGACCTGGCTCGCGCCCGTGCAGGCCGTCGTCCTGCCTATCGCCGACCGTCACAAAGAGTACGCCGTCGGCGTGAAAGCGGCCCTGACAGACGCGGGCTTCCGCGCCGAGGTAGACGGGCGCAATGAAAAAGTGGGCAAGAAGATCGCCGAGGCCGAATCGCAAAAGGTCCCCTATATGCTCGTCGTCGGCGACCGGGACGTGAACGCAGGCACCATCTCGGTGCGCCAGCGCGGCGGCACGGACTTGGGCGCACTAGGCCAGGAAGACTTCCTAGCGCGGCTGCGGGAGGAAACGAAAGAGTAGGGGCCGTGTCTGCTCTCGGGAAGCCGTTCATCACGCCCGAGCAGTATCTGAAGATGGAGCGCAAGGCCGGATTTAAGAGAAGATACTACGCGGGCCAGATCTTCGCGATGGCTGGGGCGAGCGAGGCACATATCCTTATCGTTTCCAATCTGATCATGGAACTCGGAACGCGACTCCGCCGCCCCTGTCGGGTCTACGGGACGGATGTGAAGGTCAAGGTCGGTGCTTTTGGGCCGTTCACCTACCCGGATGTGAGCGTTGTCTGCGGCGAAGTCATGTCTGCGGACAAGACGCGGGACATGATGGAGAACCCGTCGCTGATCGTGGAGGTGCTGTCCCCGTCCACCCAGAGCTATGACTGGGCTGAGAAGTTCGCCCACGACTAGCGGCTCGATTCGCTGACGGACTACCTGCTCGTCTCCCAGAACGCCATGCGGGTAGAGCACTTCACCCGGCAGGGGGACGATCAATGGCTGCTCTCCACCTACCGCGAGCCGGAGGCGGGCGCTCTGAGCCTGCGCGAGTTGTAGCGGAACACGGAGGAGTGCCTGGTTTAGCGCGTGTGGTGCCGAGTACCGGCCCGCGCCCCCGCAGGCCGCCGTGGTGGAGATGGACGAGCTGTTCACCTTCGTCACGCACAAAAGAACGCCGCCCACGTCTGCACGGCGGTAGACCGGCACACCCGCTGCCTGTTGGCCTGGTCGGTGAGCCTGAGCCGGGGCGCCGAGGCCGGTACGCTCCAGCCGCTGGCGGATCAGACGGCGGTCCTGAACCCGGCGCGTAGTGGAGGGAGGCAACGCGGATCTGCGGCACTACCCGGCGCGGCTGGGGCGCAGGAGCCGGTGCTTCAGCCGGAGCCTGGTGGCTTTGGCGCGGGAGGTGACGCTGTTGGCGTACTGCTACAACGCCCGGCAGTTGTTAGTTGTTCAAGCGGCGTTCTGTCAGGCTCGATGCTCACCTGATCGATCTTCTGCCTGCGCTCAAGTACACGCTCCCGAACACGGGGGGTTAATTGACGGAACAACAGCGGCACGGGTATAATGCCCGCGCCGTCACGCTCCCTTGTTGTAGCGGTAGCAAGCCAGCTTTACACGCTGTGAGTGGCAGTTCAACTCTGTCAGGGAGCATCCACCGACCCGCCTTTTAGCGAAAAGAGCCGTAAGCCCCCTGGCTTTAGCCATGCGGGATATAAGGCTCCATGTCTTTCCGAAGACACGATATTGACGCCTTGCGTTTTTAGGGTAACTTGCGGCATAATAGGTATGTGCAAATTAAATGCCTAAAGCATAGAATCTTCCCTACGAAAGCGCAAGAACGTCGGCTGGAACAAACGCTGGAAACCTGCCGCCAGGTCTACAACAGCCTGCTCAACTGGCGCAAGCACGACTACGAGGTGCTGGGCAAGTCGCCGTCCTGGTATGACCAGAAGAAAGGCATCACGGCTTGGAAAGAGTATCACCTAAGTAGTCATGCGAAAGAAAGTCGGTATTTTGTCCCGACCTGCGCCAGAATATCCGTGACGCTTTGGCAGAGCGTCTCAAAGTTGGTGTAGGCTTCGGGCCAGAGCCAGCGGTACTTTACCTGAC
>JAABUQ010003324.1_pt1 | contig 29791 bp, 25 predicted proteins | sample 5560001 | NCBI WGS metagenome assembly JAABUQ01 (sample SAMN10711888, study PRJNA513371) | rock metagenome | isolation source: Antarctica rocks | place: Antarctica: Victoria Land, Finger Mt nord | collected 2015-12-18 | reverse complement strand
CACCCGCGCTCGGGTAAACACCCGCGCTCGGGTAAACACCCGCGCTCGGGGGCCTGCGTGCGCGCGAAGTAGCGGGCGTAGGTTCGCTCACGGCCGCGAGCCGTGACGACCAGGTTACGCAGACCTTGCGCACGCGCGCCGAAGGCGACGTCGAGCGCGGAATGGCTGCCGATGGAACACAACGTCAAGGCAGCGCGATCGTAACCTTCGAGCGTGGCGCTTACGTCGATGCCAACTCCTGCGCTTGACGGCTGCTTGCGTATTCGACCACGAGCAGATTCTTGACGCGGTCGGCAGCGGCTTTGGTTGCGTCGGTATCGACGCGCTCGAGCAGCCGATATGCATCCAAAAGATTGGCCGGCAACGTCGTGTCGTGCGGGTACTGTTTCTGCCAGTCCTCGACGGCCGACTCGACTTGCAGCGCGTCACCTTCCATCCGCTCGCCCCAACCCCGGTCGAGGTATTTGTTGACGCGGATCACCTCGTTGCGCACCCCAATCGGGGAGTACTTCAAGCGGCCGAAATACTCGTCGGCGGGCGCGGTGCGCGTCAGCCGCAGTTCGTGCGGAATGGCGCGGACGCGGGCGATCAGTTGCAGTTCCGGCGTATGCGCGCGACGGTATGCAATCGCACGCGCGGCCGCACGGTCCGCGTCGGTATACCCGAGATCGTTGACCGCGGACGCCGCGATCGCGAAGAGTTGGCCATATTCGGGGTCGGGCACGCGCGTCAGCGGAGCGTCCGGTGCGGCAGCGTGTTGCAACAGTAGGCTGCGATATTGCGGGTCTTTGGTCAAGTTGTACGCACGCACGTCGGCGACGAGTAACTGCGTCTGAGCGTCGGGATCACCGTGAAAGGCATGGACGTCCGCGGCCGCCGCATCTTCCGCTTGGCGCGCGAGCACCTCAGCATCCGCCTCGGCGGCATCGAGCTGACTCAAGAGCGCGGTGGCTTCGGCTCTGTGCGCATCGTCGCCGTTTTTGGCCGTGTAGTCGGCCGCTTCGCGCACGTACCAGCGTGCACCGTCGTTGTTGGTCAGCGGATTGTAATGCAGCTGAGTCGCTACGTCGATCGCCAGATTCGCCACTTGGGCGTAATTCGGATCGGTCGCCCGAAACAGCGAATAGGCGCGGCCCGCATCGAAGAGGGTCGACTGATAGTACAACTCGCTTGCAAACGGCCATTTCTTGGCGGCACCTTCGTCGAAGGCTTTGCGCATCGCCTGATAGAGCGTGACGGGGTCGGTTTCGATTGCCGCGCCGGCGGGCGCGACGCACACGAAGCCGAGGGCCGTAACCAGACAGCTTGCAACAAAGCGTTTAACCGTGCTAGGTAAGTCCAGAATCATCAAGTACCGCGTGAAGGTTGTTGGAAAGGAGAGCGTTTTTGATCTCGCGAGCGATGCGACGGCCCGTCGACATCGGTTCGCTGTAGTTGAGGTACGAGTACGGTGAGCCGTCGATGAAGGGATTCGTGCCCGCAACGATGCGTGCCGAAATTTCCATCACGAAGAACTTGGCCTCGGGCGTGATGATCGTTTCGATGCAGAAGGCGCCGAACAGTCCCTTCGGACCGCATAGTTCCTGACTGACGCGCACGACGTCTTCGCCCATGCGATAGGTTTCGGCCAGCATCGACTCCCGCAACACGAGCGGCGAGTTGCCGACGACGACGTAACTCGGCTCGATATCCATGTTCTCTTGGGCGGCGGCGGGAATGCGGCCAAGAGAGTCGACGTTGGTCTCATACCGCCGGTCCATGCTCATGATCTCGAGCTTGCCGGTCAGCGGCGAGTAGAAGTAATGGATGTAGGCCGGAACGCCGATGACGTACTCTTGCAGAATGTAGTTTTGACGCGCGAGCTGCCCGGCGCGTAACTCGAAATCGTGCGCGTCACGCAAGAAGAGATACCCCTTCCCACCTTGGGCTCCGTACAATTTGACGATGACCGGCCGGTCGATCGCCGCACCGGTGCGAAACTGGCGCGGCACGGTCAATCCGGCGCGCACCAGCCACTCACGCTGTAGTTCGCGGCTGGCTTCCCAGTCGAGAACCGCCTTGTTGCCGAAATACGGAATCGTCATCCGCTTGTGTTCCGCAAGCGAGAGATGGGCCACAAAAGAGCCATGCGGCACGATGATCAGCTTGCGCGATTCCAACTCGGGCACGAGCTGCATGAACTGCCCGTAGTGATCGATTGGAATCACTTCGTCGACGAACGCGTAGGCCCGGTAGAGACGCTCGGTTTCGCGGTTGGCGATTGCCAGCGTTCGAAAACCTTCATCGTGCGCGCCCTTGAGAATCTGCAATGCCGAATGCGAGCCGAGCGTCGCAATCGTGTAGAAGTCGCTCGACTTGGCCTGGGCCGGGGTGCGCAGCAGTTCCGGTGCAATCATGCAGTCATCGCTTTCTGAAACGCGGGATTGCAGAGCAGAGTTTCTTGCGCTGCCTGCACGAGATTCGATTCCGCCGGGGCGCCCAAATCACCGATGAGCCGCCAACTCGTGAACCGCTCGAGCCCAGTCACCCCCGGCAGCGTACGGCCCGCGATGCGCACGCCGGCGGTCGACTCGCGTTCCGGGGCGGCTAAACGCTCCGCAATCCAAACCTCGCCCGGCTCGGGGCCTTCACCGGTTCGCACGCGCAACGAATGTTTGTTCGGATTGAAAAGCGTCTCCACGCTGCGGAACAGCACGCTCAAACGGTCGGCTTCTCGCTCTTGCACTTCACAGCGATACACGTCGGCGCGTTCGAGCGCCGTGACCGCGACCCCTAGACGCCGGAGCGTCGTCAGCGCCGTGCGCGCCTCGTTATCGGGGATCGTCAAGCTGACTTCGACGCAGCGTACGACGGTCATGAGGAAACCGCACGCGCAAGTCCGGCGAACAGCGCGATCCCGCCCGACGGCGCAAGCATCGCCGAAGCGTCACCGCGCGCGCGTTCGCGCTCGTTGCCGTGGTGCATGTACGTCCAGGCGTCGCGTTCGGGATGCGGCATCAAGGCGAGCACGTTGCCGCGCGCGTTCACGAGCCCGGCGGCCCCCAGAGCCGAACCATTCGGGACGGCGTCCGCGCTCGGGTTGCCGCGCGCATCACAATAGACGAAGGCGATGCGCTGCTCGCGTTCCAGGCGCGCGAGCACGTCGGGTTCGGCGGTCAACCGCCCTTCGCCGTGCGACGCCCACGCCGGCAAGACGGCGCCCGTCGGCAGGCTCGCGGTCAGCGCGCAGCGCTCTGGTTCAAGCGCGAGCTTGACGTGCACGTGCGTGGAACGATATTTGCCTGCCGGCGCATTATGCGTGAAACCGACTTGCGGGCGCTCGACGTCGTCGAGGGCGGGCACCAGGCCGCTCTCGACCAACACCTGCGCGCCGTTGCAAATGCCCAGCACCGGTTTACCTGCCGCTGCTGCGGCGCGGACGGCAATCATCAGCCGGTCGTGCGCCGCGATCGCTCCGGCACGCACGCGATCTTCGTACGCGAAGCCGCCGGGAAGCACGAACGCATCGAGCGCGCAAAGATCGTTGGGTTCGGCGTTCCAGTGCACGAGCCCCGCGTCCAAACCGACGGCAATGCAGGCCCGTAACGTCTCCTCTTCGGAGTTCGTACCGGGAAAGACAATAATACCGACGCGCGCGCTCACGCGTGCGCCGTGTCGGGCAGGACGTCGCCGTAAAAGTCGCGCAGCGGCGCGTTCCACGCTTCCCGCAACGCCGACAGCGCAGCGTCGAGTCCGCGGCACCCGCGGAGTACCGGTTGCGCGATCGTCTCACCAAGTCGCCTCAGCGCGGCGCCCTGCCGAGCGCACAACGCTTCGAAGTCCGCGGGACGACCGGTCTCGACGACGAAGGCGCCGCTCTCGGCGAACGCGCCGCGCAGATCGAGGTCTGCGTCGAGCGAGACACCGACCTCATCATGCGCGGCAAAGGCCATCTCGCAGACCGCCACGAGGAGGCCGCCGTCGGAGACGTCGTGGGCAGCGAGCACCAGTCCGTCGCGATGGGCCTCGAGCAGCGCGGTGATCTCGCGGCGGGTCGCTTCGTAGTCGAGCGAAGGGACTTCAGAGGCGATACCCAGTACATCCGCCACGACGCTGCCGCCCAAGCCGCGCGGCACGGTTCCCAGACGGTACAGCACCGAACCGATTACTTTGAGAGCCGGGGTTGCCGAGCGGGACACGTCGGCGAGCGTGCCGATGCACGCGACGATCGGCGACGCCGGAACTGCACGTCCGCTCGCCGATTGATTGTACAAGCTGACGTTGCCCGACACGAAGGGCACGCCGAGTTCGCGCGCGGCTCGCGTGAGTCCGTCGACGCCGGCCACGAACTCGCCCATGTGGCGCGCGTTCTCCGGATTGCCGTAGTTCAGGCAGTCGGTCAGTCCTGCCGGCATCGCTCCCACCGCGACGACGTTGCGGATCGATTCGACGACGGCGTGTTCGGCGGCCCGCTCGGGATCGAGCACCGCATAACGCGGATTGCCGTCCACGGCGAGGGCGCATGCAAGTGGGGCGCCCGGCAACGGCACGATGACGCCGGCGTCGGCGTAGCCGCACGGAATCGAGGTCGTCCCGCGCACGACCGAATCGAAGCGTTCGTAAATCGCCCGGCGCGAACACACGTCGCGATGCGCGAGCACGCGAGGCAAGATGTCACCGAACCCGCCCGTCGCAGCTTGCAACACGTCTGTTTCTCGTGACGACGGCATCGGAAGCTGATAGGAGCGCTCGTAGCGCACGCCGCGAGTCAGGACGTCGATCGGCACGTCCATCACGGTCTCCCCGTGCGCGGTCAACACGTATGACGGCTCCGCCGTTATCGTCCCGATCACCGCGGCTTGCGCGTGCTGGGCAATCAGCGGCAACGAAAACTCGTCGTTGTAGAGGGCTAGCAAGGTGGCCGTGACATCGGGCGGCACGACCCACGCCAACCGCTCTTGCGTTTCGCCGACCGCGATGACGGCAGGTGGGAGATTGGGCTGCGATGTCGGACAGCGATCGAGGTCGATGCGCGCACCGAAGCCGCCGCTCGCCGCCAATTCCGCGGTGCAGCCCATGATGCCGCCCGCCCCGAGGTCTTTGAAGCCGACCGTCAATCCGCGTTCACGCACGATATCGAAGACGCGGTACGAGGCGCGCATGAGTACGTTCTTGAGGAACGGATCGGGTACTTGCACCGCGCCTCTATTTTGCTGCGCATCCTGTTCGTCGAGAACGAGCGACGAGAAAGCGGCGCCGCCGAAACCGCTGCGATCGGTCGCCTTCCCGACCAGAATGATGTCCCAGCCGGCGGAGTTCGGCGGCGCGGCGGAATGGATGATGCCGCCTTCTTCAACGAGGCCAAGCGCAACGACGTTGACGAGACAATTGTCGCGAAAGCCTTCGTGCAGGTAGACGTCGCCCGCGATCGTGGGCACGCCGATCGCATTTCCGTATGCGGCGATTCCGTCGACGATGCCCTGCGCAACATAGCGACAGTGCGGATCGTCGAGCGGGCCAAAGCGTAGCGGATCGGCGAGCGCGATGACGCGCGCCCCCATGCACAGCACGTCGCGCACGATCCCCCCGATGCCGGTCGCCGCGCCCTCGAACGGGACGACCTGCGAGGGATGATTGTGCGATTCGTGCGCAATGACGATGCCGTAGCGCTTCCCTTGCCATTCGCCCAGGTGCACGATGCCAGCGTCTTCCTGGGGCCCTTGCATGACCGTCGGACCGGACGTCGGCAAACGCGCCAGATGGTGTCGCGAACTCTTGTAACTGCAATGCTCGCTCCACTGAGCGTCGAACGCGTGCGCTTCAACGACGGTCGGATCGCGCTCCAGCGCGGCCGCGATGCGGCGAACCTCATCGAGCGTCAGCGCCAGTCCGTTCTCGCGCAGGCTGTCCGCCAGCGCCGCATCGTCGACGTCGCGCACGCGCAACAGCGCGGGTCGCGCCGTGGCGACTTCAGCCAAGCGATGCCTGCGGCGGCGGCGCGTTGATCTGCGCGTCGGCGTGGAGCACCGCCGAACGAGCATTGGCCTGGACAAGCAAGACGCGGCCGAACATGATCGTGTCGTCGACCGCGAGCGTCTTCGCCACGATTTGCGCTAGCTCTTCGGCCTCGAATTCGGTTGCGTCGAAGACGGGGGTCGGCGTCGCCGCGGCGAGCATCGCCGCAAGTTGCGGACCGGAAGCGACGTAGATCAGTCGCGCAAACGTCGCATCGAGCTGCTGCGCCGCCTGAAGGACGTATCCCGGCACCAAATGCGTCGACACGACCCGGCGCAACGTCTGCAAACCGAAGACCTGCAGCGCACCGACCACCGGATCCAGGATGCCGAGCGAATCGGAACCGTCGGCAGCCAGTGCGATCATGGCCGGCCGCGCACTGGGAAATTGTCCGACCAGTTCGGAGACCAGTTCGTAATTTTGCCGCACGCGCTCGAGGTCCGCCGGGGTAACGGTATCGAGGTTCCGGTACATCTGTTTGTCGAGCATTAAATCTTCGCGACCTTGCGGCCACACGCGCCACGAATCGTTGTCGATCACGTCGGCGATGACCAGCGTGCCGCGGCCTTCACCACTCTGAATGCGGCCGAATTCCAATTTGAGGTCGACGAGCAGCGCCTCGCGCCTGCGCCAAGCGTGTGCCAGGATCTCGAAGGTGATGCGTGCGATCTCACTCATCGCACCGATCTCCGGCGGTGACGCGAGGCCGCGGTGCACGATCTCGTCGGGATCGATCAACGGATCATGATTCGCATCGTCCTTCAAAAAGAATTCGACCATGCGCGGAATGATGATCGACCCGCGCGCGATGCCGGGCTTGCGACGCACGAGCGAACCAGCCGCAACCCCGCGCACGACCACTTCGAGCGGCACCATCGTGCAACGGCGCACGAGCATCTCGTTGTCGTCGTCGTCTTCACCGCCGGAAAGATAATGCGTCGGCAGTCCGCACAGGTTCAGCAGCCGGAAAACGCGAGCTGTCGTCTTAGCGGCCAGGCGGCCTTTGCCCGCAATTTCGTCGCGACGCGCGCCGTCGCCCGACGTGATCGCGTCGAGCGCCTGTACGATCAAAACGTCGGGCTGTCCCGGTTTCTCGTAGAGAACCTTCGTCTTGCCGCGCGCGACTTCGAGGCCTTTATTCATTTGGGTCCCTCATCGAGGGACGCAGATGTCGCGTCATCGAGTGCGGGAGCTTGCGGGAATGGCGGCAACGCCGTCACGCGTGCAGCCAGGGCGCGCGCGCGTTCGGGCGCATCCCCGATGTGGTCGGTGGGGTCGAGCAACAGACGAATCTCCGCGGGGTCGAGCAAGCTTGTCAGCGACTCGTCTTCGACGAGCAGCTCCGCAAGCGGATTGTCGCCGCCCTTCGCAATGCGATCGTACGCGCGCATCGCTGCGTCTCGCAGGGACTCGTGCAAAGCTTGGCGGTCACCGCCGGCTTTCACCGCCTCCATCAAGACGGCCTCGCTGCCGGAGAACGATCCATACGCGCGCAGATTGCGCGCGATGCGATCTTCGTCGACGCGCAGGCCGGCGACGATCGTGCGGGCGAGCGATACGATCTCGTCGCCGCACAGGAATGCTTCGGGCAGGATCGTGCGCCGATTTGCGCTGTCGTCGAGCGTTCGTTCGAGATAGTTCGTCGCCGCGTTCTGCCAGGCGGTATCCGCATATCCGACGAGCAACCGGGCGAGCGAACCGATCCGTTCGGAAAGGACGGGATTGCGTTTGAACGGCATCGCGGAGCTGCCGACTTGCTTGACTCCGTGGGGCTCGAACATTTCCCCGAAACCCGGCGACGACAGCAGCCGCACATCGGCCGCGAACTTGGAAAGCGACGCACCCAGACCCGCGAGCGACGACAGAACGAGATAATCGAGTTTGCGCGGATAGGTCTGGGTCGCGACATCGCGGGCTGCAAGGCCGAACACCCCGAGCACCTCAGCCTCTTGGTCGCGCGCGCGCCGCCCCGTGCCGCGCAGCAACCGTTCATACGATGCCGATGTTCCGACCGCGCCGCGGATGCCTTTCGCCGTCAGCGCATCGAAGGCCGCGCGTAACTGCGTATCGTCGATCAGCAGATCTTGTGCATAGATCGCCAGCCGGTGGCCGACGGTCGTAGGTTCGGCGAATTGCAAGTGCGTGTAGCCCATGGCGGCGACCCCGGCATATCGCTCGACCAGCGTGCCGAAGTCCACCAGTAAGGCCCGCAGATTTTCGCCGATGAGGCCCAGCGCGCGGCGCATGCGATACGTCTCGACCGTATCTTCGATATCCATCGACGTCGCGCCGAGGTGAAGCTTCTTCCCTCCGAGCGGTGCCTGTGCAGCAAAAACCCGAATTTCCGCCATCAGGTCGTGCCCGATCTCGCGTTCGATTGCAAGCGCCGCCGCTAGGTCGACATCATTGCGATGCACTTCCAGATCGGCAAGTTCCTCGGCGCTGACGAGCCCGCTCTTGGCTTGCGAGCGGGCCAGTGCGATCCAAACCGCGCGCCACAAACGCCGCCGCTCCCGTTCGGAAAACAGACGTCGCAACCGCGTACTGCCGTACCGCCACGAAAACGGCGAAGCGTACGACCCGTCGTCCATCACGTCAGGCCGCTTTCGCTCCACCCTCAGACCCCGCCTTGAGGTGGCGCGTCGACGGCTGAAACGACGATCCGCTGGGTTCCTCGCAATCCTCAACGCTCGCGCGCTGCCGCAGCGGTCGCCATCTCGACAATCACCCGCGGATCGTCCGCGCGCCCCGTTACGACGGCTTCGAATCCGCGCACCGCACGCTCGAAGCCTAAGCGGGCGCGGCGCTCCCCGAGCGCCCGCGCCGACATGCGCAGTTCGCGTTCGCGCCAGCGTGCCCGCAGCGGCAGCTCGCCGTCGGGACGCGCGACTTCCCACACGAGCCCATACTCCGCGGCGAGCGCCGCGAGCAGCGGAACGGCTGCACCGCGCGGATCGGCGGCGAACATCTCATGCGCAAGCGCGAGCGCATCGGCGGCCCGTCCGGCGACGGCTGCAGACGCATACTGATAGGCGCGCACGTCCTCATTTCCCAACGCTTCACGCAGCACGGCGTCGAGTGTGATGACGTTGCCGCCGATGGCGAGTTTCTCGAGATCGGTGCGCAGGCCGGCAAGCTGCGCGTCACCTTCGACGAGCGCCGCGACGGCAGTGGGGTCCGCCATCGCATCAAGGGCCGCCAAGGTTTCACGAACGAACCGTTCACGCGCATCGAGCGACGGCGTCGTATCGATGCGCAAGGCCGCGCGGCCGAGTTGTTTACCGAGCGGTTCGGGACGCTTGCTCGCCGGCGAGACGAGGTCTTCGATGACGAGCACGTTTCCGTCAGGAACACGCTCGGCTACGGCGAGCAGTTCGCGGCGCGGGTCGGCGCGCAACTCGGCGGCGCCGCGCACGATCACAACGCGAGCCGTTCCTAAGAACGGAAGAGCCGAAATCGCCGCGTCGACGCCCGCAAACGAGTCGAGTTCGCCGGCGGTAAAGCGATCGACGTTGAGATCGCGTTCGGCTTCGGGCAGCAACCGTTCGACCACAAGCGCGAGCGCGCGCTCGGCGAAGACGCGTTCAACGCCCTCTACAATGACGAGTTTGCCGATCTTCGGTGGCTTGTCGACGAACTCGTAAAATTTCACCGCGTCGGCATCACCAGCATCGCGAACCCGGGGCGGGTCGCCAAATCAGGTAGCGACTCTTCGTACGGTGGCCGAGCGACGCCATATTCGGTGATGATGCCCGTAATGAGCCGGCCGGGCGTCACATCGAAGGCCGGATTGAAGACGTCGACCTCGGCGGGCGCGGTTGCGCCGCCGCCGGCCGTACGAACTTCGTCGGGCGCGCGTTCTTCGACGGCGATCGTCGAGCCGTCGCGTCGCGCGAAGTCGATCGTCGAGCGTGGCGCTGCGACGTAAAACGGAATGCCGAGCCCGGCGGCAGCAAGCGCAAGGCCGAAGGTGCCGATCTTGTTCGCCGTGTCGCCGTTGCATGCGATGCGATCCGCACCGACGATGACCGCGCGTACGTCCTTACGCTGCATCGTGGCGGCCGCTGCAGCATCGACGATCAACGTCGACGGCACGCCGGCTTGCGCCAGCTCGACGGTTGTCAGGCGGGCGCCTTGAAGAAGCGGTCGCGTTTCGTCGACATAGACGTGCAGTTGCTTTCCGCCGACGTGTGCTTCGACGATCACGCCCAGTGCCGTGCCGTGGCCTGCCGTCGCGAGCGGACCGGTGTTGCAGTGCGTCAGCACGGCACCGCGTGTCGGCAACAGCTCGGCGCCGTGCTGCGCGATGGCTCGGTCGACGGCGCGCTGCTCGTCATGAATCGCGCGGGCGGCCGCGAGACTACCGCCTGCTTCGCGAACGCGGTCGACGGCCCACGCGAGATTGACGGCAGTCGGCCGCGCCGCACGTATTGGTGCGAGCGAATTTTCGAATTCTGCATCGTCGCGCGCAAGCAAGCGCGCGAGCGCCGTGCCGTACGCGCCGAACACGCCGATCGCCGGTGCGCCGCGCACCGCTAAGGTGGCGATCGCTACGACGACCTCGTCGATCGTCCGCGCGCGCACCCGCACGACTTCTTGCGGTAAGGCGCGCTGATCGAGATAGCCGACGGCCGGTTCACCGTCGCCCTCCCACCAAACAGGTTCAAACATCACGCGAGCGCTTCGCGTGCAACCGCCGGCGCGCCCTTGCCCGAAGGGCTTGTATTTAGTGCGCTGCTGCGGGGGTCAGGGATGCATAACAGGCGCGGCAGTAGACCGGCTTGTCGCCACGTGGCTTGAACGGCACCGTCGTCGCTACGCCGCACTGAGCGCAGACGGCGTCGAACATCTCGCGCGCCGCACCCGACCGCGAAGTCTTGCGGTTCGTGCGGCAGTCCCGGCACCGTTGCGGCTCGTTCTCGAACCCTTTTTCAGCGTAAAATTGCTGATCGCGAACCGTGAATGGGAACTCCGTTCCGCAGTCCTTACAGATAAGCGTCTTGTCTTGCACCCGCGAGCCCCTTTGAGAAAGCAAGGAAGCGGCGCCCTTATCGGACGCCACGGTAGAGCGCGAGTATAGGCGAGAATCTGCTCAAAAGCAAGCGAGCGTGAGGACGCGTAGTGCCGCAACGGTCGTGGCGTAGCCCTTGTCACCCCGCACGGGATCGGCGCGCGCTTGGGCCTGCGCGAGCGTATCGGTGGTCAGCACGCCGAAGCCGATCGGCACGCGCGTTGCCAGTTGCACGTTCATGATGCCGCGCGCGCATTCGCCCGCTACGAAATCGAAATGCGGAGTCTCACCTCGGATGACGACACCCAGCGCCACCAGCGCGTCGAAGCGGCCGCTATCGATCATGCGCGCGGCCGTGAGCGGCAGCTCGAAGCTCCCTGCAACGCGAAACATCGCGCGCATGTCGGCCGCGACGTTGCAATCGTCGAGCGCCCGTCGCGCGCCATCTTCGAGCCATCCGGCAAGCGCCGGATAGAAGTCGGCACTGATGACGCCGACCCGCCGTCCACGAGCGTCCGGCAATGCGCTGCGGTCCGGTGCGTTGCCTTTCACGTTGACGATGCTCGCGCCCCGACCGTCGCCTCGAAGAGATGGCCTAGCTTGTCGCGCTTCGTTTCGATATAGCGCGCATTGTCGGAGGTCTGCGCAACGTGCAGCGGGACGCGATCGACGATCATCAAGCCGTAGCCTTCTAAGCCCGCGATCTTCTTGGGGTTGTTCGTAATTAGGCGCATCTCTCGTACGCCGAGATCGACGAGCATCTGCGAACCCAATCCGTAGTCGCGTTTGTCCGGGGGTAATCCGAGCGCGAGGTTGGCCTCGACGGTATCCGCGCCGCGATCCTGCAGTTCGTAGGCGCGCAGCTTGTTGGCAAGACCGATGCCGCGGCCTTCCTGATGGAGATACAGAAACACGCCGCGGCCCTCGCGTGCGATCAACTCGAGTGCCGCATCGCGCTGTGCCGCGCAGTCGCACCGTAGCGAGTGCAGCGCGTCGCCGGTCAAACATTCGGAGTGCACGCGCACGAGCAGCTCCTTGCCGTCGCCGATGTCACCCATGACCATCGCGACGTGCGCGATATCGTCGATCGAGGTTTCGTAGGCGACGCCCGTAAACCGCCCGTGCACCGTCGGCAGCGCGAACTCGGCGATGCGGCGCACGAGCTTCTCCGTGCGCATGCGGTAGGCGATCAAGTCTTTGACGGTGATCAGACGCAGACCGTGCTTTTTGGCGAACTCGCGCAGCGCGGCGAGCCGCATCATCGTGCCGTCGTCGGCCATAATCTCGACGATGACGGCAGCCGGATAGAAACCCGCCAACCGCGCGAGGTCGACCGACGCTTCGGTTTGACCGGCGCGCACGAGCACGCCGCCATCGCGCGCTCGCAATGGAAACGTGTGCCCGGGCCGCAAAAAATCGCTCGGCTTTGCACTCGGATCGAGGAGCGCCGAGATCGTCGCCGCCCGGTCGTACGCCGAGATACCCGTCGTCGTGCGCGTACGCGCTTCGACCGATACCGTGAACGCGGTCTCGTGCACGGCCGTATTTTCGGAAACCATCTGCGGTAGTTGCAGCTCGTCGAGGCGTTTGCCGATCATCGGCACGCAGATCAGGCCGCCCGCTTCTTTGCGCATGAAATTGATCGCTTCGGGCGTCACCATCTGGGCCGCCATGACGAGATCGCCTTCGTTCTCGCGATCCTCGTCATCGAGCACGATCACCATCTTGCCGGCCCGAATGTCGACCACGGCGTCGTCGATCGAATCGAACGCGCTGGCTTCGCCATCGAGCCGTGCGGAAAGCTCAGGCAACGCTCGCCGCAGCGCTTGAATGGAGCGAAATGATGGCGTGCGGCGCCCCGCACGCAGCAGGCTGATGGCGCTTTCCGTTAGTCCGGCGCGCTCCGCCAGTTGGGCCGCGCTGAGACCGGCATGCTCCATGGACGCGCACAAGGCATCGGCAAAGGAAACCACCCATCCAGTAAACGGCGATACTTGACAACTGTCAAGGGCCTGCGGCCATGTTTGGCGTCAATGCCGACGTGAGGCGCCTGCCGAGAGCGAGGCGCCGTACGCTTCGGACGCAGGGGCCGACTTCGTCAGCGTCCGGTCTGCTTAGTATGCCGCTGCGGCCCCCAACGCGTACCGCGCGACCGGGTCGACTTCAAGGTTGACGAGGTCTCCAACGTTTTTCTCGCCGAGCGTCGTCCGCGCTGCGGTCTCAGGGATCAACGCGATTTCGAACACGCCGTTCTTGACCGCGGCGACGGTAAGGCTGATGCCGTCGACGGCAATATAGCCTTTTTCGACGATGAAGCGGCGCAGTTGGGGAGGCGCCGCCACCGTCAGGCGATGACCCTGGCCTTCGGCGCTTTTCGCCAGAATCGGCGCCGTTGCGTCGACGTGTCCGTAGACGAGATGGCCGCCGATGCGCTCGCCCAGGCGCAGCGAGAGTTCGAGATTCACGCGGGAACCGACCACGAGCATGCCGAGAGTCGAGCGTTCGAGCGTTTCGGGCACGACATCGAAACCGAGCGTGCCTGCTTCGTTGGCGACGACCGTCAAACAGACGCCGTCGATTGCGACCGAATCCTTCGGCGCAATTCCCTCGAACGAACCATCAGTTGTGCGAAAGTCCCCCGCGGCACTCGCCCGTTCCCGAGCGACGATGCGCAACCGTGCACCACCCTCCGCGTGCAGGTCCAGCGCCGCTACCGTTCCGCGCTCCCCGATCAGGCCGCCGAACACGGCCGCTCCACCGGAACACCGGAGATCAACACGTCGGGTCCGAGCGCGTCGATGCGGTCGTAGCGTAACTGCGCCTCACCGGGTTCGTCGCCAAGCACCGGCATCGCACTGCCGTTGCGCAGGAACGCAGGTGCGAGCAGCCAGTCGAACCGGTCGACGAGCCCGAGCGCGACCAGTCGCCCGGCGAGCGTCGGGCCGCCCTCGCACAGGATCGTCGCGATGCCATACGCGCGCAGACCCTCGAGGGCTGTCGCGAGATCGAGTTCGACCGCATCGGCTGCGCCGACGTACAGCACGTCGGCGACCGCTTCGAGCTCCGCGAAACACGCGCGCAAACCGGCAGGCGCGAGCACGAGCGTCGGGTCGTAGCCTGGCACGGCCGAGAACACGGCGCGCTCGATCGGTACCGCGGCATCTTCGCAGGCGACGATGCGGCGATATGGTTTACGGCGCGCAAACGGCGGCCGCACGGTGAGCTGCGGGTCATCGACGCGCACCGTGCCGGCACCAACCAACACCGCATCGTGTCCCGCGCGCAACTCGCGCACGTACGCGCGCGCCTCTTCTCCCGTCAGCCAGTATGGTTGCCCCCGACGCGGCGCAATGCAACCGTCGAGCGATGACGCCATCTTCAAGCGCAGGTACGGCCGCGTCCGCGAACTTGAAATCGCAAATTCCGCGACGAGTCGCCGCGACCGTTCGTCGTCGACCACGTCGGCCGCGATGCCGGCGTCGCGCAGGCGCGTGAGGCCGCGGGTCGCCGTATGCGGATTGGGATCCGGCGTTCCGACTACGACGCGCGCAATGCCGGCCTCGATGACGGTCTGCGAACACGGCGGCGTTAAACCCGTGTGATCGCAGGGCTCGAGGGTTACGTAAAGCGTCGCGCCGTGCGGGTCCATGCCGCGCTCGGCTGCGTTACGGAATGCTTCGGCTTCCGCATGCGGCGCGCCGCGCATGCGATGAAAACCTTCGCCGAGCGTGGTCGTTCCGCGCACGATGACCGCGCCGACGGGCGGATTCGGCGACGTGCTGGAACGCCCGCGCTCGGCAAGTTCGCGCGCGCGCGCGAGGTAGACCCGATCGAGACCAGCGAGCGTCGCGCTCACGCGCTCACGCGCTCACGGCGTGACGTCGACGCCTTTCCAAAACGCGACGTAATCCTTGATCTGTTTGGCAGCATCTCTCGGAAGCGGATAAAACCAGGCCGCATCACGATTCTCGCGGCCGTCAACGACGATCGAATAGTAGCTCGCGGTGCCCTTCCACGGGCAGACCGAATGGTTGTCGCTCTCCTGCAGATACTCGCGCTTCACGCTGTCGGGCGGAAAATAGTGATTGCCTTCGACGACTTCGGTGTTCGAACTGTCGGCGAGCGTCACGCCGTTCCACGTTGCCTTTGCCATGCGCGTCTCTTGCGCGCGCTGCGATGCGCTTACCTCCGAGCGGCGGCGAGAACGACGGCGTCGTTGACGACAGCGCCGTGGGCACGCAAGGTTTGCGCACTGTCGGCCGCGGTCGCGCCCGTCGTCACGACGTCGTCCACGAGCACGATCCGAACGCCGCCGAGCACGCGGGGCGCAACGCAAGCGAAGCGGTCGCGCGCCGCCAACCGGGCCGTGCGCGAGCGACCGCGTTGCGCATCGCCGGTCCGATGGCGCAACGCGAGCAAGAGAGGCCGTTCGCGCAGTACGGAGAGTCGCCGTGCAAGGTCAACGCTCTGGTCAAAGCCGCGCTCTGCGCGCCGAGCGGCGGTGGTTGGCACGGGAACGAACACCGCGTTCGTATCGAAGGGACCGCACCGCTGTGCCAGCCATGCCGCCAGCGCCTCGCCGACGTCGCGGCGCCCACACTTGTACGCGAGTATCGCTCGCCGCAGCGTGCCCGCGTAGGCCCCGACTGCGACTAGTCGCAAGCCGGCGACGTGTCGGACTTCCGTCCGGCTGCTGATGGCGCGACACGCGGCGCAAAACGCCGATCCCGCGGCGCCGCAGCCCCCACACGACGACGGAAACAACGCATCGAGCGCAGTGCAGAACAGCACACGTCCCGTATCGCGACGAACGCGCGCCGCACCAAGGCATCAGATTAATGGCGGGAGGGGCGAACCGTGACGGTAAGGGCGGTCGTCGCCTGCAGCGGTTCGGCGCTAGCGGTCAGCAGCGCGGGCTGAGCGTTATAGTTGACCGGCGGTTCCAAAACGGCTGCGCTACGCCGGGGATGCGGCCGTCTCCCGTGGTCGCGGTGTCGCGGCAACGTAAACGCCACGATGCGCCGGGGGTGGGCGTTTTGCGGGCGACGCGCGGCCGCTGGAGCCCGCGCGATAGAAGACAGAACGTGTCGCGTGGGTTGGCCCGCAACGCGAACGGCCACGGGGAACAGCTCGTGACGACGCTGCACGACGTGCCGGACCGGCGGTATGCGCGGGAGCGCAGATCGTTGCGGAACCTTCGGCAGCTTCCCCTGCGTGAACGGACGCGCGTGAACCGGCGGCTGACGCACCGCCAGGACGCGCAACGGCGTTGAAGGCGTGACGCCTACCCGCGTAACGGCGCTACGCATCACCATCGGGCGCCGGACCGGTCGGCGCGGTCGCGCGGCGCTGCGCAGCGGCCCTCGGCGTTGGCGATCGGCGCGATGGTTCAACGTCGCCGGAGGGCTGACCGCAACGGCCAAGACACGAGCATCAGCGAAACGCGGCGGCACCCCGACCGGCGCCGCCAGCCGATACGCCGCCGCCGTCAGCAGCCCGAGGCCGAGCGCCAGGGCCACGCTGCTGAAGGCGTGTTCCCGCAGTAGGCGCCCGATGCGGCATGCAAGCTCGTCCACCGTCGAGGATAGTGCCCGGCACTACTCGTTCGCGACGATCGCCCCTTGGAGCGTTGCTCCGTGATCGATTCCGTAGTCGATGCCGACGATGCTGTCGACAATCCGCGCACGCTCGCCGATCGCCGCGCCGTCCCACAGAATCGACGACTCGATCCGAGTGCCGGCTCCCACCGTCACGCGATCGCCGATCACGCTGGGTCCGATCACGCGAACGGCATCGCCGAGAACCGCGTGCGACCCGACCCGCACGTCGCCCTCCAGCCGCACGTCATGACCGAGTTTCGCATCGGGCGGATAGCCGCGCGCCCGCGCGTTGCCCAGTAACCGCACCTTGCCTTCGAGCACGTCGCGGGTTGCTTGCCGATACTCGTCGGGTGTACCGATGTCGACCCAATACGCACCGTGCATCTCGAGGCCGTAGAACGGCGCGGCATCGCGTTGCAACTCCGGAAACACGTTTTTTCCGAAGTCCCAAAACTCGCCCGCCGGGATGCGTTCGAAGATTGCGGGCTCGAAAACGTAAACGCCCGTGTTGACGAGATTCGAACGTTCGGTTCCTTTGGGCGGTTTTTCTTGGAATTCGACGATGCGGCCGTCGTCGTCGACCACCACGACGCCGTAATGCGAAACGTCGTCTTCCTCAACGAGCGCGATCGACGCTAGCGCCTTGTTCCTCTTGTGAAATTGAACCAGCGCGTCCAAACGTAGATCGGTCAACCCGTCGCAGCCGACGACCACGAACGTGTCGTCGCCCAAGAACTCCTGCATCTGCTTCACGCCGCCCGCACTGCCCAAGAGCACGTCCTCGTGGAGATAGTGCAGCTTCACGCCGTAGCGTGAACCATCACCGAACGCGGCGACGATCTTGTCAGCCAGATAGTGCACGTTGATCGCGACTTCTTCAATCCCGAACGAGTGCAGATAACGCATCACGTGACCGCTGTTGGGCTCACCGGCAATCGGCACCAATGGTTTCGGAACTTGTCTGGTCAGCGGATAGAGCCGCGTGCTCAGTCCGCCGGCAAGAATCATCGCCTTCACGCGTGGATAGCCTGCATTAGAGTCTCCGTGGGAGTGCAAGATGTGCTTGGTCGCGCAATACGAGCCAGACAAAACGCGGAAGAGCGAGTTGTCGGCGCCAGCGCCGTGGCTCGCGCACGAGACGGTACAACCATTCTGCGTGCGCACGCTGCCAAAGGGCGGGCGCACGTTGCACGTTTCCGGCGAGAACGTCCAGCGAACCGCCGATGCCGATTCCGACCGCGCAACCCGTCTCCTTCAAATGCTCGGCGAGCCACAACTCTTGACGCGGTGAGCCGAGACCGGCGAAAAGGACGCGCGCGCCACTGCGCGCGATGGCGGCCGCGACCGCGGCGTCCTCGCTTGGTGCGAAGTAGCCGTCACGGACACCGGCGATGATGAGCCCCGGATGTCGTGCACGTAACGCATCCGCGGCGCGCGCCGCCGTGTTGTCCTTCGACCCCAGGAAAAAAACCGGCGTGCCGTCGCGCGCGAAGGCACGGCACAACGGCTCCAGGAGATCGATGCCGGCCACCCGTTCACGAATGCGCACGCCGCGGAAACGAGCGGCGAACATGACGCCGACCGTATCGGAGAGCGAGAGTGCGCTCGCATTGACGACGGCGCGGAAACGCTCGTCGTGCTGCGCGCGTACGATCATCTCCGTCCCGAGCGTGACGACCAGCGCGGGGCTTTGCGCGCGCAGCAGTTCGCGAATCCGGGCGACCGCTTCCGTCGCATCGACCGCATCGACGCGGCAGCCCAGGATGAAGGCCTGCGTCATCGGGTGCTCGCGGAAATCCGGGAGCGCGCGCGTTGTCGAAACCGCTCGAGTTGGGGTCGCAAACGATCCGCGAGCACCGGCGGCATCCCGCCGAGCGGCGAGCGGCATGGGCCGACGGCAAAGCCGAGTTCCCGCATCGCCCACTTCACCGGAATCGGGCTCGTCGTCGCAAACAACGTTGCCACCAGCTCCGCCAGCTCCAGATGGATGCGCGCGGCGACCGCATTGTCACCTTGCCGATACGCTTCGATCAGCGCCCGATAGTCGCGTGCGCACAAGTGCGCCGCGACGCTGATCAAGCCGTCGCCGCCGAGGGCAAGCGACGGCAAGAATAGATGATCGTCGCCGCACCAGAAGCCGAAGCCGCCTGGTCGGTCGCGCAGGATCGCCGCGAACTGAGCGAGGTCGCCGCTCGATTCTTTGACGCCGGCAATCGTGGGATAGCGGCGGGCAAGTTCCAGCAGTGTTGCAGGCTGCATGTTGACGGCGGTGCGGCCGGGGATGTTATAGACGATCACCGGCAGCGACGTCGCTTCGGCTAGTGCACCGAAGTGGCGCAGCATTCCATCCTGCGTCGGCTTGTTGTAATACGGGACGACGGCGAGAATCGCGTCCGCTCCGGCGTCGGCGGCGCGTTTGGTCAGCTCGACCGAATGTCGCGTATTGTTTCCGCCGGTTCCCGCCACGACGGCGGCACGGTCGCCGACGGCTGCTTTGGTTGTCTCGATGAGGGCAATCTTCTCGTCCTCGTCGAGCGCGGGCGATTCACCCGTCGTGCCCGCGACGACCAGCGCTTCATTGCCTTCGTCGACGAGGTACGTCGCGAGGCGTTCCACTTCGGCGATGGCTAACCGATCGTCGTCATCGAACGGCGTGACCATCGCCGTCATCAATGCTCCAAGCCGAGAGCGCGGCGCGATCGTGCCCGTCATTGCGCTCGACCGGCACCCGCGGGAAGGCGTGCATCCCTTCGTCCGAGGGCGAAGGCGTCATGCAGTGCTCTTTCGGCAGGCGCTTCATCGTCGGCGGCCACGAGCAGGGAGATCGTGATGTTCGAGTCCGTCGTATGTAGGATGTCGATGCCCGCATCGGCGAGCACGTCGACGATCAACGAGACGACGCCCGGCGCACCGCGCATTCCGGCACCGACGATGGAAAGCTTCGCGCAATTCGCGTGGACGCTCCATCGAACACCGAGCGCGTCCAGCTCCGTACCGACAGCGCGCATATATCGCCCGGCCACGACGAAAAAGATAGCGTTATCGTTGAGATTCACCATGTCGACCGAAATTTCGTTTTCGGCAAGCCGCCGAAAGATCGAACGGTCGAGATTTCGCGAACGACTGCGCGCCGCGCGTTCGCCGGCTATGCGAAATAAGGTGAGGCCGGAATTCGACGCTATGCCGGCTACCGGCATCTCATTTAGAGCGGGCGTGCTTTCGTCGATGGTCGTTCCAAAGTTCGCTTGCAGCCCTTTGACGACATATGGCGTGCACGTCACGCGCGCCAGCTCGGCGGCTTTCGCGTGCATGACCTTCGCCCCGTCGGCTGCGAGTTCAACCATCTCGGCGTAGTGCACGCGCTCGAGCGGCCGCGCGTCCATGATGCGGCGCGGATCACCGCTCATGACGCCGCTCACGTCGGTAAATACTTCAACAACGTCGGCTTTCAGCGCAGCGCCCAGCGCAATTGCGCTCAAATCGCTCCCGCCGCGCCCGAGCGTCGTGATGGTGCCGTCTTGGGTCGCCCCTTGAAAGCCGGCCACCACCGGAATGACACCTCGCGCAAGCGCGCCACGCACCGCGGTAGGATCGACGCGCAGGATCGTCGCGTTGCCGAACGCAGCATCGGTGATGATTCCGGCCTGTGCGCCGGTCATCGCTTGCGCGTCGGCTCCCCGTGCGATGAGAAGTTGCGCGAAAATGGCGCTCGCAATCGTTTCTCCGCTCGCGAGCAGAAGGTCACGGTTTTGCCCCGCGGCATCATTTCCGAGTAACGCTGCAAGCACATCGGTGGCGTACGGATCGGGCGACCGGCCCATTGCCGAACAGACGACAACCGGCGCGATTCCGCGGCTCCGGGCTTCGAGAACACGCGTCGCCGCCAGCTCGCGCAACCCGGCCGTCCCAAGCGACGAACCGCCGAACTTCTGCACGATCGTGCTCACGGTGCAAGCGCGCTTTGAGGCCAAAGCAAATCTTTGCCGATCAGCAATTCCAAGATCTGAACGGCATTCGTCGCCGCGCCTTTGCGGAGTTGGTCGCCGACGAGCCAGAGCTGGAAGTGACGTCGTGAGCCGTCTTCCGCGCGGAGGCGCGCAACGTGTACGCGATCGTCGCCTTCGGCATCGCGCGGCGTGACGATCTCGCCACGATGCAAAACGACGCCGTCGGCAGCCGCAAGTTCACGCTCGACGTCTGCCGTCGACGTATCACGCTCGGTTTCAAAGAAAACGACGGCGGCGTGCGACCGAAGCACCGGTACCCGAACCGTCGTGGCAGCGACGTGCAATGCCGGAAGCGACAGGATCTTGCGCGTTTCGGCCGCGAGCTTGCGTTCCTCGCTGGTATCTCCGCCATCGTCAAAAGCGCCGACTTGCGGGATGACGTTACGAAAAATCGGCGCCGGAAACGGCGTTCGCACCGCCGCCGCATTTCGGGCGGCGTTTTCCTCGCGCTCGAGGGCTTCAAAGCCGGCTCGCCCCGCACCGCTCACGGCTTGATAGGTCGCAACGCGGAGGGAGCGTACGCCGACGGCGCGCGCGATCGGTGCCATGGCCACACACAGCAGGATCGCCGTGCAGTTCGCTACCGGGAAGATACGCTGACCAGCGCGTACGGCTTGGGCGTTGACTTCCGGTACGACGAGCGGCACGTCGGAGCACATGCGAAAGGTCGCGCTGTTGTCGATAACGACGGCGCCCCCAGCCACGCATGCGTCGCTGAATTCTGCGCTGGCATCATCGTTCGACGCGAAGAACACCGCGTCGAAACGGCCGTCGCGCAATACGGCGGCACCGGCAGCGCGAACCGGCCACGGTCGACCGCGGTACACGATCGGTTCGGCTCGCTCGCGCGAGGCAAAAGCGCCAAGCTCTTCGATCGGGATGGCGCGTTCGTCGAGCACTTGGAGGATGGTCTCGCCAACCAGTCCCGTAACGCCGACGATCGCGAGCCTCACGCTGCGCTCACGGGCAAGAACGCATCGAGTCCGATCACGAGCTTCTTCTGAGCGCGGACGCCTCGCACGGCCAGCAACATGCCCGGCATGAACGAAGCACGCGAGAGCGCATCATGCCGAATGGTCAGCAGCTCGCCCTCTCCGCCGAACAGCGTCTCCTGATGCGCAACGAGGCCACGCAAGCGAACGCTGTGCACGGGAACAGTCTCGCGGCCCGCGACTTCCGCAATGCGTTTGGCGGTCAGTTTTGCCGTTCCGCTGGGTGCATCGCGTTTGCCGTCGTGGTGCAACTCGACGATTTCGGCCGTCGGAAACCAGCGGGCCGCTTCCAAGGCGAACCGCAGCGCCAAGGTCGCACCGATTGCGAAGTTCGGCACGATCGCCGCGCCGACGCCATGCTCGTCGCACGCGTCGGCGAAACTGACCTCGTCTTCGTCGGTCCAGCCCGTGGCACCGACGACGGGCGAAATCCCACGATCGACCGCTTCGCGCGCCACATCCAGCGTCACGGGATACCTCGTAAAATCAACGACGATGTCGGGGCGCGCATCGTCATACAACTCGGTGACATCATCGTAAATGCGCCCCGCTTCCTTTGCGAGACCGACGACCGCCCGCAGCGATGGCGCAGCCGAACGCGAAAATCCGCCCACCAGCTCACAATCGCCAGCCGCCGCCAACCCGACGCACGCCTCGCGTCCCATGCGTCCTAACGCTCCGGCGACGGCGACCTTCACGCAGGTTACCGTGTCGCCGTAGCGCAGCGAAGGCGAAACAAGCTTCAATTCTCCTTCGCGCCTAGCGAAGCGGAGGCGCTCTTAAAGTACCTTCTCGAGAGGTGCGTACTTCAGCATGACCATCTTCTGCCCGACGTTCGGGAAGTTGATCGTCAGCAGGCCGTCGCCGCCGGCGCCATCGACGCCCGCAACGAGCCCCTCGCCCCATTTGGGATGACGGACGCGGTCGCCGACCTGCAGTCCCAAGCTCACGCCGGCACCCGCCGTCTCGTGGATCGAGACTTCACGCCAGCGTCCGCCCGCGGGGCGCGGCATCTGCACGATGCTGCCGATCACTTCGACGCTCGGCATTTCTTCCAAGAAGCGCGATTTCGGATGAGCAAAGGTGTTTCCGAACAGCGTGCGGCGCATCGCATAAGAGAGGAACAGCCGGTCCATCGCGCGCGTGACGCCCACGTACGCCAGGCGCCGCTCCTCTTCCAGTTCGGTCACATCGGTGAGCGCGCGATTGTGCGGAAACACGCCGTCCTCGAGACCCGACAGGAACACGTTGGCGAACTCGAGCCCTTTGGCCGAATGCAAGGTCATCAACGTGACGAACGACGTGTCGGGATCGAGCGTATCGAGATCGCTGATCAGCGCGATATTGGCCAAGAAGTCGTCGAGCGTGCCCGCGTTCTCTTGGCTCTCGAACTCGCGGGCAACGCCGACGAGTTCTTGCAAATTCTCCAAGCGCGCCCGTGAGTCGGAGGTGTCCTCGTTCTGCAACTCGCGGATGTAACCGGATTCTTCCATGACGGCGACCAGCAACTCGCTGATCGACAGGTCCGAAACGCGCTCGCGCAATCCGGTGATCAGCTCGGCGAAGCGTTCGAGTTCGCGCTGCTTTTTCGGTACGGCGCGGCGCAAGATGTCCTTGTCGAACACCGTCTGTCCCACCGACATGTTGGCCGCGGTGGCGGCATCGACCAAGCTCGCCAAGGTTTGCTGCCCGATCGAACGGCGCGGGACGTTGACGATGCGCCGGAAGGCGACGGCATCGGACGGGTTGACGATATACCGCAGGTACGCCATCATGTCTTTGATTTCGGTGCGCGCGTAGAACCCGACGCCGCCGACGACGCGGTACGGGATGCCCTCGCCGAGAAAGCCTTCTTCGAAGACGCGCGACTGGGCGTTCGTTCGGTAGAGGACGACGAAGTCGCGGTACGCCGCTCCCTCCCGCACGAGTTCTTTGATCTTCTCGATGACATAGCGCGCTTCGGCACGTTCGGTCTCGGCGCCATACACCGTCACCGATTCGCCCGGCGCACGCTTCGTGAAGATTTGCTTTTCGGCGCGCGACTTGTTGTTGAGGACGATCTCGTTTGCGATGTTCAAGATCGTCTGCGTCGAGCGGTAGTTCTCTTCCAGCTTGAAGACCGCTGCGCCGGGGAAGTCGTGCTCGAAGCGCAGGATATTCTTGTAGTCGCTCCCGCGCCACGAATAGATCGATTGGTCGTCGTCGCCCACGACGGTGAGGTTCTTGTGCTCGCCCGCGAGGATCGCGCAGAGTTTGTACTGCGCGTAGTTGACGTCCTGATATTCGTCGACGAGGATGTAGCGAAATTTGTTCTGATAGCGCGTCCGGACGTCACCGTCGTGCTCGAGCAGCTCGATCGTTTTGGCGATGAGGTCGTCAAAATCCAAGCCGTTGGATTCACGCAGCCGGCGGTCGTACTCGCGGTAAACCTGCACGACCTTCTCGCCCAGGAACGAGGTGTTCTTGCTCTCGTAGGTGTCGGGGCTCAGCAGCGCGTTCTTCGCCTTACTGATCTCGTCAAGGGCCGCGCCGGGCGTCATCTGACGTTCGTCGAAGTTGAGGTCGTGCAGGACGTCGCGAATGATCGACCGTTGATCGGTGTCGTCCATGATCGCAAAGTTGCTCGCGATGCCGATCTTCTTGCCGTCACGGCGCAAGATACGCACGCACGTCGAGTGGAACGTCCCTACCCACAGATCGCGCGCCGCCGTGCCCACCATGCGCTCGAGCCGCGTCCGCATTTCGGCGGCCGCCTTGTTCGTGAAGGTGACGGCCAAGATGCGATCGGGGAAAACGTTCTTTTCGTTGAGTAGATAAGCGATACGATGCGTTAGGACGCGAGTTTTGCCGCTTCCGGCGCCGGCGAAGATGAGAACGGGTCCATCGGTATGCGTGACAGCGTCACGTTGTACGTCACTAAGCGCGTCAGATTGGACAATCATCACCGCTACATATTCGCCGTCAGACCCCGGCGTGCCTCGGTGCGGTGATGTGTCAGCCGAGTTCGGCACTAAAGGATCGCGCAGCCACCTTCCGCGCGATACGTAACGCGACGGCGTCGGCTGGAGCCAGCGCGAATGCGGCGGCGAGGTACGCAAGCGTGGATTCGGCGCCCATGTTGCGATTGGGGCCGCGCGCTTCGAGCCCGTCGCAACAGCCGCCACCGTTTACGAGCACGGCATTGCCGGAGTTAGCGCCGAGGAACCACTGGTAGCCGGCGTCAGCCAGCTCTCGGTAGCGCGACTCGCCCGTCGCGGCTTCTGCGGCGAGCGCGACATCAACCAGCGACGCGGCCTCGAGCGGCTGCTGATCGAAGCGCGCCCGCGCTCCGCCGCGACGGTACCAACCCGCATTTCCGATCGGAATGAAGATGCCGTCCTCCATCACGACCGACTCGTAAAACGCGAGCGCACGCAAACCGAGCGCTACATAGGTCCGATCGTCGAGGACCGTACCGATGCGCAACAAGGCTTCGGGCAAACGCGCATTGTCGTACGTCATTTCGTCTTCGAACCAGTCCCAGTCCGTGCGAGCGCAGGCTGCATGGCGAGCGACGAGATCGTCGCCGATGGCGCGCAACGCCGCGTCGATCGCCTCGGACTGATCGGCCCCGAGCGCCGCGCGCGCGTGCGTCAAACCGAGCGCCGCGTAGGCGCGCGAACGGACGAACGACAGCCTCGCCACGTTGGGCAAGGCGGCGAGAAGCAACCGCTGCGCAACGTGACTCCAGCCAGCGAGGGGCGCGAAGCGCTGCGTGTACCCAAGGGCCCAAATCGCGCGTCCGATACTATCTTCGGTCCCACACTCGTCAAGCCACGTCCGCGCATAACTCATGAAGTTGTGGAAGCGCCCGTCGGGTAATTGCGCGTCGAACAAGAATGCCAAATAGCGACTGCCGAGAACGAGCGCCCGTGCGCGTGAGGCCTCGTGCTCGCTAGCCGCAATCGCAACCACGAGGGCTCGCGCTACATCATCGGCGCAATATCCTGTCGCCCGATTCGGCACGTCGTAGACGGCGTGCTGAATGATACCGACATCATCGCTGAGCGTTTGCAGGTGCTCGAGCGACGGGGGCTGCCAGATAGGGGCGCCTTTGGGGACGCTTACGCGGGCAGCACCAATTCGAGGTCTTCGGCCCGAGCGCCGCGCGCCGAGACAACGGTTTCGAATACGCGGGCGTGCGCGCGAGCGACGTGCGGCCACGTCATCTGGCGCCCGAATTGATACGCGCGCCGCTCGATCGTACGGCGCAGCCACGGGTCATCCAACAGCGCCCCGAGCGCATTGGCGATGGCACGCGAATCGCGGAATGGCGCGAGCAATCCCCGCGCATCGGCGAGCAGCTCTTCGGCGTAAAGGTACGGCGTCGAGACGATCGGTTTGCCCAGGCCGACGGCATACGCAAGCGTACCGCTGACGATCTGCACCGGGTTCAAGTACGGCGTCAGATAAATGTCGGTCGCTTCGAGGTATGCGAGCAGCTCCTCGAACTCAAGGTACTTGTCGACGAGCTTGACGTTGTTCTGCAAGCCGCGCGCCGCAACGCGCTCGGCTAATTCCTGACGATACGTTTCGCCTTCACGGCGACGGACGGACGGGTGCGTTTGACCCAGGATGAGATACAGCGCCTCGGGATGGCGTTCGACGATGGTGCGCATGGCGTCGATGCCATATTCGAGCCCTTTGCCGCGGCTGATCAGCCCGAACGTCGAGATCACTTGCCGCCCGTCGAGCCCGAAGCGCGCTTTTGCGCCGTGCGTCGTGCCGAAGGGAACGTCCGGCACACCGTGATGGACGACGTGGAGTTTCTCGGGCCCGACGCCGTACACGTCGATGAGGATCTTGCGGCCGGTCTCCGAGAGGACGATGACCGCGTCCGCGCAGGCGCAAATGCGGCGCGCCATCGCGCGGTGGGCCTCATCCGGCTGCGGCAGTACGGTGTGCAGCGATACGACGACGGGCTTGGTAACGACGTCGATCAAGTCGAGGAACCAGCTGCCGTCCGGGCCGCCGAAGAGACCGTATTCGTGCTGGACTTCGAGGAGATCGGACGGATGGGCGTTGATCGCGCGGGCGACCCGACGGTACGACGCGGGGTCTTCTTGCCGCAGCCGCGACACCACGTTCGAGGGATAAATGCGGTCTTCGGCGCCGGGCTCATCGATCGCGACCACGTCGCTGCGCGTTCCGAACACCCGGTCGAAGCTTTCTACCACATCGTTCGTGAACGTCGCGATGCCACATTCGCGTGGCGGAAACGAGCCCAGGAACAATGCCCGCGGGGGGGCTGGAAGAAACGCTACGGACGGGAGCGGCAAGCGATCAACCCTCTGCTTTCAGTCTTAAGAATCTACCCGATTGGGGGGTCCGGCAAACCCGGCAAGCACTTCGTCGGATGCATGCAGGCCGTACAAGAGGCCGCCTAGGGCGCTCGATCGCCGGCGGCGATGCGCGCCTGAGGCTCGAGAACCCGTCCGGCAGCGATGCTCGCATCGTGGCCGATGACGGCTCCTGCGCTGACGATTGCGCCGTTTCCAACCCGCACGTTGCTGGCGAGAATCGCATCGCTTACTCGCGCCCCCGCATCAATCTCAACCCCATCCCACAGGATCGAGTTGCGAACGTGCGCGCCGGGGCCAATGCGGCAGCCGTCCCCGACGACCGCGTACGGCCCGACGATCGCGGTCGGGTCGATGGCGACGCCTTCGCCGACGAAGACGGGTGGGTGCAGGTTGGACGGCGTCCGCGGCGACGCCGCGGCGAAGACCGTGCCGCTGGCGGCATGGTGCGAGGACGGTAAGACAAGCTTTCCGTCGAGAACGTCGCTGTGGGCCTGGACGTATTGCTCGGGCCGGCCGACGTCGAGCCAATAGTCGTCGGTCGTGTAGGCGTAGAGCCGTCCTCCGGCGGCCAGCAGCTCCGGAAACGTCTCGCGTTCGATGGAGACGGCGCGGCCGCTTGGGATGCGGTCCAGGACGCTGCGCTCCAGGAGATACGTGCCGGCGTTGATTTCGTCGGTGGGCGCTTCGTCGCGGGGCGGTTTTTCGACGAAACGCGCTATCCGGCCGGTGCCATCATGGACTAAGCACCCGAAGGCGGAGGGATCGTCGACGCGGATGGCATGGATGACGCCCTCTCCGCCGTTCTCCTGGTGGTAGGCCAGCATGGCGCGCAGGTCGAGGCTTGTGAGGACGTCGCCGTTCAGGACAAAAAAGGAGCCGGTCAGACGGTCCGCCACGTTGCGCAGTGCCCCGGCGGTACCAAGCGGGGCCTCTTCGAGGACGTACGTCACGCGCAGTCCCACTTTGGAGCCGTCGCCGAAGTGGTCGATGATCGCTTGAGGCAAGTAACCCGCCGCGAGGATCACTTCATCGACGCCGGCCTCGCGCAGCCGCACAATCGTCCGTTCCAAAAACGGGACGCCGAAGAGCGGGACCATTGGCTTCGGGGTCCCATACGTAAGCGGCCGCAGCCGGGTTCCTTCGCCTCCCACGAGGATGACAGCTTGCAACGACGCCTCCGCATAACGGTCCATCCGCGGCAAGCGCCGGGACCGGTTGGTCCCGTTTTCTCCTGAATTGAGCGCGGGCGCCTCCTCCTTTAGGGTTGCAACTTAAGCCGCTTGTCCGACGGGGTGCCTGGCTGAGAGATGCGATCTCTCCTCGACTGGACGAAAACTAAAGCAGTATAGCGAACATATGTTCGTATGGCACGCATTCGACATCTTTGGTCCGAAATTCAGTGCTTCTACGATGACGGACAGTCTGCAAAAGAATGCCGCGCGCGCTTCGCTTTCTCAGTGCAGAGTTGGTACAAGGCGGTCCGGTTCGGCCGCATGGTTCTGCGAGAAGGTGACGTGCGGCTAATGCGCTCCCGCGGTCCGGGAAACTACCAATACGATTGGCAGGCGGTGCAACGCTACTACGACGAGGGCCATACGTATCGCGAATGCAGTGCACATTTCGGCTTTGGTCCAGACTCATGGACCGACGCCCGCCGGCGTGGAGCGTTACGCGCACGCGCACGCGCTCTGAACCGGTATGGCAACTTCTCGACCGTCCACGGTACAGATCGACCGTTAAGAGGCGGTTGCTTCAGGAAGGCATCTTGCAGAATCGGTGCGATGAGTGCGGACTGATGGAGTGGAGGGGTCGCCCCATTTCCATCCAAATCGATCGTCGCAACGGTATCCGGGATGACCATCGTTTCGAGAACCTGCGGATGCTGTGCCCGAACTGCCATAGCCAGACGGAAACGTTCGGAGCACGAAACAAAAGAAAAATTGATCCCCGTTAGCTTAGTTGGTAGAGCGCCGGTTTCTGGTACCGGACAGCGTGGTTCGAATCCATGACGGGGAGCCATCGGCCCTATCGTCTAGAGGCCTAGGACGCCGCCCTCTCACGGCGGTAACACGGGTTCGAATCCCGTTGGGGCTACCACCGAAACCCTTATCCCGTAAGGGTTTTTTGCTTGCCGAAGCGTCGCTAGACGGTCAAATGTAACATTCGTGTAACATTGGCCGCCGTCAGCCGGTCAGCCGATCAAAAGTCGACGCCGCCGCGGCGTCACGATCACGATAGACCGACACGTACCGGTCGACGGTGATTGCAATGCTGCTGTGGCCGAGACGCTTACTCACGACTTCGATCGGAACGCCGGCTTGCGCCAAGAGCGAGGCGTGCGTATCGCGCAAGTCGTGCAGACGGATACGAGGCACCCCCGCTCGCCGGACTAAATCTGCGAACGAGGCCCCGAAGTTCCAAGGTTTCATTGGCGAACCGTCAAGGTTTGCGAAAACGAACCCCAAACTTTGGTACTGGTCGCCCAGTGCCAATTTTTCCGCTGCCTGTCTTGCCTTGTGAACGCGTAGGATTTCAACAAGCCTCCCGGGCATGCAAAGCACGCGTGTCTTGTCGTTCTTTGGTCGCTTGAGAAATAGGCCGTCTGCTTTCGTTTGTCCGAGTGATTCTTTGATCGTCACCGTCGCATCGTCAAAGTCCACGCAGCTCCACTTGACCGCCAGCGCCTCGCCTCTGCGAGCCCCCGTTAAGGCGAGGAAGGCGACGGCTGCGTAGAAGGCTGGAGTGGCACTTAGATATCCGCGCTTCTTGGAACGTATTGATGGGCAATCCGCTTCAGCCAGTAGTCTCCAAAGCTGGCTTCGATTGAGAACTTGGGACTCCGGAC
>JAABUQ010003323.1_pt1 | contig 29797 bp, 25 predicted proteins | sample 5560001 | NCBI WGS metagenome assembly JAABUQ01 (sample SAMN10711888, study PRJNA513371) | rock metagenome | isolation source: Antarctica rocks | place: Antarctica: Victoria Land, Finger Mt nord | collected 2015-12-18 | reverse complement strand
GCGGGCCCGGTCGGGGGGGGGGGGGGTGGGGGGGGGCGGGGGGGGGCGGGCGGGCGGGGGGGCGGGGGCGGGGGGGGGGCCGCCGCGGGGGGGGGGCTCCCGACGGGGCCGCTCCGACCGGTGGCCCCGACCAAGGACGAGCCCGCGATGGCCGCGGATCTGGCGTTCGACGTCGAGGCGGCCCCGTGGAATGGTGATCTCGGCCGGTTCCTGGCGGAGAAGGTGACCTTGCCCGGGTGCCGGGCGGTGATCCGGGTCCGAGGGACCGGATGGCATGCGTCGTCGCCGGTCCGGCTGCCCGACGGCGCCTCGGTCGCGATCCTGGGAGAATGGGTCGCGGGTTCGAAGGCGCCCATGCTGGCCTTCTTCCCGACGCCAGGAAGCGTGGGGCAGTCGATGTTCGACCTCCGGAAAGGTGACCTGGAGCTGGCGCACCTGGTCCTGGCGACCGATGGGTCTGTCCGACCCCGGCACTGGGTCCGGGTCGAGGATGGCCTCCTGGTCATCCGCCACTGCTGGCTCCGCGACCGGGGGGGGCCCGACCCCGACGTGGGGCCGATGGTCTCGTTCGTGGCGTCCGGCTCGGCGGCGATTCCCAAGCGGGCGGGCCCCCTGGCCTCGGCCACCGACTGCCCGACGGCCCGGCTCCTCGACACGGTGATCTGGACCGGCGGCGATCCGATCTCGGCCGAGGTGGGACGTGGCGTCGTCCTTCTGGAAAATTGCCTGCTCCTCAGCGGGGGGCCCGCCGTCACGCTCTTGCCGGGGAAGGTCGCTCGCGATCAATTCGCGGCCGACCTGGTCCTCGAAAGCTGCACGATCGCCGACGAGCGGACCGCCATCCAGCTCGGCCCCTGGCCAGGCGACCCTGCCGGCCCGGTCCGACCCTGGCTGGTGTCGACCCGTTCTTGCGTCTTCCCCAAGATCCATCGCGACACTTCGGGGGCCTTGCTCCAGGTCGACCCGGTCGCCTTTTCCCGAGGCGTCGTGTTCTGGCAGTCCAACTCCGACGCCTACGAGATCGGCCGGTTCCTCGGCCCGACGGGAACCCAGCCCGCCGGGCCGATCCCATCGCCCGACATGAAAAAACAGTGGCTCGCCCTCTGGGGGCCGCACCATGCCCGGTCGGACCGCGGCCCCGACCCTTACCGGAGAGACCATGTCCTCCGGTTCAAGGAGAAAGATCGGTCCAAGGTCGGGAAGCTGACCACGGCCTCGCTGGAACTGGACCCGCAAGTCGCGAGCAACAAGTCCTTGGGCGTCCGCTTCAAGGACCTCCCGACGCCGCCGCCGCCTCGTTGAGGTTTCGACCGACTGAATAGTGAATCGCCGCCACGATCCTTCCCACCGAATCGAGGACGAGCCGCCGTGGTTCCCGCCAAGGATTTCAAGCGCCGGATGGTCGTCGAGATCGACGGCTCCCCGCACATGATCGAGCATATCCAGGTCCAGAGCCCCTCGGCCCGGGGGGCGGCGACCCTGTATAAGGTCAAGGCCCGGAACCTCAAGACCCGCAACCGGGTCGAGAAAACCTACAAGGGAACCGAGGGGCTTGCCGAGTCGAGCTTCGAGCGTCGCCCGGTCCAGTTCCTGTACCGCGACCCCGACGGTTGCCACTTCATGGACTCGGCCGACTTCAACCAGTTCTCGATCCCGATCGCCGACCTCGAAGACTTCGCCCCCTTCATGACCGAGAACATGGAAGGCGTCGAGGCGATGGTCGTCGACGAGGAGGTGATCGGGATCGAGATCCCCGACACGGTGGAGTTGAAGATCGTCGACACCGCCCCCGGCGTCCGGGGCAACTCGGCCACCGGCCGGACCAAGCCGGCCACCCTGTCCACCGGCCATGTCATCCAGGTCCCCGAACACATGGAGCCCGGCGTCACGGTCAAGGTCAACACCGAGACCGGCGAATACCTCGGCCGGGCCAACTGACCGAACGCGACCGACCGGGGCCCGGAGTCCGCCATGCCACCCGACGCCACGCCCGACCAATCCCTCTGGGTCCTCGGCTCGCTCTACACCTTCAAGACACGGGGGCGGGAGACCGGCGGGGCGTACGCGGTCGTCGAGGCGACCGTGTCGCCGGGGAAGGGGCCGCCCCCCCACATCCACCACGCCGAAGACGAATGCTTCTACGTCCTCGAAGGCGACTTCGCGTTCCTGGTCGAGGACCGGACCATCACGGGAGGACCGGGGACGTTCCTCCGGGTACCGAAGGGGACCTTGCATACCTTCGCCAACGCCGGGGACCGGCCCGGGCGCGTCCTCCTGGTCGTGGCGCCGGCGGGCCTCGATGAGTTCTGGGAGCGGGTCGGCTTGCCCGCCGGCGACGGGGTCACGCCGCCCGTCCCCGAGCCGGGGATGATGGCCCGGGTCCTGGCCCTGGCCCCGACCTATCACCTCGAGATCCGGCCGTGAGCGGGGCTCCTTCCCCGATCTTGGGCCGTCCGCCCAAGGATTTCGCTGTCCGTCCGTGATCTTGGTGGGACGCGGAAAGGCCCTTTGGCGAGCGCGCCGCATGACGGGAAAGCCCAGTGACGTCGACGCCGCCTGGGTCCGATCGACCGTCGAGCGGTTCGAGGGGCCGCTGACCCTCTACGCCGCCCGGCTCCTTGGCGACCCGGAAGGGGCGCGCGACGTGGTCCAGGAGACGTTCTTGCGGCTCTGCGTCCAGCCCCGGGAACGGGTCGAGTCGAAGCTGGCCGAGTGGTTGTTCACCGTCTGCCGGAATCGGGCACTCGACGTGCTGAGGAAAGAGGGCCGGATGACGCAGTTGAGCGAGGAGCAGGCCAGCGGGCGGACCAGCCCCGAGCCCGGGCCCGCCGACCTGGTCGAACGTCGCGAATCCGAGGCCCGGGTCCTCGACCTCCTCGAAGCCTTGCCGCCCGGCCAGCGCGAGGTGATCCGCCTGAAGTTCCAGAACGGCTTTTCCTACGGGGAAATCAGCCGGATCAGCGGTTACAGCGTCGGCAACGTCGGCTACCTGATCCACGTCGGCCTCAAGGCGATCCGAGGGCAACTCGGCGAGATCCCGACGGCCCGAGCCCAAGTTTGAACCGAGGAGGCCGACCCCGTGCCCACCGTCCCCGACGACCCCCGCCTGACCGCCCATGCCCTCGGCGAGCTCGAACCCGAAGACCGGCCGGCGATCGAAGCCCTCCTCGCCGAGCACCCCGAGGCCCGAGCCTTCGTGGCCGACCTCCAGGCCACCGCCGCGCTCCTCGCCGACCACTTCCGCCATGAGGCCGGCCCCCAGCTCGACGCCACGCGCCGCCGGGCCATCGACGCTCGCCTCGGGATCAAGCCCGGTCACCGCCCAAGTCGTCGCCGCTGGGCCGCCGTTGCCGTGGCCGCCGGGTTGCTCGGCCTGGTCGCCATCCCGTTGTTGATGACTTCCGGGATCAACCCTTTCGCCCCGGCCCGCCCGATCCTGGTCCTCAACGACAGCGGGCTCGCCAGGTCGCCCGCGAATCCTCCCTCCCCGGTCCCATCGCGATGGACCACCGCGCCGGCTCCCGCTTCGCAACCCCCCAATGCCCATTCACCCGTTGCCTTCGACCGCCAGCAAGTTCCTGACGCCGCGGCGAAGCCGGTCCCGCCGCCTCCGACGATCAAGGACGCGAGCCCCAACGAGATGATGGCCAGAGGAGAGCTTTCCCAGGCCGCCCCGGCTCCCGCTACGCCGGCCCTCAAGCCGAAGCCCTCTCTTCTCGCGGCATCGGCGACCTCGGCCGCCCCCCCGCGATTGAAGCAAGAAGCGACCCCGGGCCAGGCCGGGCAGGGGGGGCGTGCGTATTCGAATCGGAAGCGGGCGCTCGGCCGCCCCGACGCGAACCTGAAGCCCCCGGCCCAGGCCCAACTTGTCGAGGCCGAATCGGTGAAGCTCGCCAAGTCTGGCGCGGTGGCTCGCGCGGCGAAGGTCTCCGGGCCGCCCTCGTCGGCGAAGGCCAAGTCTGGCGAACCGGCCGTGGTCGAGCAACTCGGTCCGGCGGTCGAGTTGGGAAGCTCGAAGACGCGACGGTCCGAAACGACCCTCGAAAACCCCTTCCTGCCCATCTCCACGGTCGAAGCCTCGACGTTTCCGATCGGGTGCGAGACCGGCTCGTATCCCGCGATCCGCGACTCCATCGACCGGGGTGCCTGGCCCGCCCGGGACGGCGTGCGGGTCGAGGAGCTGGTCAATTACTTCCCCTATGCCTATCCCGGGCCGAAGGGCGAGGACCCGTTCGCGGTCGACGTCGAGGTGGCCGGTTGCCCCTGGGCGACCGACCACCGGCTCGTCCGGATCGGCCTCAAGGGGCGCGAATCCGATGCGGAGCCCCGACCGGGGAGCAACCTCGTCTTCCTCGTGGAAACGTCCGCTTCGATGCGGGGGCCCGACCGGCTCCCGCTCCTCCGGGCCGGGATGACTCACCTGGTCGACGATCTGGGCGAGGCGGACCGGGTGGCGGTCGTGGTCTTCGCCGACGCCGAGGGGCTGGCCCTGCCATCGACGCCGGGTTCGCGAAAGGGGGAAATCCTCGCGGTCCTGGACCGGCTCCCGGAGGGCGGGCCGACGGACTCGGGGAAGGGGCTCGCGCTGGCTTATGAGGTCGCGGGCCAAAATTTCATCACGGGAGGGAGCAACCGCGTCCTCCTGGCCACCGACGACGGCCGCCGCCTCGGGGGGGCCGACTCGCCCGAGTTGGCAAGGCTGATCGAGTCCCGGCGAGCGGCCGGCGTGACCCTGAGCGTCCTCGCCTTCGGCGCGGGGAATCTCCGGAACGACCGGCTCGAACGGCTGGTCGAGCGGGGGAACGGGACTTACGATTACATCGATTCGGTGAATCTGGCGCGCCAGGCCCTGGTCGACCAGCGGGCCGGGACCCCGGGGACGATCGCGCGGGACGTCACGATCCAGGTCCGGTTCAACCCAATCCGGGCGTCGGCCTATCGCCTGATCGGCTTCGAGAACCGCCCGGCCACGCCTACCGCCGAAGCCTTCCGGCTCCTCAACGGCGACGAGATTCAAGCCGGGCATTGCATGACGGCTTTCTACGAGGTCGTCCCTCGGGACCGGAAGTCTGCTTCCCTGGCGATCGTCCAGGCCCGGGGGGCGAATCCGTATAGCCCTCCCCAACCGATCGCCCAGGCCCCGACCTCGAAATTCAGCCAAGGGGCCCGACCGGTGGCGGGGCTCGTCGAGGTGGACGTCAGTTGCAAGGCCCCGGCGGGCGACGCCATGCGTTCGTACCTCTGCCCGGCGGAGGATCGCGGCGTCGAGTTCGCCGCCGCGTCGGGAGACTTCAAGTTCGCCGCCGCCGTGGCGGGGTTTGGCTTGATGCTCCGAGATTCCCCGTATAAAGGTTCGCTAACCTGGTCCGCCCTGGTCGACCTGGCGGGCGAAGCGGTCGGGCCCAACGCGGCCGGTTATCGCAAGGATTTCCTCGAGCTCGTCCGCAAGGCCAAGGCCCTCCCGCCTCGGTGATCCGCCGACCCGGCCGTTTCACGTGGAACGGGTTCGCGATCATTCGCGGATCTGGCCATCACCATAGACCACCCATTTGGTGCTGGTGAGTTCGCGGAGGCCGCACGGCCCGCGGGCGTGGTACTTGTCGGTGCTGATCCCGATCTCCGCCCCCAGTCCGAGTTGTCCGCCATCGTTGAACCGGGTGCTGGCGTTGACCACGACGGCCGAGCTGTCGACCTCGGCGACGAATCGACGGGCGGCGGCCAGGCTCTGGGTCAAGATCGCCTCCGTATGCCCCGAACCGTGTCGGGTGATGTGGTCGATCGCCTCGTCGATCGAGCCGACGATGGCGACGGCCAGGGTCAGGTCGAGATATTCGGTATCCCAATCCGCGATCGTGGCCGGGATCATGTCCGCCACGATCGCCCGCGCGGCTTCGTCCCCTCGCAACTCGACCCCTCGACACCGGAGGGCGTCGGCGACGAGCGGGAGGTAACTCGGGGCGACTTCGCGGTGGATCAGCAAGGTTTCGGCGGCGTTGCAGACCCCGGGCCGCTGGGCCTTGGCGTTGACGACGACCCGGACCGCCATGCCGAGGTCGGCGTCGGCGTCGACGTAGACGTGGCAGTTCCCTTGATAGTGCTTGAGGACCGGCATCTTCGCCTCGGCGACGACCCGGCGGATCAAGCTTTCGCCCCCCCGGGGGATGGCCAGGTCGATCCGGTCGGGGAGGGCGAGCAGGTGGCCCACCGCCGCGCGATCGGCGGTGGCGACGATCTGGACCGCGTCGACCGGCAGGCCGCTGGGCCCAAGTTCGTCGGCCAGGACCCGGTGCAAGGCCCGGTTCGAGCGGATCGCCTCCTTCCCGCCGCGGAGGATCGCCGCGTTGCCGCTCTTGAGGCAGAGGCTCGCGGCGTCGACCGTGACGTTGGGCCGGCTCTCGTAGATCATGAAGATCACGCCGAGCGGGACCCGGACCTGGGTCACGTCGAGTCCGTTCGGCCGCCGGCTCGAAGCGATCACTTCGCCGATCGGGTCGGGCAGGGCGGCGACCTCCTCCAAGCTCGCGGCGATCGCTTCCAGCCGCTTCCCGTCCAGCTTCAAGCGATCGATCGCCGCCGGATTCAAACCCAAGCCCGGCGCCTCGGCGACGTCCTCGGCGTTGGCCGCCAGGAGTTCCGTCGACCGCGCCCGGATCGCGGCGGCCGACCGCCGGAGCCAGCCGTCCTTGGCCGAACCGGGGGCCACCGCGAGCCGTCGCGAAGCCAGCTTCGCGCGATCGGCCATCGCTCGACACTCGGTCGCCAATTCATTCGACGGTCCAGGTCCGCTCATGGCGAGGAAGCCCCCGTTGGATTCTTGAAGGGACGGTAGCGGGCGATGCCGGCTCGGCTCCATCCTACAAGATCATTGTTTTCGGGGGGTCGATACCCCAGTTTTCTCGGGGAGCCGGGGATTTACCAGCCGCGCTGGGCCTCCCAGACGCGGAGGGCGTCGACGGTCGGGGCGACGTCGTGGACCCGGACGATCCGGGCCCCGGCGGCGGCGGCGGCGAGCGCGGAGACGGCCGAGGCGACCGCCCGATCGGCCCGGGCGCGGCCGGTCAACCTCCCGAGGAACCCTTTCCGAGACGTCCCGATCAGGACGGCGCAACCGATGGCCCGGAATTCTTCGAGGTGACGGAGCAAGGCCAGATTGTGGTCATGGGTCTTGCCGAAGCCGATGCCGGGGTCGACGGCGATCCGATCACGGGAAATTCCCAACCGCTCGGCTAGCTCGACCCGACGGGCCAGGTCGGCCACGACCTCGCCGACCACGTCGTCGTAGCGTGGGTCGTCCTGCATGGTTTGGGGAGTCCCTTGCATGTGCATCAAGACGACCCCGGCGGTGGACCCGGCGACGATCTCGGCGAGTCCGGGGTCGTCGAGGCCCCGGATGTCGTTGATGACGCTGGCCCCGGCGGCCAACGCGCGACGGGCTACCTCGGGCTTGGTGGTGTCGACCGAGATCGGCACGGCATGGACCGCCCGGATCGCCTCGATGACCGGGATGACCCGGGCCAACTCCTCGGCGACCGGGACGATCGCGGCGCCGGGACGACTCGACTCGCCGCCAATATCGAGCAGGTCGGCCCCCTCGGCGATCAACCGACCGGCCAGCGCCAAAGCTAAGTCGACGGTAGTTGCGCGGCCACCGTCCGAGAAGCTGTCGGGCGTGACGTTGACGATCCCCATCACCCGAGGCCGCGACTCGTCGGCGATCGTCGCGCCGAGGGCCACCCAGCGGCTCATCGGGGCCTCGCCGCTGAAGCGGGAAAAACGAACCCAACGGCCTCGGGGCAGGGGGGGCCGCAGGGCATCGGGGAAGAACGAACCCAACCCGTGAGGTGATCGCTCGAAATCAAGCAACCCGAACTAGTCGAGACCAAACTTCCGGCTCCCTCTCCCTCTGGGAAAGGGGAGGCATATGGGGCGAACGAGGTTCGCCCCTGTCGAAATTCCGGACGCACGATGCAGACTCCCGGCGATCAGGGCTCGTTGGCGATCGGTTCCCTTGCATCATCTTTGTTACGAGGCGCAGTTAACAACATTTTTCCCCCTTACCACGATTCTTCCATCATGTTGACGACCTGAGTGGCCATCTTCTCGCAGGTCCGATAAAAAGCGGCCTCGGCGGTCTCGCCGATCTCGGGGTAGAAGTTGAAGGTGTCGGAGACCAGGGCCGGATTGTCGTTCTTCTTCTCCTCGGCCTTGTTGTCGGTCCAGGTCACCGCGATCATGATCGTCGAGGTGAGCTGGCGGGGGAGGTTGTTGGGGTTCTCGACGACGATGTTCTTCTCGGAATAGATAATCGTCCCTTCGAGCGTCGAGTCGGCGTCGTCGGGGGAGCCGACGACCTTGTACGGCGTCCGGCGCTCGATCTCCTTGATGACCAGTTCGGTGAGCTGGAGGTTGATGTCCTTGCGGAACGTGACCGACTTGAAGATCGGGACGTAGACCGTCTTGACCTTGGTGTCATACGGGGCCCGGATGCTGTAGCCCGTGAGCTTGCAGCCCGGGGCCAGGGCCGTGAGGACGAGCCCGATCAGGACGGCGGGCGCCAGGGGCCGGCGCCGGGACGTTCGGAGGCTTCGCATCGACCTACCCTCCTGGAGATCAGACCGGCGACGGAGGCTCCGTCGCTCAGTACGGCGAACCGGCACCCGCTCCACCACCCATGCCGCCCATGCCGCCCATGCCCCCGCCAGGACCGCCGGGGCCACCTTGGGCGTTGGGGTCGGGGGCGCCGGGCTGGGTCATCATCTTGCTCGGGACGCTGGCCTTGCGGGGCATCTTGGCGATCTTGCCCATCTCGGCCTTGGCCAGCTTGGCCCACTTGCTCCGGGGCCACTTGGCCATGACCAGTCCGAAATAGTACTCGGCCGAGACCGGCTTGAGGGCACGGACGTAGTACTGGCCGACCTTGAATTCCCGCTCGGCGGCCTGGTCCTCGATCAGGTCGAGGGTGTGATAGAGCTGCTCGGCGCCGGCCTGGCGTTCGGGGAATTCGGCCATCGTCCGCTTGATCGTGTCGCGGGCGGCTTCGAGGCCGGAGGCGTCGTATTCCGGGCCGATGTAGGCCTTCATCTTGGCGTCGATCGAGGAAAGCTGGGCCCGCTCGCGGTACGGGCTCTTGGCGTGCTCGACGAGGAGCTGGTCGTAGTAGAGGGCGGCGGTCTCGTAGTCGCCGACGGTGTGGTAGTGGTCGGCGGTCCGGAGCGCGGCGTCGTCGGCCAGGGGCCCCTGGGGGTCGTGGAGCCGGACGTGTTCGAGGGCCTTGACGGCATGGTTCCTGGAGTCGACCAGGGGGCTCCGGCCGTCGAAGCGGGCCTGCCAGGGCAGGGGCTTGGCCTTGGGGTCCTCGTCGGCCAGCCAGATCTGGGCGATCTGGTATTCGCGAGCGACGAGCTTCTCGGTGTATTCGGTGCCCGGGTAGTTCTTCATCAGCAGCTCGAAGCTGTCGTGCGCCGCGACGTACTTCTGGCGGCGGAACTGGGTCTCGGCCAGGAAGTACTGGAATTTCTCGCCCCAGGGGGAGCCTTTCTGGACCTCGCGCCGGGCCAGGGGGGCGAGCAGGGCCTCGGCCCGGGGATAGACCCCGGCGTCGAAGTGCTTCTTGACGACGGCGAACTCGGCCTCGCACCGGGGGTCGGGCGCGGCCTTGGTCTTCTGCCAGCCTTTCTCGCCGAGGATCACCGAGGTGGCCCCCATCGCCCCCGAGCTGAACGGGGTCCGGTCGCCGGTCATCCAGCGCGACATCAGGCGGCCGTCGGTGACGGCCTCGGGATTCGCCCGGGCCGAGTCGGGCGCCGGGGCCATCTTGGCGGCGAACCAGTCGGCGATCGGCCCGGCCTCGGCCCGGGGGCCGCCCAGGACCAGGAGGCCGGCGACGCAGGCCCCCCGACGGGCGGCCCGGGCGAGGCGTCGGCGACGGTTTCGGCGGCGACCGGTCGAGGGTCCGAGCGACATCGTTCAGGCTCCGAGAAAGGGCAGGAGGCGCGGGCGTCGGCCGATCGCGTGGCTGAGGACCGCGCCCAGGGTCGCCCGGATCGGGGCGCGGGCCTTGGGCGGGAGGTCGAGATCACGCCACGCGGGCCCGGGCTCGGCGAGCGCCCGGATCGCCGCCAGGGTCTGGCCGGACAGGGTGGCGACGTGGGGCTGGCCGGGCCGACAGGCGGGACAAAGGACCCCGCCGGTGGCCAGGCCGAAGGCGAACGCCTCGCCCGACGCCTCGACCTCCACCCCGCAGCCGGCGCACGCATCCAACGCCGGCATCAGCCCCAACTCGCGGAGGCAGGCCAGCTCGAACCGGAAGACTCGCCTCGGCCGCAACTCGGGATCGCCCAGGTGCCGGAGCGTCACCGTCGCCGCGTCGAAGAGTCGGGGATGCGGGTCGTGGAAGTCGGTCAGCTCCGCGAGCAGCTCGGCGATGTAGTAGCCGGCATACAGGGCCGCCAGGTCGCGGCGAAGGGGCGCGAAGCGTTCGACGGGCGCGGCCTCGATGATCAGGTCGAGCGCGTCGGACGCCTTGTGCAGCAGCACGATATCGGAAACGCCCAGGAGGTCAAGGCCACCCTGCATCGGCGACTTGAGCCGCCGGGCCCCCTTGGCCAGCCCCGACGCCTTGCCCAGCTCGCGGGTGAACAGGGTGGCGATCGTGCTCGTCTCGAACACGTCCCACGTTCTCAGGACCAGGGCCAACGATCGGACCGCCGGCAAGGATCACCTCCCGACTTCCCCGACCCGCGCCCAATCCGGGGGGCGAAACTCACCCTACCGGGGCCGAAGACCGATGGTCCAGGGGAAGGAAATTTCCCCGCGCGCGACCCGGTACGCCATTCGCCTCGTATCAAGTCGGTGTCCCCTCGCGAATCGTCGCGGCGACCCGGCTTGCCTCGACGCGGGTATCGCCTAAACTTCCTTCGACGGGTTCGCTCGCGATCACGGCCCCGAGCTTCTTCCAGTCCATGAGGGGACCGTCCCGGTCCCGGGGGAGAACGAGTTATGTCCGGATTCGGGGCCATCGTCAAGGCGATCGCGCGGACGGTCGAAAACGCGGTGTCGGCGGCCGAGCGCGGCCTCCGCTCCGTGATCGGCGACCGTCGGCCCAAGCCTTGCCCTATCTATGTCCACGCGGAACCTGGCCGCCGCCGGTGATCGAAGACATATCAACCGCCAAGGCGCCAAGGACGAGTTGAGAAAAGGCAGTTGGGAATTCCTCCGATTCCTCCTCTTCCTTTTTTTTCCTCCACGCCCTTGGCTCCCTGGCGGTTAAAATCATCCCTTCGCTTCACGCCGGGACCAAGTCGATCTGGACCCGGCGGATCGAGTGTTCGACGACCTCGACGACGAGGAATTCCAGGCCGTCGGAGCGGAACGACTCGCCGGCGTGGGGGACGCGGCCCAGGGCGTTGAAGGCGTAGCCGCCGACGGTCTGGAAGTCGCCGTCGGTGGGCAGGCGGAGGCCGAGCCGCTCGTTGAGGTCTTCGAGGTCGACCGAGGCATCGACCTCGTACCGCGAGCCGCCCAGGGGGACGACGCGATCCTCGGGCGTGGGGACGTCGTGCTCGTCGTCGATCGGCCCGACCAGCTCCTCGAACAGGTCTTCGAGGGTGATGAGGCCGGCGACGCCGCCGTATTCGTCGAGGACGATGGCGATCTGGCTCCGGCGGGCGCGCAGCTCGGCCAGGAGGTCGCTCGCGTTCATGGTCTCGGGGACGAAGTAGGCCGGCCGGACCAGCTTCCGGGGGACGATCGAGTCGGGCTCGGCCGCCTCGGTCATCGCCGGGAACAGGTCCTTGGCGTAGAGGATGCCGAGGATATCGTCCCGGTTCTCGCCGAACAGGGGAATCCGGCTCAGCCCCGACTCGCGGAAAACCCGCGCCGCCGCCCGGGCCGCCGTGGCGGCGGGCAGGGTCACGATCGAGGATCGAGGGGTCATGACCTCGGACACGTCGCGGCGGGTCAGGGCGACGACGTGTTCCAGCATGGTCCGGGTCGAGTCGGGGAGGTCGGCCTCGGCGTCCTCGGGGTGGTCGGCGTCGGCCTGGAACTCGACCTCGACGCTGGCGGGGCGCGGCGGGACGTCGGCCGGGCCGGCCAGCCGGTAGGCGACGGCCTCGACCAGCCGGGCCACCGAGGTCAACGGCCAGGCCGCCGCCCGGACCGCGCCCGCCGCCGGCCAGAAGGCGTCGAGCAAAACCTCGGCCCAGACCCGGCCCACCACGCTGGCCGCCAGGTGGACCAGGACCACCACCGTCAGGGCCAGGACCAGCGCCGAGCCGGCCGGCCAGCCCGACGCCGCCAGCGCGATCAGGGCGGCCAGCGTCAGGCCGGCGACCACGGCCAGCGCCTCGGCGGCGCGCTCGGTCGTCTCGTCGTGGTGGGCGATCGCGTCGGCCCGGCCGGGGCGACGCTTGGCCTCGCAGATGTCTTCGAGCCGGCTCCGCGAATACGTCCGGAGCGCCCGTCCCAGGGCGACCGAGCCCGCTTGCGCCAGGGCCAGGAGCGGCAGGCCCAGCGCCAGCGGCCAGGGCCCCAACAGCATCACCGCGGACAACGCGCACTCTCCCGCCCCGCTGCGTCGACCCCGATCGGGCCGACGAGGGGGAACGTGTTGGTCAACCCTTCGGCGGCGAGAATCTCCCCCTCGCGGCGCCGGATCGCGGCGGCCTGCGCGGGGGTCGCGTCGTCGAGCCCGCAGAGGTGGAGCAAACCGTGGACCACGTACAGGGCCAGCTCGGCGAACGGGTCGGCCCCGACCTCGGCGGCCGTGGTGCTCGCCATCTCGGCCGAGACCACCAGCTCGCCGGCCAGGCCGGGCTGGTCGGGGTCGGAAAGCTCGAAGCTGATCACGTCGGTCGGCCAGTCGTGGCCCAGGTGGCGGGCGTTGATCACTCGGCTGGTCGGGTCGTCGACCAGGGCGACCGAGATCGAGGCGCGGTCGACCCCCTGGGCCGCCAGGGTCCGGCGGATCAGGGCGGACAGTTGATCGGGGTCGACGGCGAGGTGCGACTGGGTGTCGCTGACCTCGACCTCGATGGTCGATTCCGGCTCAAGGCGGTCGGTGGGCATCAGGCGGTCCGTTGCTCCGGATACTTGACGCGGCCGTGGTAGATCCCGATGAGGGATTTGATCAAACTCTCGCGGATCTCGGAAATCTCGCGGAGGGTCAGGCCGCACTCGTCGAACTGGCCGTCGTGGAGCCGCTTGTTGATCAAGTCGCGGCAGAGGCCCTCGATCCGGGCGGGGGTCGGCTCCGACAGGGTCCGGCTGGCGCTCTCGACGGCGTCGGATACCATCAGGATGCCGGCCTCCTTGGATTGCGGCTTGGGGCCCGGGTAGCGGAACGCCCCTTCGAGGACGTTGGCCGAGTCGGGGTTGGCGCCGCTCCGCTTGGTCGCCTCGTTGAAGAAGTACTCGACCAGGGTCGTCCCGTGGTGCTGCTCGATCAGGTCGATGATCGGCTCGGGGAGGTGGTGCTGGCGGCCGAGGTCGACGCCGTCCTTGACGTGGCCGATGATGATGAGCGTGCTCATCGCCGGGGCCAGGTTGGCGTGGCGGTTGGTCGCCCCGGCCTGATTCTCGACGAAATAGTGGGGCTTGAGCATCTTGCCGATGTCGTGGAAATACGCCCCGATCCGGACCAGCAAGGCGTTGGCCCCGATCCGCTCGGCGGCCGACTCGGCGATCGTCCCGACGGCGATCGAGTGGTTGTGCGTCCCGGGGGCCCGGCGGACCAACTCCTGGAGCAATGGGTGGGTGATGTCCCCCAGCTCCAGCAAGCTGATCCCGGTGACGATCCCGAACCCGGTCTCGACGAACGGCAGGCTCCCGCCCAGGAAGAACCCGGCCATCAAGCCCCATCCGCCGCGCCAGAGGCTGTCGCGGGCCACCAGGCCGAGGGGCTGCTCATCCCAAAGCCCGGTCGCCCAGGTGAGCACGACGTAGCCGATCGCGCACAATGCCCCCACCTTGATGAGCTTGGTCCGGGTCCGGACCTCGTGGAGGCAGAGCACGCCCACCGAGGTCCCGCCCATCAGGACCAGGAAATGGCCGATCCCCGCCCCGATCGCCACCGAGGTCAGCAGGCTCAGCGCGAAGGTAACCATCAGGGCGAAATGGGGATTGTAGGCGATGGCCAGGATCATGGCCGCGATGGCCACCGGGACCAGCTCGGCGTCCCACGGCTGCAAGGCCACCAGCCGGGCCAGGCCGAGCGCGGCGACCGACAGCGAGCAGATCGACGTGATCCGCCGGAGGTCGCCGGCGATCCTCGGCTCGTGGCGGTGGATGTAGTAGCCGATCAGGGCGAACATCGCGGCCGACAGGACCAGGACCGAGCCGACCCGGCGGAGCCGGTCGCCCCAGGTCCGGCGGGCGGCGGCGATCTCGTGCTCCTCGCGGAGCAGGAGCAACTGCTCGTCGCGGATCTCCTGGTCCTGCTCGACCAGCAGTTCCCCCTTCCGATAAGTCTCGTACACGTCGACGACGCCGGCGCGGGCCTGGTCGCGGAGCCGGTTGGTGTACGGCTCCTCGAAGGTCAGGGTGGGGTGGCTGGGCAGGCGGTCGGCGATCAGGCCGAAGAGGCCCTGGCCCAGCGCCGGGGGGTTGAAGGCGGCGATGAAGTCCTTGCCGACCGGGCCGTCGGGCTTGTCGAGCCGCTCGCGGATCACGCGCTCGCGGGGGACGGCGTGGGCCGCCTCGTGTGGCTGGTCGACCAGGCGGACCGACAGGAACCGGCTCATCTCCTCGACCTGCCTGGGCAGGATGTCGGGGCCGAGGATGCCGTCGCGGATCAGGGGGGCGAAGGCCGCCCGGATCCGGCGGCGGAGGTCTTCGAGCCGCTCGGGGGTGTCGCTGGCCTCGCGGATGTCGTCGTAGAGCGCCGGGGAAAGCTTCCATTGCGATCGGAAGGTTTCCGGGAGGACGTCGAAGGTGCTCGCCTTGGCGATGGCGCCGACGAGGTCGTCGAGGCTCTCGGCCAGCTCGCGGATCGGCGCCGGGTCGTTGACCATCGCCGGGGGGACCTGGTCGGCCCGGGCCTGGCGCTCGGACTGGGTCCGGGTGATGTTCCGGAGCTGGAACTGGTCGACGTTGACGCGGATCTCGCGGGCGGGGCGCTGGCCTTCGCGGAAGGGGAAGAACGGGCCGGGGCCGTGGACGATCGCCGCGGTGGCGAGCACGGCGGTGGCGACGACGGCGAGCCGGGCCAGCCGGTCGCGCTGCCGGGCCAGGCGGCCCTGCTGGAGGGCGATCGGGTTGGAGGGCCGAAGCTGGGCCCTGGCGGGTTTGGGGCGACGTTTACCGAAGCTCATGGATGGTCTCGGCCAAGCGTGGTCAACGGGCCGGGCCCGTCCCGCGCCGGAGTGCGCCGCGCCGACACTGGCGCGGCTTCCGCCCGGCCTTGGGGCCGGGGGCCCGCCTCACTCCGAGGCGGGTGGGCCGGCGTCGGGCGGGTGGTCGTCGGCCCGGGCCGGGGGAGGGCTCGGCTCCGACTCGACCCGCCGGGCCGGCTCGGTCTCCTCATAAGCGTTGACGATCGCCTGGACCAGCGGATGCCGGACGATATCGGACCGATCCAGCGTGGCGACCCCGATGCCCGGGACCCCTTGGAGCCGCCGGACCGCGTCGGCCAGGCCGCTGATGGTGTCGGTCGGGAGGTCGACCTGGCTGGTGTCCCCGGTGACCACGATCCGGGCGTTCTGCCCCATCCGGGTCAGGAACATCTTCATCTGCGGGACGGTCGCGTTCTGCCCCTCGTCGAGGATGATGAAGGCGTCGTTCAGGGTCCGGCCCCGCATGTACGCCAGTGGGGCGATCTCGATCAGGTCGTTGCCCATGTACCGGCGGATCTGGTCGTAATCCATCAGGTCGTGCAGGGCGTCGAGGAGCGGGCGGAGGTACGGGTTGATCTTGGCTTCGAGGTCGCCGGGCAGGAAGCCCAGGTGCTCGCCGGCCTCGACCGCGGGGCGGACCAGGACGATCTTCTTGATCTTCCCCTTGCGGAGCGCGGCCACGGCCATGGCCACGGCCAGGTACGTCTTGCCCGTGCCGGCCGGCCCGACGCAGAAGACCAGCTCGTAATCCCGGAGCGCCGCGAGGTAGCGGCCCTGGCCCTCGGTCCGGGCCCGGACGACCTTGTTGCCCTCGCGGATCTCGGTCAATGAGCCGTTGGAGTCGTCGGACTCGACGCGGGACCGGGACTCGATCAGGTCGGCCACGTCGCCCGCCGACGCGGTCCTCCGCCGCCGATGCCAGCCTTTCAGGTCCTCGAAGACCAGCCGGGCCAGCTCGATCCGGCCGGTCTCCCCTTCGACGCGGAGTTCGCCGTGCCGGGCCACCACCTTCACCCCGAAAGCGTCGCGGACCTGGCGAAGGAACTGGTCGCGGCTGCCGAACACGGCCAGCTCTTCGTCATGATTGTCGAGCGAGATCGTGACTTCCGGCATGCCCTGCCTTTCGACGGACCCGGCTCCACGCAAGAAACGCGCAATCCAGCATCAAGAATCCCGGCCGGCTTCGTCCCCATCGTCATTATGAGGATAGGACGAGAAAAAACGCAACGGCGGTTGTCGCCGCCTTCGTCATTTCCAACGTTCGCCGATCCCGAGGGCCGGACCCGGCCCGTCACGCGACCGAGACGACGCGGTGGTCGATCTGATGACGCCGGCCCAGGGGGGACTTGTAGTCGAAGATCCCCAGGCCGAGGTTGGCGGCCAGCGGGATGTGCTGGGGCTGGCGGATGTCGAACCCTTCGCGGTCCGCGTCCCGGCCGAGCCGGCCGACCGCCCCGACCGGGGCCATGCCCATCGCCTTCCGCTTGGCGTCGATGATGTCCCACTCGACGTGGTCGAGCGCCACCGGGTCGGTCGCGACCAGGAGGGCGTTGTAATCCCAGGTCCAGGCCGCGTCCTGCTCGCGGGCGAACGGGCCGTTCTGGTAGACCCCGCGAATCCCGTCGAGGATCTGGAGGACGCACTTCTTGCGGATGATCGGGTGGCTGACCGACTGGGGGATGAACTGGTTGCAGGCGTTGGTCTGGGGCGTGCCGTGCGACCGCGCCACGTTGTTGACCAGGCCGTGGCTCATGTTCTTGAGCGCCCCGGTGACGCCGGCCGAGCCGTGGTCCTTGAGCACCGGCAAGAGCACGAGCTTGTTGACCCGCCGGGTCACGAGCAGGCCGAGATGCGACCGGAAATTGCGGTCGTCCTTGGGGTCGGCCCCGTGGTGGACCAGGTTCATCTCCATGTATTCATCTCGGTCATACCCGGCGACCGGGTCGTTGCCCGGCCAGCTCAGGCGGAGCTGGGACGGGTCGGCCTCGGGGGTCAGGCCGCCCCAGAGGACGCCGTCGGGCACGGCCTTGTGCATCCCGGCGCCGACGAACTCTTCCTTGTACCGCTCGAAGACGACCATGTCCTTGAGCTTGACGCCGGCCGCCTTCAGCCCCTCGATCACTTCCAGCATCAACTCCGACGACGAGTTGGCCAGGGGGTTGCCGACCGGGTTCATCTTGATCCCGACCACGTCGCCCGGTTCGAAGAACGACCGCCAGGCTTCGATGGAGTCGTCGGAGCCGGTGAGGTTCTTCAACGCCAGGGCCAGCGTCTTCCCGATCTCCGCCTGGTTCCGGACGCCGTCGCGGATCATCGCCGGGTTGCGGGCCTCGACGACCCGACCGGGGAAGGGGCCGGGGAGGCCGAGTTTTTCCGAGAGGGCCTTGGGATCGCGGGCCGCCTTCGGCTCCTGCGCCGACGCGATCCGCCCGACCAAGGCCGGCAGGGCGACCGCCGCCCCGAGGAACTGACGACGGCCCAGGCCACCGCACGGATAACGCTTCGGCATGGCGGGTCCTCCGGAGGATATGGTCCCCGATCCGTCCAACCTCCCCACCGTATTCGAGGGCCGGGGGCGAATCAAGCGTGCGGCCCGCCCGATCTTGGTCGATCGGTTCGTCGAATCGCGGGATGCCAGATTGCAAGGATCTCCGATTCCGGACGGCGGCAAGGCAAGATGATCCCACTCTTTTGAAACCCAAGATGCATTGGGATCTGCAATCCATCTTTCGGCCCGGCGTGAAGAACCGATCGACCTGGCCCGACCGATCGTCGATCGGCGGGCGGCCCTTGTCAGGACGGCCGGCGTGGTCTACAGTCCCCTCCGACCGACCGGACACCTTCTCAACCCGACGGAGTCACCGCCGATGCTCGCGAATCCCGCCCGGCTGGGCCTGGCCCTCGCCCTCGCCGCCTTGATCGGAACCGCCGCCGTCCGAGGGGCCGACGACAAGATCGATGGGGACCTCAAGAAGATCCAGGGGAAATGGTCGGTCCCTTCCAGCCAGGGCGGCAAGGTCACGTACACGATCGAGGGGGACAAGCTCAAGGTCGTCGCCCCGACTCGTTCTTACGCGATGACCTTGAAGCTCGACGAGTCCGCCAAGCCCGAGAAGACCATCGACTTCCAGATCGACGAAGGCCCCGACGACTCCAAGGGGAAGACCTCGAAGGGGATCTACAAGTTCGAGGACGACAAGTTCGTCTTCTGCTTCGCCCCCGAGGGGGACCGGCCGGCCAAGTACGAGATGGAAGGTTACGAGAAGATCGTGGTCAAGCTGGCCCGCGACAAGAACTGACCCCCGAGGTCAGCCCGTGAGCCGGGCGACCAGGTCGGGCAGGGGGCCGAAGTCGAGCAACTCGCCCCCCAGCCCGGCCACGCACCGGAGGCCGTCTTCGAGCCATCGGGACGGCATCCCCGCCGAGCCGACCGGTAGGCCGGCGGCGTTGGGGGTGAACGCGGGCAGGATGATCGTCGACGGCCCCGCGAGGAAGCAGGGGGCCGTGAGGCCGTCGGCCCGGAGGACCGGGTGATGATGGCCCGAGATCGATCGCCCGGCCGGGATCGGCCGGTGCCCATGCACGATCGACCAGCCGCCCACCTCGAAGCTCGCCGGCGGCGCCCCCCGGCCTTGCGGGTCGTGGTTGCCCAGGACCGGGACGGCCTCGACGCCCCGGGCGTCGAGCCAATCGAACAACCGGCGGAGGTCGGCGGCGGTCCGCCGGCAGGGGCGGGGGGATTCGACGAGGTCGCCGGCGATCACCAGCCGCGCGATCGGGCCGCGAGCGAGCAGGGCGGCGAGCTTGGCCAGGGTCTCGGCCAGCGAGTGCGCGGGGAGGCAGTCGCCGCCGGAGCCCCGGGCCCACTCGTAGCCGAGGTGGACGTCGGCGACCACGGCGGTCTGGTGATCCGGGTGGAACGCCCCACCTTCCGGGGTGAGCATCCAGCCGTCGGGGCCGGCGATCATCGGGGGGCCAGCCGTTCGTGGAGCCGCCGGAGCGCGTCGGCCGGCGACTCGAACCGGATCGGCTCGGGGCCGCCCGGGTCGATCCACGCCGAGGCGAACGGCGACGGACCGGCCAGCGCCCGGAACCGGACCGTCGGCCGGCTCGCCAGCCAGGCCCGGGCCGTCGGGGCGTCGAGGCTGTCTTCGAGGACTTCGCGGGTCGCCTCGCGGAGCAGGGGGTGGTCGGGGCAGGCCGCCTTGACCAGCGGGTACAGCCGGGTGCTGACCCAGAGCAGGCCGCCGACCCGCGTCCGCCCCCCTTCGGGTCGCCGGAGGACCATCAACGCCGTCGCCGCGACGTGGCGGAACCGGCGGGCCAGCAACTCGCCCCGGTCCAGGCCGTCGAGGACGTCCGCCTCGAATCCGTCGGCCGCCAGGAGGGCGGGGACGTCCGCTTCTTCCAGCCTGGCCCCCTCGGGCAGGGCGATCGACCAGCCGAGGTCGGCGACGACCAGGTTCAAGTCCCGCCCGAACCGCCGCCCGAGCCGGGCCACGGTCGCCCGGCCCATCGCCTCGGAGGCGGGGCGGCCCAGCGGGGCGTGGAAGGCGTAGATCAGCCCGCCGCCGGTCGGGTCGGGATATTCCTCGACCAGGACGGCGGCGGCGCCCGGGATCTCGCTGATCTGTTCCTGGGCGGTCAGCAGGGCTTCGAGGACGCCCACCTCGTCGGGCCCCAGGTCGTGCGCCTCGCCGAGCCACGACCGGAGCGCCGACGGCCCGTCGACGAGGACCCGGCCGGCCTCGGCCCGGAACTCGGCCAGGTCGCGGGCCAATTCGGCGGAAAGCCCCTGGCGGTCGCTGGTCCACCGGGGCAGGTTCGGCTCGCCGCCGCTGGCCCGGGCGTGGACGACCAGACCTTCGAGCCGGCGGAACTCCAGGGCCCGTCCATCGAGGACGAACCGATCGCCGGCTTGCAGACGCTCGGCATACGCCCCTTCGAGCGAACCGAGGACTTCCCCATCGACCTGGACGCGGACGGACTCCTCGGACGTGATCGTGCCGACGTTGGACCAGAACCAGCGGATCACCCGCCGGCTCCGGATGCCGAACAGCCCGCCCTTTTTCCAGATCCTCGGGGCCGTCCATCGGGGGGCGGAGCCCGGCTCGGGCTCGAAGGCCCCGGCGGGGGACGGCAATTCGCCGGCGAGGAAGGCCAGGCAGGCGTCGAAGTCGGCCCGCGTCAGGTCGGCCATCGGCGCCGACTCGCGGACCAGGGCATAGGCGTCGTCGGCCGACCACTCGCCGCCGCAGGCCATGCCGATGAGTTGCTGGCAGAGGACGTCGAGCGGCCCCCGGGGCGATCGGAGCGGTTCGACCCGCCCGGCGCGGGCCGCCTCGGCGGTGACGACGGCGCCGGCGAGTTCGGCGGCGGTCGCGGCCAGGATCAGCCCCCGGGTCGCGACCCCGACGGCGTGGCCCGCCCGGCCGACGCGCTGGAGGCACCTCGACGCGCTCCCGGGCAGGCCGATCAGGACCGAAAGGTCGGCGTGGCCGATGTCGACGCCCAGTTCCAGGCTGGTGCTGGTGACGACGGCCTTGAGCTCGCCCGCCTTGAGCGCGGCCTCGACCTGGCGGCGGCGGTCGGCGTCGAGGGCCGAGTGGTGGGCCGCGACGGACTCGCCGCCGTCGCCCAGCTCGCGGCGGAGGTCGTGGGTGACCTTCTCGGTGAAGGCCCGGGTGTTGGCGAAGACGACGGTGGTCCGGGCCCTCCCGGTCGCCTCGCGGAGGCGGCGGAGCAGGCGGCGATAGGTCAGGCCGCGGTGGGGCCCTTCGTCCCCCTTCAGGAGCGATTCCACGTCCAGGACCAGCCCGGGCGATCCGTCGGGGGGCGGGGCCTCGACCACCCGGCACGCCCGGCCCGGCCCGACCAGGAACCGCGCGACCGGTCCGGCCGGCCGGCAGGTCGCCGACAGGCCGACCCGAGCGGGGTCGGTCGCCGCCCGATCGGCCAGGCGTTCGAGCGAGACGGCGAGGTCGGCCCCCCGCTTGGTCGGGACCAGCGAGTGGACCTCGTCGACGATCAGGTGGCGGACCCCGCGCCAGGTCTCGTGCCAGGCGGCCTGGCCGAGCATCAGCGACAGGCTTTCCGGGGTGGTGATGAGCAGGTGCGGCGGCTCGTCGCGGAGCTTCCGGCGGTGGTGGGCCGAGGTGTCGCCGGTCCGGACGCCCACCTGGACGGGGCACTTCGCCAGGCCGAGCGCCCGGCGGATCGCTTCCAGGGGCGCGGACAGGTTGCGCTCGATGTCGTAGCCCAGGCTCCGGAGCGGCGACACGTAGACGCACCGCATCCCGGGAGCGAGCGAACCGGCCGCCTGCTCGCGGAACAGGCCGTCGATGATCGCCAGGAACGCCGCGAGCGTCTTGCCCGTCCCCGTCGGCGAGATCAAGAGCACGTCCTCGCCCGCCGCGATCGGCGGCCAAGCCAGCCGCTGCGCGGGGGTCGGCCCGCCCGGGAAGCTCGCCGCGAACCAGTCGCGGACCGGGCCGGCGAGCGCATGGGGCGGATCGGTCGGGGCAACTCCGGGCATGGGCATCCTGGCCGTCGGAGACGACGGCGAAGTCCCCGGCATCCTTCTTCCGGGCGACTCGACGGGCGGAACGGGATGGCCCGATTTTATCCCGGACCCGGCCACGCCGTCGAGGCGAACTCGGTCAGGGCGAGGCGAACGGCTCGGTCCAGGAGGAGGACTCGAAGATTCGATCACGCATTCGCCGGAAACTCTCAAGCACCGTCATCGACTCGATCGGAGTGAACGCTTCGGCATACAGGGGCCCCAATCGCTAATGACCGACCCTGATGAACATTCCCCTCACCACTTCCATGCGTCTGGGAACATAACCGACGAACCAGGCTTCGGCTTGGGAAAGGGGCCATGCTTTTCCCGTACCATCGGCGACGGAGAAAAAGACCTATTACACGGCGGAGATTCCCCTGGTGAGAAATCTGAATCTCAGCCAAGACCCAGCAACTTGTTCCACGAGGTAACCTCGTCCAGTCGATCGATGAGAAGTTTGAGTTGGCCAAGCTCCGTCATCGCCTCGATCTTTGCAAGGATGATCTGTTCGGGTGGACCTAACCTTTTCCGGCCAAGTTGGAGAATGACATCTTTGGCTTCGATGATCCGCCCTTGGTCCCGACCTTGATCGAGGCCTTTAACCCGACCTTCTTCGAGGATCGCCTGATAGGTAACCGACTCCTTCATCGCTCGGACTCCTTCGAGGAGGCGGGCCGACAGCTCTTGGGTGAACTTCAGGCCCATCAGGATGTTCGTGGCCGACCAGAGGAGGCCGGCGAGTTCTTCGGAAACGTCGCGGTCGAGGCGTTGCTTCATCCGCCCGATCACGCCGGGCAAGTCGGCCTCCGTCACGCCGGCCAGCGGGGCCAGGGGGAGGGTTCCCGTCCCGCCTTGCAGCAGGGCTTCGACGTCGAGGGTCCAGACGCGGACGACGGCGTAATCGAAGTCGAGGTAGCTGTCCCCTTCGGGGAGGATGATTTGGTGCCGCCCGTCCAGCTCGGGGCCGTCGGCCTGGGGCCGGAGCAGGACGGCGATGCTCCGGACCGGGAGTCCGTGGCGGTAGTTCAGCAAGACATTGTAACGGAGGAGCCTCCCGGAGAGCGACCTGTCCCGGCCGGATTGGAGTTCGAGGTGGGCGAGGTAGGCGGGCGGGTCGCCGACTTGGAGGACGGTGTCGGCCTCGGCGGTGACGGTCGAGACGTCGGAGTCGACGACGCGGACGGGCCCGTCGGGGTGGAGCCCGGCGCAGGCGAGCCAGGCGGCCGGGTCGATCTCCAGGAGCTTCTTGGCCGTGGCGTCGAAGGGCTTGGCCACGGTCAAAGGTCCCGGATGAAGTCGGCCGCGTAGGACCGGACCTGCTTGCCGTCGAGGACGTGGAACCGGCGGAGCCGCTCGACGAGCTGGCCGCCGAACCGGCCCAGCGGCAGGTGGACGATCTTCTTGCCATAGCGGCGGGCCAGGCGCCGCCACGAGGCGAGCGGCGGCCTGGGGCTGACCAGCGCGACGTGCCGCTCGCGGCTGTGGAGGAACGCCCCGGCGATCAGGCGGTCTTCCAGGGTGTCGGCGAAGTCCAGCCGCGGGTCTTCCCAAAGGTCGGGGATCGGCCGGGGCGGGAACAGGAACATCGCCCCGCCGTACTCGGCCTGGGCGATCCCGGGCCCGATGAAATTCTTCATCGGGTCGGTCCCGAAGAAGGCCAGGGTGGACTCCTCGGCGTGCTCGGCGTACCAGGTCGCCCGGTTGGTGTAGACCTGGGGGTCGGCCGGGACGTCGAACAAGAAGACGACGATCTCGATCGTCCCCCGGCTGGGGGGCAGGACCTTGACGTAAAGGTCGCCGGTGTGCCAGTTCCGGAGGGTTTCGCGGATGTCGAGCCCGTCCATCACGCTGGAGGTGAACTTTTCCGAGCGGGCCAGGTCGGCCCCGAGGATCGCCCGGGCCTGGTCGCGGACGTGGCGCTGGAAGCTCTCGATCCGGTCGTCCTCGGGGGGCCACGAGCACATCCCGAACGGGTTCCATCGCTGTTGCCAGCGCTTCTTGTCGCGCTCCTCGGGGCGGGTCCGGAGCTTGCACGACCGCCACGAGATCGCCTGGCCCGGCAGGCGGCTGACCATCCGCGCCGTCCCCCAGCCGGGGACCTCGGCCCGGCCGACGCCCATCCGGAGCGCCGCGTCGAACTCGCCGAGGTCGCTGTGGGGATATTCGCGAGCGGCCTCGCCGACGGCGATGGCCAGGTCGTCGCCGGCCGTCTGCTGGGCCGCCACGACCAGGGTATAGAGGTCGGGCGTGAGCCGGCGCTCGATCAGCGACAGGTTGCGGACGTACCGGAAATAGACCGAGAGCATCTGCGGCGTCACGCGCGCCGCCACCTTGGGCAACCGGGCCTTCAGGAGGTCGCGGGCGCGAAGGATCATCTCCTTGACGCCGTCGACCGACAGGTTGTCGTCCGGCGTCAGCTCGCGGCGGCCGCGCTCGTAGAGCCCGGTGAGGAAGGGCAACTCCCCCAGGAGGAAGACCAGCGTCTTGGGGTCGACGCCGAACGTCTGGATCGGCGCGAAGAACGACGCCGGCTCCTCGGCGTCGGTCTCGGCCCGGTAGGCGTCCCTGATCCAGGGCCAGTCGGTGAGCGAGCAGACCAGGAGGATCGATCGGTGGCGCGACTCCAGCTCGCGGAGCCTGGCGGCCATCCAGGCGATCCGCCGCGTTTGCTGGCCGGCGGCGGGAGGCCCCAGGACCGGCAAGATCGCGGCGGCGAACGCCTCGGGGCTGACCTTCTTGAGCGCGTACGGGTCGGGGAAGGCGGCCGTCGGCGCCTCGAACCGGGGCGTCTCCAGGTCGATGAACGCCCGGGCCATCCGCTCGCCCATCGCCAGCCGGAGGGCCGCGATCACCCCCTGGCACGGGTCGATCGGCACGTAGCTGAACCCGGTCGCGTCGTCGCCCGCCTCGTCCTCGTCGTCCGAATCGACGTCGAGCTGGGCGACCACCGAGATCGCCGGCAACTGCTCGATCGCCGCCTCGACATCTTCCTGGAACGACGGGGGCAACGGGACCGCCACGCAGTCATAGGGCCGCGACAGCAGTTCCTCGCGGACCCGGATGGCGCAGTCGCCCGAGCCGTGGATGATCGGCAAGACCCGGATGCGCGGGCCGATCCGGAGGAAGTCGTCGGCGGTGGCTCGGGGCTGGCTCATTTTTTCGTGGCCCAAGCGAAGAAACCGGCGATCAACGCGGCGCCGATCGCCGCCACGACTGCCAAGTATGCTTTTTGGCGTTCACGATCACGGATTTGACGTTCGTGAATTTTCAAGGCGATTTCAACAAGGTGATTCACTTCGTCAAAAGTCGGCGGAGGTCGATTCGGTTGATTCACCGCTTCATCCTGCAAGAAGTATCTTGCAAGGATAGACAAAGGGCGTTGACGGGGATCTTCCGCCTCACCGGCGACTCGGAACAATTCCGGGTGTTCCATCGCGATGTCGAACCATGAAGAAGCCGACCTTGGCTTGCCGAGAAAATTTGTCGTACCTATGTCATGGCTCTGGAACGTTGGTCGTAAACCCGCGATCTGGATAAAGCGGACCACATCTTCCAACCGATCCTTTTTCAAATAATGGCCCATTAGACTCCTCTCTTCTAATGATACTAGAGCGGGAGACTCCAACCTTATCGTCTTTCACGACACTCCCCACCCCGTCCCTCCGCAGGACTGGCAGGGAAGGTCATCATTGATACCTGATCCGAAACAAACAGAGCACTGAAATTTTAATGACTGCAGGGTCCACGCCGAGCCGTCTCGTGGAATGAAGACAGCTCTATGCAGGCAATCATCCACATCATAAAACTCGACTTGAATAGAAGTAGGATGCTCCACGACATGAGCAATTTCGGAAACCTCCACGATTTTATTGACAAAATCAAGCGGGTCGAAATCCGCCGCCAGAAACGGAGCCAATTGTAACTGGAAATCGGCTGGTTCGCCTCCTTCCGGCTTTGGCCAGATCGCGACGATCCGCCTGAGTTGGGCCAGATAATCCCAAGACTTTAGTTTCGAATGAGATCGGATGGTCATGACGAGTTCAAGCTCCCACCGTGTTTTTGCAACGCCGCCTCAATTCTTGCGATCGCGCCGGGTATCTGGTCAAGAAATTGAAAACGTGAATCGCTCTGGAACAGGTTGACCGTGTCTTGAACGCTCCCCCTCGCCGAAGCAGCCTTGGCGGGCAACGTCTTGTTCAAGATCAGGTCGATGTTCCTGTCCAATTCCGCGATCGGGAACGGCGTCAACTTAGCGTCGTCCGGCAGAGCCTTGATCCCCCTGATGACTTCCGGGTCAGGCCTCCTCATCTTCATCGTCCGCGTCGGGGTGCAATGGGTCGCCCGGTTCGAAGAAGAGGTCGCCCAGGCCCATCGGGGAGTGCTGGCCTCCCATCGCCCGGCGTTTCCGGCGGGCGAGGTCTTCGAGGTTGGCGGCCTCTTCGCCGAGGACGCAGGATAGGGACTCGCGCCAGGCGGCGTCGCGGCCCAGGGGGTGGTCGGGGTCCTGGGCCATCCGCTTGATGGCGAAGCGGAGGAGGTTGATCCCGTCTCGGGGCGAGAAGTCGAGCTTCAGCTCGTGGGCCTGTTGGAGGAAATCGACGGTCAGGGCCAGCAGGTCGGCCGAGGCGAACGGGAGATGGTACTGGAGGATGGCCAACTCGTCGTCGCGCTTCGGGAAGCCGAGGGTGAGCGTGGGCTGGAGCCGGGACAGGATGTAGTCGGGGACCTCGTAGGTCGACTCGTCCTCGTTCATGGTCACGCAGCAGCGGAAGGCCGGGTGCGCGGGGATGCTGATCCCGGCGACGACGCTCTCGGCGTATCGGCGGTGGTCGAGGAGCGGGGCGAGGCTGGCCCACGACTTCTCGTTCATCCGGTTCCCCTCGTCGAGCACGCACACCCCGCCGGCGAGCATGGCCGAGACCAGGGGCGAGGCGTGATAGGCGATCTTGCCCGACTCGGCCAGGACCGGCGTCACCAGGAGGTCTTCGGGGCGGGTGTCGGCGGTGCACTGGTTGATGTAGAGCGGTTGCTCGCGGAGGGTCGCCGCGGCCATCGCCAGGGTGGTCTTGCCGATCCCGGGCGGGCCGACCAGGCGGGGCGAGAGCGGGCGGTCGCGGGGGTCGACGACCAGCCAGCAGGCCAGCAACTGGCGGAGGATCTCGTCCTGGCCGATCCAGCCCTGGTCGGTCGCGTCGGGGGCGCTGAGGTGGAGGTTGACCCCGCCCACCTCGACGGTCTTGTTCCGGGTCGCGCTTGCCATGATGCTCCGGTCGGACGATCGGCCGTCGGGTGGCCGCCCGTCGCGGGAGGCGAAGGGCGGCGGTCGCGGACTCTTCCCCCAGTGTACCGGGAGGCCGCCCCCTCGGCGAGTCCCGGCCTCGCGCCGGACCGACCGGGCGGATCGAGGGGCGGGACGAGCCGCGCGGGCTCCTCAAGGCGGGCCGCTCACGGTCGTCCCAATCGATCCCGGAGGCGGGGGAGCTCCTCGTCGAGGGCGTCCACCAGGGGCCCGGCGGCGTCGAGGTCGGCCGTCCGGCCTCGGTCTTCGAGCTGGCGGGCCAGCCCGAGGGCGGGGGACTCGCCGAAGTGGCCGAGCATCCCCTTCAAGGCGTGGGCGGCCCGGGCGAGGGCGGCGGCGTCCCGGCGGCCCAGGGCATCGCGGAGGGCGGCCGAGAGCCTCGGGGCCCCCTCGCCGAACAGGGTGATGACCTCGGCGAGGAAGTCGGGGTCGCTCCCCAGGAGGGCCTCCATCGCCGTGGAACCGGACGCGACCGGGCGACCCGTCGGGTCGCCGAGTCGGTCGAGCGCCTCGAAGAGCGACGCCGGGCGGATCGGGCGGGGGATTACCCCGTCAAACTCGGTCGACGATGCCGATTCCAGCCCCCCGGGGGGGCCGAGGACCAGGAGGTGAGCCGTCGACCGGCGAATCCGCCCCATCGCCGCCGGGTCGTCCAGGAATCGCGGGGCGACCACGACGATATCGAACGCCGGGCCGCTCGGCGCTTGCCAGGCCGCTCCGAGGTCGGCCGCCTCGGTCACGTCGTGGCCAAGCCGCTCCAGGAGCCTGAGCAAGAGCCGGCGGTGGATCGGGTTCGGTTCCGCCACGAGGATGCGCCGGGTCGCGCCCCAACGGCCTCGGAGGGTGCCACCCCCTGTCGCCCCGCCGGCGTCCGGGCTGGGATCGCGGGACGATCGCGGCGTTGGCTCGGCCCTGGGGTCGGGCCGGACCCGATTCATGAGTGGTCTTCTCGCGGTCAGCATGAGCAACCTCGCCACGGCTCGACGTGCCAGGTGGCGGAGTCCCGACGACGTCATCCCCCTAACCCTATGTCATCGATCCCGCTCACGAAGGTTCTCGGCGGTGCATGACGGGAAAACTCGAGGTTGTGTCGACTGAGGACGACGACGGGTTGGTTCCTGGCACGAATGGCATTAAGCCAATCGCGACAAGTGGTTTGCTGAAAGCGACTTGAGTCCGCGAGGACTTTCCTACACGATGTCGTTCCTTGACGACATCGCGTGAGGAGCCTTTCCGATGCACCGCCGAATCGTTGACATTCTTCGTGACCTGAAACGAGATCCCGCCCGACTCCTGGATCGGCCCGCCATCCTCGACCTCCGCCGACGCGCCGGACACTCCTGGCGGACGTCGTTCTTCGACCCCGTCGCCACAATCCACACCTTCCTCCTCCAGATCCTCCACGGCAACACCGCGATCAATCACCTGCCGCGATTGACCCACCAGGCCTTCACCGCCTCGGCCTACTGCCAGGCTCGCGCTCGCTTGCCCCTGGAAGTCTTCGAGGATCTGGTCCGACTCGTCGCCGACTCGCTTCACTCCGCCACCAAGGACACCGGTCGCTGGCTCGGCCATCGCGTCTTCGTCCTTGATGGCTCCGCCTTCTCGATGCCCGACACGCCCGAACTCCAGAACCACTTCGGTCAAACCCGAGCCCAGCGGCCCGGTTGCGGCTTCCCGATCGCTCACCTGCTGGCCTTGTTTCACGTTGGCACGGGGATGCTCCTGGACGTCTTGAGCGGCCCGTTGTACACCCACGACATGGCCGACGCGGCCCGATTGCACCCGCGGCTCGAGTCCGGCGACGTGCTCCTGGGCGATCGCGGCTTCTGCTCCTTCGCGCACCTGGCCTTGCTGGTCGAGCGTGGCGTCCAGGGGGTCTTTCGCCTGCACCAGCGGCAAATCGCCGACTTCACGCCGCATCGTCCCCACAAGCCACCGGGGCGGAAGAAGGGGTCCAAGGGCCGGCCGTCGTCGCGGTGGTTGAGGGCCCTGGGGGTGACTGACCAGGTGGTCGCCTGGATCAAGCCCAAGACTTGCCCCGAGTGGATGACGGCCGAGCAGTACGCTTCGTTGCCCGAGGAGTTGGAGGTCCGCGAGTTACGCTACCAGCTCGACCGACCCGGGTTTCGTGCCCACGTCGTGACCCTGGCGACGACGTTGCTGGGACCGGGTTTGTATTCGGTGGAGGCGTTGGCGACGCTTTATCAGTCGCGTTGGGGGGTTGAACTGAATTTGAGGCACTTGAAGACGACGATGAAGATGGATGTCTTGCGTTGCGAGACGGTAGCCGGCGTGAGCAAGGAATTGCTGATGTATGCCCTGGCGTACAACTTGGTGCGTCTGGTGATGGTGGAGGCGGCGTCGCGACAGGGGGTGGCGGTGGATCGGATCAGCTTCGTGGACGCGTTACGCTGGCTTTCGGAGGCAAGGCCGGGAGATTCGTTGCCGGTGTTGGTGGTCAACCCCGAGCGACCTGACCGAATCGAGCCTCGGGTGAGGAAGCGACGACCGAAGTCGTACCCATTGATGACCAAACCTCGATCCGTGCTGCGTAAAGAGCTTACGGACACAACGAGTTAATCCTTAGCTTAATGCCATTCG